>Ga0302322_100000186_pt1 | contig 44253 bp, 30 predicted proteins | sample Fen_T0_2_FD_203757 | JGI IMG/M metagenome (GOLD analysis project Ga0302322, IMG submission 203757) | Peat permafrost microbial communities from Stordalen Mire near Abisko, Sweden - Fen_T0_2 | ecosystem: Environmental > Terrestrial > Soil > Wetlands > Permafrost | place: Sweden: Abisko...
CCCGCTTGATCGCAAAGCGTGCCAAAGGCTATCGATTGGTAGTCGAGAAGAGTACGGTGCCGGTGCAAACCGGTTCTCAGCTCTGGAAGCATCTGGCAATCCACAGCACGCACGGTCTGGACTATGACGTTGCGTCGAATCCGGAGTTTCTGCGCGAGGGGTCGGCCGTTGGGGATTTTCTGCACCCGGACCGGATTGTGGTCGGTGTTGAGTCACCGAGAGCTGCCGAACTGATGCGAGAGATCTACGAGCCAATCATTAAGCAGCAGTTTGTCTGTCCCGTCCACAAGAACTGCAAGACGGCAAAGGAAAATGTGTTTCTGGTTACAGACACAAATTCCGCTGAGTTGATAAAACACGCGTCGAATTCCTTCCTGGCTATGAAGATTTCGTTTATCAACATGGTCTCCGACTTGTGTGAGGTAGTCGGCGCGGATGTCAGCAAGGTCTCTCAGGGCATGGGCCTCGATCCTCGCATCGGAAATGCATTTCTGAATCCAGGTATTGGTTTTGGAGGTTTCTGTTTCCCCAAAGATGTACAAGCCTTTATTCGAATCGCCGAGAAATCTGGCTGCAACTTTTCGCTGCTAAAGGAAGTCGAGAAGGTCAACCAGCAAAGGATCTCTCATTTTGTCGAGAGAATAAGAAAAGAGCTTTGGAGCATTCGCGGAAAGAAGATTGCGGTTTGGGGGCTCGCCTTCAAGCCGAATACCGATGACGTTCGCTTTGCGCCGTCGATTTCTCTGGTTCAGGCTTTGGTAGAAGAAGGCGCGATCATAAGTGCGTATGATCCCGAAGCTTCAGAAAAAGCCAAGGTGGTACTCCCAAGCATTCATTACGCTAAAGATCCGTACGAGGCTGCTGAGTCTGCGGAAGCAGTTCTGATTGTTACCGAATGGGACGAGTTCAAGGCAATCGACTGGGCCCGCCTTGCCGGCGTGGTGGCGCGCCGGCTAATTATTGACGGCAGAAACATGTTCAACCCGAAAGACCTGACGCTGCATGGATTTCAGTATTTCAGTATCGGCCGGCAACCGGCTATGCCCCAAGCGGAAGGCCTTAGGACTGCTGCGACTCTGTAACTCCTCGAGTGGGCAGTTCTTCGTGCACCTCAACTTTTTCCTTGGATTTAGCGCGCATCACCCCTAATTAGCAACTCCAAGCCGCAAGCCAATTGAGCCGCGAACATCAAAGCTAATGGTAGAGACTCCAAAATACGTAATCGTCACACCGGCCCGGAACGAGGCTCAGTTTATCGAGTTGACGTTGCAATCCGTGGTCGCTCAAACGGTGCCACCCCTAAAGTGGGTGATTGTCAGTGATGGCTCAACCGACGGCACCGATGAGATCGTGAAGAAGTACGCTGCTGATTATCCGTGGATTGAACTGATGCGTATGCCTGAACGCCGGGAACGCGATTTTGCAGGCAAGGTGCACGCTTTTAACGCGGGCTATGCTCGGGTGGGAAGCCTGGATTACCAAGTCGTCGTCAGTTTGGACGCGGACGTTTCGTTCGATGCTGAGTACTTTGGATTTTTGCTCGAAAAGTTATCGTCCGATCCTGGCTTGGGACTCGTGGGTACGCCCTTTCGCGAAACTTCTGGCCAGACCTACGACTACCGATTTGTGAATATAGAGCACGTTTCAGGTGCGTGCCAGGTGTTTCGGCGGGAATGCTTCGAATCCATTGGGGGCTACGTACCGGTTAAGGGCGGATCGATCGATCACATCGCCGTCCTCTCGGCGCGAATGAAAGGGTGGAAGACGCGCACGTTCACTGAGAAGGTGTGCCATCACCACAGGGAAATGGGAACCGCCCAGCGCGGTGTTTTAAGGGCGAGGTTCAAACTCGGCATCAAGGACTATGCCGTCGGAAACCATCCTCTGTGGGAGATGTTCCGGACTGCGTACCAGATGAAATTTACGCCCGTGGGTATAGGGGGTCTGGCTCTTGGGGCCGGATATTTTTGGGCTTTAGTCCGCCGCGTTGAGCGACCTGTTTCGCAAGACCTAGTGGCCTTTCAACGGCGCGAGCAGATGGTAAGGTTAAGGAAGTTCCTCACCCGCCTGAACATTTTTCCGACCAAGAGCTTACCTGCATCCGCTGAGCCAGGCTCGCAGGTAGTGAAGTAAGAGGCCTTGGCTATCCCGACCAATTCCAATTGTGACACCGCGGAGACCGCACGTTCAGAGGAACGCGCGATTGCGGACAGTACGCGTCCGCCACGGACAGGTGCACTCATCATCAATGCTGATGATTGGGGCCGCGACAGGAATACAACGGACCGCATCTTGGAGTGCGCACTGCGCGGTGCGATTTCAGCGACGAGCGCAATGGTTTTTATGGCCGACTCGGAGCGGGCAGCCGGGTTGGCGCGGGAGCGAGGCGTCGACGCCGGCCTGCACCTGAACTTCACCGAGACATTCTCGGCACCCGCTGGGCACGAGTATTTGGTAGAGCATCACGCGCGCGTCGCGAAGTTTCTGCGGCACAACCGCTTTGCGCAAGTCTTCTATCAGCCCAGACTCGCGAACTCATTCGAGTATCTTGTGAAGGCTCAGCTCGGCGAGTTCCGACGAATCTACGGCCGTGATCCGGCGCGTATTGACGGCCATCACCATATGCATCTATGCGCCAATGTGCTCTTTGGAGAATTCTTGCCAGAAGGGACTTTGGTAAGGAGAAGTTTTTCGTTTGCCCGGGGAGAGAAGAGTTGGGCTAACCGCTTTTATCGCAAGTTCGTTGACTCCAGGCTCAAGCGCCGGCATCGGCTGACTGATTTCCTGTTCTCAGTGGAGCCGATCGAAGACTCAAAACGATTGCTGCGAATCTTCGCTCTGGCTCGACATTCATTTGTCGAGTTGGAGACGCACCCGGCGAATGCCGAAGAACTTCTGTTTTTGCAGTCCGGGAAAATGCAGGAACTGCTCGGTGATCTACCGGTTGCCATCGGCTTTCCTGAAATCGGGCGAGAGTAAAACAATTCCATCAATATTTCTCACGGAGCTTTGAGATACACATGAGTAATTTTGTAAAAGTTGGCGACAGAGACATCAAGGTTGAAGGGCGACTGGTCAAGACCGGGCGAATCGACGGGGAAAAATATTGCTTTCTCGATGACCCTGCGACAGTGGTTGACGGCCTGAAGAAATCCAAAACTAGGGTGGACCTGTTCACCTTCATGCAGAGACTGCCCGATACCAAGCCAAAGTATGAATACCCGATGATATGGGACAACTTCGCCACCCTGCCCGTCTCCACCTTTGATCACTGGTGGAACAAGCAGATTGGGTTCAAGGCGCGGAATAAGGCCAAGCAAGCCGAGAAACGGGGAGTCATACTGCGCGAAGTTCCGTTCGATGAAGCGCTGGTTCAGGGAATCTGGAGTATCTACAACGAGACTCCTGTCCGGCAAGGGAAGAGATTCCCGCACTACGGGATGAGCCTAGATCAGATTCGGAAGTATGCCGGAACGTTTCTGGACCAGAGCATCTTCATTGGAGCATTCGTAGATGAGAAACTGATTGGTTTCATCAAGCTGACCATGGACGAAACCCGCACGCAAGCGGGTTTGATGCACATTCTCTCGATGGTCGCCCAACGAGATAAGGCGCCGACCAATGCTTTACTCGCGCGAGCAGTCCGATCGTGTGCTGAACGGCAGATCAAATATCTCGTTTATTCCAATTTCTCCTACGGAAATAAAGAGCGCGACAGCCTGAGTGATTTCAAGGAACGGAACGGCTTCGAAAAAATCGATGTACCGCGCTACTACGTTCCCTTGACCGCCGTGGGGAGGGCCGCATTCCGGCTCGGGCTGCACCAGAAGCTGACGGATCGCGTGCCTGAATCCGTGATGTCGAAGATTCGGGAATTTAGGCAAGTGTGGTATAGCTGGAGATTTCAGTCTTCAACGGAAGCGGTTTAGGAGAACGGGTTGCCAGGAATCGTAGGGCTCATCACGAAGAGGCCTCGCTCGCAGGCCGAGGGCGAATTGCGGCGCATGGTAGAGACCATGCGGCACGAGCCTTTCTACAAGAGTGGCACATGGGTCGACGAATCGTGCGGTGTCTACGCGGGTTGGACCGCACTGCCCGATTCTTTTGCCGACGGGATGCCCATCCAGAATGAAAGCGCGGATGTCTCGCTGATTTTTTCCGGTGAAGAATACTCGGATCCAGAGGTACTCCAGAAGTTGAAAGCGGGGACGCTCGGCGCGAGCCGTTCGTCCTATCTCGTACCGCTCTACGAGCAAAATCCGAGTTTTCCCGCGTGCTTGAATGGAATGTTCCATGGCATTTTGCGCGATCGGCGCCGCGGAACGACGACGCTATTTAATGATCGGTACGGAATGCATCGGATTTACTACCATGAGTCGAAAGATACCTTCTATTTCGCGGGAGAGGCGAAGGCGATTCTGGCGGTGCGTCCGGAACTCAGGACACCATCGGCGCAAGGTCTCGGCGAATTTGTCGCGTGCAGTTGTGTCCTGGAAAACCGCACGATCTTTCGGGACATTCATGTTTTGCCGGCGGCGTCGGTCTGGGTCTTTCGAAACGGAGAGATTGAGAGCAAAGACAATTATTTCGATCCACGTGAGTGGGAGCAGCAGGCTCCCCTGGACTCAGGATCCTACTATCAAGAGCTGCGGGCCGTGCTCACACGCGCCTTGCCCAGTTATTTTGCCGGCGCGGAGCAGGTGGGAATCGCGATCACGGGCGGGCTGGACACGCGAGTGATCATGGCGCTGCACAAATCTGCGCCGGGGTCGGTGCCGTGTTATACGTTCGGGGGGATGTACCGTGACTGTGAGGACGTGAAACTCGGACGAACGGTCGCCCAAGCCTGCGAGCAAACGCACCAGGTCATCCCCGTCGGAAATGACTACCTAACGAACTTCCCGAAATACGCCGAGAGGAGCATCTACCTCACGGAGGGCGGTGTTGATGTTTATCGCGCTTCCGACCTCTATGTCAGTGAGCGCGCGCGTCAGATCGCGCCGGCAAAAGTCGTGGGAACCTATGGCAGCGAAATTGTCCGACATGCAGTGATGTTCAAGCCCATGGCGCTTGTGGATGGATTGCTTCGCCCGGACTTCATGACCCATGTGAAGCAAGCGGGAGAAACCTACCGAAGAATCCGACAAGCGCATCCCGTCACGTTTGCCGCCTTCCGGCAATCGCCCTGGTATCACCATGGAATTCTCGCGCTGGAGCAAACGCAGCTAACGGTGCGGTCTCCATATCTCGATAACAATTTCGTGCGAAGTGTGTATCGTGCTCCGACGCAGGATCTCAGCAAAGACGATATTAGGCTTCGTCTGGTTGGTGACGGAAGTTCCGCTCTCGGACGGATTCGTTCAGACCGTGGCCTAGGTGGGAACTCCAACCGCGTGAACCGCGCCTTGAGTCACGCATACCTGGAATTCACTTTCAAGGCGGAGTATGCGTACGACTACGGCATGCCGCAATGGGTTGCTCGCACCGACCACATGTTCTCGGCGTTGCATTTCGAAAAGCTGTTTCTTGGAAGACACAAGTTCTTGCACTATCGGTTCTGGTACCGAGAAGCGCTTGCAGATTATGTTCGCGCGATACTCCTAGATCCACGAACTCTCTCACGCCCTTACATAGAACGCAAAACGATGGAGACAATCGTGAACGGGCATCTCAAGGGAAATCGAAATTACACTACCGAAATCCACAAGATGCTGACCCTTGAACTCCTCCATCGCCGATTCTTCGATGCCATCTGATTTGGATCCATTACTAATGAGCCCTGTCGTTTTGCAAGAAGGCACGATTCGCGAGAACAGTGAGAGTTCCCGCGAGTGCCGCGACCCTGCTACAGAGCGGAAAGTGAAGATTGGCCTGCTCACCGGAGGGCAGGATCCGCACTATGCGTTCGGCCTCGCCATGGCGCTGGTCGCGACTGGCATCGGTGTGGAGGTCATTGGTGGGGACTCGGAGGATCTTCCCGAGATGCGCGCCACTCCGGGCTTACGATTTCTTAACCTGTACGGAAACAGGCAAGGAGTCGGCGCCATCCGCAAGATTCAGACACTCGCGCTCTCCTACGCACGTCTGATGAGGTATGCCGCGGCAACCGAAGCCAAGACCCTTCATATTCTGTGGAACAACAGGTTCGAAGTTTTCGACAGAACTCTGTTGATGCTTTACTACAAGCTGCTGGGGAAGAAAGTCGTTTTTACAGCACACAATGTGAACGCTGGCCGGAGAGACTCTAAAGATTCCTGGCTCAATCGTGTCACTCTCGAAATGCAATACCGACTGGCGGACCACATCTTCGTACATACCGAGAAGATGAAGAAAGAGCTGTTCGATCAATTTCACATTGATGAGCGAGCTGTGACCGTGATCCCCTATGGTCTGAACAATGCAGTCCCGGATACGGACCTTACTTCCCGCCAGGCGAGAGAGCGCTTGGGAATCCGGGATGGAGAGCGCGCAATCCTGTTCTTCGGCGCGATCAAGACTTACAAAGGGCTCGAGCATCTTGTAGCGGCTTTTCAGCGGCTGGCGTCAACCGATCAGCGTTATCGATTGATCATTGCCGGAGAGCGGAAAAAGGGATGCGAGGAATACTTTCGCAAGATTGAGATGGCGATCGAACACGACGAAAGTCGTAGTCGGATTATCCAGAGAATAGAATTCATCAAGGATCAAGAAACCGAGTTGTACTTCAAAGCAGCGGATGTTGCCGTTCTTCCTTATACGGAGATATTTCAGAGCGGGATTCTTTTCCTGACCTACAGTTTTGGCTTGCCGGCGATTGCGACCGACGTGGGATCTTTCAGGGACGACATTGTCGAAGGCAAAACGGGGTTTATCTGCAAAGCCTGTGACCCGGATGATCTAGCCGCGACCATCCGAGGGTATTTCGAGAGCGACCTTTTCCAGCACTTGGAGCAACGGCGCATGGAGATCCGAGACTATGCACGGTCCCGGCACTCGTGGGAAGTGGTGGGAAACATGACTCGAGATGTTTACTCTGGCTTGTTGGCGAGATAGGGCCTTGGTGACACTGACTTTGGCGAATTCGTTGCAACACGGCCGCGGGGATATCGATGTCCGCTAGCGTTGCGACTGCCATGTGTCTCTGTGGAATTGCAGGGCTCCTCTACTTAGACCGAGAGAAAACAGTTCGCGTTTCCAATGCTCTCTGGCTGCCGGGTCTCTGGATCGGAATTATTGGATCAAGGCCGGTATCGTCATGGTTTGATGTCAGCCAAGTCTCTTATACGCAAACCGAAGGAAGCCCTTTTGATGCCGCCGTGTTCGGCATCTTGGTGATTGTCGCCGTTGGCGTCGTAATACACCGCAAGCGTCGGCCCCAAGCCCTACTATTCGCCAACTGGCCTATCTTGAGTTACTTTTTGTTTGGACTGATCAGTATTCTATGGTCCTATCATCCAGAAATTACGTTCAAGCACTGGTTTAAAGCCGTCGGCGACGTAGCGATGGTTTTGGTTATCGCTACCGACGTGCACCCCATCGTGGCTATGCGGCGACTAGTGTCGCGCATCGCAATGCTGTTGTTCCCCCTTTCTATACTGTTTATCAAGTATTTCGACAATATCGGCCGAGGATACACGAGCGACGGGTTGCGCATGAATACGGGCGTGACAACCAACAAGAACTCGCTCGGCCTCATTGTTTTGGTTGTTTCGTTGGTGCTGGTGTGGAATGTGCGCTGGCTTCTTGTTCACAAGCAGGAACCGAATCGGGGCAAACGGCTGTTGGCGCAAAGTACGCTTCTCGTACTTGGCCTGGTACTGTTCGGGCTGGCGGACTGCTCGACAGGTAAGGCGTGTTTTGCTCTCGGTAGTTTGCTGATTGTTGTGGTGAATCTCCGTTTCATCAGGAGGCGGCCTGCTCGGGTGCATGTGCTCTGCTTGACCATTTTGCTCGTGTCGGCGGGCGCATTCCTGCTGGGGCAGGCGGACGTCGCAACTGCTCTAGGCCGAAAGTCCAATATGAGCGGTCGGACCGAGATCTGGGCGGCAGTGATTCCGGCGGTACCCAATGCAATCGTCGGTGCCGGATTCGAGAGCTTTTGGGACAGTCCCAGCGTGGAGATATTTCAGAGAAGACTACTGGATTGGGGCTGGTACCCGCCGTTGGTGAAAGTTCTGAACGAAGCTCACAATGGTTATATTGAGGTTTACTTGAACTCGGGCTGGATTGGCTTATTCCTGATCGCAATTATTCTAGTAACTGGATATTTGCGGGTGCACAAGGCTTTTCGGCGTGACCACGAACTCGGAAGCCTATTGCTTGCCTATTTGGCTGTAGGAGCCGTGTATAGCATCACGGAGGCAGGGTTCCGCTTCATGTGCCCGTCGTGGATATTCTTGCTCTTAGCCGTATTCAGCGCAAGTGGCATCGCCGGTGGTCTCGTCGGGCGTAAGAATCCCGACCTTCGTACGTCGCGCCGTGTTGAATACACTCGGGAGAGAGCTTTCCTGCCTGCTGAGAATCGAGCTTGACTTAGAATTTAGAGCGCAGCCAATCTCCATTTTTCGATTCCAAAGTTGTCTCATTACCTTGGCCGCGCTGGCCACGACTTGGCGTTAGCATTCGATTCACCAAATATAGACAAAGGACATAAGTGAAGCCTTTTCAGTCTAACGGTACCTTCCACCCTATTGAGACAGGCCGGGGACTGCGCCGGAGCGCAGTCCGAGGCGCCGGAGCAGCCGTGATGGGCTCGGCGGGTAACTTCGTTTTGGGAATGGGATCCGTGGTTATCTTGGCACGGCTGCTGACCCCGTCCGATTTCGGGATCGTGACCATGGTCACGACATTCAGCCTTCTGCTTCGCAGCTTCGGTCTGAGTGGATTCACAGAATTGATCATGCAGCGCGACGAGATGACAGAGTCTCTCGCCAGTAATCTCTTCTGGATCAATCTGGGCATCGGCACGATCCTTACTCTCGCGTTTGCCAGTTCGGGCCCGCTACTGGCTTATGTTTTTCACAATCAGGACGTGGTTCATGTTGCTGAGGGCATGGCTCTAACAATTGGGATTGGCTGTGCCGGCTACATTCATACGGGATTGTTGCAGCGTGCCATGCATTTCAGGACCACCGCAATCGTAAATCTCGTGGGGCAGGTAGTTCAATTTATTGTTTCTATCGGTTTAGCGTTGGTTGGGTGGCGCTACTGGGCTTTGGTTTGGGGCAGCGTAGCGCAGACCACAACTGTCACCTTGGGCGCATGGATGGCCTGCCGGTGGATACCGAACTGGCCAGGGCGCGCTGCGGGCACGAGCGCAGGAATGAAGTTTGCGACGAACGTATATTCGCGTTTCACTTTTTGGTACTTCACTCGCAATACAGACAATCTTCTCGTGGGTTGGAGGTTTGGCGCTCAGGCACTCGGTTTTTATAAGAAAGCCTACGATCTGTTTGTTCTACCACAGACGCAGCTTTTGTCTCCGATTTATGCCGTCGTCGTGAGCACACTAAGCCGAGTCAGAGAGGACCGGGAACAATATAGGAACTATTTCCTGCGAGCGATATCCGTTCTGGCTCTCGCTGGAATGGGAATTGGGGCGGATTTTGCATTGGTGGGATCGGATATTATCCGATTTCTCTTTGGGCCTGGTTGGGAACAGTCTGGTCGAATCTTCAGCCTATTTGGCCCGGGAATCGGAGTGATGTTGCTGTGCAACACGAACGGGTGGATTCACCTCTCGATCGGGCGTCCGGACCGATGGCTCCGCTGGGGAGTGGTGGAGTTTGTGTGCACTACGGGTCTATTTCTCCTCGCTTTACACTGGGGTCCGTCCGCGATTGCTTTAGCGTGGACCACTTCGTATTTTCTGCTGATGTTTCCCGGCTTCTGGTACGCGGGCAAACCAATCGGATTAGGTATCGCGCCGGTATTTGCCGTTGTCTGGAAATTCTTCGGCGCATCGGTCGGTGCTGGCTTGGGAACTGCTCTCATCATCAGGGTAGTGCCATTTTTTGGGGTGGCTTCCGGGGCTCGAGGCGCGCTCCAGAGGATGGTCTTAGTGTCCGTGATATTTTTTGCACTGTATCTCGTCGGAGTGATTGTGCTCCACCGAGGACCTACACCAATCATTGAGACGATTAGCTTGATTCGCGAACTGTTGCCTGAACGAACCACAAGGGGAAAATCGGCTTTGGGCGTTGATCCCGAGGTCGTGCCGGCCGATCTTGTTTCTCAGACAACGCCCGATTGAGACCTTTAGGTCGATGTGGGCGTCGAGAGTTTGACTATTGAGACATCGAGACGAGCGCCCACTCTCCGGAGAACTACTGGGAAATTTGTCTGCTGCAGCAAATTCAAAATTGAAAGAGAGTCTTTTTCCGCGGAGAGAATGATGAGCCGATTACGCATTTTGCTGTTGGCGCCGAATTGCGATCCGACGGATGTTAGCATCCCGCTGGTCACTTATTCGCATGCGGCAGCGTTGGCTGAACTTCATGATGTCTCTCTAGTGATTGGATCTCCCGTTGAGGATCGTGTACGTGGCGCAAGGGCCAAGTTTAAAACGATCGAGGTTGTACGGACGCCAACACTCGATCGCATCTTTGACTGGACTTTGCGCCGGGTTTTCCGAAGCAATTTCACGAGCCAAACGCTGGCGGCATTCCGTTATCCATTTGCGCTGGCATTTGAATGGTTTGCGTGGCGGCAACTGCGACCACGAATTTTTTCGGGGGAGTTCGATGTTGTTCTGCGCCTGATCCCCATGTCTCCGCATCTCCCGAGTCCATTCGCCTTCTTCTTGCGCAAGGGCCCATTACCATTTGTAATCGGGCCACTCAATGGTGGCCTTCCGTACGTGAAGGGTTTTAGCCAAGCCGCCAACGAGAGGCAGTGGATCTCTGGTTTAAGAGGGCTATACCGATTTCTGCCCTTTGCTCGGTCCACATATCGCGATTCGGCCGCGATCATAGCCGCATCGTCTCAGGTGTATTCAGAGTTTGCTCAATATCAGGACAAATTATTCTTTGTCCCAGAACCGGGCATCAGCCTTTCTCTATGTTCCGGCAACAGGCCCAATAAGAACCCCAGCGCTAAGATCGACTTGATTTTCGTTGGGGGCTTGACTCCGTCCAAAGCTTGCGATCTGGCCCTGCGCGCGACCGCTCCCCTTGTGCGGAGTGACAAGGCTCGCTTTTTGATAGTGGGTGACGGTCCGGAACGGAGCCGTCTTGAACAGTTGGCGAAATCACTTGGGATTGAGAACGCTGTGGACTTTTGCGGTTGGGTGAGCCATGGCGAAGTGCTCACTCGCATGCGATCTGCCGATGTCCTTGTCTTTCCTTCTGTTCGGGACAACGGGGCGGGGGTGGTTTTCGAAGCTCTTGCATGTGGCGCGGTGCCTGTGGTCGCGGATTTCGGCGGCCCCGGCGATATCGTGCATCCAGAGGTTGGGTACAAAGCGCGTCTTACAAACGAGAGCGACTTCGTAGCGCAGATGGAACAGGCTCTGGGTGAACTTGCACGGGATCGGAGCCTTCTGGAGCGCCTGCGGGAGCGTGGCATGTTGTATGCGCGCGAACGCTTGACTTGGGATGCGAAAGCACGAGACACGACTAAAGTCCTGGAATGGGTGCTGGGACGGGGTCCGAAGCCTCGGTTTTTGCCACCCAAAATGTTGTCGGGCGGATTTGGCCCTCTCCCTCAATGAGATGAGTGGGTCGGCTTAAGGCTTGCAATGACTAGTAGTCACTACCGACTGGATTTTTGCCAGTCTCAACCTTGCACTTCCGTGTCTAACACCTCGGGCTCTCGATTGCATAGACTCTATGCAATACGACAAGTGGCATCTCGTCGGAGGCCCAAAGAGTAAATGAGACACAATTATTGGCATCTCCTCCCCCTTATCTCGGTATTGCTATTATTTTCAATGTTTTCGTATGGTCAGGCATGGTCAGGCATTTTGTCGCCGGCTCGTGCGACCGACTGGACCCAGGCAGGACTGCCCGGCGGCATTCCTTCTCGAACCACAGTTTGCACCAATGTGCTCACAACAGATAACACAGCGGCGATTCAGAGCAGGATGAATGCTTGTCCTGCGGGCCAGGTTGTGAAATTCCCGAGCGGCACATGGAATCTTAGCGGTAGCATTTTTGCCAATAAGGGGATCGTTTTGCGCGGAAATGGTCCCACCAACACAATCATTAATCTTAGCGGCAACATCCTTTTGGGCACCAACGGCTCGGGGAATATGGGCAGTTATCCTCCCAATCTCGGATCTACCAATTGGACGGGAGGACTGAGCCGGGGCAGCACGGTTTTGACCGTAGCTTCAACGGCCCGAGTCGTTGCTGGCCAGCGGATAGTCCTCGATCAACGCAACGCCTCATACGTCTTCACTTTTTCAGTTGAGGGAGAATGCACTTCCGGCAATAGCTGTGGCCGTAACGACAACCCGTTGCAGTTTAATGGTGCCGACTCAAGGGCCCAGGCGGAAATAGTCGAAATCCAGAGCGTAGACAGTCCTACACAAATCACCATCAAAGCGCCGGGAGTATCTCATGACTACTCGTCATCGCTAACGCCGCAAGTCTTTTACTGGAATACCAACGGGTCCGAAGGACCGGGCAACATCACGTTCGCCGGTGTTGAAGATATGAAGATCAACGCCAATCAGAACGACTTTGCCATCAGCATGCCATTTTGCGACTATTGCTGGGTCAAGAATGTCGCGATCACAAATATAGCTCGCACCGCAGTGCTCTTTTGGTGGGGTTCTCATGATGAGGTCCGCGATAGTTATATCTCCGCATCGAACACAGCAGGTGCGCCGACTGAGTATGGAATAGAGGTCATCGCGAGTTCTTTCACTAAAATCGAAAACAACATTTTCTTCGGTGTTACGGCGAACTTGCTGCCAGAAAGCTCCTTTGGATTGGTCGCCGGATACAATTACACACTAAACACCGCGGGTGGCGCACAATTCGGAAGCTTCGAGCCGCATTTGGCGCACAACTTCCTCCAATTGTATGAAGGAAACGTCATCGATGAAGTCATGTACGATAATAGTTGGGGGTCATCGTCCCAAAATACTTCCTTCCGTAACCGCATGTCGGGACACAGTCCAAACAAGACCAATTACCGCGCGGCGGTAAAAGTCAATTCACAAAACCACTACATGAACTTGGTTGGGAATGTTCTCGGTGATCCGAATTATCATACGCAGTACGAGTGCAGTAATAACCATTTACAGTCGACCGACAACTATGAGTTCGATTTGGGTTTTTGGAATTCTTGTGTCAATGGTATTGACGGCAATAACCCGTACGACAGTGTGACCGAGAGTAGCTTGATGCGGTGGGGGAACTGGGACGGCGTGACTTGGAAAACCAACGGAAATGCCAATGGGGTGCGTTGGTGTACTGGAAACGGAGCGGGAAATCCGGCCTGTAGTGCGTCTGAGACCGCGAGCGCGGATTCCTCCTTCCCCGGCCTCGCTAGTCCGAGCACCAGCTTGCCGGCGTCGTTTTACAACGGAGTGACAGCTGCGTTTCCTTCATGCGGTACTGGCCTGTCTTTCTGGAAAAATCCTTCCACCGGATTTTGTCCAGCCTATCCTCCCATCGGACCGGATGTTGCCTGTACGACGAATTGCATTGCCAATACAGCTAATCACGCAGCAATGATTCCTGCGCAACTGTGCTATTCGAATACGGCAAAAGACGGCAATGGGTTCTTGACGGCTTTCGACGCCAACGCCTGTTATGCAAGCGATCCGTCTTCCGGTGGCCCGCCCCCGCCGGGGAACCTGGATGCCAAAGCCAAGTAAATTCGAGATGCCGCTAACCTCGTGGATTTGTGTCAGCTTCACGAGGTTTGCGGCGAACGATGCGCCTTTTCGGTGCATATGCTTCAAGTGAAGATTACTTCCCCTTGAATCGTTGTTTCCTACCAAGATGTTCGAGTTGGCCCTTCATTCAGCCTGATGGCTGAAAGCTGTGGCGAAACTGATATCCCAATCCCATTTCGGCAGTAGATCCCTAGGAGTTCCCATGGAAACCGTTGTTGCCCCTGCACGCGACAAAGTCAAAGCGCGAACAACTGAAGAATCGAAACAAGTTCTTGAGTCCATTCTTCGCGTGAATGGTTGGCTCGTAAGAAATGACTACCGCGGGTACGACCCTTTTGACGGCCTTAATTCCAGGTTTCTTCGTCCGTTGACCTTCGAGACGAACCTGTTACGTACCGTTCTTTTGCAGGGAGTCCGTCGTTTTCCGATCAATCTCCGTCCCGCGCTCGGCATAATGAAGAGCAGGTCGACAAAGGGGATGGGTTTCCTGGCGCGTGGTTTCATTCGGCTCCATCAGGCAACTGGAGACCCGGATTGGAAGGCCAAAGCTGAATCCGCTTTGGAATGGCTGATTGAGAATCAATCCCCCGGTTACACCGGAGCCTGCTGGGGCAATCATTTTGATTATCAGTCGAGGAGTTTTTATCTGCCCAAAGGTACGCCTACGGTCGTTTGGACCGCGCTTATTGGTCACGCGTTCCTCGACGGTTATGAGCATTTTGGAAACGAGCGCTATCTCCAGATTGCGACGAGTGCCTGCGAGCACATCCTGAAGGATTTGAGTCACCACTCTGACGGAGAGGGAACCTGCATCAGTTATATTCCCAATGCCAAGAGCCTTGTGCACAATGCCAATACTCTCGGCGGCAGTTTGCTGGCACGAACTTACTCGCATACGCGCAATGAGGATTATCTGGAACTCGCGCGGAGAGCGATGCAGTACACAGCCCAGTACCAGAGGCCAGATGGCTCGTGGTGGTATGGAGAAAAAGAAAACCTTCATTGGGTCGATAACTTTCATACTGCCTATGTTCTGGACTGCTTTAAGTTCTACGCTGAGTACACGAAGGATCGGCAATTCGAGCAGAAGATGATGACGGGGTATGAATACTGGAAAAAGACATTTTTTCTGCCGGATGGAACTCCGCGGTATTACGATCACAAGACGCTGCCCCTCGACATCCAGTGCAGCTCGCAAGCAATCGACACCTTGGTGTTCTTCAATGATCGGGACCCGGAGAATTTGGCGCTCGCACTGAACGTTGCACGGTGGACCATTCGGAACATGCAAGACCGCTCCGGATACTTCTACTATCGACGTTATTCGCAATGGGTGGTGAACAAGACTCCAACCCTTCATTGGGGACAGGCAACGATGCTTTGCGCGCTTGCCGGTTTGTACAATTTACTCTAGCGGCGGTCCTTGCATGAAATTGTCTAAAATGACGAGCGGTCCGGTGCAGACAAAGAAACCTTTGTGGACTAGGGCGAGAGCATGACCTTAGAATCGTCGGAATCACGCACGTTGGTTTTCTCGTATCGGAACATCTTCGGCAACGCTTTGTTCCGCTGCCCCCACTACGAATTTGAGGGTGTCATTTCGCAAGTGGATTCGGTGGACCTACTCGCACCGAAGTTTACGGCATCTGGGTTGTGGTACAACTTCGCCAAACGAGTAGCTTACCGTTCGCCTTTTTCTCCTAATCCCGGCATCAAGAAGATCGAAGCAAAGAAGCGTTACGACCTATTTTTCGCGATCTGCGGTCAGCCGTCAGATCTGACCATGGTTAACGCTGCTTTTGATTGGAAAAGTTCTTGCGGGATCTCAGTCTGCCTTATTGACGAGTTTTGGATCAGCGAGATCAAGGCTTGCCGCAACCTCCTTCGCCTACTCGATAAGTTCGACGTCGTCGCACTTTATTACAAACAGACCGTTGATGCAGTCAGCCGCCGGATAAGTTCGAAATGCATCTACATTCCGCCTGGCGTCGATGCGATCCGCTTCTGCCCGTACCCAGATCCTCCCAAGAGGGTGGTCGATGTTTACAGCATCGGCAGGCGCTCGCAGGCCACCCATCAGAAGCTCCTGAAAATGGCCGCTGAGGATGGCTTGTTTTATCTCCATGACAGCATCGCGGGCGGCGACGCGATTGAATCAGGGCAACACAGAGCACTGTTTGCAAACGTTGCGAAAAGAAGCAGATATTTCCTCGTGAATCCAGGGTTGATTGACCGACCTGATATCCGGGGCGATCAGGTGGAGATCGGCAACCGCTACTTCGAAGGAGCCGCTTCTGGAACCATCATGGTAGGGGAGCGTCCGAAGACCGAGACATTTGAGCAACTCTTCGACTGGCCTGATTCCGTGGTTGACTTACCGTATAACTCAACTGACATCGATGCGACGGTGAACGATATGGATCGGCAGCCTGAGCGCATGGCAAACATCCGGCGCACCAATGTCACGCAGGCCCTCCTGCGCCACGACTGGGCATATCGATGGGAAGCGATTCTGCAAGCAGTCGGTGTTGCACCGATGCAGGGTTTGTCCGCAAGGAAGGAACGCCTTCAACATCTGGCAGGAAACATTTCGAAGGCCGAAACGCAGAAAATGGGTTCGCGATCAGATTGAGATTTAACGCCTCGAGACCTAAGTGTCGACCAAGTTGCCAAGAACGCGCCAAGTCGTCTGCCTGATCGCAATTCTAGCGTTGTTGACGGGCGGCCTGACCTGGCTGTATTACAAGCGCCAGCCACAACAGGTCGTTCTTCCAGTCGAACCTGTTTTTCCGGTTCCCGGCGGCCAACACAATGGCTACTCGACAAGCTTTCGTGCGGCAGAACAGCCGGTTTCTGAGGCGCGAAGGTGGATGACTGGGAGAGCGACCGGAGTCGACTGGGCGGATGTAAGAACCGGTGTCGGACTAGCCTACGGAACCGAATCCGGGAAAAAGAAGGGTGACGAAGCCTACGATGACTCAACTGCTCTCTTAACGGGTACTTGGGGGCCGGATCAGACAGTTGAAGCGGAAGTACAATCGATTCGTCCAAACGACGATGATTTCGAAGAAGTGGAATTGCGGCTCCGTAGCGCCCTTTCCAGTCACAACGCTACAGGGTACGAAGTACTCTTTCGATGCTCGAAGACCGCAAACGCGTACGCGTCGATCGTCCGATGGGATGGAAGACTCGGGAAGTTCACGTATCTAACCCAGAAGAAAGGTTCGGGATTTGGAGTTGCGGATGGCGATGTCGTCAAGGCAACAGTTGTCGGGAGTGTGATTACGGGCTACATAAACGGAGTGGAAGTGATTCGAGCGACCGATAACACGTATGCTAACGGCAGTCCTGGCATGGGGTTTTGGTTCAAGAGAAGTTCAAGCAGGAAATTTTGGCTGGGCAAGAGTGCAGGTGTGACTACTGACTGCGGGTTCCGCCGTTTTGCTGCCTGGGACTGAGGGCTGTTTGCCAGTGTTGGAGGATGAGTTATTCACACCTGATGGTTTCTCGAGATTTCCGACCACGCAAGACCCTAGGAAACTTCACTCGGTGCGCCCACCATCTTCGCGAACGGCCATTCATAAAGTGAGACGAGATGACAACCCTCGATAGAGTTCTGATTTCGATAGATCGCAGTCCTTTTGACGGCGTACTCCGAGTGTTGCTCGGATTTGCCTGTGTCCCCATTCTGTCTCGTTTGCACCAGGACGTTCGTTCCGTTTGGACCCTGGCGATTGGTCTGCTGTTGCTGATGTTCTCTCTGAGGGTCATGCCTGTTTTCGCGCGGAAACTGTTGCCGCTGTCGCCTGAAGTGAAGGCCGTTTGGGGAGAGAGGCGACAACTCGCGAAGCGCTACGATTCCTTCCAATGGCAGAAGCTCTTTTTCATAGGGCTTGGCTTGGCATGCTACATGCTGATTTCGCGAGAATTGTTGACATCAGTCATCGCCGTGTCGAGCATCAGCGTCCTATTTGGCGCTATCGGACTGGTCAGATGGTATAGGCAGGTGTCCAAGGTGCGGAGCAGCATCGTGCATGAAGGTACTTTGTAGCTTGCCGCGAAGTCTCATAGAAGTTCTATCCCTCTTCTGTTGGCACCGTTCGACGAAATTCGAAGGAGCTGTAAGAAATGTCTAGTGCGAATTCCGCGATACTTAAGTTGAAGTCAGGCGAGTGGGTGTACGTTCGCAGCAAGGCCGAAATCTTGGCGACCCTCGACAAGAACGGGAGGTACGAGGAGTTGCCGTTCATGCCGCAGATGTTGCCATACTGCGGGCAGAAACTCCGCGTCGCCAGACGTGCTCACAAGGTGTGCAGTACCCAACATCCAACTGTGAGTGGCGCAATGAACGACGCAGTCGTCATTGAAGAATTGCGCTGTGATGGACAGGGCTTTGGTGGCTGTGAAGCAGGCTGTTTATTCATTTGGAAAGAAGCATGGCTGAAGCGGGCCGATGATGCGACCACGGGTGTCACCAACCCGCTAGCTGACGGCAGCGGTTGCACCGAAGACGACTTATGGGCGGCAACTAAAAAGCCGCCTTCACCGGAGTTAGTTCACCTAGGGCCCCGTTATGTGTGTCAGGCAACCCAAATAACAGCAGCGACTAGGCCATTGCCCTTCTGGTCGATTCCACAGTTTATTGAAGACTACACATCAGGAAATCAGCGTATCAGCACGATCTTAGGTGCGATCTCCTTTGCGTTGTATTACAGGCTGGCAGAATCTGGATTGGGGTTCGGAACTCCCCTGCGTTGGCTTTATGACAAGATCCAGGGAATCCGCGGAAAAACAGGGTACGTTCGCCGAATGGGACGCATCCCGCTGAACGGTAAAACGCCAACGATGAATCTGGATCTTCAGCCGGGAGAACTCGTCAAAATCAAAAGCCATAGTGAGATTCTTGACACCGTCAACCTTAACTTGGTGAACCGCGGGATGGGGTTTCACCCGGAGCTTGTGCCTTTTTGTGGACAGACCTTCAAGGTGAAATATCGTGTCCGCAACATCATCAATGAGAAGACCGGGCACATGATGGAATTGAAGAATCCGTGCATCGTGCTGGACGGCCTTCACTGTGGCGGTTATTACACCAAGCCGCTGTTCTGTACCAGAGACTGCTTCCCGTATTGGCGGGAGATTTGGCTAGAGCGGACGAAAGATAACGTCGCAGAATGAGCATTCTTGTTCCCACTCCTCCGGCGCTGGCATGAAGCACGGCAAAGATGATGTACGCGCTTGCCGGTACAACCTGACACTCCCATGAAAAACAAAGTACTCATTATCGTAGAGAACCTGCCGGTGCCTTTTGACGGCCGCGTGTGGAAGGAGGCCTGTGGCCTTCGTGATGGTGGCTATGAAGTCACCGTTTTATCTCCCCGCGGAAAAGGGTATACCCAGAACCATGAGGTGCTCGAGGGCGTCCACATCTACCGCCACCCGATGCCGAAGGAGGGCAATACACCTTTCGGGTATCTGTGGGAATACGGATGGGCGCTCTTCTGGGAGTTCCTATACACATGGTGGATTTTCCTGACCCGTGGGTTTCAGGTGATTCAAGGCTGCAATCCGCCGGACAACATTTTTCTAATAGCTCTTCCGTTCAAGTTGTTCGGGGTGAAGTACATTTTCGACCATCACGACGCTAATCCCGAGCTCTATTTCTCGAAGTACGAGCGAAAGGACTTCTTTTACAACGCCCAGGTGCGGCTGGAGGAGTTGACGTACCGTTTCGCTGATGTCGTGATGGCCACCAATGAAAGTTATAAAGAGTTGGCGGTGAAGCGGGGAGGTCTCGATCCGCAGGATGTGTTTGTAGTGCGGAATGGACCGGATCTCGCAACCTTTAAACTCGTGCCTTCGCAGGCGGGTCTCAAATATGGCAAGTCGTTCCTGGTCGGCTACGTCGGGACCATGAGCATTCAGGAAGGACTGGATATCTTGCTCGACGTGGCCTTGCGCATCAAGAACCAGGGACGCCGCGATGTTCACTTCACCTGTGTAGGAGGAGGACCTGGTCTTGCGGGTCTCCGGCAGATGGTGAAGGATAAGGGCCTTGAAGATACGGTTAATTTCACGGGACGGGTGCCTGACAAGGAATTGTTGGAGGTGCTCTCAACAGCAGACGTTTGCGTCAATCCGGACAAGCCCTGCGAGATGAATGACATCTCTACCATGATCAAGATCATGGAGTACATGGCCTTGGGAAAGCCGATCGTTCAATTCGATTTGAAGGAGGGCCGGTTTAGCGCGGGTGAGGCCGCTCTTTACAGCGACAATCATGACCTGGTTTCGGATTTCGCCAACAAGATTCTGTGGCTGCTCGATCATCCGGAAGAGAGAACAAGGATGGGTGCGTTCGGGCGCCAACGCGTCGAGAAGCAACTCGCATGGGAGTATTCGGTTGGGAATCTTCTCGCCGCTTACGCTCGCGTGTTCAGCAAACGATCTCAGTAGATGGCCACCGTGTCGAATTTGGCGGGCATGCCAGAACAGGTGGGTGGACGTTCTCCCCAGCTCTACAGCATCGATCCCCTATCAGACGTACGCTGGGATGCGCTGGTGGCAAAGCATCCCAAAGCATCCGTGTTCCATCAGCGGGGATGGCTCACGTCGTTGGCCTCCACATACGGATATAAGCCCATAGTTCTTACGAGCGCGGCGGCCGGCGAGCCGTTGACCGACGGAATTCCGTTCTGTGCGGTGAAGAGCTGGATCACCGGAGATCGTCTGGTTTCATTGCCATTCGCAGATCATTGTGAACCTCTGCTGAATGACTGCGGCAAGCCGGTCGAGTTCACGGAGTGGATGAGCGGTGAACGTGAACGGCACCATTGGAAATATGTCGAGCTTCGGCCAATTTCATGGTGTCCTGATTCGAACTCTCGTTTCGGAGCGGACCGTTCGTATTGGTTTCATACGCTCGATTTGACACCTTCACTCGAACAAGTTTTTCGGAACTTCCATAAAGACTCTCTGCAACGCAGGATACGACGTGCCGAGCGCGAGCATCTGAGTTATAGAACAGGGCGGTCGGAGGAACTTCTAAGTGATTTCTATCGCCTCCTGCTGATCACGAGGCGACGGCATCAGTTGCCGCCTCAACCGTTGGCGTGGTTTCGGAACCTAATACGCAATATGGGCGAGAACCTCCAGATTCGGGTTGCTCGCAAAGGCGGTGTGGCTGTTGCCGCTCTCCTAACGCTACGGTATCGGACGACGGCGATCTACAAATACGGATGCTCAGACCACCGGTTCCACAGTCTCGCCGCGATTCCATTTCTGTTTTGGAAGTTCATCGAGGATAGCAAGGCCACCGGTGCTGAGCAGATTGATTTTGGACGCTCGGACCTGGATCAAGATGGCCTGATCAATTTCAAGGACCACTTCGGCACGACCCGCCAGCGGATCACATATTTGCGGTACCCGAACGTTGAAAGGAATTCGCCTGGTCGCATGACTGCAGTCCGCCGGATATTCTCGGTCCTGCCGGACTCCTTATCGCGACTGGCGGGTGACCTCGTCTATCGGCACTTGGGTTGACGGACACGTTTCATATTTGATCAGCAGGGAAGCAAGTCAAAAATGCATACCGGGGTACCGTACGAGACTCGAATCCATGGGAAGTAATGCCGCATCTCCGCTAGACGCTGGGGTGGATGCGGTATCCGCTCGCGTGATGCAAGACCGCTATCGCTGTCCAGAAGGTTTCTTCGACTTCGCGCTCGGCAGCAAATTGTCTCGCGAGGCTGGGTTTTTCAAGTTCGGCCCCAATGCGACCGGGTATGGCCAATCGTCAAGAGGCGTTGCCAAGGATCGGGACTCTGTGCTTTGCGATGCGCTCCACTACGTTTCAGTTGAGAATGCCAAAGTTAGATTGCCCTTCGACCCCAACGACGTCATCGACAATCTCCGACTGGAACGCTATGCAGCGAGTCCCTGGTCAGTTCGAGAAAGGGTACTCAAACGGATCTACTATTGGCTGCGCCCTGTCACGAATCGCTCGATGCGAAAGGGCATACAAAGATTCCGCGCCGGCCATTGGAGGAAAGTTCCTTTTCCGAGTTGGCCCGTCGATACGTCAGTCGAAAATATTTGTGAGGGATTGATGCTCTTGTCGCTCCGAGCAAAGGGAGTCGATGGAGTTCCATTCATATGGTTCTGGCCCAAGGGGGCTCGTGGATGCGTTCTGATGACACACGACGTTGAGACCGAGGTCGGTCGCGATCACTGTCCGGAATTGCTGGACATCAATGATTCTTTCGCAATCAAGGCATCATTCCAGATTGTTCCGCAGGACCGATACGATGTTTCGCCCGCATTCCTGGATCAGATTCGGACGCAGGGATCTGAAGTGTGCGTGCAGGACCTGAATCATGATGGGAGGCTGTTTGATGACCGGGAGGAGTTCCGGCGCCGAGCGTCGATCATTAATCGCTATGGAAAAGAGTTCGGCGCGCGAGGATTTCGATCCGCGGTGCTGTATCGCCGGCCTGAATGGTTTGAGGATTTGGAATTCTCGTTTGACATGTCGATTCCAAATGTGGCGCGACTGGATCCGCAGCGGGGCGGATGCTGTACGGTGATGCCATATTTTATCGGAGACATTCTGGAGCTTCCGGTAACAACGGTTCAAGACTATACGCTGTTCCACTTGCTGAGAGAACGGTCGATAGACTTGTGGAAACGCCAGTGCGAGATGATTCTCGCCAAGTATGGTTTGATCAGTTTTATCGTTCATCCGGATTATGTGATCGAGCCCGATACGCGGGCTGTCTACGAAGCCCTGCTCTCGTGGTTACAAGAGTTGAGGGCAAAACAGCCCCTTTGGTTTGCATTGCCGCATGAGATCGACGCATGGTGGAGAGCGCGGCAGCGCATGACTGTGGTAAAGCAGGGAGATTCCTGGAGGATTGAAGGTGAGGGTGCCGAGCGAGCCACGCTGGCATTCGCTCGGATGGTGGATGGCGAACTTGTCTATGAGCAAGCAAATTCGCCTCTGAGTGCGGGCTGTTCTGCATCCAAAGCGTGATAGGAATTGGCCCAGCATTTCCTCCAGTGATGAACGTCAACCCCAAAACCCATTCCGAGAAAGTGATTTCCGCACTGTGTCTGTTCGTAGTGGGGTGCATTCTGGTCGCCGGCCTGTGGCCATTCCACACGTCTCGGAACTCCGTGAGTTGGCTCAAGGAAGACGGTCTTCGTTTCGGCGGGCGGGGCGCGGTTGTGAGCGAGCGCACATTCGACTCTAGGAAGCAGACGTTCGGCGACAACGGATTCAGTTTGGAGATCTGCCTGACTTCTAATCGAATGAAGGAAGGCACGATCTTCGCATTCGATAGCTCTCCCGACCGCCGCGCCCCATTCTCTCTTCGGCAGTACGGGAAGTCAGTGGTCCTGCGGCGCTACCTCATCGATCAACGTGGGCGAGCTTTCCAGCCGTGGATCAAGCTGGACAATGTACTCGAGGCAGGGAAGCGCGTATTCATCACAATCACTTCAGATAAGAGTGGATTGAAGTTCTACGTTAACGGCACACTTGCGTTAACGTTTTCGGAAGAGCCCATCCTAAGCCGAGAACTGAACGGTCGATTGGTGCTTGGGAACTCGACGGATGACGACAGTTGGATCGGGGATATCTCGGGCCTAGCCATATATGGCCGGCAGCTTGATGCCTCGGAAGTGGCCCGCCACGTTGAGACGTGGACTCGGGAAGGAGGGGCGGTCCTGGCGACGGACCCCTCGCTAGTAGCGTTGTATGCATTCAACGAGCATGAGGGTTCCGAAGTTCACAACTTGGTGGATTCCTCGACGAACTTGAACATACCGGCCAGGTACTTTGTCCTATTTCACAGTTTTTTACGACCGACTTGGGAGCAGTACAAGTATGTGCGGTACACCTGGAATCGTTGGAGCCTGTGGGAAGACCTGATTGTCAATGTCTTCGGCTTCATGCCGGTAGGATTTGTGTTCTTTGCGTACTTCTCTTCCGGAAGGCGTGTTGGGCATCCTGCACTCTATGCCGTGCTCGTAGGATTTGTGTTGAGCTTCGCGGTTGAGGTGGTGCAGTGGTTTCTTCCCAACCGCGACTCGGGTATGACCGACCTTTTCACGAACACATTCGGGACTGCACTCGGAGTGCTTGTGCATCAGTGGTCACCGGTCCGCACCGTGTGGAACAAGATATTGGCCCTGCCCATTTTGCTTACCAAGTGAAGCGATTACCATTTACTTCCAAACCTCAATGATCATAGACTCGCAAGCGTCTTGGCCGGTTACCCTCAGCAGCGGGACACCAGCGTGGACATCGAGAGGAAGGTAAAGCGTGCACTTCGCTCCCACTGACATTCCCGGCGCGATGGTAGTCGATCCCACCCCACACGCGGACGATCGCGGGCGATTCATGCGAGCCTGGTGCATTCGCGAGTTTGCTGAACACGGCATTAATTTTGTACCGGTGCAGGCCAATATGGGCTTCAGCCAACGACGGGGAACTGTTCGTGGAATGCACTTCCAAGTCGAGCCTGCGCTCGAAGCAAAGCTGGTTCGATGTACTCGCGGGGCTATTTGGGACGTGGTGTTGGACCTCAGGCCGGACTCGACGTCCTATGGCAAATGGTTTGGCGTGGAACTGAGCGCGGAAAATGGCCGAATGTTGTACTTGCCGGAGCATTGCGCACACGGATATCAGACTCTGGAAGATTCGACTGAAATGCATTACATGGCTTCGCAGTACTACGTTCCGACTGCTTCTCGGGGGGTACGGTTCGACGACCCTGCATTCAATATTCGATGGCCGTTGCCGGCTGAGATTGTTTCGGAACAGGATCGCAAGTGGCCGCTGATTAGGCCTTGAGTGAGGAATTTGTACCAAGCAGGACTAGGGCAAAGGTGGCGTCCGAGTATGGAGGTTCCACCCGCAACGGCGACGTTAGCTGGAGCAAAGCAACGCGACCGGTTTCCCTGACGTTTGCGGTCTTTTGGGCGAGAGTAATCTTTAAGAGGTCTTAAGGGAAGGGATTCAGCTATGAAAGTCGTTCTATTTTGCGGCGGATTAGGGCTGCGTATTCGCGATGCAGAAGACATCCCAAAGCCCATGGTACAGGTTGGCTACCGTCCAGTGTTGTGGCATGTCATGAAGTATTACGCCCATTTCGGCCATAAAGACTTTGTACTCTGCCTTGGCTATCGTGCCGATGCTATCAAGAAGTATTTTCTCGAATACAACGAATGTGCATCGAACGATTTCGTCCTGTCTGGTGGAGGGAAGAATGTGCAACTGTTCAATAGCGACATTCAGGATTGGCGTATCACGTTTGCCGACACCGGGATTAATTCGAATATTGGCCAGCGCCTTAAAGCAGTTGAGAAGCACTTGGACGGGGAAGAAGAATTTCTCGCAAACTACAGTGACGGTCTTACGGATCTACATCTCCCCGATCAGGTGAATCACTTCCATCAGCAAGAAAAAGTCGCCAGCTTCCTGTGTGTGCGGCCAAATCTCAGCTACCACATGGTTGCGCTCGGGGGAGGGAATGGTAGCCTCGTTTCCGGAATTCACCCGATCAACAACGGAAGCGTTCGGATCAACGGCGGCTATTTTGTTTTCAGGAAGAAGATCTTCGATTACATCCGCGACAAAGAAGAACTGGTCAACGAACCTTTCCATCGGTTACTCGAGGAAAAGCAGCTAATCGGTTATCCCTACGACGGATTCTGGGCTGGCATGGATACCTTCAAGGACAAGCAGCAATTGGAAGGCATGTGGGGTAGCGGTGGGGCGCCGTGGGAAGTTTGGAAGACGAATCATTCGAGCGATTATTCGCGCGAAGCCGCCTCTGCGAAGTAGTGCATGGTTGCCGCTATTTCGGGCTTTCCCGAAGGTGACCAAAGTAACAATCAGCCTGCCAGAAAGTGGCATTGACCACCTAGTTTCGCCGTGAGAAGGTAGCTTAACTACCCACCCAGGAAACCAAAGCGATAGGAGCCAGCCTCAGGCCTGGCACAGGAGATCTTGATGAGTGTTGATACGGCCCTTCAGAAGCTTGAGGCTACAGGTAGGCCGATCCGCGTAGGGATGGTTGGAGCTGGCGCTACTGGCCGTGCCATCGCTCTGCAATTGGGAACCCCAGTTCCGGGGATGCGCCTTGTGGGCATCGCGAACCGAACGCCCGAGCATGGCGAGCGGGCATTCCGGGAAGCTGGCGTCGAAAAGTGGAGCCTTGCGGATTCTGCCCATGCAGCCGAAGCGGCCATCGCGCGCGGTGTTCCAGTATTGACGGATAATCCTGCGGTGCTGGCGGAATGCGGTGCGATTGACATTCTGCTGGAGGTAACGGGTACGGTCGAACCCGCAGCCCGAGTCGTCCTGGATGCGTTCGATCACGGCAAGCATGTTGTATTGGTAAATGCTGAACTGGATTCACTGATAGGCCCGATCCTGAAGGCGAAAGCGGACAAGGCTGGTGTTGTAGTCACTCATACGGACGGCGACGAACCGGGAGTGGCAATGACGCTCCTTCGCTATCTGCGGACGTTGGGCCTTCGTCCGGTGGCGGCAGGCAACATCAAAGGTATGGTCGATTACTATCGAACGCCCGAAACGCAGCGAGCGTTTGCCGCGAAGCACGACCAGGATGTAAAGAAGGTCACGTCGTTCGCCGATTCTACGAAGCTATCGATGGAGGCGACCGTCCTCTCGAACGCGACGGGATTTCGAGTTGGCCGCCGCGGGATGTATGGACCGCCCTGCGGCTATGTGCGCGAGATCGCGAACCTGCTGCCCGCAAAGCAAATGCTGGAGACAGGTCTGGTCGACTACGCACTCGGTGCTGCGCCCCACACGGGAGCATTCGTCATTATTCACGAGGAATCGCCGCTCAAAAAAGTACAACTTGCCTATTACAAGATTGGAGACGGGCCGTTCTACGTCTTTTACACTCCATTTCATCTGCCACATCTGCAGATCGTATCGACCATAGGGCGGGCGGTTGTGCATCACGATCCGACGGTTGCGCCAATCGGCGGACCCGTCTGCGAGGTGTTAGCTGTAGCGAAGCGCGATCTGAAAGCAGGCGAGCAATTGGATGGCATTGGTGGATTCTGTACCTACGGACTGATCGACAATGCGACGGCCGCTCGCGAGATGTCAGCTTTGCCGATTGCCCTGTCGGAAGGCCGTACATTGCGTCGAAACATTGCCAAGGACGAAGTCATTTCTTTGGCGGATGTGGATGCAACTCCCGATGGGATTGTCGAGAAACTCTGGCGGGAACAGAACGCGCTCTGGCCAGTCAAGACGAGCGATTCGCGAGAATCGCAGCAGCCCGTAACTGTGGGAGGCGCTCGATAAGGTTCGTTCTTTCCTTATTGGCCAATCATGCTTAGTCATTCGTTCTGGAAGGGTCGGCGCGTCTTTCTTACCGGACATACCGGGTTCAAGGGAAGCTGGCTGTCGCTGTGGCTGAACGCGCTCGAGGCCGACGTCACCGGATACGCGCTCGATCCCCCGACCCAGCCCAATTTGTTTGAGCAGGCGGGAGTCGCAGGCACGGTCCGTTCGATTACCGCGGACATCCGTGATTTTCCGCAACTCAAGAGCGCGATCGCTGAGTGCCGCCCGGAGGTTCTGATTCACATGGCGGCGCAGACTGTTGTTCGACGCGGCTATGAGAATCCGATTGAGAACTACTCGTCGAACGTCATGGGGACTGTGAATCTGCTTGAGGCCCTGCGGCAACTGAAACAGCCGTGTGCGGTGGTCAATGTCACGAGCGACAAGTGTTATGAGAACCGCGAGTGGGTTTGGGGTTATCGCGAGAACGAGCCGATGGGCGGGCGTGATCCGTACTCGAATTCGAAGGGCTGTGCTGAACTCGTGACGACGGCATATCGGGAATCTTTTTTCCCTCCCGCAGCGATTGGGGATCACGGTATCGCACTCGGCAGTGCACGCGCCGGGAACGCGATCGGTGGTGGAGATTGGACCGGCGACCAACTGATTCCCGATCTGATGAGAGCATTCCTCGATGGCCGCCCTTGTCTGATCCGCAATCCAGCGGCCTACAGGCCATGGCAATTTGTGCTGGAGCCTCTGCGCGGATATCTGATGCTGGCGGAACGTCTCGCGGCGGACGGTCAGCGCTTTGCTTCCGGGTGGAATTTTGGTCCCGTTGACACTGACGCAATGCCAGTCTCGTGGATTGCGGATGAACTGGTACGGTCGTGGGGGAAAGGTGCGGGTTGGATTCAAGACTCTGCGGTTCATCCTCACGAAGCCCACGCGCTCAGGCTCGACGCCTCCAAAGCGAAGACTCACTTGGGATGGCGCCCTCTGCTCCCTCTGAAACCAGCGCTGGAATGGATCGTAGAGTGGTATCGGGCGTACCAGGCTGGAGGCGATATTCAAGGGCTCACGCGAAAGCAGATTGAGAAATACGAGGCTTTGACACAGCAGTAGGTAAACAGGAATTAACGCGAGAAAACGTAAAGATCGGTCATGTCGACTACTCCCCATAGCAGACTTACCCGGCGCTGACAAGCACAGCACGAATTAAGAAAAGGAGATATTTTCATATGCCAACGCCAAACATAGTGGTCTTAGGAAGTGGAATGGCCGGCTATGGCGCTGCTCACCGCCTGCACGCCGAAGGCATCACGCCTGTGATGTATGACAAGAACGCCTACTATGGCGGACACACAGCGTCGTTCCGTTACGAGAGCGGCTTCATCTTTGACATTGGGCCCCACATTTCCTATACCAAGGACCCTCGAATTCAGCAGTTGTTCGCGGATAGCGTCGATCAACGGTTTGAGACGATACAGATCAGTCTGAACAATTATTGGCGCGGCCACTGGCCGCTTCATCCCGCGCAGATTCACCTGTACGGATTACCGGAAGACGTCGTCGTCAAGGTTATTGCGGATTTCGTGGATGAGCGCAATGCGCCCGAGCGTAAGGTGAACAACTATGCCGACTGGCTGCTGGCGAGTTTCGGGCGCACCTTCGCTGAGCAATTTCCGATGCAGTACACGAAAAAATACCATCTGACCACCGCCGATAACATGAGTCTTGATTGGCTAGGTCCACGAATTTACCGGCCCAGTCTCGAAGAAGTACTGCGGGGAGCGCTGTCGCCGGCTGCTCCGCACGTTCACTACATCACCCACTTCCGCTATCCCAGCGATGGCGGATTCATGTGCTACCTCAACAAATTTATCCCGAAGGGAAACCTGAAGCTGAATCATGAACTGGTGGCGATTGATCCTCGCGCCCAGCAACTCACATTCTCGAATGGACTAGTGACGAACTACGATCGCCTGGTTTCGTCGGTGCCGCTACCCGATTTGATCCGCATGATTCAAGGAGCTCCGCCCGACGTGGTCGATGCTACACGGCGTTTGGCCTGTTCAACCTGCGTTGTTGTGAACATTGGCATTAACCGCGAGGACATATCCAAGTCGCATATGACTTATTTTTACGACGAAGACATTTGCTTCACGCGCCTGGGCTTCCCGCACATGCTCTCGCCGAAGAATGCGCCTCCGGGTACGGGAAGCATTCAAGCTGAAGTCTACTTCTCGGAAAAATACAAGCCGTTCACAGGGAAACCGGAAGACTGGATTGAGCCTGTCATTAAGGATCTCCGCCGATGCGGTCTGCTTCGCGAGGAAGACAAGATCCTGTCGACCAAGGCGATGTTGCTCCGATATGCAAACATTATCTTCGACCTCGAACGCGCAGCAGCCGTCAAGACGGTTCACGCCTATCTCGATGAACTCGGTATCGCCTATTGTGGGCGGTATGGGGAATGGGGATACCTCTGGACCGATGAGAGTTTCAAGAGCGGGGAACTGGCCGCCGAGCGTGCTCTCTCAGGGGTGGCGTGCGCAAAGTAACCTCTACAATTTGGAGATACATCACCTCGTTCGTGAGCGATTCGAAAGCGTTATCGATTAGCCGATGATCAAACTAAATCTGGGTAGCAGCAATGATGGTGCCCTGAAAGTCTTGTGCTTGGGCGCTCATTCCGATGACATCGAAATTGGCTGCGGCGGCACGATTCTTCGTTTGATCGACCAGTACCCACGCTGCACGTTCTACTGGGTGGTATTCAGCGCCATTGGGGTTCGCAAAGCTGAGGCAAAACTCGGGGCCGAATCCTTCGCTGGTGCGAACAGGCTCGAACATTCCATCTTCAAGGAATTCCCCGATACTTGTATGCCGTTTGTTGGCGCCGACGTCAGGAATGTCTTCGAGGAACTGAAACAGGCAGTTTCCCCGGACGTGATCTTTACGCACAACCGGCGAGATGCGCATCAGGATCATCGTTTGATTTCGGAGTTGACGCGGAATGCGTTTCGCGACCATTTGATTCTGGAATATGAGATTCCCAAGTACGACGGAGATATGGGGCAACCCAGCGTGTTCGTGCCTCTTGAAGGCGACACGTGCAAGAAGAAGGTTCAATTCCTTATGGATGCGTTTCCGTCCCAGCACAGCAAACGCTGGTTTGAAGAGAGCACATTTCTGTCCCTCATGCGCTTGCGCGGCATGGAGTGCAATGCCCCCAGCGGCTACGCGGAGGCATTTTACTGTTACAAGCTGGCACTCTAAGACTTCGCGGGTAAATTTGGGGACATTACGGGTTCACAGAGCGGATTGACTCCAGCGCTTATTCAATCAACACACTAATAGCAGCTTCTAAAAGTCAGAGAGAAGGAAATTCATCTTGCGAATTAGCGTATACGGGTTGGGTTATGTAGGGACGGTTTCGGCGGGCTGCTTAGCTAAAGACGGACATCATGTGATCGGCGTGGATCCGGTGAAGACGAAGGTGGATCTGATAAATCAGGGTCAGTCGCCGATCATCGAGAGCGATATCGGGGAGATTCTGGCGTCCGCGGTACAGCAGGGTCGGTTACGTGCGACCCATGACGTGGCAGAGGCGGTGCGCGAGACGGACGTATCGTTCGTCTGCGTGGGGACCCCCAGCCAGAGCAATGGAAATTTGGATCTTCGATACATCCGTCGGGTGTGCGAACAGATCGGGCAGGCACTGCGTGAAAAGGCCGGGTGGCACTTGGTCGTAATTCGAAGCACTATCCTGCCCGGGACGATGCGGGACATCGTAGTACCGGTGCTGGAGGAGGCGTCTGGGAAAAAGGCAGGGCCAGGATTTGGCGTGTGCCACAACCCGGAGTTTCTGCGGGAAGGGACCGCGGTAAAGGACTTCGACTTTCCGCCCCAGACGGTGGTCGGAGAGTTCGACAAGGCGAGTGGCGACCTGCTTGTGAAGATGTATGAAAAGATTCCGGCCCCGGTGGTGCGGACAGACTTGGAAACTGCCGAGATGGTGAAGTATGTAAACAACTGCTGGCACGCATTGAAGATCGGGTTCGCGAACGAGATCGGGAACCTGAGCAAGGCATTTGGTGTGGATGGGCATGCCGTAATGAAGATCTTCTGCCAGGATACGAAGCTGAACATTTCGCCTGCATATTTGTTACCTGGGTTTGCATTCGGGGGGTCGTGTTTGCCGAAAGACTTGCGGGCGTTTGCTTACCAGGCGAAAACGCGGGACTTGGAATTGCCGATTTTGGGGTCGATACTTCCCAGCAACGAGATGCAGGTAAATCGCGGACTTCGCATGGTAATGGAGAAGGGCCACAAGCGGGTCGGGATATTGGGATTCAGTTTTAAGGCGGGCACCGACGACCTGCGGGAGAGCCCGGTAATCGAGTTGATCGAGCGGCTCTTAGGGAAAGGGTACGACCTGCGGATTTATGACAAGAATGTCAATCTGGCGAGTTTGGTGGGAGCCAACCGGGATTATATCTTGAATCGTATTCCGCACATTTCGCGCCTGATGGTCCAGGAGATGGACAGTGTACTTGAGCATGCAGAGACGCTGGTGATCGGGAATGGGGATCCGGCGTTTCGGACTGTCCCTCAGAGATTGCGACCAGAACAGCGTCTCGTAGATCTTGTGCGTATCACGCAGCAGCGAAGCGACGGACGCTATGAAGGGATTTGCTGGTAATTAGGTGAAAAGGGCTGTTCGATAGCTAGCCCTCTTCACATCTGAACTGCAACTGACGAGTCCGCGATGGAACTAGTTCTCAATGTCGGGTGGCTGCTCCTGTTGATGGTCTCAATCGGGAACTGCCTGTACGTTTCGAGGTCTCTGGGCGACTCAAAGCGTCCTCATCGGTTTCGTTCAGTGTTGCTCGTAGTTTGCTTGTTGGCTGTATTGTTTCCTGTTGTGTCGGTTTCGGACGATCTATGTGCCTTGCGCATGGAGTCGGAGGATGGAAGTGCCTCCCAGGGGAATGGCAAAAGTCACAAAGGTCACTCCACTCCCGATTTTGGAAAAACTATCCCTCTGTTTTCCGACTCCCTAGTACCCAGCTTGATCGCGCCGAAACGAGATCCGCGGTTCCAAGTTTGGAATCTTGAATTCGTACCCATCGAACTGCTGCTGACCCCTGAGCGGCCTAGTCGAGCTCCACCGCATGGCAAGTCCTTAGTGATGGTTGCGTCGTTGAAGGCGCAACCGGTTGATCTGGACTTGTTTCCGCAACGCCCGTCGCCAATTCACTGGTCGATCGGGTCGCGGGTTGATTTCCTGCCAGCGTCTATGGCAGGTGCGAATAATCGGAGCTCGGAATGGGAAAAGCTTTTGGTGAAGACAACAGAAGATCCACAAGGGTCTGTCTGGAAGAAGATCGATCCGTTTCAACGGTCAGTCAGCGGGTAGAAGAAGTTAGGCCACCGATTGCAAGACACGTGCTGCGTGGCCTGATCCATCGGACCCGGCGCAATTGGGCGAGAGAGCTATGGGATTGGGCGCGTTGTGGCCGGTTGAACCTGCCAACCGTCCGGGAGTTGACCAGTTCGTTCGAAGCTTTGGATAACTCAGATCAAGGCGACGAATACGGTGATAGCGAGGCGCCTATCTTCCTGCTCGCCACTGGTTGGAGATCGGGTTCGACCTTGCTGCAGCGAATCATGGTTACCGATCCCAGCGTGCTACTGTGGGGCGAACCTCTCGGTGAAATGGCTTTGTTGCCGCAAATTGCCGGCATGCTGGCTAAGCTCTCCCCATCCACAGATCTCCTACGACCCAATGAACGTCAAGAAGCGGTCTTTTCGTCGTTGGCGACGTCTTGGATTGCAACGCTGTATCCTCCCGGAACAGATTTCAGACGAGGGCTGCGGGCGCTCCTTATTGAATGGCTATGTGTGCCGGCGCAGAGGCGTGGGTTTAGCCGGTGGGGTTTCAAAGAGGTCCGCCTGGGGGCTCTGGAAGCAACGCTACTTCATTGGGCATTCCCAAGAGCGAAGTTCATACTCCTTTCCCGTAATCCCTATGATTGCTATCGCTCACTGGCCGATTCCGGGTGGCACCACCTCTATCACAGTCGGCCGGACGTCCGCGTAGATTCGGCTGCAGGAATTGCGAGGCATTGGAATCGCACGGCTCTTAGTTGGGGAGATCTACCAGAGAGTTTTCCGGTTTTTCGCGTCAAATACGAAGATCTGATTGCACGAAAAGTCAACTTTCGTGCCTTGGAGTCGTGGCTTGGCGTGAAACTCAACGAAGATGTGGCGTTGTCGGCGAAAGTGGGTGGCACGGCGCGACGACGTCGTCTTGGGCTTTGCGAACGATGGATCATCTCCCACGAAGCAAAGGCGGGCATGCTTGCGCTCGGATATTCAGAGCCGACCTAGACACTGGGTTTCCGTAGCTACCGCAATGCCTCAAGACACGGTGTGGTATCGGTGGATCTATTCCGCCGAAGCACCCGCTTGAGTACAAAAGTTGGCCCCTCCCCCGTTGGTTACTAAGGTTCTGCCCGGAAGCTTCGTGGCATTCCTTGGCCACGATAAGATCAGCAAAATGAGGATGTTTGGCGACTGGCCTTTCGAAAGGACTATGTGAAGGTTATTGGGATCAGTGGTTTGGAAGAATCATCTCGTTTCAAGCAGGAGCATTGGCCTGGACTCGATCCGCGGGAATACCGCATCTCCCAAGGATATGATTCCGCGGCTGCTCTCGTGGTTGACGGGAAAATCATTGCCGCTGCGGCACAAGAGCGATTTGACCGCAAGAAGCACACCGGCAATTTCCCGGTAGACGCGATTGAGTTCTGTCTTCGAGAGGCCGGTCTTCGTATCGAAGATGTGGACGAGATCGCCCACGGCTTCGACTATTCGCCCTTCAAGCAACTCTACTCGCTCGACGCGGATTCCTCGAAGCTCTACGAGCGGGTTTTTTCGAAGGAAGCAATCGTGCGGCAGGTGCATCGCTCGTTCCCAGATTTCCCTGTCGAAAAGGTCCATCCGGTTGGTCATCATCTCGCACACGCTGCAAGCGCCGCACTCACTTCGGGGTGGGACGAGTGCCTGGTGGTGGTAAACGATGCAATGGGCGAAGTGCAGAGTCTCACTGTCTACCAGTTTGGCGGCGGCGAGTTCAAGAAGCTGCGCGAGATTCCCGCCAACGATTCCATCGGTATTCTCTATTCCTTAGTGACACTGCACCTTGGCTTTGACTTCAATTCCGACGAATACAAGATCATGGGACTGGCGCCTTACGGCGACCCAGAGCGATTCCGTGGTTTCTTTGAGAAGACGATCGAATTGCGCCCTGATGGCTTGCTGCGAATCCCGATTCTTCGCCTTAACCGTTCACGGGAAGAACGGGAGAACTACCTGGCGACCCGGGCCTACCTGGACGAGCATCTTGTCGCGCGTAGAGCACCTGACGCGGAGATTACACAGGAACATAAAGATGTAGCGGCGGCTCTCCAGGAGTGTCTGGACCGCGTTGTATTGCATGTCTGCGGGCACTTTGGAAAGCAAACTGGCATGCGGCACATCGCACTGGCCGGCGGAGTCGCCCTGAACTGTACGGCTAATGGCAAGCTCATCGATTCGGGCATCTTCGATGAGGTCTATATACAGCCTGCCGCCGGAGACGACGGAACTGCTCTCGGCGCTGCGCTCTACCGCGCGTCACTCTCGGGTGGCGTCGACAACAAGCGTATGCCCGTTCCACTGCTTGGACCCTCGTATGCGGCTCCATGCATCGAGAAGGCGCTTGAGACGTACGCCAGCCGGATCACAGTGAAGCGCTTCGACTCGCTCGATGAGACCTGCAGCGAGGCGGCCCAACTGATTGCCGATGGACGAGTGATCGCTTGGTATCGCGGCCGTATGGAGTATGGTCCCCGTGCGCTCGGCAATCGCAGCATTTTGGCCGATCCCGGGCATCCCGCCATGCGCGACCGAATCAATGCCATGGTCAAGATGCGGGAGGCGTTTCGTCCCTTTGCGCCAGCCTGCTCGACCGAACAAGCACACCGTTGGTTTAACGTCGCGCCAGGAACGCAGATGCCTTACATGATCACCGTAGTCGATGTGCGACCTGAGCACCGTGCAACCCTGCCTGCGATCACGCATGTGAATGGATCGGCGCGTCTGCAAACCGTGTCGGAGGACAACAATCCTGACTTTCACCGGTTACTGCAAGCCACGGGAAAAACAACGGGCCGGGAGATGGTGCTTAACACCAGCTTCAATGTGAAGGGTCAACCGATCGTGAATACACCCGAGGAAGCTATTGAGACGTTCCTCGGAACAGGCATTGAGTTTCTTTTTCTGGAGAATCGTCTTGTTGCCCGCAAAAACGGCTGATTGGAATCAGACTCAGGTGGACTACCCGCGCGAGAGCACAATTTCGCAGCTCTTTGAGCAGCAGGTGGCGCGCACGCCAAACGCGGTCGCGATCCGATCCGCTGGACGGAGTCTTACATACCGAGAATTGGATGAGCGTTCGAATCAGCTCGCTCGGCATCTGCAGAAGCTCGGTGTTCGAGAGGACACGCTGGTTGGTATCGCCGTCGAACGGTCGGTCGAAATGATGATCGGGCTGCTGGCGATCTTGAAGGCCGGGGGAGCTTACGTCCCGATGGATCCAAGCTATCCAGCCCAACGTATTTCGTTAATGATCGAAAACTCTGATGCGGGAGTCATTCTTGCATTGGAACGTACGAAGGGATGTTTGGGGGAAACATCCAGACAGGTACTCTCGATTGACGGCGATGCGGATGCCATTGCCCGTGAGGATACGCAGCCGGTTCCGTGCGTGGCGAAGGGGCAGAACCTTGCCTATGTGATCTACACGTCAGGATCGACGGGCAAACCCAAGGGCGTGATGATCGAGCATCGCAACGTGGTGAATTTCTTCACCGGAATGGACGTAGCGATTGGGGCCGATCCGGGCGTATGGCTTGCGGTGACCAGTATTTCGTTTGACATCTCCGTGCTTGAGCTCTTCTGGACACTCACGCGCGGTTTTGAGGTCATCATCCATGGCGATGAGGGAACGCACACGATTCCAGGCGAGATTCGGAACTACAGTGTTACCCACATGCAGTCGACGCCTTCGCTGGCGCGGATGATTGCTGTCAATCCCGATGGCCTCGCGGCGATGGGAAGGTTGCAGAAGCTCTTTCTCGGAGGGGAAGCTCTGCCGACGTCGCTGATCCGGCAATTGCGCCAGCAATTCCACGGCGAAATGCACAATATGTACGGACCTACCGAAACCACAATCTGGTCCACAACCTTTCCCATTATCGGGGAACCGGACACAGTGCCCATTGGGAAACCGATTGCCAATACCCAGATTTACGTGCTCGATTCCGAACTAAAGCCGGTGGCAGCGGGCGAGCCTGGCGATCTGTATATCGGGGGCGACGGTATTGTGCGCGGCTACTGGCAGCGACCTGACCTAACGCGCGAGAGATTTCTCGACGACCCGTTCTTGGCGGGGAATCGCATGTATCGTACCGGAGATCTTGCACGCTTTCTGCCTGACGGAAATCTGGAGTTTCTCGGTCGCTCTGACTTTCAGGTCAAGCTGCGCGGTTTCCGCATCGAAATCGGAGAAATCGAAGCAGTGCTCGAGAAGCAACCGAACGTAGGCCAGGCGGCGGTAGTTGCCCGTGAATTCAAGTCCAGAACTCAAACTGAAGACAAGCGCCTGGTCGGCTACGTTGTGCCCAAGACCGGAACAAAGCTAGAGATTGCCGATCTCCGTACGGCTCTGGCCGCGACTCTCCCGGAATACATGGTGCCGTCGAATTTTGTGCTTCTTGATGCCCTCCCGCTAACGGCGAATGGCAAGATCGATCGAAACGCGCTCCCCGATCCCTCCGCGTCGGAAAGTGAAGCCGCTGCGCAGCCGGAGCTGCCACGAAACGAACTGGAACGCGCGATCGCTCAGGCATGGAAGGATGCTCTCGGCGTTGATAGCGTGGGATTGAACGAGAACTTCTTCGATCTGGGCGCGCATTCTTTGATGGTCGCCGAGGTCCACATGCAGTTGCAGGAGCAACTCGGCCGCGAGTTGTCTTTGGTCGATCTGTTTCAGTTTCCCACCATTACCGCACTTGCCAATCATCTAAAGGGAAAGGAAGCCGCGGTGCCAGTTTCGAGCAGGGCAGCGCGCCGGTTGGCAGTCCGACAGCAACAGGGGCGATAACTATGAAGGACACGTCAATCGCGATCGTTGGCATGGCCGGACGTTTCCCCGGCGCACACAATGTCAACGAATTCTGGCAGAACCTGAAGAACGGAGTGGAAGCGATCCGCCCGTTCACAGACGCCCAGCTGTTGGCTGCAGGCGTGTCGGCTGAGGAACTTGCCCAACCGGAATATGTGAAGTCTGGAGTCGTTCTTGAAGATTTAGACATGTTCGATGCGGCGTTTTTCGGTTTCAGCCCGAGAGATGCGTCGATAATGGATCCGCAGCATCGGATTTTCCTGGAATGCGCATGGGAGGCGTTGGAAGATGCGGGTCACGCTCCCGCCAGTTTCGATGGCTCGATTGGAGTTTATGCCGGGTCTGGCATGAATTCCTACATGATTCACAACCTGCTGACCAACCCACGGTTGGTGGCAAGCGCCGGGCTGTTCCTGATTCGGCAAACCGGAAATGACAAGGACGTGCTGGCAACGCGCGTCTCTTACGAGCTTAATCTCCACGGACCGAGTATCAACGTGCAGACCGCATGTTCGACATCGCTCGTGGCCGTACATCTGGCGTGCCAGAGCCTGCTTAATCAGGAATGCGATATGGCGCTGGCGGGCGGAGTTACGATTGAGTTCCCGCACGGACGTGGTCACCTTTTTCGCGAAGGAGAGATACTTTCGCGGGATGGACACTGCCGTTCCTTCGATGCCGACTCCAGCGGTACCGTATTTTCGAGCGGCGCAGGCATCGTTGTCCTCAGAAGGCTTGAAGACGCATTGGCCGACCGCGATACCATTCACGCCGTTATTCTCGGATCAGCGATCAACAATGACGGCTCACGAAAGGTCGGGTATCTCGCGCCCAGCGTTGAAGGACAGTCGGAGGTCATCGCCGAGGCTCTGGGCGTGGCGGGCGTGACCGCTGATGACATCTCTTATGTGGAGACGCACGGCACAGGAACGAAAGTTGGGGACCCCATTGAAGTCAAGGCGCTAACGCGGGCGTTCCGCGAAAGCACGCAAGGCAAGACCTATTGTGCCATCGGGTCGCTGAAGTCGAACATCGGCCACCTGGATGCCGCGGCTGGCGTCGGCGGTCTCATCAAGACAGTCCTGGCACTGAAGAACCGGCAAATTCCTGCCAGTCTGCATTTTCGCAAGGCGAATCCACTCATCGATTTCGACAATAGCCCGTTTTACGTCAACACCGCCCTCAAGGAATGGAAGCCAGAGCGAGGGACGAGACGTGCGGGTGTGACGTCTCTCGGCATTGGCGGCACAAATGCGCACGTGATTTTGGAAGAAGCTCCGCCGGTTCAGGAGCGCGCCGCGTCGACGAAGCCATATCAGTTGCTGGTGCTTTCGGCGAAGACGCCTACTGCATTGGAGAAAGCCAGCCAGAATCTCGGTAGCTACTTAGAGGAACACAAAGACTTACCGCTTGAGGATGTCTCTTACACCTGCCAGTTAGGTCGAGAGCCATTAGCCCATCGTCGCACGGTCGTCGCTGCCACTTCGCAGGAGGCGAGCGCACTCTTGGCTAAGTCCGTGCCCAGCCGGGTTTCCAGCGGTCAAGTAGCGACCAGTGTCCCCGGTGTTGTCTTCATGTTCTCTGGCCAGGGATCGCAGTACGTGAACATGGGCCGTGAATTGTACGAGACGGACTCGCTGTTTCGTGCCCAGTTGGACCACTGCGCTGAACGCCTGATTCCCGATCTTGACCTCGACTTGCGCACTTTGCTGTTTCCGACTGAAGAACAGTCGGCCGTGGCAGCAGAGAAGCTGTCCCAGACCGCATTTACACAGCCCGCCTTATTCAGCTTCGAGTGCTCCCTGGCGCAATGGTGGAAGGCGCATGGAATCGTCCCTTCTGCGATGCTCGGCCACAGCATCGGAGAATACGCAGCTGCTTGTCTGGCAGGGGTGTTCTCACTTGAAGATGGGCTTCACTTGAGTGCGATACGCGGCCGTCTAATGGGAGAGATGCGGCCCGGTTCAATGCTGTCGGTTGCCGTGTCGCCCGACAAGCTGTCGCTGCCCGCAGGAGTAACACTGGCAGCAATCAACGGTCCCGAACAGTGCGTCGTGTCGGGTCCGACGGATGCAGTTCAGGCATTTGCTCGCGAGTTGGAGAAGCGATCCGTTCCCTCCCGCTTGCTGCATACATCGCATGCATTTCATTCCGCGATGATGGATCCGATGCTTGATTCGTTCCGCGCCCATCTGACGAAAGTCACCCTGCGCGAGCCTAAGATTCCATACATCTCGAATGTCACAGGCACATGGATTACGGCGGGCGAGGCTACGAGCCCGGACTACTGGACCAAGCACCTGCGCAACACCGTGCGTTTCTCAGAAGGACTGAGTGAACTATTTCGTGAGCCAGCGAAGATATTCTTGGAAGTAGGACCCGGGCAAGCTCTCACTTCTTTGACGCGGCAAAATCCTGGCAGACCCAAGAACTCCAAGGTTCTACCTTCCGGACGGCATCCGCAAGAACAGGTTTCCGATGCGGCCTTCTTGCTCAATACCGCAGGTCAGCTTTGGATCGCAGGCGTACCGGTCGACTGGAAGTCCTTCCATGAAGGAGACGATCCGAGGCGCATCGCGTTGCCGACCTACCCCTTCGAACGCCAGCGACATTGGATCGAACCTGTTGGCAAGCCCCTCTCAAGCCAGCGAATCGAAGCTACTGCCACTGCCGCGGCATCCCAGAGCGACCAATGGTTCCATCAGCGCGTTTGGCGAAGGGCTCCAGCCGAGAAGCCATTTTCGGCGGCGAGCGAGTGCTGGCTGCTGTTTACCGGTGAGACAGGCTTGGGCTCGGAGATTGCAAAGCAACTCAAAGCTGGAGGCCACGAAGTTCTGGAAGTATCCGCTGGTGACCAGTACAAGCGCGGGCGTTCCGGTTCCTACTCCATTCGGCCCAGCGTGCGGGACGACTACGACCAACTGTTGAAGGACATTGTCAAGAACGAGCATGCTCCGACAAGGATTCTCCACCTATGGCCAATCACCGGTGGAACTTCAGGTCGCTCCCTCGATCGGACGCTGGATCTCAGCTTCTACAGCCTCCTATTCCTCGCGCAGGCGTGGGGCGATCAGGACATGGGTTCGGTCGAGATCACGTCTGTGTCAAACGGATTGCAATCGGTGTCTGGAGAGAATGCTGTCGAACCTGCTCGTGCGACGCTGCTTGGGCCGATTAGGGTCATCCCGAAGGAATTTCCAGGCACGAGCTGTCGCACCTATGATCTCGACCGAGAAATTAAGGATCCACGAAAAGCGGCTGAAGACATCATTGCCGAGTGCCTGCGTCGCGATGCGAGTACCTGCGTGGCTTTCCGCGGGTCGGAGCGATGGGTAGAGGCGATCGAGTCCACCAGCCTTGCGGTCCGTACCGCTGGCCCGCGTCTGAAAGAAAAGGGCGTCTACCTGATTGTTGGTGGGTTGGGAGGAATCGGCCTGGTTGTAGCGGAACACTTGGCGCGAACTGCTCATGCTCGGCTGGTGCTAGTGGGTCGTACTCCGCTCCCTCCCGCGTCGGAATGGCAGGCGATTCTAAGTCAACCAAATGGCGCGAACGACGTGCGCCAGACCATTGCGAAACTCCGCGAAATCGAATCTCTCGGCGCAGAAGTTCTCACGCTTTCTGCCGATGTGACCGATTCCAAACAGATCGCAGAGGCGTTGCAATCCGCCCGTCAACGTTTTGGCGATATCCAAGGGGTATTCCATGCGGCTGGATTGATCGAGGACGGGCCGTTGCAGATCAAGAGCCGCGAGAGCGCGGCTCGTGTGCTGGCGCCAAAGATCCAAGGCACCCTTGTTTTGCAACAGGCGCTTGCGGGCAGCAAACTCGACTTCCTGATTCTGTTTTCTTCCATTAGTTCTTTCCTGCCGCCCGCTGGACAGGTGGACTACGCGGCGGCAAATGCCTTCCTGGACGCCTTTGCCCTCAGCCAGCCCGGACAACCGGTCACGGCGGTTAATTGGAGCTTGTGGGGAGACGTCGGCATGGGCGTGCGCGAGACCGCTGGCACTCATTCGTTCTTGGGTACCCGAGTTGTGCACACCGAAAGTGAAACGGTGTACTCGTTGCGGTTAAGCTGCGACAAAGACTGGTTAGTGAAGGAACACCGGTACAAAGATGGCACGGCCCTCATTCCCGGAACGGGGTATCTGCAACTTGCGGCCGCAGCGCTGGTTCAGAACAGGATTGAGCCGGGCATCGATTTTGAGGATGTGTTCTTTTTGGCCCCTCTTACCGTCGCCCCAGACAAGGCAAAAGAAGTACGGGTGCGTTTGCGCCGTCAGGGGACCGGTTTTCGGTTCTCGATTCTGGGGAAAGAAAAGGAATGGACTGAACACGCCTCCGGACAGATTGCGCGCAGCCAGAAGAGTGTTCCCGCCGACCAGAACCTCGCGGAAATCCGCAAACGCTGTTCTATACGCCGCATCGATTTCGACGAGCAGCGCCGTACGCGTCAGGAACGTTATTTCGACTTTGGCTCGCGCTGGAAAAATCTTCGTAGCTTGGAGCTCGGCGAGCAGGAAGCCCTGGCAGAATTGCAGCTCGGGCGAGATTTTCTGTCGGACATTGGGATATGGCCGATGCATCCTGCTCTTCTGGATCTGGCCACCGGGTCGGCACTCTATCTGATTCGCGACTATGAAAAGTCAGAAGATCTCTACCTGCCGATTTCCTACAGGAAGATAACTTTCTACCGGCCTTTGCCTGCGCGATTCTATAGTCATATCCGTTGTAACCAGGAGAATTCGCGGGAACGAGCAATCGCGACTTTCGGATTTACCCTACTCGACGAGGCGGGACATGTGCTCGCTGAAATCGAGGAATTCTCCATGCGACGCATGGCTGCAACCGGAGAGAGTGCGACGCCAGCCCCGCATTCGAGTGGTGCAGTCGCTCACAGCGAGCCCGACGAACTCGGAGAGGATCGTGGAATGTCGTCGGCGGAGGGCATCAACGCGCTCGATCGGATTCTCTCGTCCGACATGCCGCCTGGCATTATCGTGAAACGCGGCGATCTCCAAAGCAAGTCCGCCACGCCACTAGCGAGTGCACCTGCCGTAACGAGCACTCCGAGTCCGGACGCTGGGATTGAAAGTGTACTCGCAGAGTGGTGGCAGGAATTACTCGGCGCGGAAAAGGTGGGTCTCGACGACGACTTTTTCGATCTTGGAGGCCATTCGCTCATTGGCGTTCGCTTGTTCGCAAAGATCAAGAAGACCTACCAAGTGGATCTGGATCTGGCCGTTCTCTTTGAAGCCCGCACCGTCCGACAGTTGGCAGAAGTGATTCGTAAGTTGAAACAGCCGACTACATCGGAACCAAGAACATGGTCCGCCCTGGTACCGATTCAACCGAACGGCTCTCAGATCCCGATTTTCTGTGTCCACGCGCTTGGCACAAGTCTGCTCTTCTACCGGCAGTTGGCTGCCCACCTTGGCGCCGACCAGCCATTTTATGCGCTCCAGTCTCCACTCGAGTCTCAGGATCATGTTAAGGATCCGACGCTAGAAGAATTGGCGTCGATTTACCTGAAAGAACTGCAAGACTTCTTCCCGCAGGGACCCTACATACTGGGCGGAGCCTCTCTTGGAGGAATCATCGCGCTTGAGATGTGCCAACAGCTCAAGGCACAGGGCAAGGATCCAAAGTTATTGATTTTGTTCGATGCTGCCGTCCCGGGATGCGACTTTCATGTGCCAGCGAGAGACCAAGTATCCCGTCACTGGCAACTTGTCAAGAAACAGGGTCCCGGCTATCTCGCGCGGAGAGTCCGGGCAAAGGGTGAATACTGGCAGTTTGTCCTGGGTCGAGGCACTCGGTCTCTAGGTTGCTCTTTCTACCGCCTGTTGGGCCGTGATCTGCCGGCCGCTCTTCACTATTTTCAGGTAGAAGAAGCCCACAAGCGAGCGTTGAACCGCTATATCGTCCAATTCTATCCAGGTAAGATCACGCTGATGCGGGCTGCGGATATCGAGGAGACAGCTGCGACTCGCAGAAATCCGACACTGGGTTGGGAAAAGTTGGCAGGGGGCGGACTGGAAATTCATGACGTCCCTGGTGGCCATATCTCGATGTTTGAAGAACCCAATGTCCGGACATTGGCAGAAAAACTCAAGGTACTACTTCCGTCGAGCGCGGCTGCCACGGTATTCGATAAGTAGCAGCGACGACTTGGAGTTCGCCTCGGAAAGAAAATCGAGATGGTCCTAAGTTGTGGGGTTGGGGATCAGTCCCCGGTGAACCGCTACTGAGCGATGTTCCGGCAACCACTTTCTTGCATGCTCATACTCGGCCTGTCATCGCTTTTCAAGAACGAAGCGGCTGCCGCCCTTCTGCGGGACGGATCAATCGAGGCCGCGATCGAGAACTACAAGCTGCAACCATCTGTGTCTCGCGGAATTCCTGAAGCAGCAATTCAGTACTGCCTGTCGAAGGGCGGAGCCACATGGAACGATATTGACCGCGTCGCGATTGCCTGCGACCCGTTTCGCGGTTGGGGCCGACGTGCGTTCTCCCGCCGCCGTTTGTCACCCTTGGCTCCGGTTGCCACAAGCTATCAACAGGGGAAAGAATTGAGCCGGCTTGCCAAGGAGTGGACAGACGTCCGAATCTTGCGGCATCGTCTGCAAAACGCCCACAAAGTGGTGACAGTTGACCACCATTCCAGCCACGCGTCGAGTGCATTTTTCCTCTCCCCATTCGAGAAGGCTTTGATTCTGACGCTAGATGGCGAAGGCGACGGTCGAGGGGGGACGGTGGCAGTCGGCGCGGGAAGCGAGATTCGAATCCACAACACGATTTCTTATTCGAACTCGATCGGCTGGCTCTATTCACGCGTCACGGATATGTTGG
>Ga0302322_100000189_pt1 | contig 44063 bp, 51 predicted proteins | sample Fen_T0_2_FD_203757 | JGI IMG/M metagenome (GOLD analysis project Ga0302322, IMG submission 203757) | Peat permafrost microbial communities from Stordalen Mire near Abisko, Sweden - Fen_T0_2 | ecosystem: Environmental > Terrestrial > Soil > Wetlands > Permafrost | place: Sweden: Abisko...
CATGTCTCAGGGTATTGCATCGCTAGTGCCAAGGCCGAAAGCGAGCGTAACTACGCAGAATTGCTTGAAGTAGTGCTTGGCATAGCTTGCGACAGGGCCTGGAAGTGACGAGAAACGTCGCTTTTGCTATGCAAAGATTGCGAAGGTGCGCAAAAGGGTCAGTCGTGCTCGAGCGCAGCTCACGAGCTCGAGACAGCTCGAGGTAGGGCCAGGCGAAGAAGGGAGCCAAGCCACGCCCCGAGCGAGGCACGGATTGCACGCCCCCAGCTAGGTACTCGACCCGAAGCCTTGCAATGCCTCACCACTCACCCGGCACGCCAGCATGCAGGCCCGAGCTCGCTCCCTGCTCCCTACGCACGGATGGACACGAGATGTCCTGTGATTGCCAGGTAGAGCCAGGTAAGGCGCACTGCTGGGCAAGGTCTGGCATGGTCGCGGCGGCGAAGAAGACGACGTGGTGAGGACACGTGCATGGACGTGGTACGCTGTGAGCGGGTGAGACCATGACACATCAACTAAGGACAGCACAGTGAGCCCTAGACTGTGCAAACTCAGCCACTTAGGCCATCTTTTGGGCCTTCCGGCTTGCCACCTTGAGCGTTTGGCTAGGCTCGGCAAGGTAAAGGCTGTGCGCGTGTCTGCCTTCGGGACCGGCCCCAAGGCAGGCCACTACTACGTGACCACCACAGAGGCGTGCCGCATCCTACGCGAGATGATGCTCACCGGGCAGGACTACGAGGCAGGCCGCCGCGCAGTGTACCGAGCAGCCCGCAGGACCGCCGACAGCACCCGCAACACGGGCCTGCACGAGGTTGGTCCGACCGTCGGCAAGGTCAAACCGGGCACCGAATGACCCAGCGCGACCGGCTAACCCCGCGTATTGCCTAGCTTTGTGCAGCGTGTATACGTAACAAACTGTTACTTAATCCGCGTCAAAGGCATGAGCAGTGCAGCACCAATGGTTACGGGTACTTGCGCGCCGTTTGTTAACGGATGCCGGGGGTATGTTAACAGACTGCCGGGTGAGCTGAGCCAGGCCAGCCAAGGCCAGCCGGGAGAGAGGAGGCGAGCCGGGGCGAGGCAAGCGCGCGCCGGACCGGGGTACCCTAGTGGAGTAGCCATGGCCTAAACCGCCGCCTAGTCCCCGCGCGCGATTTTCTCACCTACCAACTTTCTGCCGCATCGCATCCATGCTACAGTCGATTGTCCGCCGCAGTCCAGACCACATCATCCACTGTGTGACCGAGTCTTCCTGACCGACCTTCATGACAAGGCTGCGTGCCATCCCAGGCTAAAAGGCATGAACCCTGGGGTTACTTCGTGGTAGCGTTGCTGCAGGAGTGAACATGAAGCGATTCAGCAACGAGGTGTCGTTTACGTCTGACAGCGACCTGGGACCACTGAGCACGTTTCGGCAGTCGGATACTGGCGAGTGGGTCCGCGCGGTTGACGCGCTGAAGGTTGAGCGAGAGCTGGCGGAGTTCCAGCGCGCTTCGGTCTTCACGCGGATGTGGGCGTGGCTGGTGGGGTACCGGGTGAAGTTCACCGAGTAGCGGCGTTGACACTACATGGCCAGTGACGTAGCGTGAAGTATGGCCGGGACGTCGTTGGCCTTGCCGCAGGCCCAGCAAGCGGTCCTGAAATATTTCGAGCGGACGCTAAAGCGTTCGAGCCGAATCGTGGAGGCAGCGCAACGGGCGCCTGACCTGGAAATGGTGACCGACCCGGAGACGGGTGAGTCGCGGATGTGCGGGGCAGAGGGGATGACTCCCAAGCAGATACGCATCGCGCAGCACGCGCTGTTGCCGGCGAAGTCGGCTCCGCTGTACCTGACGGAGGCGTACCGGGACTTCGAGCTGGCCCAGAAGCTGGCTGCGGCTGCGAACGGGTCCGTTGGGACCCAGACGGCCCGCACGGTGGTGCTGGTGGTGGAGAAGCCGGTGTACGAGCGGGTACGGGTGGACCGTGGGGATGCTATCGAGGTTGAGGAGACCAAGGGGTAGGGATGGCGTTCAAGAAGCGCAGGCTCATCCAAGCCATCTCCGACAGGTGCCCGAAGGACGCCAACTCACTCCTCGAAGCCACCAAGAAGGAGCTTTGGCCGTTCCTCCAGCAGGTTCGACGGCTGTTGCTCGATGCCTACTCGGGCGGGACCGACCCAGGTGGCACCGGAACGGGCGGAACGACGGTCATCGTCAACGAAGGCGACACCAATACCACCGTCATCAGCACGACCATCAACCCGAGCCCGTTTTCTGACCATCTTGTGAAGGCCAGGACACTCGACGAGACGCCAGTGGGAGGACTGAAGGAGAAAACCCAGGGCGATGATGGCATTGTTTGCACGGTGAAGCTCGATGGGGACGGTGTGGAACGGCTTCACATCGGTTTTTTGCAGTCCCAGCAGGACCCGGTAACCGTTGCGTCGCGTTTGTACCCAGCCAAGGTGGTCGACCCGCTAAACCGAGGGTTTTTCACGTGCTGCTACCTCGGTCCGCACTTCTCAGGTGGAAATACCCCAATGATGGCGGGGTGGAACGTGATTGCTCCTGGCGTGTACGAGTACCCGACGGCCGAAAAGCTGCCCAGCGATTGGCTGGATGGCATCAGCGTCGAGTCCTACGATGCAAACGGCGTCTCGACCATGGTTGGGAAGACCGTGTTGGCGTACTTCGAGGGAGACGCTTCCCTTCTCGTGGACGAGGAGAAGCTTCAGCAGCTCTTCTTGCTGGAAGACGTCGGAATCTACAAGTACCACGACCCGGCAGACCCGGCCGGCGTGTGGCGCTTCGGCAGCTCCAAGCCTCGCCTGCGCCGAATCACCGAATATTCGCTATCTTCCCAGTGGACCCAGGGAATGACCTTCCAGTGCCAGGCTGGAAATCGCTACGGGACCGACTTCTTCACGCTCGGAAACTCTTCGGTGACGCTCGGGACTACTCCCATCGAGTGGGTTCACTCCGAAGGCCCGGAGTTCATTTGGCAGGACCGCTACGAGCTTCTGACTGGGACACAGCTCTCCAGCGAGCACGCCAGCACAGAGGCTCTGAACTTCGAATGGTCCATGGCCAGCGGAGACGCGGCTGCGCCAGAGGGATTTGAGACGCTGGCTCTCACCCCTGGAATCACAGCAATGACTCCAGGACCGTGGATTTTCGACATTGAGCAAATCTGGCTCGATTCGGTGCCATCGGGGACCACCACCACTGTTCGCGTGCAGGTCCTGGCAGACAACGGCGTCACTGCTCCAGTGTTGTTCACCGCCGAGTCTCCTCCCATCGTGAACACCTCGGCTCAGTCGCTGTCGTTTGCCTACGACGATGCCGGTCACACCATCGCGAACACCGACCGCCTCGTGGCCGTCTACTGGCTGCACACCGACTCGATTTCTCCGGTCAGAGTGCACATGCGCTACAACAGCGCGACCCGAGGAACGCGAGGAACGCGAATCACTGTTCCGTTCTCGATGAACATCGACAGCGGTGGCTCGCCGAGCACTGGCACTCGGTCGTTCACTGCCTCTGCGACCGAGATGGCCATCGACTCTGCTGCGGTCAAGAGCCACACGTACATCGGAGCGCTCGGCCAGCGCACAGACACCATTGGCCTTCCAGACGCCATCACGGCTGGAGTGGTTGTCTGCAAGCAGGTACCCTACGACTCCACTGGCGGTGCACTCACCATTCGCCCGCTATGGGCACCAGGCTCATCGGCATCTGGGTATGTTCGGTGGGGCGTAAACGTCCAAGCTGCCACGGGCGCCGACATCACCACCGGGCCGACCACGCAATACTTCACTGGTGCAAGTGGCTCTCACGCGGCTAACGTCCCACTACTGGAGACTGGCGTGGCCACCACGCTTCACCCGACGGCTGGCTCGTGGGTGCGCATCGAGCTTCAGCGCATCGGAGCCGATGGAGCGGACGACTACGCCGCCCAAGCCAACCTCATCGGCATCCAGATTGACTACACCGCTCAGGGGCTCGCTGGACCAACCGGACCGACCGGTCCCGCGGGAGCTACTGGGGCTACCGGGACCACCGGTGCGACAGGACCCACGGGCCCAACCGGATCGACGGGATCCACTGGTCCAGCGGGATCTACCGGTCCAGCAGGAGCGACTGGCCCGACGGGACCGACGGGCGCCACCGGACCAATGCCGACCGTCACGGGCTCGGGCTGGGCGCACGTCACCGGAGGCACGTGGGACGGGGTCGCCACGACTCCGACCAAGGCCGACGTCGGTCTCGGTAGCGTGCCCAACACGGACTTCACCGCAGACGTTCGCAACTCCAAGCTTGGGCTGCACACCGGCGTGCTCACCGGGTGCGTTCTCTCGATCAACGGAGGGGACAACACCAAGGTCGACGTCAGCGCGGGGACGTGCCGCTACGTCGACAATAGCGACCCAGCAAACCCCGTCGTAGAGACGCTCACTGTCTCGGCCGCCACCGTCACGCCGACCGTCGGAGGGAACGGTCTGGGCACGATCTTCGTTTGCTGGGGCGGAATCTCGCGGCAATCAGCCGGCGTCGGGGTTCCGGTTTTCTCGACCGAGTTTTCTGAAACGGAACGGCGCACGGTATCGGTGCTCGGGCGCATGTGGGCTACGGCGATCGGGGCATCATCCATCGCCACCGTCACCAACTACCAGGCCCCCGCGTGGGGCGCGGCGAAGACGCTCGAAGACTTGGCGTATGCCCTGGGCGGCGCCATCAACCTGGACGGCAATGATTTCACCGCCCACACTGGGCAACTCACGTTGGACAAGAGCGTCGGGCACTCGTTTCGCCTCTACGCTGCATCCGGCACGAGTAAGGACGTGCCGAACAACCCAACCAATGCGGCACTCACCCCGGTGACGGCGTATCGGTATTGGGCCGCCTCGGGAACGAGCTACGGCAACGCGCTCAGCTCGACCATCGATCCGGCATACTACGACAACGCTGGAACGCGCACCGCGGTCCCTGCTGGCAAGTGGACGATTCAACGGGTCTACTACTTCTCGGGCTCGGCGACTGTTGCGGTCACCTACGGGCAGGCGGTGTTTGACACCCTCGACGCAGCCAAGGCCGCAGCCAATACCCAGGTGATCGTGTTCTCGGACATGGCCACCCGCATGCTTCACGGCGGGATTCTCAGGTCCCGTGTCTACGTCCAGCAAGGAGCGACTGACCTGTCCGGTGCTTACGTCGAGCGCATGACCGCGTTCGTCGGAGGTGGGGCGGGGAGCGGCGGCGGCTCTGTTGGCGATCACGCGACACTGGCTCACCTTGACTATGCCAGCTCGGGACACACCGGGTTCCTTCCGTCCACAGCAACCACGGCGTCTGTCCCGGACAGCACTAACAAGCGTTACGTAACTGACGCTCAGGTGACATCGATCGGGAGCATCCCCTCGCTTTCCAGCTCCACGCCAGCGGCTGAAACCAATGGTGCAACCGGCGCCGTTGGAACCGGGACCACCGCCGCGCGCGCCGATCACGTCCATGCGATGCCGTCGGCACCCACACTGGGAGGCCTCGGCGGCGAGCCCGCGCTTGGCAACCCAGGTTCGGACGGCTACGTGCTTTCATCAACGGCGGCGGGAGTTCGCTCGTGGTCAGCGGTCGGAGAAGCGCCCATCGAGATGACGAACCTGACCCCGCCCAGCAGCCTCACCATCACGGCCGGATATGGCGCAGTGGTTGCGCAGAAGTACACCCTCAACAATGGCGTCACGCTGACCATCGGCAACGGCGCGATCTTGGTGATCACATGAGTATCCTGAACCTCTACAAGCAGTCCTCTTCCCCAAGCGCTCCATCGGCCAACACGGCGAACGTCTTCATCGACAACGCGGCCGCCCCAAGGCCTCGCCTTGTCGACGAGAACGGCAACGTCTACACGCTGCTGGATTCGAAGCACAATGACTGGCACCTATCCAACAGCAGCGTCTCGTCGGTGTCCGGAGGATACGCCTCCGACACCTACTTGGCCGGGTCATCGATCGTGATTCCCGCTGCGGGCCTATGGAAGGCTGGGTCGCAATACAAACTGTCGTTCGACATGGTGAAGACGGCCGCTGGCGTAGCCACGCCGATCATCACGATTCGCATGGGCACCCTTGGCACCACAGGCGACGCATCGGTTCTGGCGCTCACGTTCGGGGCCGGTACCGCCGCGGCCGACACGGGCATCTTCGACGTGATGGTCGGATTCCGAACCGTGGGATCTGGGACATCCGCCGTCGTCCAGGCTGTCGCCTGCTGCTCGCACGCGCTCGCCGCAACCGGCCTTGTGTCCACTGGGGCGAGCGGCGCTGGCATCATTGTCGGCACGTCGAGCGGGTTCAACAGCACCACACAGACCATCATCGGGGCGAGTTTCAATGGTGGTGCGTCGTTCAGCGGAACCTGCACGCTCGTTCAATCTGAACTGAAGGGGCTCAACGTATGAAACGATTCGAAGCACTACTCGTCGGCGTCCTAATCGCGCTGTCCGCGGTGCCCGCCCAAGCCGCGTCCGTCACCCAGGGCACCGACGGAACCCAGGGCGACAGCGGGCCGGCGTACCTCGACTATGTCACGAGCAAAGTGTTTCCGTCGCAGCTCCCACCCACCGTCACCGTCTACCCGGCCGGCACGACCTCGAGCGCGCGAGGCGGCGACACCCTCAGCATCGCCGGCACGGACATTTGCACCCCGACCCCCACGGCCGGCGCTCCCGCATGCCTCGGGACCGACAGCAAGATCTCGACGTCGGTGCTCCCCACCATGGGCGACCTTTACGCAGGGACCGGGATCGGCTTTGTCGGCACCACACAAACAGTAACCGACACCGCATCGGGCACCGGCACCGGGTCAGGCACAGGAACAGGAACAGGCACCGGAACCGGCACGGCAACGATCACGACCACGGGGACCGCATCAGGGAGCAGGACCACTGCCTTCACCGGAACAGCCACCGAGAGTTTTCAATCCTTCTATCCACAGACGACGATGTCCTACACCGCCACGGCGGCCAGCACGACTACTCGCACGGTCACGGCGACGCTGAACGCGGCGAGTTCGTCGATCACGACATCGACGTTCACCAAGATCGGGACACAGACCCAATCTGGCACAATCACGATCACAGCGACGGCGACGCAGCTTGGTGCGTCCGTTTCTGGAAACGTGTCCGGGCAGGCGGGCGGCACGGTCGCTGGCTCCATATCGGGGACCATCAGCGACGCGTCGTCGGCCACAGCCACCACTACCGGAACGGGCTCGGGCGTCGGATCTGGTCCAGGAACGGGCACGGGTACCGGGACGGTCACGTTCGTGGTCGCGACCGGAACCGGGACTGGCTACTACACCAATTCGCGCACCGCCACCGAGACGCACACTTACCCGCTCACCTACACGATCACAGTCACGGGCACAGCGAGCGGAACGGTCACAGCCGATGCGATGTTGCCGTTCAAGACTCTCACTTACACCAGCCTGGACACCACGACTGCAACCGGATCTGCAACCCTTGCCGGGACAGGAAACGCCACAGGCAACACCACCGGGACCGTCACGGGAACGGTTTCTGGAACCGTAACCGGAACTCTATCTGGCAGTGCGACCAAGACCGTCACGGCAACCTTGACCCATGCCACTGTGGCTAGCTCGCCAACGATCTTTTCCACCGGGACGCAGACAATGACCGGCACGATCAACGTGGTGCCGAAGAAGACGGCACAGGGTTACGGAGATTCAACTATTTCCGACGACGGCACCGGACCAGTCGCGCCGAGCATTGGGCTGACGGATGGACAGGGGCCAGGTAGGACTATCCTAAAGCCAGGGGTCACGAAGTCGCAGATCGGCAGCCAGGTGTGGAGCAACATTTCCGCGGTGACAGTGTGTCCTAACGGTGACGCGTACATGGCGATCAATGGCGGGAGCATCTGGATCCAGCCGGGTGGAACCGGAAATTTTGTGGACCTGTCTCAGACGGCTCGCGTCTGGAAGTCGCTGAAGTGCCTGTCCACGGGCAACGTCCTCGCATCCGTGAGCATGGGCGACATCTACGAGAGGTACAATGGTGCTGGCAATTTCGTGGCGCTCGGGCAGACCTCGCGAGACTGGGGCCAGGTTGGCGAGGACGCCTACGGGAACGAATGGGCAGCAGTGGTATCGGTCGACTTGTTCAAGCGGACAAACCACATCGGCAATTTTGTTGCTCAATCGGCCGGCGCGTTGGGATGGTCAGGCGTGGACGGCACAGCGTTTGGCACTGTCGTCGCTACCGTCTACAACGGATACATCTACGAGACCCCGGTCAACTCCAGCGCGTTTGCGCAGATAGCCTATATGGGCGTGGGAGCGTGGGCCGGCGTAAGTGGCGATAGCAATGGAGACACCTACGTTCAGAACATCGCATTCACGGGCACGAGCGCTGGACTCTACAAGAGAGCGGGACAATACGGTGCGTTCATGCGCCTGTTTAGTGGGACCGGGTTGTTTGGTGCGCGCAACTCTAGGGCACTGTGGAGCGATGGAATCCACATCTACCAATTGATGGCCGCGACGGTAGAGCTGAGACTACCAGCTGGGCCTGGTTCCTATGGCCAGGTTCCAATAGCCAACGGGACTGGGCAAATGGAGTGGGGCACGGTCAATACAAGCACGGCTACGGGAACCAACACTTTCACCGGAACAGGGTTCAAAAAAGTCGACGTTCAGAACGGGCTCGTCTACTCGGGCACGAGCACGCTCACCTACACCGAAGTATTGGGTGCGTTGGGTGGAAACGGAGTCAATTGCAGCAATGCAAACTCTATCAATGCGGCCAATGGACAGATCACCAGTTGCAGCTACAGCGGCGGCGGAGGTGGCGGCTTGCAGCCGAACGCGGTGAACTGCTCCGGCAAGACGAAATTCTACACCACCGATGGTCAGGTTACCGGGTGCTACGATGCCACGGCCGCGGACGTGGGGGCGGTCCCGGTCACCCGCAACGTCTGCGGCCACTCACTCTCGGGCGACGTGACCTGCACCTACAGCGATGTGGGCGCGACGCCGGACAACCTTTCGATCACCGCCAACAACACGCCTTCGGCAGTCACCTACGATATCCGCGGACGCGTTACCGGCGCGCAGTCGATCACGCCAGGGTGGGTTGGCGCGGTGGCGGTAGCGGACGTCGTTACGTTCGGAGCGGTGTTCTTCAATTCGTCGCCTGGATATTTCCAGACCAACTCAACATCGTTCGTCGATGTTCACGCCGTTGCGGTCACGGTACCGTCGGGAACGCACTACATAAAAGTGGACTCCGCGATGGACTCGTCGATGAGTGCGGGCTCTTGCTCGGCTCGGCTAGTGCTGGATTCGACCCAGATAGGCAACGAAACCTACAGCGAGAACGTTTACGCCATGCACTCCTTGACCGCGGGAGGTTTCAGCATCTCGCCAGGCAATCACACGATCCATCTGCAGATCAAGAATGGAATCGGCGGAGTTAACTACTGCACTGTGCTCACCCGCCACGCCAGCATTTCAGGGCTCATCACACCCAACTAGCCATGGCCACTACCGTAGACCGCAGGACCGCCAGCGCGCCGGGCGCGAACTTCCATCCCAGCCCACCCAATCGTGTGCCAGCCAGGAGCGCACGCCTGGTACTGGGACCCGAACCCGGCATCGTTGCCAATCGGCCCGCACCACACGGCGTCCCGCGGGTAGTAGTCCCGCCGCTCGTATCCAGGCGCGCACGGTCCGTCGACCTGGGCCACGAAACCATCACCACAGCCTGCCAGAAAAGCAACGAGAAGAATCTTTTTCATACCAACCAACCTGTACCCGTTTACCTGTTAGCGCAAGTGAACGCCGGTTCAGTTGACTTCCCAACCTACAGCAACTTGCGATAGAATCGACAAGAGGAAAACACCATGTCATGGAACTTTGAAAGCATTCGACTCTCACCAGATGCGGTACCAGCTAACAACGGAACCGCTACCCTATTCGACTCCACCAAGAGTTTCCGTGGCGGACTCCGAATGTGGGGCGTCGGTCGAGTGAAGCTGTCCTTCCCAGCCCTTGACCAGCCCAGCGCATCAAACGGCCTGGTTGGGTATGTCAGCGGAGACCACGGGACCACATGGAAGCAGTTCGCCTTCAACTCCACAGGCTCCTCGGCTACCCTGCCAGCAACGGTTGCTGCTGATACGAACACCGACAGCAGCGCCTATGACATCTTCGTTGGCCCCTACGATGACGTAAAGCTTACCTTCACCGCAGCAGCTACAGCGCCTTCCGCTGCCACCTGGGCTCAGATGGTAGTGTCGGTAGACCAGGGTAACGTGCGAGCGGGAGTCTGACCATGGCTCTCGTAACGATACCCAATAGCCCACCCCTCGCCAACACCAATTCGCACGTAACCATCGACGGATGCCAGACCCTGCACAACCTAAACCCGTCGGCACTCGTGGAAACATGACCCCACCACCCAGCGAACTGACCAAGACCGACGAGCGCTCGGAAGCAACTGAGGAGACGTTACCATGGAAGCAGCACTGAAGGCACTCAGCGGGTCCGGCGCAACCGGGGCAGTCCTTGCCGTAGCTTTCGCCCTTTTAGCGGGGACGATCGGTGTCCTGGGGTGGGCGCTCAAGCGTCTCGTGGATTCTGCTCTCAAGCAGCAGGACAAGTTCGGCGACTTCATGGAGGCTCTCACGGCATCCCTGAACGCTATCGCAACCAACTGCACAGCATGCAAATCGGATTCCGCAGCAGAGTTGCGGGCGATAGACTCGTCAATCAAATCCGAATTGCAGCACGTGGTATGGGCGTCTCATGACAAGGCGACACTGGAAACCAACGCGTCCATTGAGCGCGCTGTTGACAGGTTGGAAGAATCGCTGACTGGCGCCGCCACGGAGATCAGAACCAGCAATGAGAAGATGGTCCACGAGCTGGAGAATAGCCTGCTCAAGGCACAACTGGCAACGGCATCGGCATGAAGCGAGCTAAGCCAATAGCAGGCCAAGGACACACTGAGGTTCAGGCTACCGTGCTTGCCTTCGTGGAGTGCTCGCAGTGTCGGGACGTGCGCTTGAAGACTAGCGACTGGAAGCGACCATGCCCTCCCGGCGCGAAGTGGCGCAAGGGCCAGGTGTTCAAGGGAGACTCGTGAGGTACGGACGCCGAGACGGCACGCATGCCGAGATTCGCCAGGAACTGCGCGACCTCGGGGCTAGCGTGGCCGATACCGGCGACATGGGGAAAGACTTCCCTGACCTCGTGGTTGGACTTGCGGGAGCCACGTTTCTCGTCGAGGCAAAGTCGGCCAAGGGCAAGTTGTCAGACGGTCAGAGCGACTTCGCCAAGACATGGCGAGGTGCTCCTGTAGTCGTACTTCGGTCGAGGGCAGAAGCGCGTGAATGGTTGGTTCGCACGCGCCATCAACTGAGTTTTCGTGAAACGCAGAAGCGCCTCATGGCCATGGGAGACATTCAGCCATGCTCGATCAAGTAGACCACTTTCCAACGACAGAATTCGCGTGCAAGGGGTACATAGCTCCAGACGGCTACCACCCAGCAACCCCGTATCCGCAGGAGTGGGAGGCGGATAGGCTTCCCACTCTCAAACGTATCCTCGAAAATGTGCGCCTAGCATGCGGAAGCCATCCTATGACAGTGCTCTGTGGCTACCGGACCGTCGACTACAACGCCGAGCTGCGAAGGCGAGGGCTCGAAGGCGAGCGACATGCCACCGGGGTATCTCTGCATTCGCAGCATACTGAGGGACGCGCGGCCGACATCATGATCTTCGGCACCCCGGCCATCGTCGTCTTACAGGCCGTTCTGCACCAGCATGCGAACGGGAACCTTACCGACCTGGGCGGTGTCGGATACTACCCATACCTCGGGTTCGTCCATGTCGATACTTTCAAAGACCCGAGTGGTAAACTGAGACGCTGGAACGGATGAAAGGAACACCATGAAGGACCCGCGAAAGGTACGCCAGACAATCCAAGCAATTATCGCCATCGCAGTAGCCGTGATTCCGTGGCTGATTCCTGCGCTGGACGCCTACCCCAGACTCAAGGGCGTCTCGTCCGCGCTTGGCGTGCTGCTGGCGCTGCTGACCAATCCGCGCCTCGTCGCCGTGCTCGACGCTGCCATGCCTGCCGCTGGCTCGTCCGCCGTGCTACCAACCGAAAACGCTCAACCGAAAGGCCCCACAAAATGAAACGCGCTCTACTCCTTCCCGCACTGTTGCTCGTTACGTCCCTGTCGTGCGTGACGAGCCCGACAAAACCGGACTCAATCTATGGTGCGGTCGTCGACTGCGCCAAGGTAAACCCGCAAGCATCCGCAGCGCTCGCAGCGGTGGAGACGTGTCTCGTCGGAGCAATGGCTCAGAACTATGCCGTCTGCCTAACCGGCCTCGTGACGAGCGGGCACTTTGTGATCGACGAAGTCGCTTGTGTGGTCGCTTGGTATGCCCAGCAGCAGAACGGTAAGGTGGCCGCCTCAACCGCAACCCTCGCCGATTTGGAGGCGCGCAGCCGAGCAAATGCTTGGCTCGCCAACGAAGCGATCATGATCCGAAACACTTACAGCCAGGCAAAGTAGCCATGCGGAGCCTTCCCAAGCTCGGCCTAAGAGCGCACGACCCTGTGCGCGTGGGCAAGGTCGCAAAGTTCTCTGCGAACCTGCTTCCGGTCGACCCGCTGATGTCGCGGACTCCGGTCGATTGGTCGCTCGGTCTGGTTTGGGACGGCGACATTTTGGACAACGACGTGCTCGGCAACTGCGGGCCGGCTGCGGTTGTGCATTGGCTGCGGCTGATGGCTCTGACCTGCGGTCGCACCGATTTACACTTCACGAATCAGGACGTACTCGACCTCTACACGGCCATGGGATACGACGGCACGCCCGAGAGTGACAACGGCGTCGTGCTGCTCGACCTTATGGAGTACATGCAGAGGGTGGGAGTACGCGGGTTCACTTTCGACTGCTTTTTCCGCGTCGGCTTCGGCGACCCGGAACACTTGGCCACCGCTGTCTACGTGGCTCCGCTGATTATTGGCGCCACATTGACGACGGCTTGCCAGTCCACGGACACCTGGGACTCCACCGCCGCTCTCGACACGCACGAGTGGGGCGGCCATGCGTACCTCTACCACTCGGACTCTCCCGGTGGTGGAAACGGCGCAAGCTGGGGCGCGCCTGTGTTCACGACGCCAGCATTCCGCGCACGTCGCTGGGATGAGGCATACCTGCCCATCTGCCGCGCTCTGATGCCAGGCCGGGACGTCTCACGCCTGGTCACTCTGTCGGGGAATCTATAGCAGGATGGAAGCAGCAGAGAACATCTACACGCCTAGCCCTGTCCAGCAGGAAGCGCACCTATGCGACGCCGACGAGCTGCTTTACGGTGGAACGGCTGGTCCCGGCAAGACGGTGTTCCTCAAGATGGACCCGTTCGAGACTCAGATTTATGGAGAGATCGACCGATGGAATGCGATGCGCGCCGCAGGCCAGAACTTCAGAAGCGTAGGTTGGGCGCTTTACCTTCGGCGAACATTCCCGGAACTGGAGCAGTTCCTGGTGGAATTGCTCGACACTGCATTCAAGATTGACCCGGACTTCCACTGGAACTCGGACAAGAAAATCCTCACGCATCCTTGTGGGTACAAGTATCAAATGGGCCACCTACAGAAGCCCGAGGACTACCGTTCCTACGACAGCAGTCAATACACCTGGCTCGGAATCGATGAAGCGATTCAGTTCCCCGAATATCCAGTGAGGATGATTTGCTCGCGCGTGAGGACCACCGACCCGATCCTGATTAGGAAGCTGCGTAAGCGGTTCGCGAGCAATCCGGACGCCCCAGCCGAAGGGCTCTGGGTGAAAGAGCGGTTCGTCGACCCTGCGCCAGCAGGTAGGAAGCTGCTTGTCGATCGAATCAAGATGTCGGACGGGACATACGAGGAGCGGACCAGGATGTATATCCCGGCGCGGCTCTCCGACAATCCGAGCGCCGAGTTCCGCCGCAGGTACGAGGCAGATCTGCGTATGCTCCCCCACCACGTGATGCTGGCCCGCCTCGAAGGCCGCTGGGACGTCGTCAGTGACGCCTTCTTTGCCTACGAGTGGAAGCCAGAACACCACGTGGTCAAGCCGTACCCAATCCCGGCTGGCTGGCCCAGGGGCCGAGTGATGGACATGGGCTACAAGGTCGCCTGCCCGATCCTTTGGTACGCCGTCACCCCAGACGGTGACATTGTTGTGTACCGAGAGGTCACCTTCAACCACAAGGTCAAGGAGAAGGACCGAAAGGACGCCGAGCTGGTGGCGCTTGCCATTCGACGCATTGAGAAGCAGCATGGCGAGTGGGATGAACGAAACGACTGCTCCAAGCTCTCCGGACCTGCCGACAACCAGATTTCGGCTCGCATCGGAACCGTCGGACCGAGCATGGAAGAGTCGATGGCGGGGCACGGCGTGTACTGGGAGAAATGCACGAAGGATAAGGTTGCCAGCACGGCCGAGTTCATTCGCAGGCTGCGCGACATCCCAACGAAACCTGGCACTCGCCCTGGCATTACCTTCTTCGATACCTGTACCCACTGCATTCGGACAATCCCACTCATTCGAATCGACCCGAACAACCAAGAAGCCCCTCTCGACGACGACAACAACCACTGGCTCAACGCCATCCAGTACATGGTCATGCACAGGATGGCCCAGCCGACCGAGCGAGAGGTCACGGACTTCGACAAGCGCAATGACCCTTGGGACGACGACGACGAGTTGGGGAAGCTCCGGGCAGAGCGCGGAACAGCAGTTGGCGGCGGATACTTCAGCGGATAGGTGAAGCATGGACGACGAACAAATCCCACAGCAGCAGGAAGAACTCCCCGAGGAAATCGAGCAGGAGCCCATCGGCCCCATCGAGTTCCCCGAGGACGCCGTCAACCTGATTCCACACCTCGCTTCCCTGGCTGCCACAAGGCCGGACGTGGCCAAGTACCTCGACGAGCAGATCGGACAAGAGGTCTACGACACGTTCGAGGAGGACTGCCGGTCCCGCGAGCCGTGGATGGCCAAACTCAAGGAGATCAACAAGCTCTACCTCGGCGACCTGGAGCCCAAGAAAGAGCCGTTCCGCCACTGCGCCAACATGCACGAGCCCGTGCTGCTGGAGCTTCTGCTCCGGGTGAGCCACCGCGTGTACGCCGAGCTGGTCCCGATGAAAACGCCGCTGTTCGAGGCGCTGCCGGCTGGCTCGCTGTCGAAAGATCGGGCCGAGGTCGTCACCCTGCACGACAACTGGCAGTTTGCGAAGGACATCCCCGACTTCAAGCAGCAGCTTCGCCGGTTCATTCAGGAGTTCTTCAAGAGCGGCTTCGGGGTGATGCACAGCTACTTCGACGCCGACACCGGGAAGAACCGCCACGAGTACCTGGGGCCTGAGGAGTTCGTGTTCCCGTACACCTGGAAGCCTCCGTTGGCCGACATGAGCGACGTGCAGCGGAAGACCCGCGTGTGGCGCAAGTACAAGCGCCAGATGATCCGTCTGGCCAAGGCCGGCGACTACGACGAGGCCCAGCTCAAGCTGGTGTTCGACAAGCAGTTCAAGGGCGACAACGACGACGGCACCGACCACCCGCTGAAGGACTTGCAGGACAAGTTCCTAGGCAAGGATCGAGACGAGAACAAGACCGACGCCCCCTTCATGATTCTGGAGCAGCACACCTTCACCACCTTCCCCGGTGACGAAGAGGAGACCGCTGTCCGCGTGGTCATCGAGTACGGGACCAAGATTCCGCTGGCCATCTACAAGCGCGAGGTCGACGACCCCGAAGACTCTGCCCGCTACGAGCGCGAGAACCAGGAGTACGCCCAGTACGTCGCCCTGGCTTCCAAGCACATGGAGGCGATTCAGCTCGAACAGCAGCTCTTGCCAGCGTTGCAGCAGCCCTATGTGGACCCAGAAGAGGGCTCCATGGTGGCCCAGCAGGTCCGGACCCAGTCGCCTCCACCGCCGCCCGTCCCACCGTGGATGGAGTTCGACGAGACAGGCATGCCGACCATGCCCAAGCCTTGCCGGCGCAAGGTGCTTGAGCAATTCTCGTGCGGCACGTGCATCGAGAATCCCGACGGCTCCCACGGGCTCGGAATCGGGACATTGCTCGTCTCCCACCAGAAGGCCATCAACATCCTGCTGAACCAGTTCGTCGATGCCGGCACCATGGCCCAGTCGAATACGCTGGTCATGCACGAGAACCTGAAGCTCCCGCCCGGCGTGACGTCCATCGCCCCGAACACCATCACCAGGGTGCGCGGCCTACCACCGGACGCCATCGAGAAGAGCATCTGGAAGATTCCCACCACGCCGCCCAACCCGCAGCTCCTCTCGGCCATCAGCATGCAGAAGGAAGCGGCGGACGGTATCGCCAACGCCCCCGACGTGCTCTCGGGCGAGAAGGACGGCCCAGAGACGTTCCGAGGCCAGGCCACCCGTGTCGAGCAGGCTGTGAAGCAGCTCACAGTGTTCGCTGGGAACATCGTCGAGATGTTGACCAACGTCATCAAGCTTAACGCCCTGCTGAACTACTACAACCTGCCCGACTGGAAGATGGTCACCGTCCTAGACCCGCGCGACCGCAAGACCCGCGAGTTGAAGGTCACCCGCGACCTCTACAAGGACGACTACGCCATCAGCTTCACGGCAGACCTGCGATTCGCTTCCAAGGCCCAGCGGATTGCCGAAGCGGACGACGTGCTCGGCATGCTCACCAAGGGTATCCCGCCCGAGCTGTTCACCCAGGTCTTCCTGGGACCACAGGTCATCGCCAACGCCGTGAGAAAGTGCCTCCAGGCCCGTGATATGTTCGACCTCGTGCCGTACGTCATGGACGACAAGGCCATCGAGATGCAGATCCAGCAGAAGGCAATGGCTTCCCAGCAGCAGGCTATGATGGGTGGCATGCCAGGAGGCCCGCCGCCCGGTGGCCCAGGTGGACCGCAGCCGCCGACCATCCCAAGCGGCAAGCCCACCACCGCGCCCGGCGCCCAGCCGCCGCAGAACCATTCGCAGCAAGGGGTTCCCGCAGAGGCGGCCCCGAGTCAGTAACCAAACCAAGGGAGTGAACCAATGGACCAACAAGAAGAGAAGCCGAATGTGAACGCGTGCCTCATGGATGCCATATCGGCGAGCGACTACGCCGAATGGAGAGAGCACCCATCGACGAATCTACTGCTGAAGCAGCTCAACGAGGACATCCGGGTCATTCGAGATGCGATTTGCAACGCGGCGAAGTTCAGCAAAGATCCGGACGTGCGTCTCATCGCCTGCTACGGGACACACCTCTCTCGCACAGAATGCGTAGTGGCGATGATGCTGGAGCGCTCCGATGGCTAAGTCGTTGCTGGACAAGCGCATCGCCGAGCACAGCATCCCGCCGTGGCCTGGCGAGGCGACCTTCGCGCGCATCATCGTGTACCGCATTCCCGACAAGGCAGCGTCCCGCAAAACGTTCGTCGATGGCGGATCCATCGTCATGCCGGACACGGTCCACTCCAACAACGAGTTCCGCTCACCACGAGGCATCATCGTCTCGGCGGGCCTCCAGGCCATGGACATCCTGCGCGGGAATGGCATGCAGCTCGGGGAGATGATCTGGATGTCCAGCCACACACCATGGCGCTTCGAGGTCGACACCAAGATCGACGGGAAGCCGGTGGAGTTCTACTTCATGCAGGCCGGGGACGTGACCATGTCCGAAGACCTGCTTCAATCTCGCAAGGCCGGAAAAGTGCGCGTGGAGCTTCGCGACGGCAAGCACCAGCTCGTCATCGCTGACGAGTGCATCCCGCGCTTCGACCCACCCTCTTTCGCAGACGATATGTAAGGAGTGACCATGGCATTTCCATCAGAATCAGAAGACGACCGCATCGACGAGAGCCCCGAAGTCGAGCAGCCCGACGACAACGACCGTGACGTCGACGTCTCCGAGCGCGACGGCAAAACCGAGGTCGAGGTCCATCGGGAGAGCCGCAGGGAGCGCAAGCAGCGAGAGTTCGACGAGCGCAACCAGAAGCGCATCGAAGAGAGCCTTGGCCCGATTCGACAGCAGAACGAAGCGCTCCAGCGACAGCTCGCCGAGTTCATTCAGCTCCAGCGCCAACAGCCCCAGCAGCAGGTCCAGCAGGCCCGCCAGCAGGACAATGGAATCGACCCCGACCTGGCTGCCATCAAGAGCAAGCAGGCAGCGCTCATCCGGCGCGCCCGCACGGCAAAGGACGAGGACGAGGCCGACCGAATCGAGCTGGAGTACCGCAAGCTCGACCAGGAGGCCATCGACCTACGCGCCGGCAAGCTGGTGGACGAGAAGCTGAAGGGGTTCCGCCCTCCGCCGCAGATGAACTACCAGGAGCAGCAGCTCCGGGCCGAGTTCAACGACGTCTTCCAGAACCCACGCGCCGAGCGCTACGCAGCCTCTCTCGTGACCCAGGCCGAGGAGTTGGCCCTGGCAAGAGGTGAGCAGGTCAACCCCATGAAGGTGCGCCAGGAAGCGCTGCTGAAGGCCGCCCACGACCTAGGCATCCGGAAGGCAGCCACGCCGGCCCCGAAGCCGTCCCAGGCCGCCCGGCTGTCCAACAGGGGGAACAACGCCATCCCGGTGAGGGGAAACGAGCGTTCCACCAAGCGGACCCTCACGCCGGCCGAGCGCCAAGCAGCTATCGCCTCCGGAAACCCGGAGCTGACGCCAGAGCAGAACATCGCTCGATGGACCAAGGCGATGGAGAAACATGGGTATTGGGACGTCGAGTAGGCACGGTGCGCGGATGTAACTTGCCGCAATCATTGGTTTATCGCACCGTGTATATGTAACAAGTTGTTACTTAATTCAAGGGCTAGCTCGAAAGAGCTGGCCCTTTTCCTTTTGACTTCCCAAGTCGCGCGTGAAATCATCCATGTAACGGTTATTTCCGGGCTTTTTCTGGCAGAAGCCGACCGGACACGACCTGACAAGCCAGGCTGCTCATATTCCCCGCAACACCCGTAGCGGCGCGGAAAAGAGCGTCACCGGGTAGGAGTGACGCGAACATGGCTGAGCAGCAGATCACACGTGTAGACCCGGAACAGCGGAGCCTTACAGGGGCAGACCTTGGAACCATCCGCAATCCCGACCCTGGCAAAGCGTACATGCTGGCAAATCCCAACGAGGATATGTTTGGCTACGCCGCCTGCGAGGCGCAGGGATGGGCTCCCCTCATGAAGGGGTGCAAAGAGAAGGTCATTGGGGCGCGACTGATGCCGGATGGCTCAGATCGCATCTCGGTGCAGGGTCAAATCATGATGTGGAGGCCGAAGGCCGAGCAAGCGGCGTACGAGGCGAGGAAGCTTGCCTACGCCCAGGCCCAGTTCGCGAGCCCACAGCGAAACGAGAAGGTCGTAATCGACGGCAACGGCAAACAGTCGTAGCCCGAAGGAGAAAACGTCATGTCACAGATCGAACCTGCAAAGGGTGGGCTCCGCTGGGTAGGCAACCGCGCCAATCCGGCCCTCGGGACGCCGCCCGTCGAAGAGCGAGTGGTCCTCACCAACAACAGCAACGGCATCTTTGCTGGAGACCCAGTCAAGGAAGGTACCGACGGCTGCATGCTTCAAGCCGCCGCTGGCGATGCATTCTCGCACGTCATGGTGTCGGTCAAGCGATACCGAGGAAGCGACGGCATCCTGCGCCCCGGCGCATTCCTGCCCGCCGCCACGACCTACACCGGAACGGCTTCCAAGGCGAACCCCTTGGCCACCGTGATTCTGGTGATTCCCGTCGATGGCCAGGTCTTCGAGACTGACGTCCCGACGGCAGCCGCCACCCAGACCGCCGCAGAGGCCCTAATCGGCCAGTGCGTGGATGTCGTGGTCAACGCCGGCAGCACCATCACCGGCCAGAGCGGAGTCACAGCCGACACCGTGGCGAACTTCCAGAACACCACCGTTTCGGCCCAACTGCGCCTCAGGGCAGTTCCCGAGTACGGGATGTCCGGACGAATCAACGACGTGACCCAGACGTACTGGAAGGGCCACTTCACCGTCCACGAGATCAGCACCATCCTGTAAGGGGACACGACCATGATTACTTCACACCCACTGTTCCGCCTGATGAAGAAGACCATCGACACCATCTCGACCGATAATCTGGAGAAATTCCAGGTCTGCATCGGAGCCGGGAAGCTCGTCACTGGCGAGCCGATGGAAGATGGCTACGTGGACGACCTGGAAACCTCCGGGACCACGTACTTGCTGGAGAAGCCGGAAGGCCAGCCGCCCGCGTACGACGAGTTCCGTCTCGGCGGCGTGAAGCGGTATCTGCCCAAGACGATGGCCAAGGCCATGAGCATCACCGAAGAGGCGATGGAAGACAACAAGTACAAGGACGCCATCAAGGCGGCCAATCGCTTGACCGCCAGCGCGTACCGCACCGAGGACGCGGACTTCGCTTCCATCCTCATCACCGCGACGACCGTCGTCGGTGGCTACGACCAAGTCGCCCTGGCAAGCTCGTCGCACCTCACCCCGTCCGGCCAGACGGTCTCGAACATCGCCTCGGTGTACTCGTCCCCGAGTCTCCCGGCTCTGATTCAGGCCAAGGCCCAGCTCGGCCTCATGCCTGGACCGAACGGACTCCCGCAGCCCGTGATGGCGAAGGCCATCGTATGTCCGCTCATCCAAGAGGACGTGTGGAACACGCTGCTCAAGTCGGAGAAGGTCACGGGTTCGAACTTCAACGACATCAACATCGTGAAGGGCTACGGGCTCAAGGTGCTGCCCATCTACCACCTCGACGGTGCCAGCACCACGATGTGGGGCCTCAAGACCGACGCGGACGAGGGCTTCAAGCTGTTCCAGAAGCGCAAGATCACCAACAAGAGTTGGGTCGACAACGCTGCCGACGTCATGCACTACAAGGTCTCGTACCGAAACGCTCAGGGCTGGTCGAACTGGCGCTGCTGGTTCCAGGGCCAGGTCTAGGAGGCCACCATGGGAACCTTTGGTATTCCAGGGATCAGCGGAAATCCGCCGTCCACTCCTCCCGGCCTTGGCATCGAGGTCGGGGGAGCGTTCGTTCTACCAGTCGGTGGGAAGGTCTTCTTCGTTCGCGGGAACGGGACGACCGCAACCTACTACGATGACTGGATGAACAAGCTGTCCACCAAGGACATGAGCGGTGGTCTCTATCCGTCGGTCGCGTCGGCTCTCGGCCAATGCACCAGTGGGCGCGGTGACCGAATCATCGTGCTCCCTGGCCACACCGAGAACCTTGCTGCTGCTACGGCTTGGACCTTCGTGGACAACGTGGAGATCATCGGTGTTGGCGTTGGGGACACCCGGCCGACTTTCACGTTCACCGTCGCGGCTGCGACCCTGGTCGTGAACAAGAAGGGCGTTCGGATCTCCAACTGCCGGTTCCTCTGTGCTGGCCCTGCCGGCACGACGGCGCTGACAGTGACGGCTCCGTTCACCGCCAGCGGCGAGGGCGTCGTCTTCGATGACAACTACTTCCAGGTGGCCATCGACAACGACCAGCTTTGCACCACGTTCATGACCATCACGGGAACCAACGTGACGTTCATTCGCAATGAGGTCGAGAGTCTTGTGGTTGCGGGAGAGATCACCGACGTCATCGTCCTGACCGGGGCTGATGGCGTTGTCATCTCCGACAACTACATGAAGGTCACAGTCGGGGTTGCTCAGGGCCTGATTCGGTCGCTGACCACGGCGAGCAAGAAGGTGCGCATCGAGCGCAACTTCTTCTACTCGTGGAAGGCGTCGAGCACGTCCTGCATCAACTTCACGGCGGCTCTGGCCAACACCGGCATCGTCGCGAACAACCGACTGCGAGTCACCACCGACGGCGGTGTTGCTCACATCGGCGTGAACGCTGCCGGCGACCTGTCGCTGTATCTGAACTACGGCGTGAACAACGTCAACGAGTCCGGCCTCGCCATCGGGACCGCCTCTACGTAAACCTTGGGGCGGGGGAGTGGGGTTTGGTCTCACTCCCCCAGCACCGCTTCCCCGCCCTTTTTCTTCGGAGGCCACGGTGCAGACAATCGGAAGACGCTACTCGGGACCGTCGCGAAACTGGACCGATATGTGCGACTACTGCGGGGCGATGTATCACCGCTCCGACCTGCGCTTGGACGCCGACGGTCTCTTGCGCTGCTCCGACGAAACGGGGCTCACCATCAAGGAGTTGGATGACATCGGGGCTGCGGAAGTCGGTATCATCGAGCCTGTGAAGGCCAAGACCCGTGAGGAGCCATGACAGCATCAGTCAACCCGACGCCGAATTTTCAGCGTGACGAGCTGCTGGACACGGCCATTCGCCTCACCGGCATTATGTCGGACGACGAAGAGCCGACTCAGAAGCAGATCCGTCTGGCTGCCACTCACCTCAATCTGGAACTCCAGACGCTCCAGTCCGAAGGGGTCATCATCTCGACCGTCGAGCGCGTCTCTGTGCCATTCGTGGCCGGGACCTACGAGTACACCTTGGCAAGCGACACCATCGACGTGGAGCTTGGACAGGACGACACCATCGGGACCGTGAAGGATACCGTGGGCACGGTGGAGACCCAGGTCCGCACCATGTCGCGCGGAGAGTACCTTCAGCTCGCGGTGAAGACGTCCGTTTCTGGTAGACCATCTCGCTGCTACGTCGAGAAGATGGCCACCACCGTGAAGCTCATCTTCTGGCCGATCCCCGACTCGACCATGAGCACGTTCTACTACACCCGCGTCCGTCTGCTGAAGGCGGGAGACACCGGGGGCGTGACCATGGACCTTGTGCGCACGTGGTCGCAGTACCTCGTGTTCGCCGTCGCTTCGTCGGTCGCCATGATGTCGAGCATGTTCGACCGTGGTCAGTACCTTCGCGCCAGGGCCGACCAGCTCTTGGCCAAGTGCAAGGCGGGGGACGCCCAGCACGGACAGATCCACCTTCGCATCGGGCATAACGCCCAGAACTGGTGACCGCATGGCAAGTCTCATCTCATGGCTCAAGTTCGCAGGTGCCAGAACCACTCTCGGCGCCCCGGTGGCCAGCGGCTCGGCCGAGTTCTTCGTGCCAGGAAGCTCGTCCATCTACGCCGACGTGTGGCAGGACTCCATCGGAACCGTTCCGTGGTCCCAGCCCGTGCCGTTGAATGCTGCTGGACAGTCCGAAGTCTGGACGGCTGCTCCATGTGACGTGGTCATCAAGGACGCCGACGGCATCCAGGTCGGCTTCGTGGCTTCCGAGGCTTTCGGAGGCGAGTCGGAGACGGCTTACAAGACCGAGGTCATCAGCGCCTACTTCACTGGCCATCGAGGGGTGAGTTACGATGTGAACATTCCAGTCGCCCTTGGCACCGTCCTTGACCGCATCGGGGCCAGCATCGGACTCGACGGAAAGTACAAAGAATCTGGCACCACCGGGGTCGTGGCACGCAATGTCCACGACGTACTAGCTGGACTGTGCCTCACGCCATACGACTTCAACGCCGTCGGCAACGGGACAGCAGACGACACCCAGCCGCTTCAGCGAGCCCTCGATAGGGCTTCCGTGCTTGGCGTGCCGCTCTACCTAGGGTCTGGAATCTACCGGATTACCTCTGGAATCACCATGGGCTCCGAGGGGCACATCATCGGGGCTGGCAAGGGAAAGTCTATCATCCGCTCGACGTCATCCGCGTTCAACATGCTCACCATCGCCACGGCTGCTGGCAGGCGTGCGGGTGAGCGCTTCGCGTGGTCGCTTCGTGACTTCTCCATCGAGGCTCCCACGGGAACCAACGCGAACAACTACGGAATCACGGCCAACCTGGACACGGGGCCTCTGGCCGGCGCTGGCGCGACCATCGAGAACGTGGACGTGACCGCTGGCCTAGGAATCGACGTCTCTGGCGCTGTCAACGTCAGCCTCACCAACTGCAACGTAATCGCCCAGCAGGGGACCACGGAAGCAGTCGGAATCGACCTCGGGGCGCGATGCTCTGCTACATCGTGCATCGTGGATGGGGTTGCGTTCTCGGCTACTCACGTCAGCACCGGAATCAAGCTCGGATTCGACGCGCTGGCCGAGAACTGCTACGTCAAGAACTGCACTGTTGGCATCGAGTGCAAATCTGCCTGCACAGGAGCCATGGCTCGCCACTGCGAGATGAATGCTTGCGGACACTCGCTCTACGTTCGCGGACCCAGGAGCGGCGCCGAGTGCTGCGATTCAACCTCGCCGACTGTTGCGGCATGGAAGGCGGACGCCGCCTTGTCCAGTATCGTGAGCTTCGGAAACTCATGGGACGTCCCGATGACCAAGCTGGCCTCTGACTTCGTCAGCACCATAGACGGCACCTACTCCAACATCACGGGGCTAACGCTAAACCTTGTGGCCAATGTCACCTATGACATCGAGATGGCCCTCGGATACACCACTGGAAACTCCACTGGCATCAAAGTGTCATTCGCAGGCGGCACAGCCACCTTCGGTACTCCCGTCATCAAGCCAAGGGTCATCTACACCACCCAGCCAACTTCGGCCGTGTCAGATGCCGACTGGGCAACCGCAGGAGAGTCGCCGCTCGACACGGCTGGCCCTACGGAGGGCTTCGTGACCATGCGCCACGTGGTCACGTGCTCCGCTGCCGGCACCGTCGTCATCCGACTAGCGCAGTCCGCTGCCGGGGCAACGGCTTGCACGGTCAAGGCTGGCTCGTGGGCGAGGGTGACAGTGCTGTGAGCGATTCTCAGCAAGCGGAAATCCCGTTCTACGCCTCCGAGGATAGGTCTTCGGACCCACTCACCGGGGCCATGCCGCTTTCCGTGAACGTCATCGCCGACCAAGGGAACGCCCTGCCCACCCGCCCAGGAGTTTCCGGGTGGTCGGAGTTCCCTGCCGTCTACATCGCCCCCGCTGGCGTCTACGGTAGCCCGGTCATCGGCATGTGCGCCTGGCGCTCTTTCCTTGTGTGGGTCACCGCGGACCGCAAGATTCGTGCGATGCCAATCGGCGGCGGCATCCTTGAGCTCTCCGACGCTACCGACGAAAGCAAGCTCGACGGTGGCCTACGCCCATCGTTCGTCCCCGGTAGGAACATGCTGGTCATCGCTGGCGGCGGGGCCATGCAGAAGTGGACCGGGGCCGGCGTCTCTTCCCGCCTGACCAACACTGGCGAGGGCGGAGACCCGCCCAACACCAACCAAGTCGTGTCCGTTGCCCAACGGCTAATCGCTGCCGTGAACAGCGCCAGCGGACAGCTCTGGTGGTCCGGCCCCCTGGAAGAGTACGAGAACTGGGACATGGGCACGGGGGGCTCGTCGTACATCCAGGCCGCCGCCAAGCCAGATCCCATCATCGCGCTGACCGACAACACCAACGAGGTCTTCGCGTGGGGCCGAGACACCCTGCAAGTCTTCGCTCCTGCCAACCTGGCCGCGGACGCGAACGACCCGAACAACCTGCTCGACTTCGCCCCTGCGCGCACGGCCAACATCGGCATCACGGCCCGCGACTCCATCTGCCCGGTGGACGACACCTTCATCGCTCTCGACCGTATCCGCCGCGTGGTCATCACGGACGGGCGCGGCTACACCGACATCTCCAGCCAGGTGGCCAAGCTACTGCGGGACTTCGAGGTGGTAGACGATTGCTGGTCGTTCCGCATGCGCTACAGCAAGTGGGACTGCATCGTCTTCATCTTCCCCACCGTGGGCCGTGGGCTCATCTTCAACGCCAAGTCTTCCAGGTGGTCGGAGTGGCAATACTCCATCGAGGGAAGCAATCCTAGCCCAATCCCCATCACGTCGGCCTACCACTGGACCGAGCAGAACGTCTTCCTGGTGGGGATGTCCGACGGCTCCATCGCAACGCTCGACGACGAGGCCACCACTGACCTCGGGTTCCCCATCATCGTGGAGCTCGTGAGCGGGTTCCAGACCCACGGAACCACCCAGCAGAAGGCGTGCAAGACGCTCATGCTGGCCTACCGAGCAGAGGCCACTGGCGGCAATGCTCGGCTGTGGCGCAGGGATGGCCTCGGGGCGTGGACACTGACCAAGCAGATCGAGCTGAACAGCACCATCTCGACCAACAAGCAAATCCGCTCCATTGGCGTGTATCGCCAACGGCAGTGGAAGATGCGATACTTGGCAAGTGACCGATTCAGGCTGATTTCCGTTTTCGAGGAATTCGAACCATTAGGAGCGTGACCATGAGCATCTGGGGAGACATCTTTTCGGAAGACACGCTCGCTGGAGCCGCTGGTGGAGCAGCCGCAGGATCGAGCGCTGGGCCATGGGGCGCTTTGGCTGGTGGCGTGATTGGTGGAGGTCTTGGCGCCTACGCCCATGACAAGCGCCAAAGCGCTGCTAGTGGGCAGGTTCAGAACCTCAACGAACTCATCGCCAACCTGAAGTCCATGAGCAACACGGCCTACGACCAGCACATCGCAGACACCAAGAAGGCGCTCAACTACTTCGGCCCGGCCGAACAAGCGTACAGCCGATTCTACGGTGGCAACGGCCAGCCGGCCCAGACCGGCCAAGGAGTCTGGGGGAAGACGGGGATCTGACCCATGCCCTACAGCATTGGCGCAATCAATCCGCAGACCGGAGTCCCATTCAAGGACGAGGCCGAGTGGAAGCAATGGGACTCTGACCAGCAGTCCAAGGGGGCCAAGACAGCCGCGACTGCTATCAACGTCGCTTCCAGTGGCGCAACGAGCGCCGGGGACTACAACTGGGGCGGGGTTTCCAATTCCTACACCGACCCTTACAGCGGGAACATCTACCTCGGAGACATCCAGGGGGCAGGCGGAATCGAAGGGTACCAAGGACCGAGCAACTACGAGCTTCCGTGGCAGGGGACAGGTGGCGACTGGAACTACGGGAAGGCTAACAGCCAGTCTGCATACATTGACCCACACACTGGCAAGCTGACGTACATGTACTCGACCGGGGCTCCAGACTCGGCGAACCAGTCTGGATCGCTAAACGCTTCTCGCACCATCGATGTCGACCCGTATCGCGACTACGGACTTGGAGCTGGGAACGAGGGCATCATAGTCACAGGCCGATCTGCGACTGGCGCCCCGGTGAAGTTCTACGCCCCTATTCAGGGTGGAGGCGGCATGGAGTTCACCAATGTAGCCGACGCTCAGGCTGCTGTTGCTGGGTACAGGAAGCAGCACCCGAACACCAGGGGAACCTCCGGAGCTACTACGGGAACAACCGGAACCACTACGGGCACCACTACGGGCACCACTACGGGGACAACGGGCGCGACCCAGAACCCCAAGAACGATCTCACGGTCCCACAGCAGGGTGAGCAGTATTACGACAGCACCAAGGGCTTCTACACCGACCCCACCCGCACGTCTCAGGTAGAGCGAGGCCTCAAGTGGGATCCCACCCAGCCGACCGACTCTGAACAGCACTGGGCAGCCGTCTCGGGCAAGTACAACGACCCGAACCACCAGACGGCCGAGCAGGGCCTTTGGTCCAGCCTCGGCCCCCAGTACAGCGACCCGAACCACAAGACCGACTCCCAGAACTACTGGAACCAGTGGTCGAGCACCTTCAGCGACCCCGCCGCCTTGGACGCCATGTACAAGCGGGCCGAGGACGCAGCCCAGACCACGCTCGACCGAAAGGCTTCGTCCGGTGGGTGGGGAGACTCGGGGGCTGCCGCCAGGGCCACCGGGAACCTAGGAATTCAGTTCCAAGACGCGGCCACCAAGGCCAAGCAGAGTTGGGCTCAAACCGGCATGGGGCTGGCTGGTGCCGCAGATTCTTCGGGAAATGCTTGGGCGAATACCGGCCTCGGGATTGCCCAGGGCGCCGATGCTTCCGAAAACGTGTGGGCCAACACCGGGGCGAACATCGCCGGCCAGTCGGACTCTGCCCGCATCAACGCCAAGAACGCGCTGGCCACCGGGAACCTCGCCCAGCTGAGCGCAGCCGGGCAGGTCGACCAGAACAACCTGTCCAAGATTACCCAGGGGCAGCAGTCCGCCAACGGCGCCGAAAACCTTCTCATCAGCCGGGCCAACGGCAACATCAGCAGCGGTCTGGCAATCGGTAATGCCGAGGCGACCATCGCCGCTACCGGCCTTCAGCAGGCCGAGCAGACCAAGCTCCAGACCGACCTGGCAGCACTGTCGGCCAAGCTCCAGGCTGGCACCATCAGCTCGACCCAGGCGCAGAACGAAGCCAACTCCATTCTGGCCGCGCTGGGCGTGGTGGGTAAGGCGGCGGACACCATCAAGACGAACCTCACGCAGAAGAAGTCCGACGGCACGTACTACTACGCAAAGAACGACGGAACCACAGTGGTGGCATAGGAGGACTCGCGATGCCCGGTGACATTTTCTCAGGGTTCAACGCCATCCAGAACGCGAACATCCCCATGCCACAGGGGAGCGCGCCGGCGATTGCCACGCTGGGCAACATGATCGATGCTCTGGAGCAGCGCCGCATGGCCAGGGACAAGGAAGCGCAGGCGCAGGCCAACTTCGAGCTACAGCAGCGCAAGCAGGACGCCATCAGCGCCTACCACACCCGCCGACTCGATTTGCAGGACCAGCGCGATACGTCCAAGTCTGCATTCGACCGCGCCAAGTACAACCAGGACCTCATCCAGAAGGCCCAGGGCTCGGCCGCCAAGGGGCTTCACCCCGGCACGCAGCTCTTCATGGACGACCAGGGGAACCCCATCCGCGTGGCCCCGCGCTTCGTCCCGAACGAACCCGCGCCGGCACCATCGGCACCTGGAGGAGCGCCATCCCCGACCCAGCAGCCGCTTATTCGTTCTGCGAGCTTCGGCAGCCAGAGCCCCAACGCCATCGCGCAGATGGTAGGCCAGAACCCCGACGCGGACAGCGCCGACGAGCTGGGTCTTGGTCCCAAGCTGTCGCCCGAAGAGACGCAGGCAGTTGGGCAGAAGCGCGATGGGATGCTCCAATCCGACCCAGGTGGGACCATCGACCTTGATACCGACGTTCCTGAAGAGGTCGGACTCAATCCCGACTCGCCCGAGGCGCAGGCCATCGAGGCGAAGCGCGCCCAAATGCTCCAGAGCGACCCTGGCGGAAACATCGACCTGGCCAACCCGACCGACTACCAGGCCGCCCCTCCCTCCGAGAAGACTCCCGCGCCAGACCTGCACTCCCCCGGCCAGGAAGCGCAGGAGAACGAGCAGCCGCACGCCGAGTTGATGTCACCCGAGGCGTCCGGAAAGCGGCTGGACGAGCTTGGCGTTTCCCCACTGCCGCCACGTGAAGCACCCCCGTCCTACCAGGGACTACAAGATGCCCTTGCCAACCGTGGCTCGAACGTCCCGCAGGCAGACGCCGCCCAGCCGGCCGCCGAGTTCAAGCGTGGCAAGTGGGTGTACGACATGCCCAACGGCCAGCCCTTCGAAATCGACATGGAGCAGGCCCGCCAGGCTCACCTGGAAGAGGTCAAGGCGAAGGTCGCGCAGATTGACTCCGCACTGGCGGACCCGTCCACCCTCGGGCTCAAGATGGAAGACGTCATGAACATGCGCAGGATGCGCGCCATGATGCTCGGCGACCTTGCGCCAAACGAACGCTCAGCGCTTCTCGCCCAGGGTGGGCGTGCAGACCTACAGACCCAGAAGGAAGCTGGCCTCGACAGCCGCTTGGACAAGACGCTGGGATCGCGAGAGAAGATCGCCGAAGACCGAAACGCCAACGCTCTCAAGATTGCCGAGATGAAGAAGCGCAAGGTCGGCAACGGTCTCGCCAAGGCCAAGGCAAGCGACCCGACCAACAGCGCCAACAACCCTTGGGCCATGCTCGATTCGAAGGAGCGAACGCGCGAGGGGAACCGCCTGAACCGCGAGCTTCGCGACTGGTCCCGAATGCAGGGGTGGGACAAGCTGCTTTCCACCAACATCGGCCGACTGGACTGGGCAAGCGAGAACATTGCGCTTACCGGACCCGGAGCAGGCGCTAGCCAGGCGGAAGCCATGATGAACCTGTTCGGCGCCGCCCGCGGCGGCGTCCCGGTCAAGAACGAGACCGACGAGTTCTACAAGAACACCAGCACGCTGAAGAGCATGCTCAACGCGCTCGGCCCCAAGATCGGAATTCCTGGCCTCGGCGCCAAGCTGTCCATGGGAGAACTCACCGAGCAGGAAAAGCAGCAGTACGCCGATGGCGTGTCCTCGATGCCAGAAGAGCAGCGCTCCGCAATCGAGCGAGCCATCAAGTCCACGTCGGCGGCGCTTCTGAAGTACGGGAAGACCACGCTGGGATCCCTCAAGACCCTGTGGGACAACGAGCCCGTCGCGAACAGGTACAAGGCCACTTCGTTCATGAATGAGCTGGGTTCCCACGTTGGACTTCAGCCGCAGCAGTGGTGGGGCGACGTACCGCTGAACGGTGGTGGCCAAGCTTCCGCCGCTCCGTCCGCCGCGCAGCCGCAGCAGATGGGCAAGATGTCGCTGGATGATGCTCTCCAGAAGCTGCTTCAAGCGAAAGGGGCGAAGTAATGGCCACCGTCGAACAGCTTGGGCAACTCGACCTCGACGAGCTGGAGTTCCTTCAGCAGGCCGTCAGCCCGCAAGACCCGAGCTTCGGAATGCTGTCGGAGGCCGTGAAGCGCAAGCGCAACCCTGCGCTCACTCCAGACCGCCAGGCCAAGGTCAACAAGCAGTACGAGGAGACCAAGCTGCCCGAGCCAGGCATGCTGGAGCGAGCCAACAACGCCGTGGCTGGACCGCTGGACTGGCTTGGGAAGAAGACCGGAATCGTCCCAGAGGACAGCAACGGCACCGCGGCCGACTCCAGCACGCTGGCCGGAACCGGAAGGAACATCTACAAGCAACTCAACGCTACCGCTGCCGGAGCCATCAACTCGGTTCCGTTCGCCGGCAGGACCATGGAGTCGCTGGGAGACCTCGAAGGCAGCTACCTCGGTTCCCACATGCTCCCGCGCCCCGGTGAGCTGTCCAGCATCGAGGAAGCTGCCCCATCCCCGACCACCGCCAAGGTGTCTGGTGCGGTTGCCACCATGACTGGTGGACTTGGCCGCCTGGCGAGCTTGCCATTCGAAGCAGGCAAGGCGTTGGCGTCCAAGGTGCTTGGGAAGGTCCCAGGGGCCGCCACGGTCGCGGGCGGCGCCTTGGGCGGCGCCCTACAGGGGGCTGGCGACGCAGCTATCCGCCGTGTCCCAGCTTCCATCGCCCGTGAGCCCGAGGATCCTATCGACTGGGTCCACGAGGTCGGTGCCCCCACCGCCATGGGTGGAGCTTTCGCTGTTCCCGGCGCAGTGGCCGAGTCAGCCACTCACGTTCCGGCCGAGCGCAACCCTGCCAAGCCAACGGGTGGTGAGATCGCGCGCCGGTACGCCACCGACCGAGCACGTGGCACTCAATTCACACCCGAAAACGAGAAGTCGCTACAGAACGCCATCGAGCAGTCGAAGAAGTCGGGTGAGGAGCGCGTTTCGGAAGCTGTCCGCAAGGGCAGAGCCACCGAGGACGAGGCTGCCGTGGCTGCCAAGCGCTCACACGAGGACGACATGGCCCGACTCGACGCCGAGAGCGAGAACGAGATCGCCAAGACGGCCACCGCACGAGAGGGAGAGCTTCGGGGCAGGTTCGACGAGTCTCGCAAGGGCGCCAAGGGTTCGCTGGAGAAGTCGCTCGACGAGATCGAGAAGGAAACCACCGACCCTGCCACCGGGAAGCCCATGGCGTTCCGGACCAAGCCGTACTTCGCCAAGCTGCGCGAGTTCGTGGCTGAGAAGGCCCGCCAGGACACCGCCAACCCGAGCGGGGAACCGCAAGGCGAAACGCACCTTGGAGTCGGAGCCGAGATGAGCAACATGGAGGCGCAGCTCAAAGGCTTCCTTGGCGACGAGGCGTCCATCCGAGACTACCGAAACGCCATCATGGCGTTTCAGAAGAAGGCCGAGAGCGGAACGCCGTTGCAGAAGTACGCCTACACCAAGGCTATCTCGATGCTGCGTGACCACCTGGCCGAGGTCGACCCAACCGGGAAGGTTTCGGAGGCCAACAACTCCTACCGCCAGGAGGCCACCAAGCGCGAGCGCACCCGTGGCATCGTCTACGGCAAGGAAGGCGAGAAGCTGGGTGAGCGCACGCCAGAGTCGCGCTTCGACAACCCCGACGAGGACGTTGCCGGTCCTACCATCACACCCCAGGAAGAGCTTCGAGGCGCCTACTTCCTGCGCAAGGCAGACTCCCCCGAGCTAGCCCCGCACGCCGATGAGCTTCGAAAGTATGGCTACGGAGACCTGCTGGATGCCATCGCAGAGGCCAAGTCCAGCCGCGAGCAGTTTGCCGGCGAAGTGAAGCGCAAGGGAGAGGACACGCTTCGACAGAAGAAGCTGGAGTCCGACACCAAGCTCGACAAGCTGAAGCGCCAGGAGCAGGCCGCGGTGGAGGAAGACGTCGGCGACAAGACCGGCGAGCTGGAGGACTTCAAGACCGGCCGACAGGCCAAGGAAGCGTCCTCATGGCCAGGATTGGCCGATGTGGCCAAGGACGTCGGATATGGAGCCATCGGACTCACCATCCCGCACCACCTCGGATCCCCGCTCACGCTGCTCCACGGGGTGAAGCTCGCCCAGAAGCTCGCCCAGCCGCTCCGCTCCCGTGCCGCCTACCACCTCCCAGATGCAGAGGCTTATGGTGAAGGTCTCGGCCCGTCACTCGGCGCCATGGTGTCCGCCCTGGACAGCAGAAAAGGCGGCGACAAGCTCAACCTGGACAAGCTGAAGGCCAAGCTCCAAGAGCTACCGGCAGAGGCCAGGAAGCGGTTCCTGTCAGAGCTGGGTATCACCGGCCTGTAACCAGACCACCTACCGAGCATCAGAGAAGTGCTCCCAGAGTCCAAGGGCGAGGCTCCCCTTGAGAACCAATATTAGCACTCTGAGGCATCGCGGCGCGTCGTCACAAGTCGGTAACAACCTGATTTTTGCGTAGGGATTTCGTAACATGGCCTGTAGGCATAACCGGAAGTTTTCCTGTAGGACAATCCCTACAAGCACGACAAGCCAGTGTGTCATTTGGAACAGTGCGACCGCGTAAGTGGCTGTATTTGCGACGTTTACGCACTGTGTATACGTAACAGACTGTTACCTAATTACGCAGCACAAGAAAAAGGCCGCCAGGTTTCCCTGACGGCCTCGGTGGGTGGCTTGTAGGACTACGCCAGCTCGATGCAGGAGAGCTTCACGAGCCCCAGTGGCAGGTCGTCCTTGGTGGCCAGGACAGCGTGCTCACGCAGTAGCTTGGTGATGTGCAGGGAACTGAGTTGGTCGCTGCTGTACGCCTGTGAGAAGTCCTCGAACGCCTTGCCAGTCAGCTTCACTTGCTGCCCGACTTGGAGCTTGGCCCGCAGGCGGCTGATGGGCGTGGTCTTGGCCACGAAGCCCATGGCCCGCATGGCGGTGAGTTGGTCACCCAGGCGAACGAAGGCCGCAGCGAGGTCTTCCACGGAGCCCTGGAAGCGAACGGAGAGATCGGAAGGAAGGTCGCGCGTGTCCCAAGCGCGGAGGCGCCCGCAGAACGGGGACACGTGCTTGGTGAGGTTGGCCAGGTTCTCGATGGCCACGTCGAGGCTCGGTCGGCCGGACTGTGCAGGTTCACCGATGCCATCAAGAGTCGATTCGCACACGCCAGGGATGCCTACCTCGGCCACGTCTGCGCTCATCTTCGGAAGCTCCGTTGACGCCTCGCCCGGTGCTGGCACCAGTGGAAGCTCGGCTACTTTGGACGGGTCAGAAATCACTTGGTCTTGGGTCTGAATCTTCATGGGGTCACTCCTGTGTTGTGGGGTCAGAAAGGTATCACGGTGCTGTAGCTCTTGTACTTCTCCCAGGCTTCGCGCTGGGCAGCGAGCTGGGCGTCCTGCCACGCCTTGATGTTCCACCCAATCACGACGTCACCCTCCTCCGTGTACCCAGATGGGACCTCAAGCTTGAACACCCACGGGCTGGTGTGGAGCATCGAGTGGTGGAAGCGGCAGAGCGAGATGGCTCGGTGGTCGTCCTTGATGCGAGCCCCGAGGCCGGCACCGTTGGCGTCGTGGCGTAGGTGGTGCGCTTCCGCCTGTCCATGGCACCCAGGGACGCGACATGGCAGCATGCGAAGGAACGCGATGTACGCTGGGTCGGCGTAGTCGCCTCGGTCCCGTGTCTTCGCTCGGCGCTGTCGGATCCGCGTCTTGCGCTTGATGGGTGTGCGCTTCATCGCCCCTCCCGTGGTGGCTGGCCGGCTGCCTTCGCCAGCTCTGCCAAATACGCCGCCTTAAGCGTATGCCCCGGTGTCTTTCCCGTCTCGAATTGGTTCAGGTACGTTGGTGACTTGCCAAGCCGTCGCGCCATCTCCCTGAGCCCGATGCCTGCGCGCTCACGGGCAAAGCGGAACTCATGCGCTGCCTTGCCTCTGTTCATCCGCTCGCACGGCAGGCACACGAGCGGGACGGTGCAGTTGGGGCAGGTTGGTTGCTTTGCCATGACTACGCCTTGACCAGATTCCCCGAATCGTCGCAGCGGTAGAATGTGTTCGGCTTGATCCCGTCCTCTCCTACGTACCCGACCGATAGTCGATGTCGATTATTGGCGTAGTCATACCAGCGTAACACGACGATCCCTATATCTCCCGATCTGGCCGTTCCGCTGTAGCCAGCCGTGGCCGTGCCGCTGTCGCCAGCCGTGGCCGTGCCGCCGTCGCCAGCCGTGGCCGTGCCGCTGTCGCCAGCCGTGGCCGTGCCGCTGTAGCCAGCCGTGGCCGTGCCGCTGTCGCCAGCCGTGGCCGTTCCTCTGAAGCCAGCCGTGGCCGCGCCGCCGTCGCCAGCCGTGGCCGTTCCTCTGAAGCCAGCCGTGGCCGTTCCTCTGTAGCCAGCCGTGGCCGTGCCGCTGTCGCCAGCCGTGGCCGCGCCGCCGTCGCCAGCCGTGGCCGTGCCGCTGAAGCCAGCCGTGGCCGTGCCGCTGTCGCCAGCCGTGGCCGTTCCTCTGTCGCCAGCCGTGGCCGTGCCGCTGTAGCCAGCCGTGGCCGTGCCGCTGAAGCCAGCCGTGGCCGTGCCGCTGTAGCCAGCCGTGGCCGTGCCGCTGAAGCCAGCCGTGGCCGTGCCGCCGAAGCCAGCCGTGGCCGTGCCGCTGTAGCCAGCCGTGGCCGTGCCTCTGTAGCCAGCCGTGGCCGTGCCTCTGTAGCCAGCCGTGGCCGTGCCGCTGACGACGGATCTCGCAAGCGGGTCATGCGCCATGATCCACAGTGGCGCGCTCGACCTATCCCCGCAAAAAACCACGGTGCATTCTTTGACCTTGATTTTCCCTGAGAGGTCAACGGCCAGCTTCGGGTCATACTCGCACACCAGCCACGGGTCGCCGTCTTGTAAGCAGATCAGTTCTCCGTTTCCTTCGCCGTGCGCCAGCAGATGCAGCCCGTGCCCACAATGCTTGTCAGCGATCCAGTCGGGCGCCTCGACGTAACCGCTGCGCGGCCACCGAAACCCATTCGCCTCTGCTGCCGGGCTGGTGAAGTCTGGCTTGCACGACCGCAAGCCAAGTGCCATCCCATCGGGCAGCTTGTACTCGGTGGTAGCGGTTTGTTTTGACTTCGCTCGCGTGGTCCGTTTGGTAGTCTTCTTTGCCATGTCCAATCCTCCAGCAGTTCACTGTACACTAAACGCGGAACACGTCAACCACGTTTCTTGGCTGGCCGTTGCTCCGGATAGCCGCTGCGAATCGTGTACACCGCGCACGTCGTCAGCAGCCCGGCCTTGGTCAGCACGAATCGGTGGCAGGCCGCGCAGATGCCGTGAGAGACGAGAGCGGGAGGGTGCGGGCGTGGAGTGGTGGTCATCGCGTGCTTCCGATGACCATCGCAGAGCATTCCAGCGCCGGTCTCTGCGTTTGCAGACACTGGCGCATCGTCTCTTGCCTCCGCGCTTCGGATTCGCACCGAACCGCTCCCATCGCAAGTATCGCGGCCAATGCCAGGACTCCGACCGCCGAGACGGTGAGTTGTTGGGTGTCGTCGTTCATGCTCGTTTCTCCTGTAGTCGTTGCAGTTCCGTCGTCAGTTGGTGGTTCATCTCTCGCTCGCTGTTGATGCTGTTCTGCTGGGCTTCCAGCGTGCGCTGCGCGGACTGTGCGTCCATCTTGCGCGCCCACTTCTCGGCGGACAGTTCGCGCGCCAGTCGTTCAAGCATGCTCGCCACGCGCTTACCTCGCTCGGTGCGCACGAACGACCGAAGTGAGCCGGGAAGATACGGAACGCCGTGGCTTTCGATTTCTTCGCGCATCTCGTCGATGATGCGCAGGTCGGTCGCGCTCTGCGATTCGTTCATGCTCGCCTCGCTTGTAGCTTCGCCAGTTGTCGTTTCGCCCATCCGACCAGACCGAGGACGCGCGCCACGTAGCGGTCGCCTCGGTGGTCCCGGCAGTGTGTACGACCGTGGAAAATCGAGAGGCCGCCGGCCAGCGATCCGCAAGCCAGCGTCCAGCGCCGCAGGTGCCGCGCGCCCAGCTCGATGGACGTCTCGGGCGCCAGCAGTTCCGCCTGTGACAGCCCGTCGGGATTCGCGCTGCCGCTCGGTAGCACCTGGAGCAGCCCAGCCGCGCCCGTCCGCCTGTTGACAGCCGTCGGGTCGCACGTGCTCTCGGCCCGCGCCATCGCCACGAGCACGACTGGCCTGATTCGGTAGCGCTCGGCGGCGGCCTGGAACAGCGGGGCGAGGTGGCCACGGCCGGGGCACAGCACGGCCAAACTGTCAGCGGCGGACTGAGCGCGGGCAGGGCCGATGGTAGCCGTGAGGGTCAGCGCCAGGCCGGCGGCGAGCAGCAGGATGGTGCGGGTCATGACGGCACAACCACGCCGTAGTCTTCGCGGGCCGACTCTACGGTGACGACGCGCGAGTCTCCGAATCCGCTGCGCCTTGCGCCTGGACGCCTTACCACCACGGCCACGTCGGCAACATCGCAAAACACAACTTTCCACGCGCCCGGGTGGTCGGCTCGTATCAGCACCAGCCTCACGGCTGCACCGCCTCTTTCTGCGCGTGCCTCGGTCTCTTACCCCACGCAGCCCTTGCCTTGTCGTCGCAGCTCACCTTCTCGTTCAGCAGACAAAACTTGTCCATGGTGGTCTTTCTCCCTTCTTCGTTCTCTACCCCGAGCACGGACAGTCTCATCGCACACAGGGCGCACGTCCCGACCTCGTGTCGTAGCCAGTGGCGCAGCTCCAAGTACCGCACGGTCTCCCTGGCTTCCTTGATTGTCCATGGTGGTAGTTCAGCGGACACCTGCACGGCACCTCCCGCACGACCTAACGCCGTCCGGGCCTACCACCTCCACCACCTTCTCGAAACCGCACTCGTTGCAGCCCCGGCGCAGCAGGGCATCGTCGATGGCATTGCGCATGGCTGCTTCCCACGCCACCAGCGACTCGCGCGCCAGCTCGCGCGTCTGTGCGTTCCCGTCGAGTATGTAGAGCACGGTCGCGGCCTCGGCGGCGCTCTCCATGTTGTCGACTTCTGGCGTGGACAGCTTCGTGCCCACCGGCCACCCGTCACCGGTCCGCTCGGCGAGGCGGTCGAAAGACTCGTTCCACGCTTTCATGGCGTGGGCTCGGCGCCTGGTCTCGGCGTCGGGGCTCATGGCCTGCTCCGGCCAATCGTCCACCCAATCCAATACGCTCCCAACACCAAGAACGCCCACACCAAGTTGCTGAACACTTCGTGCGAGGTCATGGCTGCGCCGGCTTGTCTTCGGGTTGCGGCTCTGCCGGCTTGTCCTCCACCTCGCAGCGGGCTCGCACTGAAGGGTGCTCCTCCATCCAGTAGTGGTTCCACAGGTCCATGTGCTTCTCGGAGTAGAAAGCCTTCTCGTCATCCATCTTCGCCTGCCGTCCTTTCTCGTCCAACGATTCGGTCGTAAACGTCCTGCGGTGGTCGCTTCCAGCCAGACCTCTTTACGGCATCCATCATCTCGCTCGCCTTGTGGAAGGACAAGTTGATTGCGGAGACGCCGTATCGCCCTAGTGCGGAGACCTGCTTGTAGGTGCACAGCCCGAGCTGTCTGCGCTTGATGATGGTCCCGAGCAGGTGGGATGCCTGCTGCTTGGTCAGATCCTTGGGCACGGGCACGCCCATGTTCTTGAGTGCGATCACCTGGCGTTCGCTGGCGATGGCGCCGCCGAACCTGTCGCCCCACTCGTCTTCTCGGTTCTTGATGTGGAGCACGTCGAAGGGGTTGAACTCGCGCGTGCTGTACTTGACCTTGGCTTGCAGGTTGGCGCGTCGAGCGGCCTCGTCTGCTCGGCGCTTCTCGGCCTCTGCGTGGGCAAGCTCCAGGGCCTCGTCCGCACGCATGCCTGGGTTCTCCTTGACCTTCTTCTTGGCGGCCTCGACCTCGTCTTCGTCGTAGCGGCCCCCGAGGATGTCGCACGAGCTGGCGAGCTGATGCTTGCCGCTGTTGCCGGTGAACTCCAGCACTAGGCAGTCCGTCTTGCTTGGGTGGATGCGCAGGCCACGACCGATCATCTGGGCGAACAGGGCGCGCGACTTCGTGGGCCTGGCCATGGCCACGCAGGCAATCTCTGGACAGTCGAAGCCCTCCGTGGCGATGGCGCAGTTGATCAGGTACTGGTACTCCCCTCGCCCGAAGTCGCGCAGGATTTGCCGGCGCAGGTCCAGCGGGGTCCCTCCGTCCACGGAGCGGGCGCAGTCGGGCCGGTATCGGTTGAATATCTCGGCCAGCCGCTTGGCGTTCTCCACCGAGGTAGTGAACGCGAGGGTTCGTCGGTCTCCGGACTGCTCCAGGGTAGCGTTGACCACTCCGTGCAGTGCCTCCTCCACCGCCATCGCTGCATCGAGGTCGCCTTGGTTGAGGTCGCCGGCCACCGTACGACAGGCGGACAGGTTGATCGCCTCGACGTAGACCTGCCGCACACGGAGCGGGGCAAGCCACTTGTCCTTGATGGCGTCCTCGATTTCGTAGACGTATGCCACCGACTCGAAGACCTGGCCCATCGCCTTCTCATCCTTGCGGTCAGGGGTGGCGGTCACCCCGAGCACCTTGCCAGTGAAGTGCTCCAGCACGCGCTTGTAGCTGGGGCTGGTAGCGTGGTGGCAGTTGTGGACTAGGGTTCCGTTTGCGAAGTAGGTATGAGTGCCTTCAACTTCGAGATTGTAGACTGTAGTTCCTCCAGGGCCTGCCGGTTCGACACTCTCAACACGATCCACCCGAGACCACGCAAGAAGGCATCTTTTTTCGCGTCCTGGAGTCGGCGAGACGAGGAACCATGGGAAGACCCGTCCACCTCTATTGCTATCTTGATGTCCGGGTTCCCAACGTCCACCTTGTAGCAAGTCGGGTACCCTGACGTCCTCGGCATCTTCGTCGGGATCGCAATCTGCATCGGCCACCCCATAGCAGAAGAAATCGCAAGTTCCGCCGCAGTGGCACCCGCCCCGTTCCCGCCTCTCACCCTCGGCTTGTGTCCGATTCTTTTCAGAGAGGCTCGCATCTTCTCCAAGCTTCCAGGTCTGCGCATTGGGTTCCGCTCTATCATCCTGGCACTTGCATGAACGCGATTTGTCTTCGCCATGGTAAGCGACGAGTGCTTGCTTCTGCATTCCGGGTTCTTGCAGATCCGCGGCGGCCTTTTCGCGTCCCACAGGATTGCTTCGAACGCTTCTCCACACACACAGCAGGTCCCCTGGAACAACCTTTTCAGCTTTGACATATCCACGTCCTTTCACAAAAAACGGGTGGTTGTTGGTTGCCACCGTCTCGGACGCACCATACACCAACCTAACCAAAGAAGTCGAGGGGCGAACGAAGGTGCGTGTCACTCTCCGTCGCACCATATCCCCGGAACCATGATCTATTGAAAAGACGTAGTCTCCTGTCCGCACGTTCTCGATTGGAACTCCGTCAACAAGAGTTCCGGCTGGGAAGCATTCGTCAACGATGATCAGACTGAAGTCGTCCGGATTCCACCCGGCCAGGCGGTTGGGCTGGCACATGGTCTGGATGCTGCCCACGATGATCCGCTCGTCTCCCCCGCGAAAGTCGGCTTGCTCCAGCCCAACGTGCTCCCCAGTCTCTGCCTCCATGCGCTTCCGTGCCTGCTGTAGCAACTCGTCCCGGTGGGCGAGCACCAGCACGCGGCCCGGCCATGCGCCGGCTATCTCCGTGAAGCACCGAGTCTTACCGCAACCCGTCGGAAGCACAAGCAACGCTGACCTGAACTCGGCCAGCTTCTCTCGGATGGCGTCGACCGATGCTTGCTGGTACGGGCGCATGGGCTGCTCGGTTGTCCTGGTGGGCAGGAGTATCCCAGTATCCTCCTGGGGATCGAAGGAGATGGAGAGCTGCACGCTACCCGCCCTTCTGCATGTCTCGAAACTCGCTCACATCCTGGCGATCGTACGCATTGCACACCCGTGCAACGCTCGCGGTGAGGCATGGCCGGCAAAGCGCAGTACCTGGCAACCGGCAATTGAGCTTGCAATCCTTGCACACCCAAAGCTCGCGCGGGACGGGTGACTGTCTCTCGCTTCCGATCCACGCCTTCGGGTTTTTGACCGTGAGACCGAGCGGGCTGTTCCAGTATCGATCCATCACTTCACCTCGCTCAACCGAACCCACTGGCCATCAGCCCAGATGCCCGCCGCGTCGCCTATCAGCTTGAGCTTCGGGTCGGTGGCCGTGCGCAGTCCACCCGCCGTGAGCCATCCCTTGCCACCGCAACCATTGCAGCCCTTGCGGTATCGCGTGCATTTGCACCACAGGCACACCGAGGCCGGCTTGAGCGAGGCCGCCAGGGCAGCCGCGTCGTGCATCGGCTCGTTGACCTTCAGCAGCATGTTGCCATGCTCGTTGGCGAACCGAGTCACCGCTGCTTGCTGCGCAACCATTGCGCGGGTCACGCCTTCCAGCACGTCCAGGTGCTCCTGAGCATCGCGCAACACGGATTCGGGAACGGATACCCCAAACGTGTCGATACACGCAGCCACGGGCGAGGACGGGGTCTCCGGCGTGGCCTCCTGGGCCTTGCGAGCGCGGTAGTCGGCTTGCTTGACCGCTGCGACGCTCTTTCCTGTGACCTGGGCCACGGCTTTGAGGGCGTCGGTCTTGCCCTGGGTGGGGCGACCTGGCTTGCGTGGGGCTTCATGGTGCGTGTGCTCGTAGCAGCTTCCAGAACCTTCCTCACACGGCTCTTCGCAGTCACGGCGAGAGCAAAGTGGTGCAAGCGGTGGTTCCTCTTCGACCTCGGGGAACGTCTGCGCAGGGGTCGGGTGCTGTAGCTCCACGAGGCGGGCTATCTCGGCGTCCGTGGACCCGCGCCGCTTCACCTGCTCGACCAGGGCGAAGACCTCGATCTCCTCGGGCGTTCCACTGACCACGATTGCCTCGATGGTCTTGCGCCCACGGTTGAGGGCTGCGGCGAATCGGTGCTTGCCTCCGCGAAGGGTGAGCGTGCCGGCCTCGACGATGATCGGGTCCACCGGCTCGCCACCCGTGGCGTCGTAGCTCTCGCCAATCTCAAGGGTCAACCGCTCCCTGCGAACGGACTCTATGTCACCGGGCGCGCGGATGCTGGACACCTTCAGGGTCTTGGATTCTCGATGCAAAGTGCTCATAGGGCGTCTCTCCTGAGTGGGATGTGGGGGTGGCTGCGCTGGTAAGTCTCCCGGCCCTCCAGTTGGGCCTGGATCCACGCGGTGAACTGGGCTTTTGGGATTCGGCGAACCGAAACTCTCCCGAAGTTGTTTTTAGGCATCTTCTTTGGCATTGGCCCTCTGGCGTTGTACTTGGCGAGCTTGGCCGCGAATACGGCCTCGTCCATGGGCGGGAAAACGTCTTCTTCTTTCATGGGTCACTCCTTGCGGGGGCTGCGGGAGTCGAACCCGCATCACGAAACGTCGTTACACACGCTTGCACTACCAGTTGTGCTAAGCCCCCATGTCCACCGTCGGCCTACCTAGGCATTTCCTTTCTTTGATCCGACGGTGGAGGTTATCTCAGAACTCGAACGGCTCCGCGTTGCTGGCCATCGGGGCGAAAGCCCACGGCGGCGATGGTAGCTCCAGGTTGGGGCGAAGAACAACGCCGGCATGCAAGCGCAGGGCTGCTTCGGCGTGGTTCTGCATGTCGTCCATCTCCTCGGGCGTGAACGCGGGAGAGGTCACCAGCAAGGCGCAGAGGAGAGCGATCACGACTGCAACGCTCGCCCCTCGCGAAGCGTCCTGATGCGCTCGCCGTGGGTCTGGATGATGCTGGCCACCTTGTTTACTGCCGCCATGACCTTGTCCTCGATGGCGGGGAACGTGTAGAAGCGCACCATGTGGTAGTCGCGGATTACCACCTCGTTGCTCTCGTCGTCGACCTTGCCAACGAATATGTCGTATTCGAACACCTGCGCTTGCAGCATCCACAGGTAGCAGCGCCATTGCAGGCTGTCCGTGAACTTGCCTTCGACGTCGAATTGCTCCACTAGCTTCTGGTCTGACACCACGAGTCCTGAGAGCATGTCTACCTTACCCACTAGGGTGACGAGGCCATAGGGCGTTTGGATGTCGCGTTCAACCTTCATCTCGTGGACGACGGGCTTGCGTATCTTGGCGTAGCAGTCGAAGTGAAACTCCCACCCGTCGGACTTGGCAGCGTCGACCATGTCTCCCACGCTCGCGGTCTCCATGTACTTTGCGAACGCGCGGCCGGCTTGCATCTTGCGGGTGGGGGCGTCCACGTGGGCGAGCCTGATCAACAGCTCGTCAACGGTGGAGTCTTCGGAGTCGACCCAATAGCGGTACGACTCCAGGTCTGTGACGTTGATCCTCACGGCTTGGCCTCGGTCTTGGGCTCGGCGATGAACTTCGACGCGGTCTTGTCCCACGTGAAACCCTTACCCTTCGCCACGTGAACCAGAATCAACTGGATCTTCTTCCGCGCCTCCTCGCGCACGGTCTCAAGCACAGGAACGAACGCCGTCAATAGCTCGGCCGTCTCTGCTGCTGCGAACTTCCCCGCCCACTCCTCTTGCTCCTGCTGGGCCTCGACCTGGGCAACGCTCATGTCATTGAGCTTGGCCTTGATGGTGGCGATCACTCCAGCGAGGAATGCGGGCTCCATGGCGAAGTCGGGGATCTCGATGGGTGGCAGCGCTGCCGGGTTCTTGCCGAAACTGGTATCGGTGGGGGAGAAGTTCAGGATGCGCTTCCCCTTCTCCAGGTAGAGCCGGCCCATGACGTCGGCGCTCTTGTAGATTTCGTTCTTGCTGCCCCCCTGCATGTCGAGGCGTTCGATCAGCTCGTCGCCGTTGCGCTGCTCGTCGGAGTGGCATAGGAGAATCACGTCCAGGCCGTATCCGTTGAGCATGCGAAGCCACCCGATGAACTCCGACTTAAGCTGCCCGAACCCCTTCAGCGTGAGAGCTCCACCCATGCCGAACTTGGAATTTTCCGCGATCAGCTTCTGGGAAAGGATGTCGAGCGCCCGCCCGGCGGTGTCGACGATCACGGTCTTGTAGGGGGCAAGGTCCGCCTGGGTCACGCTGGCCACGTCTTCCCACTTCTCAACCCGTACGGTGTCTTTGCGGTACTTCGTGCGGTGGGCTCCATGGTCGAAGTCCAAGAGCAGCGGTTTCTCCGCAGTGCTGGCGATGCTGGTTTTGCCGATGCCTGGCACCGAGTACAGGCAAAGGGTGGTTCGTGTCACTTCGATGGGTTCGATTGCTTTTGTGATCTTGAGGGGCATGGTTCACTCCGTTGGGTTGCTGGTTGTGGTTGTCTCGAACTTGGCCGCCAGTGCATCCGACAATCGCTCTTGCCATCCCTGCCCACCGTCGGCCTTGTCGGCGGCCTTGAGCAGGTCAATTGCAAGCGTGCGTGCCGAATCGGGCGAGACGAAGAAAGAGACGGATACGAAGTCGCTACCCTGTAGCGATGGATCGGCGCCGATACTGACGAATGCTCCGTGGTTCTCGGTCTTGGGCATCCCTGTGACTTTGATAGTGTCGTTATGCATGGTTGCTGTCCTGTTGGT
>Ga0302322_100000190_pt1 | contig 43967 bp, 39 predicted proteins | sample Fen_T0_2_FD_203757 | JGI IMG/M metagenome (GOLD analysis project Ga0302322, IMG submission 203757) | Peat permafrost microbial communities from Stordalen Mire near Abisko, Sweden - Fen_T0_2 | ecosystem: Environmental > Terrestrial > Soil > Wetlands > Permafrost | place: Sweden: Abisko...
ACGCGGTCGACAAGTGCCCCAACGAGCCCGAGGACAAGGACGGCTTCCAGGACGAGGACGGCTGCCCCGACCCGGATAACGACGGCGACGGCATCCCCGACGCGGTCGACAAGTGCCCCAACGAGCCCGAGACCAAGAACGGCTTCCAGGACGACGACGGCTGCCCGGACGAGATCCCGGCCAAGCTCAAGCAGTTCACCGGCGCGATCCAGGGCATCAACTTCAAGCTCGGTGACGCGGCGCTTCAGACCAACTCGAACACGACGCTCGACAAGGCGGTCGCCGTGCTCAAGGAGTTCGGTGATCTCAAGCTCGAGATCCAGGGTCACACCGACGACCAGCCGCTCAAGGCGGGCGGCAAGTTCGCGGACAACACGGCGCTGTCGCAGGCGCGCGCCGAGTCGGTGAAGGCGTACTTCGTCGCCAAGGGCATCTCGGCCGACCGCGTGGTCGCCAAGGGCTATGGCGAGACGGTGCCCGTCGAGGACCCGAAGGGTCTGACCGGCGGCAAGCTGAACGCCGCACGCGCGAAGAACCGCCGCGTCGAGTTCAAGCTGCTCAGCTCGCTCACCCCCTGACCGAGTCCTCCCGGGCGGCGTCTGCGACCTGTCCGGCGCCGTGGCACGGCGCCGGTTGCGTTTTCGGAGCCCCCAGGCGCGCCGCTCGGCGCGTCATGGTAGGAAACGCCCGTGCTGCCCAACGAGCTCGTCGAGGTGCTGGTCTGCCCGAAATCGAAGCAGCCGCTGATCTACTTTCCGCGCGGCGAGGCCGACCGCGAGGAAGCCGAAGCGTTCCTGCTGTGTCCGGGATCGCTTCTGCGCTACCGGATCCAGGACGGCGTGCCGGTAATGCTGGTCGACGAAGCCGTCGCCGTGTCGCCCCAGGCCGTCGAGGCGCTGGTCGCGCGTGCGCGTGAGCTCGGCCTCAAGTGTGCCTGAGCGCGCACGGAGCTCACTCGCCCACGTGATCACGAGGCGTTAGCGACCGCGGTCGCGACGACCGCGCCTCCGGCGCAGCCCCGACGATGCAGCGCGGAATCAGAATCATTCTGCCCGAGCGGTGCGTCCCAGGCCGACCCTTGACGCCATGGGTCCCCGGCTGGTACATCGCCGTCCTGACCGGTCCACTGCGGTGTTGAAATCGTTATCGATCTTCACGGGAAACTCGAACCGCGCGCTCGCAGATGAAGTCTGCAAGTTCGTGGAGATCCCGCTCGGCCGCGCGGACGTGACTCACTTTTCGGACGGCGAGATCTACGTCGAGGTCGGCGAGAACGTCCGCGGCGTCAACTGCTTCGTGGTGCAGCCGACGTGCTCGCCGCCGAACCAGGCGCTGATGGAGCTTCTGATCATGATCGATGCGCTCAAGCGCGCGTCGGCCGGAAGCATCGTGGCCATCATCCCCTACTTCGGCTACGCCCGCCAGGACCGCAAGGCCAAGCCGCGCACGCCGATCACCGCGAAGCTGGTCGCGAACCTCATCACCGCGGCGGGCGCCGATCGCGCGCTGGCGATGGATCTGCACGCCGGCCAGATCCAGGGCTTCTTCGACATCCCGTTCGATCACCTCTACGCGATGCCGGTGCTGATCGACGAGCTCCGCATCCTGGGGTTCGGCGGCGAGCAGACCATCGTGGTGTCGCCCGACGCCGGCGGCGTCGAGCGCGCTCGCGCGTTCTCGAAGCGGCTGGGCGCCGGCCTGGCGATCATCGACAAGCGCCGCCCGGCGCCCAACGTCTCCGAGATCATGAACATCGTCGGCGACGTCCGCGGCAAGAAGGCCGTGATCGTCGACGACATCATCGACACCGCCGGCACGCTGACCAACGCGGCGCACGCGATCATCAACGCCGGCGCCGCCTCGGTCAGCGCGTGCGCGAGCCACGCGGTGTTCAGCGGCCGGGCGGTGCAGCGGATCGAGGAATCGCCGCTGCAGCACATCGTGGTCACCAACACGATCCCGCTGTCCGACGCCGGCGTGGCGTGCGGCAAGGTCCGCGTGAAGAGCGTGGGTCGCTTGCTCGGCGAGGCGATCAAGCGCATCCATCACGGCGACTCGATCAGCAGTTTGTTCGTCTAAGCCGGGGCGCTGCCAAGCCTCGTTCAGCCCCAGCCTGTCCAGAAAGAAAGCAAACGTCATGGAAGTCGGAAAGCTCACTGTCTCGCTTCGCGATCGCGCCAGTTCTGGTAAGGGCGGTGCGCGCAAGCTTCGCGCCCAGGGAAAGGTCCCGGGGGTTTGCTACGGTGCGTCGGTGGATGGTCGGATCGAGCCGCTTCCGATCACCGTCGACGTCAAGCAGCTGCGCCACGCGCTGGACCCGGTCCGCAAGCGCAACACCGTCATCGCCCTGACGATCGAAGGCGGCGCCGCGCCCCGCGAGCTGCACGCGCTGATCAAGGATTTCCAGGTCGACGCGCTGCGCCGCGACGTCACCCACGTCGACCTGCTCGCGATCGATCCCAACAAGGAAGTTCGCGCCGAGGTCCCGCTCGAGTTCACCGGCAAGCCCAAGGGCGCGATCGAAGGCGGACAGATCCGCATCATCCTGCGCAGCCTGCTCGTGCGCGCCAAGCCGAGCGACATCCCGGTCAAGCTCATCATCGACGTGTCGCCGCTCGAGATCGGCGACGTGATCCACGTGAGCTCCATCGCGCTCCCCGCCGGCGCATCGAGCGTCACCGGCCGCGATCTCGCCGTCGTCACCTGCTCGGCTCCGGAAGAGGAGAAGGTCGCGACCCCGGCCGAGGGCGCTGCGCCGGCCGAAGGCGCCGCCGCTGCGCCGGCCGCTGCCGGTGCGCCCGCCGCTGCGGGTGCCAAGGCCGCGCCTGCCGCCGCTGGCAAGGCTGCGCCCGCGGCCGCCGGCAAGGCCGCGCCCGCCGCGGCTGCCAAGCCTGCCAAGAAGTAACGAGTCGCGGTCGCCGTCGTCATGTGGCTGGTCGTGGGACTCGGCAATCCCGGCGCGAAGTACGCGCGCAACCGCCACAACATCGGGTTTCAGGTCGTCGACGAGCTGGCCGCCAAGCACGGGCTGCCCGCCTGGAAGTCGGGCAAGCTCGGCGGCGAGACCTCGGCCGGTGCGATCACGACCGAGCGCGGTCGCGAGCGCGCCGTGCTGCTCAAGCCGATGGAGTTCATGAACCTCTCCGGGTTCGCGGTCCAGCGCGCGGCCGACTTCCACCACGTCGACGTCGACAACATCCTGGTCGTGCACGATGAGATCGACCTGGCGCTCGGCGTGGTCCGGCTCAAGAGCTCGGGCGGCCACGGCGGCCACAACGGGCTGCGCTCGATGATCGCCCAGCTCGGCGGCGGCAGCTTCGCGCGCCTGCGCATGGGCGTCGGCCGCGATCCCCGCGTACCGCCTGGCGCCGGCGACGCGGTGGCCAGCTGGGTGCTCTCCGACTTTCCCAAGGACCAGGCCGCGGTAGTAACCGCCATGATCAAGGCAGGTTGCGAGGACATCGAGACCGTCTTGGCCAAGGGCATCGGCCCGGCGATGAATCAGCACAACGCACGCCCGAACCTCTCGTCACCCGGCACACCCGCGTGATATAGACCCCCGCTCGTCCCCCTCGGTCGCTCGCATGCTGCGGACGACCCCTTCCAAGGTCCACGAGGAACCACATGGCAAGACTTGCTTCCCTGCGCGACAAGCCGAACACGGCCCGCGAATACGAGACCATCTACATCCTGCGCCCCAACACGCCGAACGAGGCGGTCGCCGAGGTCAACACCCGCATCAAGGGCGTGATCGAAGGCCTGGGCGGCAAGGTCATCAAGGTCGACAACTGGGGCAAGCGCCGGCTCGCCTACGAAGTCGCCAAGGAGCGCAAGGGGATCTACCTGTACTGGCAGTACCTCGCGCAGCCCGGCGTGGTCGAAGAGACCGAGCGTAACCTCCGGATGCTCGACTCGGTGATCCGCTACCTCACCGTGAAGGTCGACGAGGACGTCGACGTCGGAGCCCGGCCGACCGAGATCGACGACACCTCGTTCGAGAAGGCCGCGCAGACCGCGGCCGACGAAGAGGACCTGTTCCTGTCGCGCGGCTCGGACGAGGCGCCGTCGGACGACGACGACGAGTTCGGCGGCGACGACTTCGAAGAAGCCCCGCCCGCGGTCGACCCGACCGTGGTGGCCCCCGAGGAGAAGGAGTAAGCGATGTCGACCCGAATGGATGCACCCGAAGAAGGCCTCGATCGCGATGGCGATGACCGCCGCGGTGGCAAGGGCGGACGTGGCGCCGGTGCGCGTCGCAAGCTGCTCTCGCAAGAGGTGGTCGAGAAGATCGACTACAAGAACCCGCAGATCTTGCGCTCGTTCGTCACCGACCGCGGCAAGATGATTCCTCGCCGGATCAGCGGCGCGAGCGCACGCCAGCAGCGCGTGATCTCGACCGCGATCCGCCGCGCGCGCATGCTCGCGCTCCTTCCGTTCTCGGTGACCGGGGACTAGCCATGCCGATGCAAATCATTCTCACGCAAGACGTCGCGAACCTCGGCAAGGCCGGCGAGCTGGTCTCGGTCCGTCCGGGCTACGGCCGCAACTACCTCGTGCCCCGCGGCCTCGCGGTCAGCGCGACCGTGCGCAACAAGAACCGGCTCGATCACGAGAAGTCCTTGATCGAGCGCAAGGTCGCCAAGGAGCGCGCCGGCGCGACCGAGCTCGCGACCCGCATCAACGGCATGACGCTGCAGTTCGAGCGCATCGTCGGCGAGGACGAGAAGCTGTTCGGCTCGGTGACCAACCGCGATATCGCCGACCAGCTCAAGCGCGCGGGGGTCGAGCTCGATCACCGCACGATCCAGCTCGACGTGGCGGTCAAGGCGCTCGGCAAGTACGAGGTGCCGGTTCGCCTCGCGGCCGGTGTGATCGCGTCGCTGAAGTTCTGGGTCGTTGGCAAAGACAAGTAAGCGGCGGCCTGGCCCGGCTCGTTCGCGAGCCACGCCGGCTGCGTTTACGTTAGAGTGGTAGCGATGGCACGCGACCGTCGAGTGCTACCGCACAACGTCGAGGCTGAAGCCAGCATCCTCGGCGGAATCATCCTGCGCAACGAGGTCCTCAGCAACCTCGATACGATCGAGGTCGAGGACTTCTACGACAACCGCCACAAGGTGGTGTTCCAGGCGATCCGCAACCTCGAAGCGGCGGCGCGTCCGATCGACGTCGTCACGCTCGAGAACGAGATCGAGAAGGCCGGCAAGCTCGACGCGATCGGCGGCGTCGCGTTCCTCGGCGAGCTCACGCTGCGCGTGCCGACGGTCGATAACGTCGTCACCTACGCCGAGATCGTCACCGACAAGCACCAGGCCCGCAAGCTGATGCTCGCCGCGGGCGAGATCTCCGAGCGCGGCTACGACGACAACCTCGAGGTCCGCGACTACCTGGACGACGCCGAGGCCAAGATCTTCGAGGTCACCCAGCGCCGCGACAAGACCGGTCCCGAGCCGCTCAAGGGCCTGGTCAAGAAGGTCTTCAGCTCGCTCGACGAGCGCTTCAAGTCCGCCGATGGCATCACCGGCGTGCCGACCGGGTTCGCCGATCTCGACAGCCGCACGGCCGGGCTTCAGCCGACCGAGCTCATCATCCTCGCCGCCCGCCCCGCGATGGGCAAGACGTCGTTCGCGATGTCGCTGGCCCAGAACGCGGCGACCCGGCAATCCGATGGCTCGGGCGGCTGGCCGTGCCTGGTGTTCTCGCTCGAGATGTCCTCGACCCAGCTGGCCGAGCGCATGCTGTGCTCCGAGGCGCGGGTCGATTCGTCGGCGCTGCGCCGCGGCCAGCTCCAGCGCCAGGACATGACCAACCTGACCTACGCGGCCGCCTCGCTGTCCAAGGCGCCGATCCTGATCGACGACACCCCGGCGCTGTCGCTGCGCGAGCTCCGCGCCCGCGCCCGGCGGTTCCGCTCCAACAAGGAGCTGTTCGGCGACAAGCAGTTCGGCCTGATCCTGATCGACTACCTCCAGCTGATGCGCGGCTCGCCGCAGGCCGCCAAGGCGAGCCGCGAGCAGGAGATCAGCGAGATCTCGCGCGGCCTCAAGGCGCTGGCCAAGGAGCTCCACTGCCCGGTGCTCGCGCTGTCGCAGCTCAACCGCTCGCTCGAGCAGCGCACCGACAAGCGGCCCCAGCTGTCCGACCTCCGCGAATCCGGAGCGATCGAACAGGACGCCGACGTGATCCTCTTCATCTATCGCGACGTCGTCTACAACAAGGAAGCCGAGAACCCGAACGTCGCCGAGGTCATCATCGGCAAGAACCGGCACGGCGCCACCGGCACGGTCGAGACGCACTTCGAGGGTCGATTCACCCGGTTCGAGAACCTGTCGCAGCGCAGCGACGCCGCGGCGGGCGGCGGCCACTGATCCAGTTCCTTTGGCCAAGGCGGCGGGCGTGACCTGGTCGCCGCAGCTCGCGGTCACGCCACAGCTCACGAGCCTCGGGGTGATCGGCCGGTTCTGAGCTGACCGGCAGCCACGCAATGCGGCGTGACCGCGCATCAGCTCGCGGTGTCGTCTATGATGCCGATCATGCGCTGCGCAATCTCGCTGGTGTTCCTGATCGGGTGTGGCAGCGTCAACGCGGCGATCGACGCAGGGGGCCCGGCCGCGGATGCGGATGCGGATGCGGATGCCGCCATCCCCGGCGACGCGGCATCCACTGGCCTGGTGGCCTGGTACACGATGGACTCGCCCGCGCAGCAGGGCACGGTCAGCGATGCCAGCGGCCACCATCACGACGGGGTGTGCGGCGGGAACAGCGGCGCGGTGTGCCCGCTCGTCGGGACCGGCAAGGTCGGCGGCGCCTACGTGTTCAATGGCAGCACGACGTTCTTCCGCGTGCGCGCCGACGCCGAGCTCAACGGCACGACCGGCTTCACCGTCGCGGCATGGCTCAACCGCGGCGACGCGATCGACGGCTGCTCGGTGAACAAGGGCTTTGGCAGCGGCGAGCATAACTCGTGGCAAACGTGCACCAACGCCGGCGGCGACGTGGTGTTCTTCTCGCAGGGCAGCGTCGAGGCGCACGAGCAGGACACCAGCGGTCACCCGCTCGCGCTCAGCGAGTGGCACCACGTGGCGCTGTGGTGGAACGGCGCGACGAAGGCGACCTATATCGACGGCCAGCGCACCGCCCAGAACGATATCTCCATCGCGTTCGACAGCGACGACATCACGATCGGCGCCGACATCGACAACGGCGGGATCGCGGTCCCGTTCACCGGCATGCTCGACGACGTCCGCATCTACAACCGCGCGCTGTCCGACGCCGAGATCATCGCGCTGCAATCGCCCTGAGCCGGGCCTGGCGCGCGAAGCCTCCGCCGGGCGATCTCGGGCGCGCAAAACGCCGCGACGCGATGACGGATGCCGCCGCGCGGAAGGCACGGGCCGGCGCGCTGGAGGTAGACTGGCTGTGTGCCGAACCCGCAGTCCGGAACGCTCCTGGGCGCCTACCGCGTCGAGGGCACGATCGGCTCGGGCTCGATGGGAGAGGTGTTTCGCGGCATCGATACCGGCCTCAACCGCAAGGTCGCCATCAAGCTGCTCTCGGAGAAGCACCGCGATAGCCCCGAGCTGCGCCAGCGGTTCGTCCGCGAGGGCCGCGCCGTGGCGGCGATCAGCCACCCCAACGTGGTGCAGGTGTTCGCGACCGGCAGCTTCGACGACCGGCCGTACATCGCGATGGAGCTGCTCGACGGCGCTGACCTCGGCTCGATCGTCGAGAGCCACGGGCCGCTAGACGCGCTGGCGGCGACCCACGCGGCGCTCGATGCCGCGCACGGGCTGGCGGCCGCCGCGAGGGCCGGCCTCATCCACCGCGACGTCAAGCCGTCGAACCTGGTCCGGCTGTCCGATGGCCACGTCAAGGTCACCGACTTCGGGCTCGCCAAGCCGGTCGATCCGGGCAGCGAGCCGGCGCTGACGGCGATGGGCGTGGTGGTCGGCACGCCGGATTACATCGCGCCCGAGCAGGCGCGCGGCGAGGCGATCGACGAGCGGGTCGATATCTATGCGCTCGGCGGCACGCTGTATTTCCTCTTGACCGGCGCGCCGCCGTACCGCACCGGCAAGCCCGGCGACGACAAGTACCTGAAGGTCGTCGCGCGCCACCTGCGCAACCCGCCCCCCGATGCCCGCCAGGCCAACCCCGCGTGCGATCGCGAGCTGGCCGAGCTGGCGCGGTCGATGATGGCGAAGAAGCCCGCGGAGCGGCCGAGCTACGACGAGCTGACCGCGCGGCTGTCGGCGCTGCTGGGCCGGCTCGACCCGACCGCGGTGCCGCTGCTCACGGCGGTCCGCGATCGCTCGCGGCCGATCCCGCTCCCCATCAGCGGTGGCCGGTTGCCGCCGGGCTCCGCGCCGATCGCCGTCGAGCCCGCGGACTCGAGCAGCGCCCTCGCCGGCGGCGCGCTGCCGCGCGCGGGCCTGCCCGGCTGGTTGGTCGCGCTGACGGTGGTCTGCGTCGCGGTGTTCGTCGCCGGGCTCGTCGTGTTCCTGCGGCGGGGCGGCGAGGCCGGCGACCCGCGGAGCCGCGCCGCGGCGAGCGCCCCGCCGGTCCCCGGCGCTGCCGGCACCGCCGCCGAGCCGGCGCCACCGGCCGGCATGGTGCTGGTGCGCAAGTCCGGCGGCGCGCCGTGGTTCTACGTCGACGCCCGGCCGGTCACCGCGGCGGCGTTTCGCCAGCTGTTCACGCACCACGATCAGGGTGGCCGGGGCGGCGGCGAGGATCCGGTCGTGATGGTGTCGTACAACGAGGCCCGGTCGTACGCCGAGACCCGCGGCGGGCGGCTGCTCTCGAGCGACGAGTGGAACCAGGCGCAGGCGACGCCCGGGGTCACCATCGCCGGCAAGCTGTTCGAGTGGGTCGAGTCCTCCGACGAACCCGGCAAGCTGGCCCGCCAGCCCGGCAAGTCGCAGGTACGCCCCGATACGCCGCAGAACGACGTCACGTTCCGCACGGCGAGATCGCTCGGAGCGATATAGTTTCGCACATGACCGAGATCGATCGGCTGGTCGCGCTCACGCACGAGCGGTTGGCGGCGGCCGGGCGGCAGCGCTGGCCGATCCCCACGCTCGACGGGGCCACCGCCAGCGCCGCGCCGGCGGTCACGCCGACGTCGCCGCTCGCCAAGCTCATCGACCACACGCAGCTCAAGCCCGAGGCGACCGCCGGCGAGATCGTGAAGCTGTGCGACGAGGCCCGCCGCCACGGCTTCGCCTCGGTCTGCGTCAACTCGATGTGGGTCCCGCTCGCCGCCGCCCGGCTCGCCGGCAGCGACGTCATGGTGTGCGCCGTGGTCGGGTTTCCGCTCGGCGCCATGGCGCCGCCGGCCAAGGCGTACGAGGCGGGCGACGCCGTGCAGCGCGGCGCCCGCGAGATCGACATGGTGCTGGCGATCGGCGCGCTCGCCGCGGGTGACCACGCGACCGTGTTCGACGACATCCGCGGCGTCGTCGAGGCGGCCGCGCCCGCCGGGGTCAAGGTGATCCTCGAGACCTGCGCGCTCGACACCGAGCACAAGATCGTGGCCTGCACCCTGGCCAAGCTCGCCGGCGCGGCGTTCGTGAAGACGTCGACCGGGTTCGGCAAGGCCGGCGCCACGGCCGAGGATGTCGCGCTGATGCGGCAGGTCGTCGGGCCCGCGCTCGGCGTCAAGGCGTCCGGCGGCATCCGGACCGCGGACGACGTGCGCCGCATGGTCGCCGCGGGCGCGACCCGGATCGGCGCCTCGGCGTCGGTCGCGATCGTGACCGGCGCGCTGGACGCGAACGCCAAGGGCTACTGATGCTGCCGGTCCAGCTGATCCGCAAGAAGCGCGATGGCGGCGCGCTCGACGACGCCGAGATCCGCGCGTTCATCACCGGCATCACCGACGGCAGCATCCCCGACTACCAGGCCGCGGCGATGCTGATGGCGATCTTCTTCCAGGGCCTGTCCGCCGGCGAGCTCGCGGCGTGGACCGACGCGATGACCCACTCGGGCGACGTGATCGACCTGTCGCAGATAGCGCGCGCCAAGATCGACAAGCACTCGACCGGCGGCGTCGGTGACAAGATCTCGATCCCGCTCGCCCCGGCGGTGGCGGCGTGCGGCGTCGCCGTGCCCATGGTCTCGGGTCGCGGCCTGGGCCACACCGGCGGCACGCTCGACAAGCTCGCGTCGATCCCGGGCTTCCGGATCGATCTGTCGCTCGCGCAGTTCGCAGCGCAGGTCGACCAGATCGGCGCGTGCCTGATCGGCCAGACGGAGCGGATCGCGCCGGCCGACAAGCGGCTGTACGCGCTTCGCGACGTCACCGCGACGATCGAGTCGCTGCCGATGATCGCGTCGTCGATCATGTCGAAGAAGCTCGCCGAGGGCATCGACGGCCTGGTGCTCGACTGCAAGGTCGGCCGCGGCGCGTTCATGAAGACGCTCGAGCGCGCCCGCGAGCTGTGTGGCCTGATCCGCGGGATCGGCCAGCGCGCCGGCAAGCGCGTGACCTGCGTCTTGACCGAGATGACCCAGCCGATCGGCCGCACGATCGGCAACGCGCTCGAGATCCGCGAGTCGATCGAGGTGCTGCGCGGCGGCGGCCCGCGCGATACTCGCGAGCTGACCCACGTGCTCGGCGGCGAGATGCTCGTGCTCGGCGGGGTGGCGCGCGATCCGGCCGAGGGCGCGGCGCGGATCGAGCGCGCGCTGGGCGATGGCAGCGCGCTCGAGGTGTTCCGCAAGCTCGTCGCCGCCCAGGGCGGCGATCCCCGGGTCTGCGATTCGCCGGGCAGCGTGCTGCCCAGACCCGCGCACCGCGACGAGCTCGCGCTGCCGCCCGGCCGGGTCGCGGCGATCGACGGCGAGGCGCTCGGCATCGCGGCGCTGCTGCTCGGCGCCGGCCGGCGCACCACCGACGATCGGATCGACCCGGCGGCCGGCCTGGTGGTCGACGCGTACCAGGGCGAGCTGATCGAGCCCGGCGCGCCGCCGCAGATCATCCTGTGCCACAGCCTGGCGCCGGGCGATCACCGGCTGGCCGAGGCCCGCCGGATGATCGAGGCCGCGTTCGCGATCCAGCCGGCCGATCGGCCGTTTACCGAGCCGCCGGCATCGCGCATTCTCGAGGTGATCCGATGAGTGAACCCGCGGGACTTCCGGCGCTCTACGACCAGATCCAGGCGGCGGCACAGGTGATCCGCGCGCGCGCCCCGGCGACGCCGCAGGTCGGCCTGATCCTCGGCTCGGGGCTCGGCGGGTTCGCCGACGGGCTCGGCGACGCCACCGCGATCGACTACGGCGACGTCCCCGGGTTCCCGCGCGGTCACGTCGCCGGGCACCGCGGCCGGCTCGTGCTGGGTGAGCGCGGCGGCGCCCGCTGCGTCGCGATGCAGGGCCGCGTCCACATGTACGAGGGCCACAGCGCCGCCGCCGTGGCGTTCCCAGCGCGGGTGCTGATCGCGCTCGGCGCCAAGGTGTTGATCGTGACCAACGCGGCGGGCGGGCTCAACCCGGCATGGCCGGCCGGCACGCTGATGCTGATCCGCGACCACATCGATCTGCTGCGCGATCAGGCGCTGCGCGGCCCCAACGACGAGCGGCTCGGGCCCCGGTTCCCCGATCTATCGGCCGCGTACGCTCCCGAGCTGCGCGACCGGGTGAAGCGCGCCGCGGCGGCCGCCGGGATCGCGCTCGAGGAGGGCGTGTACGCGGCGATGCCCGGCCCGGCCTACGAGACCCCGGCCGAGGTCAAGATGCTGCAGATCCTCGGCGGCGATGCGGTCGGCATGTCGACGGTCCCGGAGGTCTGCGTCGCGCGCCACATGGGCGCGCGGGTGATCGGCATCTCGTGCATCACCAACGCGGCGGCCGCCGCGGGCCAGGTGGTTTCGCACGACGAGGTCATGCAGACCGCGGCGCGCGTGCGCGCGACGTTCGAGCAGCTGCTCGACCAGATCCTCGGCGCGCTGGTCGCCGGGGGAGAGCTCGCGTGACCGCCGCGGCGGCGCTCGCGGCGCGCGCCCAGGCCGCCCAGCTGCGCGCCTACGCGCCGTACTCGAAGTTCCGGGTCGGCGCCGCGATCCAGATGAGCGGCGAGGTGTTCGAGGGCGCGAACGTCGAGAACGCGTCGTACGGGCTGTGCGTGTGCGCCGAGCGGATCGCGATCTTCACCGGCGCGGTCGCCGGGGCGCGCCGGCTCGAGGCCGTCGCGGTGTGCACCGATGCCTCGCCGCCGTCGTCGCCGTGCGGCGCGTGCCGCCAGGTCCTGCTCGAGTTCGCGGTCGACCCGACCGCGGTGACCGTGACCGCGGTGAACCCCCAGGGGGAGACCCGCTCGTGGACGCTGGCCCAGCTGATCCCCGACGGGTTCTCCGGCCGCGAGCTGCCGGCCGAGGCCCCCGAGGCCTCCGAGTCCGGCGCGGCGGCACGAGGCGCGCCGTGACCGCCGACCCCGCGCGCGACGACGAGCTGGTGTTCCGCGGCGGCACGATCCTGACGATCGACCCTGCGCACCGCGTGGTCACCGGCGATGTCGCGAGCGTCGGCGGCGCGATCGTCCAGGTCGGCGGCGACTACACGCCGCGCGGCCGCGACTATACGGTGGTCGATTGCACCGGCTGCGTCGTGATGCCCGGCCTGGTCCAGGCCCACGTCCACACCTGCCAGACCCTGGCGCGCGGCCGCGCCGATGACATGGAGCTGCTCGACTGGCTGCGCACCGTGGTGTGGCCGTACGAGGCGGCGCTCGATGAGGCCGCCCTCACGGCGAGCGCGGAGCTCGCGTGCGCGGAGCTCTTGCTCGGCGGCACCACGGCGATCCTCGACATGGCCACGGTGCACCACACCGACGCGGTGTTCGCCGCCGCCGAGCGCAGCGGGATCCGCGCCACGATCGGCAAGGCGATGATGGACGCGCCCGATCCGCTGATCCCGCCCGGGCTGCGCGAGTCGACCCGGGCCTCGCTCGACGAATCGGCGCGGCTGATCCGGCGCTGGCACGGCGCCGCCGGCGGCCGGCTGCGCTACGCGTACGCGCCGCGGTTCGTGCTGTCGTGTACCGAGGACCTGCTCCGCGAGGTCGCGCACGCGGCGCCGTCGCGCGGCGTCGGGATCCACACCCACGCCAGCGAGAACCAGGGCGAGATCGCGCTGGTCCGCGCGCGGTTCGGCAAGGACAACATCGCCGTGCTCGACGAGCTCGGCCTGCTCGGCCCGCACTGCTGCATCGCGCACGCGATCCACCTGTCGGCCGACGAGCGCCGGCTGCTCGCGGCGAGCGGTACCCACGTCTGCCACTGCCCGTCGTCGAACTTGAAGCTCGCGTCCGGCATCTGCGACGTCCCCGCGCTGATCGCGGCCGGCGTGGCGGTGGCGATCGGCGCCGATGGCGCGCCGTGCAACAACAACCTCGACGGGTTTCGCGAGCTGCGGCTCGCCGCCCTGCTCCACAAGCCGCGCTCGGGGCCGCGCGCGCTGCCGGCCCCCGAGGTGGTCCGGATGGCCACGCTCGGCGGCGCCCAGGCCCTGGGGCTCGCCGATCAGATTGGCTCCCTCGAGGTCGGCAAGCGCGCGGACGTGATCGCGGTCGACACCGCGGCGCTGCACACCGTGCCGACCCAGAATCCGTGGTCGGCGATCGCCTACGCCGCCGGGGCCCGCGACGTGCGTCACGTCGCGGTGGATGGCACGCTCGTCGTCGTCGATCAGGCGCTTGGCACGCTCGAGGTTCCTCGCATCCGCGATCGGGCGCGCGCCCAGGCCGCGCGGGTCCTGCGTTGATCACGACTCACGCACTGCGTATCAAGCGAAACATTGCTCGCACTTACCGAATGTTGCATCGACTCGAGACGCAGGATTCGCTAGACGGTTCCCAGCGTGCGTGGTAAGCAGCCCCCACGTTCATTTCTGGCGCCGTTCGGGTCTCCGTCGGTTTTCAGTCAGGGCGATGTGGCCGCGGTGCGGTCTCAGGACTTGCCCTGAATGGCTCCAGGGGCACGTCTGTCCGCCTGGAGCCGTTCGAGAGCACCCAAGATGTCGAGTCGCCTGTACGTCGGTAATCTGCCCTACCACGCCACCGAAGATCTCATCACCCAGCACTTCGCGACCTCGGGTGAGGTGAAGTCGGTCAACCTGATGATCGATCGCATGAGCGGGCAGTCCCGCGGGTTCTGCTTCGTCGACATGGGCAGCGCCGATGCCGCACAGAAGGCGATCGCTGATCTCAACGGCAAGGACTTCGCGGGCCGCTCGCTCCGCGTCGATGTCGCCGAGGAGCGCCGCCCGGGTGGTGGTGGCGGCGGCGGCGGTGGTGGTCCCCGCGGCGGTGGTGGCGGCGGCGGCGGTTATGGTGGCGGCGGCGGCGGCGGTGGTGGTGGTGGTGGTGGACGCAACAGCGATCGCCGGGGCGGCGGCGGACGTTGGTGAGTCAGTCCCTCAACGAGCTCCTGCCGTCGGTTTCGGCGGCGCTCGGAGAGGCCTGGGCCAACGACGTGGCGAACGCGCTGCGTGCGCAGACCCGCAACCTGGTGGGCGCGTGGCCCGGCACGATGCGCGAAGCGCGGTCGCGCGTGCTGCTCGGGCTGCCGGCGGCGCGGCAATCGACCTTCGACTCCGAGGCGTTGGCGGCGCTCGCGCGCGCGGTTTATGACGCGGCTCGGCGCTACTGGGACACCATTGCCGAGCCCGACCTGGAGCCCTAGCCATGAATGATCAAGTGCGTGTTGCTGGTAGGCCCGAGCGGATCTTCGTCTCGGTCGACGAGAGCACGGGACGCTCGACGATCTCGTTCTCCCCTCCGGAGGCCGGCTCGCCGTTTCGGCGCGACGGTGACGCCGACGGGGCGCACGCGATGCGCGACGCCAAGGCGATCGTCGCCAAGTACCCGGGCGCGACGATCCACGGCCCGCACTTTCATGCGGCGCCCACCGGCCGCGTCCGTCAGCGTCGCCGTCCGGCGGGGTAGCGGCTCGCCTGCGAGGCCCCGCCGGGCGTCACGCCTGGCGCGCGCCGAGAAATCGGCGTGGGCACCCGTGGCCCGGGCGGGGTATCCTCGAGCCAGACCGATGCTGCTCACCCGCGACGAGATGACGTTCGACTTTGCGGGCGGCACGCTCGATCCCCATCGAGATCGCGCGCTGCTCGAGTGGATGTTCAATCAGTTCCTGTACGGCGAGATCACCGGGATTCAAGTCGGACACTGGCTCTACGACGCGCCCGACTTCGAGGCGGCCAAGTTCCTCGCGCGGCAGTCGCTCGAGGAGATGCAGCACGTCGATAATTTTCTACGGATCATGGCCATGCTCGGCTGCCGGCCGCAGCCGCCGCACGCCGCCGTGCGGTTCCTCGCGACCGGCATGATGGGCGGCTCGTGGGCCGAGCACGTCGCGCTCGAGATGGCGCAGGGCGAGGGCTTCGTGCTGCAGGCGTTCTACGCGGTGATCGACACGCTCGATCACAAGCCGTCGGTCGACATCCTGCGCCGCGCGGTGAAGCAGGAGGAGCGCCACGTCGAGTTCGGTGAGCAGCAGACCGCCAAGGCGATCGAGGGCAAGCCGTGGTTGCGCCGCCGCCTGCTCGGGCTCTCGCTGGTCTCGATGTGGGGGGTCCGCCGGCTCGCCCGCTTCATGGAGCGCCGGCTGCCCAAGGACCACCCCGTGATGAAGCACCTGCCGGGGTTCCTCGATCACGCCAACGTGTGCGCCGAGCTGCGGCTGCGCCGGATCGGCGTGCTCGACCGGCCGCTCGCCGAGCTGTCGCGCGTGGCGTGTGCCCGGCTGATCGCCGAGGCCTACGGCGGCAAGCTGGCCGGCGGGCTGGCGGCGCTGGTCACCCTGCCGCTCCGCCTCTTGCCGCTGTGGCCCAGGAAGAAGCGGCTGACCGAGACCTACCTCCGCGATCCCCACATCACGGGGTTTGCCCTGCCCGCGGCGGGGGGGCTGGCGGACGACGCCCAACCCCAGGAGCTGTAGCACCGACGGAGCGGCGCGCCTCGACGTCCCGGCCCCGTCATCTCCGCTGCGCCGCGGTACGAGCCGTGCTCTCCGCGCAGTCGAGCCGCACGGGCCGGGCCGAGAGCAAGGCGGTGCCGAACACTTGCCGGGTGAGCTCGTCGTCGCTGATCGGCCGCGACAGCTGGGTCTGCACCAGGATCCACCGGCACTCGACGTCGCGCGCCGCGCGACCGCCGCGGGCGCAGGCCAGCGCATCGGGCTGGTGTTCCGGCTTGATCGCGAACGGCCGCTTCTCGAACACGAAGGTCGCGCGCAGCCGCTGTACCCGGGCGGCCTCGGCGCCGCGCGCCGGCAGCTCGGCGCTGTAGTTGCCGACCCAGTAGGCGACCGTGGGCTCGCGCGGCGCGCGCCCCACCGTGCCGACCCGGCGGTCCTCGAGCTTGCCCGGCGGCACGACCGCGTCGAGCACGTCGGGGCCGTGCCACTCGTCGGCCGCGCCGGCGCCCAGCACGAGCGCCGAGCGATCCTGGGATACCACCGAGGGATCGCGCGGCAGGTGGAGCAGGCCACGATCGAGGATGGCCGCGAGCTGGGTCTCGAGATCGGCCGAGACCGCCGCGGTCTTGATCGGCGCGGGATCCAGGTCTTCTGCCGGCGCGGCCGGCGCGCCGTACGACAGGTGCTCGAACACCAGGATCCAGCGATCGCCATCGTGGGCGTACAGCCCGGTGATCCGCAGCGGGATCGCCACCGCGCGGCCGCACAGCTCGAGCCGCCACGACAGCTCGTCCGACATCCACGCGGCGGATTGATCCGCGGCGATCTGGATCTCGAGGTGCTTGGACCGCACCTCGGTCCGGGTCAGACGATCGACCTCGAGCGGCCACCGGCTCGGCGCCCGCGCGAGCGCGCCTGTGATGTACACATCGCCCGGGCCGACGCCGAGCCGCGCGGTGCCGACCCGCGGATCGAGCATGCCGCTATCGACCTCCGGCGGCTCGTCGCGATCGTACGACGCGAGCACGTCGTCCTGCAGCTCGGTGTAGAGCCGCATCAGCCCGGCCTCGTCGTCGCGCGACGTCAGGTTCGACGGCGGCGCCGTCGCCTTGCTCGCGGCGGGCTGGCAGCCGGCGACGAAGCACGCGGCGGCGATCGCGAGGCGCGTCACGCGTCGCGCTCGAGATCGGCCGCCGAGCCGTGGTCGTGGTCGGCGGCGCCGACCGGCACCCAGGGCGCCGCGGCCGGCACGCCGCGCCGGCGCATCGCGACCAGCTCGGCCGCGACCGAGATCGCGATCTCGTCCGGCGTCTCCGCGCCGAGGTTCAGGCCGACCGGCGCGCGCAGCCGCGCCCAGCGCGCCGCACCGCGCTCGCCGTCGAGCAGGCCGCCCGCCTCGAGCCGCTTGCGGAACCGCGCGACCTTGCCGCGACTGCCGATCATGCCGAGATAGCCGAGCTCGTCGCGCGCGATCAGCGCCTCGAGGAGCCGCAGATCGATCGCGTGATCGCGCGTCACGATCAGCGCGAAATCGTCGACGGTGAAGCCGCCGACCCGGCGCTCGATCGCGGCCGCGTCGAACGACTGGATCACCTCGGTCGCCCACGCCGGCGGGGCGTCGATCGCGCCGGTCGCGCCGTCGTCACAGACGATCACGCTGAACCCGATGCCGGCGAGCAGGGGCCCCAGGTGGCGCGACACGTGGCCAAGGCCGATGACGATCGCGCGCTCGGCCGCGCCCAGCCGCTCGATCAGCGCGCCGTCCAGCACGACCGGGTGATGCGGCCGGGGATCGCCCGGGCCGGGCGGCCGCACGCGCAGCGGCGCGCCGTCGAGCGGCGTCACCAGGATCTTCGGCGCGGTGTCCTGGGTCAGCTGGACCAGCGCCTCGCGCGACCCCGCGGCGGGCGTGACGACGACCTCCATGGCGCCGCCACAGCACATCGCCAGGTCGCGGACCAGGTGCTGGTGGACCACCCGCGGCGGCCCGCCCGCCGCGACCTCGCGGCCCGCCGAGGTCACCAGCCGCTCGATCTGCCCTCCGCCGACCGTGCCGACCTGCTCCCCGTCGTCGGTGAGCATCAGCCGGGCGCCGAGATGCCGCGGGGTCGAGCCGCGCGCGCCGGTCACACATGCGATCGCCGCCCCCCGGCCACGCTCGAGCGCTCGCAGGGCCTGGCCGAACACGTCCGGTTTCGCCATCGCCCGCTACTATGCCCTACCCCGGGGATGCCCTACGCCTTGGGCAAGCTCATCAGGTGCGTGATCAGCTCGCGGAGCCCTGCGCCCTCGGGCCGCTCGGTGAGATACGCAGGCTTGAACGGCAGCTCGTCCCACCACGCCTTGACGTTCGCCACGCCGACCGACGACGGAAACCCGCCGAACATCGGCGCGTCGTTGAGCGCGTCGCCCACGAACACATACGGCGACAGGTCGTTGGCGTCGCCCCCCAGGACCTGGCGCACCACGGTCATGCAGGCCGACAGCTTGTCGAAGTGCGGCGGCCCGAAGTTGACGTGCACGCTCGATCGAACCGCGGTGAATCCGGCTTTGCGCAGCATCTGGACCGCGACTTCGGCATCGTCCCGGTGGAGCTGGACTTCCTCGTTCCAGTCGATCGCCAGGTCGACTTCGCGGTACTTCGAATCGCTCGACAGCCGGGCGCCCGGCACCCTCGACATCACGTCGACCGCGGCGTCGTTCATGCGGCGCTTCCACTCGGGCAAGCTGGCCTGCGGAACGCCGTACAGCTTGTGCTGCCGGCGGCCCTCACGCACGAACGTGACGCCGCCGTTCTCGGTGACGACCGCCAGCACCGGCAGCATCTTCATGAAGGCCTGGCCCCAGCCGGCGGGACGGCCGGTCACCATGATGATAGGGGTGCCGGAGGCGCTCAGATGCTCAAGCGCCTCGTACGTCGTGGCCTCGATGTGATCTCCGGTCGTCATCGTTCCATCGACGTCGGAGAACAGCGCGCGCACCGGCCCGTGCAGGTCAGATAACGGACGGCTCATGTCCGCCGGTTCTTAGTGCGAATGGCGCGCTGTGTCTAGCCCACCTGCTGTCAAGCGATCAAACGGAGACCTGACTCCTCCGCCGCCACCGCAACCGGCGTGACCGGTGTCGCCGCCACCGCCGCCATGCCCGTGTCGCTGCCACCGCCGCCATGCCCGTGTCCGCCGCCCCGCGCCGAGGTGCGCACCGATCGGTCCCGCTGACGCCCCAGCCAGTCCTCGAGGTCGCCACAGTTCAGACGAACGATGCCGCCCAACTTGAAAACAGGCAGCGGATCCCCTCCCCGGCGGGCCATGTACCTGCACCAACGCTCCGAGCGCCCCAGCGCCGTAGCGATTCCCTTCCACGTTTCGACAAAGCTCGACATTCAAATACCTCCCTGTCCGGAAACCTCGTGCAGAGCTCGTGCCTGGATCTGAGGTTTCGCCTAACTGCCCGAACCTACTAGGACGGGAGATCTCTCACGCGCGACGTGCCCGAAACGGCCCCCAACGTTCATTAACAGTGACCGACGCAAAACCTGACACACTTGTCGCGACTTTGCCGCAGTCACTTGAACTTGCAGCGGATCCTTTGCACCGTCGCACGATCTGTCCGCGCACATGTCACGCACGATCGAAGTGCACATGCCCTGGAACAGTTTCGAAACACTGGAACACTGTTCCGATCGCGAGAATCGCTGAGCCATCGAGAGCTCCGGGAGACCCGCAGCCGGGCGCTACCACGAGAACGGTGGCGGGCCCGGGGCGGGACCGGTATCCTTGCTGCACATGCGCGCACTTGTGCGGCCTTGCGCCGCCTTCGGGGTCGTTGCTTACGCTGCCGTAGCAGCCGCGCAACCTGCCGAGATTTTTCCGGTTTCCAAGGTGCAGCGCGGCCAGACGGGCTACGGGCTGACGACCTTCGCGGGGACCGTGCCAGAGCGCTTCACGTTCGAGGTCGTCTCGGTCGTGAAGAACTTCTTGCCCAAGCAGGACATCATCCTCGTCAAGTCGGACGACCCGAAGCTGGCGGTGTCGGGGTTCTGGCAGGGCATGTCCGGGAGCCCGCTCTACCTCGACGACAAACTGGTGTGTGCATTCTCGTATGGTTTCCGCTTCAACAAGGTTGCACTCGGCGGATGCACGCCGATCGCGTACATGAAGCACGAGGGCGAAGCGTTTCGCCGCGGCAAGACGGTCCAGGCCGCCGGAACGCCGTTCAAGACGGTGCAGCCGATGGCGGCGTCGCTCGACGACTGGCGGCGGCTCACCCCGCGGGTCGATGCCGCGGAGGCGATGGCGGCGCTGGGACCGCCGCGCAAGAGCTGGCTCCTCACGGCGCCGCTGCCGGCCCCGGTCGGCAGACCGCCCGCGCTCGACGACCAGACGATGACCGCGTCGGTCCCGCTGTCGATCTCCGGGTTCTCGGCGCCCGCGTTCGGCCAGCTGGAGAAGCTGTTCGGGGATAGCACCATCGTCCCGGTGCGCGCCGGCGGCGCCGGATCCTCCGGCGGCAAGGTCGAGGGCGGACCGACCCAGTTCGTCCCGGGCGCGCCGCTCGCGGTCGAGCTGATCCGCGGCGACATGAGCGCCGCCGGGATCTGCACGGTGTCGTACGTCGAGGGCGACAAGGTGCTGTCGTGCGGCCACCCGCTGTTCCAGACCGGCGAGACCTACGCGCCGGTCTCGACCGCCAGCATCCACACGGTCATCCCGTCGGCGCAGAGCGCGTTCGTGATGGGCACCCCGATGAACGAGATCGGCTCGCTGGTCCAGGACCGCCAGGCCGCGATCGTCGCCGATACCGGGCTGCGCACGCCGACGATCCCGGTCGACATCTCGATCACCAGCGGGACCGACAAGCACGTGGAGACCGGCACGTTCCACGTCGAGATCTTGAACAACAAGTTCCTGACCCCCTCGCTCGCCGGCGCGGCGGTCATGAACGCGATCAACTACTACCTGCCCGATCGCGACGACGTCACCGCGCGGATCGAGTCGCTGGTCGCGATCAAGGGCGAACAGCCGATCCGCTTCGTCGACTACGTCTACGCCAACGACGGCGCCGCGAGCGTGATGGGCGCGGTGCGCGGGCTGCGCGTCCTGGTGCCCCTGCTGCTGAACCCGTACGCGCCGATCTCGATCGACCGCGTCGACCTGAAGGTCGACCTGCGGTTCCAGGCCAACTACGGCGAGATCAAGGAAGTGAAGATCCCCACGGCGGACCTCCTGGTCGGCCACAACGTGCTCGAGGTCGCGATGAGCACGTGGGACGGCAAGGACATCATCGAGGACGTGCCGGTCGACGTCCCGGCCAACCTGGCGGGGAGCATCGTCCAGCTCGAGGTGTGCGCCGGTGACTCGGCCAAGCTCGACGCGCCGCCGCCGGTCGACCTGCCGTCGCTCCTGACCGCGTTCCGCAGCCTCCTGCCCGGCAACGTCTGGTCGGTGACGCTGTACCCTGCCGACGAGGGCGTCTCGCTCGACGGCAAGCTGGTGCGCGACCTACCGGCGAGCGCGCTCGACAAGCTGCACCCGCAGAGCCACACCCAGCGCGCCCAGCTGTACAAGCCGATCGCGCGCACCAAGTCTTCCGCGAAGCGCGTCGTCAACGGCACCTCGACGACGCTGGTCCGCGTTCGTGCTCGCTGAATCCGGGGGTTTTCGTTGAAGTCACTCCGTTCGTATGTCGTCGGCGGGCTCGCGCTCGCCCTGTGGACCCTGCCCGCCGGCGCGGTCGTGACCGCGACCTGGGCCGTCGAGACCTACCCGCAGTGGGACGCCGGGGACGCGACGAGCGCGTTCATCACGTCGGCCGGCGAGGTCCGGCCGGGCTGGGATACCAAGCGCACCGCGCTCGAGGGCGACGCCGTGTGGAGCTCGCTGCGGCTCGCCGATGGCAGCGTGCTGCTCGGCTCCGACGCCGGCGGCGCGATCTTCCACCTCGCCGGCGACGCCTCGAAGAAGCTGGTCAGCCTGCCGGGCGCGATCGCCGTGGTGTCGCTGACCCAGACGGCAGACGGCGCCGTGTGGGCCGGCGCGATGCCGGGCAACAAGCTGTGGAAGGTCGACGTCGCGGCCGGCAAGGCGACCCCGACCGGGCAGCTCGGCAAGGACAAGGACGTCGAGACGGTGTGGTCGCTCACCGCGATCGGCAACACGGTCTACGCCGGGACCGGCCCCTCGGGCAAGCTGTTCGCGGTCACCGGCGGCGCGGCCAAGGAGGTGTTCGACACCGACGACAAGCGGATCACCGCGCTCACCGTGACCTCCGACGGCGCGGTGTGGCTTGGCACCAGCGATCGCGCGCTGGTGTTCCGGTTCGATCCGAAGACCGGCACCGCGCGCGCGATGGCCGACTTCGCCGGCAACGAGGTGTCGTCGCTGGCCGCGTTCCGCGACGGCGTGGTCGCCGCGGCCAACGAGCTCGCCGAGCCGCCCGCGCCGACCGGCAAGACCGCCAGCCAGATCGAGGCTGCCGAGAAGCCGAACGCCGCCAAGGGCCAGGCTGCCAAGCCGCCCGAGGTCGGGACCAAGCCGGGGGCCGACAAGGAGCCCGTCCCGGTGACCGATCTGGGCCGCAAGGGCGCCAAGAAGGGCAAGGGCGCGCTGTTCCGGATCGGCAAGGATGGCCGGCTCGATCAGCTGCACGCGCTGACCCAGACCTACTTCACCGCGCTCGCGGTCAGCCCCGAGGGCTGCGTGTACGCCGGCGCCGCGGACAAGGGCCGGATCTACATGGTCGATACCGATGATTCGGTCGCCATGGCGTTCGACGTCGACGAACGCTCGGTCTCGCAGCTGTGGTTCGACAGGAACCTCCTGGCGTTCACCACCGATGACGCGGCGGCGGCCTACCGGTCGACCGGGCGGGCCTCGCAGGCCCGGTATGTCAGCGACGTGCTCGACGGCAAAGCCGTGGCGCGGTTTGGCAAACTGACGTGGGTCTCGACCGGCAAGGTCAAGCTCGAGACGCGGAGCGGCAACACCGCCAAGCCGGGAGTTGGCTGGAGTGAATGGCAATCGCCCGGACAGATCGGCAAACTCGGGGGCGGCACCGAAGGCGGCAAGATCGCGAGCCCCGCGGGCCGCTACCTGCAATTCCGCATCGCGCTCGAGGACGACGCCGCCCGGGTCCGCCGCGTGACCACCTATTACGCGCCGCAGAATCAACCGACCACCGTGCAGGACGTCACCGTGGAGCTGGCGACCAAGGAGTCGCTGCCCACGCTCAAGGACACGGCGGCCAAGCCGCGCAGCCCGGTGCTGCGCGTCAAGTGGAAGGCCGAGAACCCCGATGGCGACGATACGACCTACGTGCTCGAGGCGCGGCGCGACGGCGAGGCCAACTGGCGCCCGATCCAGACCGGCAAGGCGCCGCTGACCGCCACGTCGTGGGAGTGGAACACGGAGACCTACCCTGACGGCTGGTACCGGGTCCGGATCACGGCCTCCGACGCGGCCGCCAATTCCCCCGACCGCGCGCTGACCTCGAGCCAGACCACGACCCTGTTCGCGATCGACAACACGCGCCCGGCGATCGACCTGCTGACCGTGAGCTACCCCCGGGCGCAGGCCCGCGCGACCGACGCGCTCAGCACGATCGCCGAGATGGCGTTCTCCGTCGATGACGGCCCGTGGCAGCTCGGCGCCTCGAGCGATGGCTTGTTCGACGACCAGACCGAGGAGCTCCGGATCGATCTGGCCGCCGGCCTTTCGCGCGGCACCCACACGCTGGCGGTCCGCGTCGCGGACGCCGCGGGCAACGTCGGATCGACCTCGACGACCTTCGTCGTCAAGTAACCAACGCCACAGCGCGCGGCGCCGGACCGGGACACGAAGCGCAAACCGGCGCCCGGCGAGGCCGGCGAGGGCGGCGAGCCACGCGGTAAGGTGGCGCGAGCCAACCAGCGGCTTGATCTGCCGCCGGGCTACGACTATTGTCGCGGCTTAGGTATGGCGTACGACGTGGTGATCATCCGTGTAGCTGCTGTGCGCGCCCCGCGGCGCGTGGCTGGGCCGCGCGTGTGCCCGGGGTCTCTGGATCGCCCGACCTCGACTCGCCGCCAGGGGGCCGCGCGCCGGCGCACCAACCTGACGCGACGATTCCGCCCAGGTTGTCGCCAGTTGTTGCCACAGATACGTCTTGATCCGGAGCTGCCGCGCGCCCGGATCGATTGGGGATCTCGATTCTGCGTCGCAGTTTCACGGCGAATGCCGAAGAACGATGTGCGCAGTCGCAGCGCCATTGCGAGTCGCTTTATTCTGTGAGCAGCGGGGTGTCGTGCCGCTGCCGCGATCGCGCCACGACCTCCACTCAGGGTCGCCCAAGTGTCGAGTCGCGCGGCGCGATCGCGCGCTCCAGCGCGGCGCTGCTCGACGATCCACGCCGCAGCAAGCGCATGTCAGGATCCGCTAGGTGAGCGTCAGTGCGATCGCTGCGATGAAGGGTCCCCTCCGCAATCACCCCGCGATATCGTACAGCCGCCTATCGCGGCCTACAAGCAATTCGCGGCCTGCGGGAGCATAGCGAATCGTCGATACGTCTTGAATGGCTGTTTATAGACGTGAGCTATCCAACGTAAAAACTGAACTGAATAAAAACAAGTCATCTTCTTACGCCCACATTGCTTGACCCACGATCGCCTGTGATAAGGTCGTGGCCCTTCGGGAGGCCCTGTGCATTCTAAATTGCAATCTCTCTCGTTCTATTCTTCCATTCTATTGGCGGGTTTGGGCGTACGCGAAGCCTCTGCTCAGCCCACGCCTCCTGCGGAACCGACTCCCGACGCTCCAGCAGAACCGCCGGCGCCGGCCCCCGCTCCCACCGCGGAATCACCGGCTGCTCCGTCGGCAGCAGATACTGCCGTTATCACCGGAACGATCCGCTCGCCCGATCTCGAAGCGCCCTTGTCGGGTGCCACGGTGACCGTGGAAGGCACCAATATCAGGGCCACCACGGACGAGGCCGGTCGGTTCACGCTCAACGCACCGCCCGGCCGGCTCACCCTGCGCGCCGACTTCGGTGGATTCCGCTCGGTCCAGAAGGAAGTCACCGCGTCGGCGGGCCGCTCGGCCGACGTCGATCTGCCGCTCGCGCTCGACCAGCTGCTCACCGAGGTCGTCGTCGTCGTCGGGTCGCGCACGCCGCGCACCAACGTCGAGACCACGGCCCCGGTCGATGTCGTCACCGCCGAGGAGATCTCCCACGTTGGCAAGACCGAGACCGGCCGGATCCTCAACACCCTGGCGCCGTCGTTCATTTCTACACCGCAGACCATCGCGGACGGGACTGACCACGTCGATCCAGCCGCCTTGCGCGGCCTGGGCCCGGACCAGACCCTGGTGCTGATCAATGGCAAGCGCCGCCACAAGAGCGCGCTGCTGAACGTCAATGGCACCTATGGCCGCGGCACGGTCGGCACCGACCTCAACGCCATCCCCGCCGCGTCGATCAAGCGGATCGAGATCCTGCGCGACGGCGCGGCCTCGCAGTACGGCTCCGACGCGATCGCCGGCGTGATCAACATCGTCACCAAGGACTACACCGACCTGCTCGACGTCACGACGCTGACCGGCGTCACCGGCGCCGGCGACGGCGGCCAGATCAAGACCTCGGCGAACTACGGGTTCAAGATCGGCAAGCGTGGCTTTCTCAACATCACGGGCGAGTTCCTGAAGAAGGACCCGACCAACCGCGCCGGCCAGTACACCGGGGCGATCTACAGCAACGACCCGGCGACCGACGCCATGAAGCTCCAGCAGGCTGGCCTGACCCGCGACGACTTCAAGATGAAGATCGGCGAGGCCGCTGCCGAGGACGCGATGGGCTCGTACAACCTCGAGCTCCCGATCGACGATAGCTCCACCTTCTACAGCTACGGCGACCTGGGCCACCGCAATGGCGCCGCCGCCGGGTTCTATCGGTTTCCCGTCACGGTCAACCAGAGCGTGACCGCGCCGGGCTTCTACCCCAACGGCTTCCTCCCGGAGATCCACAGTAATATCAACGACGTCGGCGTCACGATCGGCGTTCGCCGCAAGGGTGACTGGAACGTCGACGCCAGCATCACGCACGGCAGCAACTCGTTCCAGTTCAACATCGAGAACACGGTCAACGCGTCGTACGGCACGGCGAGCCCGACCACGTTCGACGCCGGCACGCTGAGCTCGCAGGAGACCGTCGGCGACCTCGACATCCTCCGCAAGATCGACACCAACGGCGCCGTCAAGTCGCTCGCGTTCGTGATCGGCTCCGAGGTCCGGACCGAGAACTACAAGATCACGGCCGGCGACCTGGCGTCGTACGACGATGGCAACGCGAAGTACTTCCCCGGCGCCGGCACGCCGGGCGGCCCCGTGCCGCGGATCCCGGGCGCGCAGGTGTTTCCCGGCTTCCAGCCCAGCAACGCGGTCGACCGGAACCGCAACAACGTCGGCGTCTACGCCGGGTTCGAGAGCGAGGTCGTCAAGGGCCTCAACCTCGACCTCGGCGGCCGCTACGAAAATTACAGCGACTTCGGCAACTCGTTCACGGGCAAGGTGGCGGCCCGCGTGCCGCTGATCGGCAACGCGCTCGCGCTGCGCGCCGCGGCGAGCACCGGGTTCCGCGCACCGTCGCTGCAGCAGCTGTGGTTCAGCAACGTCTCCACGCAGTTCGCCGCCGATCCGACGACCGGCATGCTGGTGCCCAACCAGGTGCTCACCAGCAACAACGAGAGCCCGGTGACCAAGGCGTTCGGCATCCCGAACCTCAAGGAAGAGACGTCGCGCAACTTCAGCGGTGGCGTCACGATGCGCCCGTTCGAGAACTTCTCGCTGACGGCGGACGGCTACTACATCCAGATCAAGAACCGGATCACGCTGACCAACCAGTTCCTCTCCTCGGACCCCAACGTCGCCAAGCTCCTCGCGCCGTTCGCGGGCGTCAACCGCGCGCAGTTCTTTGCCAACGCGATCGATACGACCACCCAGGGCATCGACCTCGTGGCAGACTACGCCCTGGACACCAGCGGCGGCACGTTCGTGCTGGCCGGCGTCGCCAACTTCACCAAGACGGTGGTCGACGAGGTCCACATCCCCTCGGGCCTCCGCTCCGCGTTCCCGGACGACGCGGCGACCCAGGCGACGCTGAACAACTTCTTCTTCGACCGGCTCGCCAAGAACCGCCTGGAAGACAGTGTTCCACACCAGAAGGGCAACGTGTCCGCCCGGTACAACTTCAAGGGAGTAAGCGCACTTGTGCGCGCCGACTACTACGGCAAGGTTCGGTACAAGGCGCCGACCACCGCCGATGACGAGACGTTCGGCGCGAAGGTCCTGTTCGACGCCGACCTCGGCTATCAGTTCACCAAGAACCTGCAGCTCACGGTCGGCGGCGACAACCTGCTCGACACCTACCCGGACAAGAACACCAAGGCGAACAATATCAACGCCGGGCGCTTCATCTACAACCGGAACGTAAGTCAGTTCGGCTGGAACGGCGGGTTCTATTACGCCAAGCTTGAGCTCACGTTCTTCTGATATGCTATGGCCCGCATGCCAGCGCGGCAAGATCGCTCCGTGAAACCCGCCGACTCGACAGCACCCGAGGAGTTCGGCCCGTACTTGGTGTTCGAGCGCCTCGGCGTCGGCGGGATGGCCACGGTTCACCGAGCCAAGAAGCGCGGAATTGCGGGGTTCGAGCGAGGCGTCGCGCTGAAGCGCATGCTGCCGCACCTCGCCGAGGACGCCGAGTTCATCAACTCCTTCGTCCGCGAGGCAAAGCTGGCCTCGCTGTTGGTCCACCCCAACATCGCGCAGATCTATGACTTCGGTCGAGTCGGCGCCGTCTACTACATTGCCATGGAGCATGTCGATGGCTTCGACGTGCGCAAAATGCTGCGGTACAGCAATCGCCACAAAGAGCCACTTCCGCTCAATGTGGTGCTGTCGGTGCTGTGCGAGCTCTGCGATGCGCTCGAGTACGCCCACACGTTCGTGGACGAGCACGGCACGCCGCAGGGCATCGTCCACCGCGACGTGTCGCCGTCGAACCTGATCATCGCCCAGAGCGGGCACCTCAAGGTGATCGACTTTGGCATCGCCAAGGCCAATGTCCGACAATTGCACACCGAGAGTGGCCGCGTCAAAGGCAAGCTAGGTTACATGTCTCCGGAGGCGGTGACCGGGCGGTCGTTCGGCCCGGTCTCCGACGTGTTCTCGGCGGGCGTGGTGGCGCACGAGCTGTTGACCGCGCACCCGCTGTTCTCGGCCAAGACCGACTACGACACGCTCATCCGGATCCACGAGGCCGAGATCCCGCCGCCGTCGCGCCGCAACCCGGGGGTGCCGGCATCGCTCGACGAGGTCGTGCTCGCCGCGCTGTCGCGCGATCCGGAGCGCCGGCTGCAGACCGCCGGCGCGTTCCGCGAGGCGCTCGAGTATGTCGCCGAGCAGTCGGGAGTCCGGTTCTCGGCGCGCGACGTCGCGGAGTGGCGTGCCAAGATCGCCACCACCGAGGACCCATGGGGTTCGCGGACGTCGCTGCCCAACGTGTCCTCGAGCGTGGTGTCGCGCGCGTTCCCGTTCCCCGATTCGCGCTCGGTGTCGGGCGCGCACGCGAGGCCCAGGTCCGATACGGCGGCGCGGGCAGCGGCTGCGGCCGAGGTCCGGATCGGCCCCAGCGGCCTGCCGATGCTGGGCGACGCCGGAGAGGACGGCGACAAGTCGGTCGCCGACATGACCTGGGGCGTCGATCCGGGCTTGTCGCAGCTCCACCAGATCCCGGATAGCGCCTTGCCGCCGGTCGCGGCGCTGCCGCCGCCCGCGCCAGCACCGCTGCCACCTCCGGTGATCGGCGCGTCGATCCAGGCGCCGCGCCGCAACTCGATGGCGCGGTTCGCGCTGGTCGTGCTGTTCGCGATCGCGGCCGGGTTGGCGGCCTATCAGTTCCTCTTGCGGCCCAAGCGGGCCGTGGCGCCCCCGCCGCCGCCGGCCCCGACCCTCGCGATCGTCAAGTTCGACGTGCAGCCGCGGGACGCGGCGGTCGAGATCGGCGGCAAGCCGGTCGGCACCTCGTCGCCGTTCGACCTGCAGCTCGCGCCCGGGCTCTACACCGTGCAGATCACGCGCGCCGGCTACAAGAAGCGCGTGACCGAGGTCACCTTGCGAGCCGGCGAACCGCAGATCGTGCAGCTCGCCCTGGAGCAGGGGCAGGCGCACCTCAGCTTGACCTCGCAGCCGGCCGGGCTCGCGGCCCAGCTCGATGGCAAGCAGCTCGATCAGGTCACGCCGATCGACATGCTGGTCCTGGCCGGCAAGCACCACGTGGTCGTCACCAATGCCACGGGAGCGGAGTGGTCCGAGGACTTCGAGGCCGAGATCGACCGCCAGTACCCGCTGCACGCCACGTTCGCCAACACCAAGAAGCCCGCGCCCGGCAGCGCTCCGCACACGGTGGCGGCGCCGCCGCCCACGCCGGATCGCAAGCGCAACGCGAGCGGGAACCTGGCGTCGCGTTCCAAGGACGCGGGCGACGAGGTCCGGATCACCGAGACCGAGACCGAGCAGCCGGCGGCGCCGAAGCTCTCCCCCAAGCCAGACGCCGGGGTGCCGCCCCTGCCCACCCCGGAGCCCGTGAAGATCCAGCCGCCGCCGACCGCCAGCAAGACCGTGCCGACGATCTCGCCGTCCGCGGTGACCAAGCTGTCGGGCTCGCTACCGACGATGAAGGTCGATGGGCTCGGCGAGACCGACGTGCTGACCCGGGTCTGCATCGACGACAAGGGCCACGTCTCGTCGGTGAAGATCCTCAAGGCGCCCGCCGAGATCGTCGATGAGGTCCAGCATAGCCAGATGGGCTGGCGCTACCAGCCGTACGTCAATCCGACGACGAACCAGCCGTCGGCCGCGTGCTTCCCGGTCTCGCTCCACGTCGTGTTCAAGCGCGCCAACTGAGCGCGCGGGTCAGCCGCTCGGCAGCCGGGACCGCACGTTGTTGACGAGTCGATCGACGACCGACGTATCGCCGCCGAGCATCGACATGCCGACCATGATCATCGCCTCGATGTCGGCAGCGTCGATCGGTCCCGTGGTGTAGCCCTCGCGCTTGGCCAGCGCGTTGGCCAGCCGGACGACGTTGGCGACCGAGGTGCGATCGGCGCCGTCGTAGTCGCTGCAGTCGCGGATCGCCGCGGAGATCGCGTCGGGCAGCTTCCACTCGGCCGCGACCGCGGTCCCGACCTTGCGATGCGAGGTCTCGATGATGTGGGTCCAGCCGTTGAGGTCGATCCAGCCGGGGGTCGACCGGCCGAGCTTGCGATCGACCTCGAGGATGATCGCGCTCAGCACCGGCTTGCCGATGTCGTGGAGCAGGCCCGCCAGGTAGCAGGTATCGGGTTCGACGTTGCCCACGAGCGCCGCGATGTCGCGCGACAGCAGGGCCACGACCAGCGAGTGCTCCCACACCCGGCGGTTGGCGTCCTTGATCTGGCGGTTGCTCGAGTCGAAGATCTCGTTGACGGCGTACTCGGTGATCAGCGTCTTCAGCGCCCGCGCGCCGATCCGGACCGCGGCCTGATCGAGCGCCTGGGTGGCGCCGCCCCGCGCCTGGCCCGCCGTGTTGGCCGCGCGGATCACCAGCAGCGACAGCATCGGCTCGGACTCGAGCTCCTTGACCAGCTTGCGGACGTTGAAATCCGGATCGCGGAGGATCTCGAGGCAGCGCTGGGGGACCGCTGGCATCGCCGGAAGGATCAGGCGGTTGTTCGCGACCCGCTCGAGCACGATGCGCTCGAGCTCGGACCCGAGCTTCTTGGGGACTTCCGGGCCCGCCATGGCTTACGAACCGCTCTGCGCGTCCGCCCGGCTCGCGAAGAACGGCATGGTCGAGGTCTCCATCACCTGGCCGAGCACCTTCTTGATCTCCGGCGTGCCGACCAGGCGCAGGGCGATGCCCAGCTTCTTGGCTTCCTTGTCGCTGTCCATCAGCAGGCGCACGATCTTGTCGTTGCGCAGCGGCACCGCCGAGAGGTCGAAGATCGTGTCGTCGTAGCAGGCCGACGCCAGCTTCTCGAGCGACTCGTGGCACAGCGTGCGCAGCCGCGTGAAGTAGCGATCGAGCTTGTCTTCCTTGCCGGCGAACGCGGCGCACGACAGCACGTTGCCATCGACCGACAGCACGTCGTCGACCTCGAAGTGCTTCGAGAGGAAGTCCTCGACGGCGGTGGCGTCGAACGGCTTGTACACCACGTCGTTGAAGCCCTGGCCCTTGACGTCGGCGGCGGCCTCGCCGGCCGAGCGCAGCGCCAGCGCGACCATCACGGCGTGCGGCTGCAACGCGCGCAGCTGGTTCATCAGCGCGACGCTGTTGACGTCCGGGATCACGAGATCGACGACGACGACCCGGTAGACCCGCTCCTGGCACATCTGCAGCGCCTCGCGCGCGCTGACGCAGCCGTTCATCGAGACGTGCGGGGGCAAGAGGCCGCGCAGCTTCTTGTGGACGTTCTCCATGTCGTCGACGACCAGGATGTCGGTGAACTGCCGGCTGGCGCCACCGCCACCGCCACCGCCGCCACCACCGCCACCACCGCCACCACCGCCACCGCCGCCACCACCGCCACCACCGCCACCGCCCGCCGGTGCCGCGACGGAAGGGTTCGCCGCGACCGCACCGGCCGCGCTCGCCCCACCGCTGCCATCGAGCCGCAGCGCCTTCATGACCTTGGCGCGCAGCTCGTCGGGCTTGAACGGCTTGAGGATGTAGTCCTCGATGCCGAGCTTGACCGCGCCCGCCACGATCGACCGCTTGGACTCGCTGGTCAGCATGATCACCGGCGTCTGGTCGCCGCGCTCGCGCAGCGCCGCCAGCATCGTCGGCCCGTCCATCACCGGCATGGTGACGTCGAGCAGGATCAGGTCGAACGAGATCTCCTCGAGCTTGGCCAGGCCTTGCTGGCCGTCCTCGGCGTGATCGACCTCGAAGCCGAGATCGGACATCTGTTTGGTGATGATGCTCCGGATCGTACTGGAGTCATCGATGGTCAAGATGCGTGGCATGGAGAAGCGAACTCCTGAGGGGTGGGGTCAACGAGACGGTCGCGGCCCGAGGAAGTCGTTCGGCCACTGTCGACGGGATTTGAGGTAGTGAAGGGACGTCTCAAACGATCGCCCCGATCAGCGAAACCACGAGGTGGATCGAGTCGCTATCGAGGACATGGTGGGTCCACGCACGCGGCGCAGCGAACAGCGCGTCGCCATCGTGGATGCGAGGTAACCCGAGGGCCTGGTCGAGCGACAGCTCGACCTTGAGCTGGCCGGCCGTCATGTTGAGCAGCTCGCGCATGAAGTCGTCGATCATGTCGACGCCGAGCTCGTCCTCGTCCATGCCGAGCATCGCCGCGGCCAGCGCCGCGCAGCCGCGCCGGTCGGACGACAGCGCCACGGTCATCGGCCGCGCGCCCGGGATGGGCAGCGCGACGGTACGCCAGAACGCGACCGCGGGCGCCGGCGCGGTCACGCGGAACGTCTTGCCCAGCATCGTCGTGGTCACCCGCGACACTGATCGTGCGAGTCGGTCGGAGTGCAGCATTTCAGGAGGCATGAGGCCTGGCTTACAAAGTCGGCCACACCGGCGTTTGATGAACCCGCCGGCGTGAAATCTAGCGCGCTGTCATGAGTCGCCGTCCCGGCTCAAATGCCAGGCGATCCGGCCGACTCGGCGGTATGGCATGTTGAATCACGCGCTCCAGCGCCGCCGAGACCAGCTCCGATGAGCGACGACATGGACGATGTCGTCCGCGAGTTTCTCGGCGAGAGCCGCGAGAACCTCGACCAGATCGACGTCGATCTCGTCGCGCTCGAGCAGAGCCCGGACGACGGCAGCATCATCGCGCGGATCTTTCGGGCGATCCACACGATCAAGGGTACGTGTGGGTTCCTCGGCTTCACCCGGCTCGAGGGCGTGTCGCACGCCGGCGAGAACGTGCTCAGCGCGCTGCGCGACGAAGAGATCGCGCCGACGCCGGTGATGACCACCGTGCTGCTCGCGATGGTCGACGTGATCCGCGAGATGCTGGTCCGGATCGAGGCCACCGGCGACGAGGGCGCCGGCGACTACACCGTGCTGATCCAGCAGCTGACCGAGCTGTACCGTGGCGGCGCGCCGCAGGTCGGGCCGACCGGCACCCCCGGCGTCGAGATGGTCGTGGGTCCGCCGCACGATGCGATCGTCATGGTCTCCCCGACCTCGCCGCCGGTGATCGTCGCGCCGCCCGCGCCGTCGATCGTCGCCGCGCCCGCGCCGCCCGCGCCGCCGCCCGGGTCCCCGCCCACGATCGACGCGAGCGCCGGGCCGGCGCACGCCGAGGTCGCCCAGGTCGAGACCAGCATCCGCGTCGACGTCGCGCTGCTCGACAAGCTGATGAACCTGGTCGGCGAGCTGGTGCTCGCGCGCAACCAGATCGTCCAGTTCACCGGCGCCAACGGCGACGCCACGTTCATCGGCGCGACCCAGCAGCTGAACCTCATCACGACCGAGCTGCAGGAGGGCGTCATGAAGACGCGGATGCAGCCGATCGGGAACATCTGGCAGAAGTTCCCGCGCGTCGTGCGCGACCTCGCGCGGGCGTGCGACAAGCGGGTCGAGCTGGTGATGGAGGGCGAGTCCACCGAGCTCGACAAGACGCTGATCGAGGCGATCAAGGATCCGCTGACCCACCTGGTGCGCAACGCCGTCGATCACGGCATCGAGACCCCCGAGCGCCGCGCCGCCTCGGGCAAGCCGCCGGTCGGCCGGCTGCTGCTGCGCGCGTTCCACGAAGGCGGCCAGGTCAACGTCGAGGTGATCGACGACGGCGGCGGGCTCGACGCCGAGCGGATCCGCGACAAGGCGCTCGAGCGCGGCATCATCTCGCCCGACCAGGCGAGCCGGATGGGCGAACGCGAGCTGTTCCGGCTGGTGTTCCTGCCGGGGTTCTCGACGGCGGCCAAGGTCACCAACGTGTCTGGCCGCGGCGTCGGCATGGACGTCGTGCGCACCAACATCGAGCGGATCGGCGGCACGATCGATCTGCACGGCAAGCGCGGCGTCGGCACGACGATCAAGATCAAGATCCCGCTGACCCTGGCGATCATCCCGGCGCTCGTGGTCGCCAGCGGCGACAACCGCTACGCGATCCCGCAAGCCAGCCTGGTCGAGCTGGTCCACCTCGAGGGCGACCGCGCCCGCGACGGCGTCGAGCTGCTGTACGGGGTGCCGGTGTACCGGCTGCGCGGCAAGCTGCTCACCCTGGTCTACCTGGCCGACGCGCTGCAGGACACCGCGCCGTCGGCGTCCGACGCCGACGACGTGAGCATCGTCGTGCTGCAGGCCGACGATCGCCAGTTCGGGCTGGTGGTCCAGGCGGTGCATGACACCGAGGAGATCGTCGTCAAGCCGCTCGGCAAGCACCTGAAGGGCACGCCGGTGTTCGCCGGCGCGACGATCATGGGCGACGGCCGGGTCGCGCTGATCCTCGACATCCTGGGGCTCGCCAAGCACACCCGCGTGCTCGCCGAGGGTCACGAGCGTGGCCGGATCGACACCGCGGCGGCGGTGGTCGGCGCGGCCGACGATCGCCAGACCCTGCTGGTGTTCGCCACCCCCGACGATGGCCGCATGGCGATCCCGCTGTCGCGGGTCGCGCGGCTCGAGGAGTTCCCGCGCGGCGTGGTCGAGCGGGTCGGCCGCGAGCTGCTCGTGCAGTACCGCGGCGAGATCATGCCGGTGGTCGATCTCAACGAGATGCTGGTCGAGCGCCGGGTCGCGCCGCGGGCCAACCACACCGCCGCCGCGAGCCCGCTGATCCAGGTCGTCGTGTTCTCGCACCACGGCGCGCACGTCGGCCTGATCGTCGATCAGATCCTCGACATCGTCGAGAACAGCCTCGCCAACCCGCGGCCGGCCGGGCGCCCCGGCGTGCTCGGCACCGTGGTGATCTCCGGCCGGGTCACCGAGCTGCTCGACGTCGAGGCCGTGCTGCATCGCGCCCAGCCCGCCACGGCATGGAACGAGCCGCTCCAGCTCGCCGCCAGCAACGAGGAGTCCGCCCATGGCGCTTGACGGCCAGTTCTGCACGTTCTTCGTCCGCGGCCTGTTTCTCGGGCTCGAGGTCACCTGCATCCAGGAGGTGATCCGCTACCAGCCGCTGACCGTGGTCCCGTTGACCTCGCCGGTGATCGCCGGCCTCATGAACCTGCGCGGCCAGATCGTCACCGCGATCGATCTGCGGCACCGGCTCGGCCTGGCGCCGCGCGACCCCGGGGTCCGGCCGATCAACGTCGTCGTCCGCGCCTCGGACGGGCCGGTCAGCCTGCTGGTCGACGAGATCGGCGACGTGATCGAGGTCGAGGAGGCCGCGTTCGAGCGTCCGCCCGATACGCTGGGCCCCGAGGCGCGGGGCCTCATCCGCGGCGCCTACAAGCTCAAGGGCCGCCTGCTGCTCGTGCTCGACGCGGCACGGACCCTCGACTCGGATACTGAGAATTGACCGGCGGACCGCCGGTGGAGCGCGTGAAGGTATGACCAGGTTCAAGCGTCGCAGCATCAGCACCAAGCTCGGAGGCGCGTTCGCGCTCGTGATCGCGTTCGCCGTCGCGATCGGAGGATCGACCATCGCGCGGCTGGCGGGCGTACGCGACCGCGTCGACGCGATGACCGCGCGGTCGCTGCCCCAGATCGCCGGCGCGACCGCGCTCGTCGAGCAGGTCGCCGAGCTCCGGCGCCTCGTGCTGCTCGACCTGGCCGCGTCCAGCCCCGAGGACAAGCAGCTCGCCGAGGCCGCGGTCGACGCCGGCGGCGCCGCGTTCGCGGCGGCGCTCGCGGCCTACCGTGCCAGCGTCACCCAGGCCGACGTCCAGGCGCTGCTCGCGCAGTTCCAGCCGGAGTGGGCCAGCTACCTCCGATCGCAGCGCGAGCTGCTCGCGGCGGCGCGCACGCCCGGGACCTCGGCCGAGGGGTCGCCGGGCCGCGCGACGTCGCGCGCGCAGTTCGACGCCGCGCGCGCCACGCTGGGCGCGATCGTCGAGACCACGCGGCGGGACGGCGCGGCCTCGGCGGCCGGGATCTACGGGGTGATCCGGTCGATCCGCTGGTGGGTGGCGATCGTGCTGGCGATCTCGGTGGTGCTCGGCACGGCGATCGCGTTCGCGATCACCCGGCTGGTCGTGGGCCCGGTCCGCCAGCTCGAGGTCGCCGCCCGCGCGATGGCGCACGGCGAGCTCGACACCGGCGCGATCGACCACGACATCGACGACGAGATCGGCGCGCTGGCCGGCTCGTTCGGCCGCTCCACCGCGGCGCTGTCGGCGGTGGTCGGCGAGCTCCAGCTGCTGCTCCACGCCGCGCAGCGCGGCCAGGTCGGGATCCGCGGCGACGCCGGGCGGTTCGAGGGCGTGTACGGCGAGCTGGTCGCCGGCACCAACGCGCTGCTCGATACCCTGGTCTCGCCGCTGCAGTTCGTCGCGCGCAACGCCGATGCGCTGACCGCGTCGTCGGAGCAGCTCACCGCCGTCAGCCAGCGGCTCGGCGGCAGCGCGGCCGAGGCGTCGTCGCTCGCCCAGCTGGTCTCGACCGCGGCCGGCCACGTGTCGCGCAGCACCCTCTCGGTCGCGACCAGCACCGAGGAGATGGCCGCCTCGATCAAGGAGATCGCCAAGAACGCCAGCGAGTCCGCGCGGGTCGCCGGCCAGGCGGTCAAGATGGCGGGGACCACGAACGCCACGGTCGGCAAGCTCGGCGACTCGGCGATCGCCATCAGCAAGGTCGTCAAGGTCATCACCGCGATCGCGCAGCAGACCAACCTGCTCGCGCTCAACGCCACGATCGAGGCCGCCCGCGCCGGCGAGGCCGGCAAGGGCTTCGCCGTGGTCGCCAACGAGGTGAAGGAGCTCGCCAAGGAGACCGCCAAGGCGACCGAGGATATCGGCCACAGCATCGAGTCGATCCAGGCCAGCACCCAGGACGCGATCGCCGCGATCGGCCACATCGGCGCGATCATCGCGCAGATCGACGATATCTCGACGACGATCGCCAGCGCGGTCGAGCAGCAGAGCGCCACGACCAACGAGATGGGCCGCAACGTCGGCGAGTCGGCGCGCGGCACCACCGAGATCGCCAACAACGTCGCGACCGTCGCCCACACCGCGCGCGACACCGCGAACGGCGCCGGCCAGACCCTGACCGCGGCCACCGACCTCGCGCGGATGGCCTCCGAGCTCAAGCAACTGATCTCCAAGTTCTCGTTCGAGCCGCGCACCGCGACGGCGGCCGGCGCCGGCGCGGCCGTGGCGCGGTCGCTCGTGTCGACCGGCAATGACGCGCACTTGCACAGCAGCAACTGACCCAAGGATCGAGGAGCGTCACATGACCTGGTTCAAGCATCGCAATATCGGATTCAAGCTCGGGAGCACGTTCCTCGCCGTGATCGGGCTGTGCGCCGCGCTCGGCGCGTTCGCGCTCGCCGAGCTCGGCGCGGTCAGCGACCACGTCGACCTGCTGGCCAAGGACGCGCTGCCCAGCCTGACGCGCGCGAGCGAGCTCGCCGGCACCGCCGGGCAGGTCCGCCGCCACGTGCTCGGCGTCGTGCTGGCGACCACCGAGGTCGACCGCGCCGGCTACCGCCAGAAGATCGACACCGAGCTCGCGGCGTTCACCACCCAGCTCGCCGCGTACCGCGCCGGCACGACCCGGCCCGACGCGGTCGCCGTGGTGGCCGAGTTCGACGCCCGGTGGGCGAGCTACCTGCGCGCCCAGGACGCGCTGCTCCGGCTCGCCGACGATCCCGCGAAGGTCGACGACACGCGGATCGCGCACAAGACGGCGATCGCGCGGTTCGACGACGCGCGCGACGTGCTGAACCGGCTGATCAAGCTCGACGCCGCCGCCGGCGCCGAGGCCAACGCCGGGATCTACCAGTCGATCGGCTCGGCCAGCCTGTGGATCGGCGCGCTGCTCGGGCTGACCGTGCTGGTCGGCGTCGCCCTCGCCCTCGTCGTCACCCGCATGCTGACCGCGCCGATGCGCCAGCTCGAGGCCGCCGCGAGCGCGATGGCGCACGGCCAGATCGACGCCAGCGTGACCTACGAGTCGGCCGACGAGCTCGGCGCGCTGGCCGATTCGTTCCGGCAATCGAGCGCCGCGCTCTCGGAGGTGGTCGGCGAGCTCCAGATGGTGATCGAGGCGGTGCAGGCCGGCCAGCTCGGCGCGCGCGGCGACGCCAGCCGGTTCGAGGGCGTGTACGGCGAGCTCGTCGTCGGCACCAACGCGCTGATCGACACGCTGGTCGAGCCGCTGCGGTTCGTCGCGCGCAACGCCGACGCGCTGACCGCGTCGTCCGAGCAGCTCACCGCGGTCAGCCAGCAGCTCGGCGGCAACGCGGCCGAGACCTCGGCGCAGACCCAGGTGGTCTCGGCCGCCGCCGAGGAGGTCTCGCGCTCCAACCAGTCGGTCGCCACCAGCACCGAGCAGATGTCGGCGTCGATCAAGGAGATCGCCAAGAGCGCGAGCGCGTCGGCCCACGTCGCCGGCCAGGCGGTCAAGCTCGCCGAGACCGCCAACGCCACGGTCGGCAAGCTCGGCGACTCGGCGATCGAGATCGGCAAGGTCATCAAGGTCATCACCGCGATCGCGCAGCAGACCAACCTGCTCGCGCTCAACGCCACGATCGAGGCCGCCCGTGCCGGCGAGGCCGGCAAGGGCTTCGCCGTGGTCGCCAACGAGGTGAAGGAGCTCGCCAAGGAGACCGCCAAGGCGACCGAGGATATCGGCCGCAGCATCGAGTCGATCCAGACCGACACCCAGGACGCGGTCGCCGCGATCGGCCACATCGGCACGATCATCGCGCAGATCAACGATATCTCGACCACGATCGCCAGCGCGGTCGAGCAGCAGAGCGCGACCACCAACGAGATGGGCCGAAACGTCGCTGAATCGGCGCACGGCAGCGGCGAGATCGCGCGCAACATCACCAGCGTCGCCCAGGCCGCCGAGACCACGGCGAGCGGCGCCGGCCAGACCATGGCGGCGGCGACGGCGTTGACCCGCATGGCGTCCGAGCTCAAGCAGCTGATCTCGAGGTTCTCGTTCGACGGCGCGATGGTGCGCTCGAGCGCGCCGCGCATCCCCGTCGTCGTGCTGCGGTCCGAAGCGCGCCAGCCCAAGGCCGCGCGCGGCAACGGCCACGCCCGTGCATGACACCGCGGCGCCCGCCGCTCGATGGGATCGCCCGTGATCCGCATCCTGGTCGTCGACGACTCGGTGGTGATCCGCAAGTTGCTCACGGCGACGCTCGCGGAGGTCCCCGGCATGGAGGTCGTGGCGACCGCCGCGCTCGGCAGGATCGCGCTCGCCAAGATCCCGCAGGTCCGCCCCGACATCGTGATCCTCGACGTCGAGATGCCCGAGATGGATGGCATCGAGACGCTGAAGCTGATCCGCAAGGACGCGCCGCGGCTGCCGGTGATCATGTTCAGCACCAGGACCGAGCGCGGCGCGGCCGCGACGATCGAGGCGCTGACCTGCGGCGCGAGCGACTACGTCGCCAAGCCGTCGAACGTCGGCAACGTGTTGCTCGCGATGGCGCGGGTGCGCGACGAGATGGTGCCCAAGATCCAGGCGCTCACCGGTGGCGGCCCGCCGGGGACCCGTCCGCCCGCCGGACCGATGGTGCTGCTCGCGCAGCCAGCGGCCGCCGCGCCGCGCGCCGGGATCAAGGTGGCGAGCGAAGCAGCGCTGCGGCCGCTCGCGGCCGCGCCCCGCCCCGCCGACCTGGCGCGCGCGACCCCGAGGTCCGCGGCGATCGGTCCCGCGCCTGGGCAGGCCCCGAGCCCCGCCGTCGCGATGGCGCAGGCCGCGGCCGAGCAGCGCGCGACCACGCGGTTCGCCGCGGTCGCGCCGCTGGCGCCGGCCGCCGGCTCGCCCCCCCCCAGGAGTCCCCCGGCCGCGCCCCACGAGCCGCGCCTGACCAACCGGTTCGCCGCGGCCCCCGACGCCCTGCCGGCGATCGCCGTCCCCGGCGCGCCTCCAGCGTCCGAGCCGCGCGTGATCGCGCTGGGGTCGAGCGCGCTGCGCCGGCCGGTCGAGATCGTCGCGATCGGCGCGTCGACCGGCGGCCCCAACGCGCTGGCCACGCTGCTCATGCAGCTGCCCCCGGAGTTCCCGGCGCCGATCGTCATCGTCCAGCACATGCTGGCGACCTTCACGCGCCACTTCGCCGAGCGGCTGGCCTCGCAGTGCAAGATCAAGATCGTCGAGGCGGTCGCCGGCCAGCCGCTGGTGCCGGGCCACGCCTACATCGCGCGCGGCGACCACCACCTGCTGGTCGCGCGCCGCGCCGGCCGGCCGTGCCTGGCGACCAACCAGGACGAGGTCGAGAACTACTGCCGTCCGGCCGTCGATGTGCTGTTCCGCTCCGTCGCGCAGGTCTACGGCGCCGGCGCGCTCGCCGTCGTGCTCACCGGGATGGGGCACGACGGCCTGGCCGGCTGCAGCGCGATCCGCGAGGCCGGCGGCGACGTCATCGTCCAGGACGAGGCCAGCTCGGTGGTGTGGGGCATGCCGGGGTTCGTGGCGCGCGCCGGGCTCGCCAGCCAGGTGCTGCCGATCGACGAGCTCGGCGGCGAGCTGCGCCGCCGCGTCGTGCTCGCAGCTCCGCGCGGGGCGGAAGCCAGCCCATGACGATCGACGAGGGCGCGTTCCGGTTCGTGCGGCAGCTCGTGCGCGAGCGCGCGGCGATCGTGCTCGAGGAGGGCAAGCAGTACCTGGTCGCCAACCGGCTCTCGGTGCTCGCGCGCCGCGAGGGCATGGGCTCGGCGCAGGAGGTCATCGACCGGCTGCGCGCCGCGCCGAGCGGCCCGTTGCAGCAAAAGGTCATCGAGGCGATGACCACGACCGAGACGCTGTTCTTCCGCGACGGCAAGCCGTACGAGGCGCTGCGCAACACGATCATCCCCGAGCTCCAGAAGACGCGCGCGGCCGAGCGCAAGCTGCAGGTCTGGAGCTGCGCGTGCTCGAGCGGCCAGGAGCCCTACAGCGTCGCGATGCTGATCCGCGAGCACTTCCCGGCGCTGCTCAGCTGGAACGTCCAGCTGGTCGCGACCGACATCTCGACCGAGATGCTCGCGCGGTCGCGCGCGGGCCGCTACAGCCAGCTCGAGGTCAACCGCGGCCTGCCGGCCAGCTATCTGATGAAGTACTTCGACAAGGTCGGCGTCGAGTGGCAGGTCCGCAGCGAGCTCTGCAAGATGATCGAGTTTCGCGAGCTCAACCTCGCCGCGCCGTGGTCGGCGATGCCGCCGCTCGATCTGGTGCTGCTGCGCAACGTGCTCATCTACTTCGACGTCGACATGAAGCGCCAGATCCTCGCCAAGGTGCGCAAGGTGCTGCGGCCCAACGGCTTCATGATGCTCGGCACCGCCGAGACCACGATGAACCTCGACGATGGCTTCGAGCTGATGCACAGCGACGGCACGTCGTACTACCGCCTGCGCAGCGCCTGAACGTTGCGACGAGCCCTCACCAGAAAGCGAGACCCAGCATGTCCTCGAAACTCACGCTTGCGCAATGGCGCGCCGCCGTCGCGGGCGCCGCCACCGAGATCGCCACCTACGCGCTGCAGCTGCCGGCCGCCGTGGTCCAGGATCCCGTGGATGCAGCGCGCGCGAGCGCGATGATCGGCGCGCACATCCCGATGATGGGCGGCGGCCAGGCGTTCGATCTCGCGGTCGTCGCCTCGGCCGAGGACTGCAAGGCGCTGTCGCGCGCGATCCTCTGCATGGCGCCGGATGCGCCGGTGCGCGACGCCGAGGTCGCCGACGCCGTGGGCGAGATCGTCAACATGCTCGCCGGCTCGGTGAAGCGGCGGATGTCCGGCGACCGCGATCTCGAGCTCGGCCTGCCGATCTTCCTGCACGGCTACATCCAGCCGACCGACAAGCTGACCGTCGTGGCGTTGCCGACCCGGTTCGGCACCATCGAGACGATGGTGCTGATCGCGGGCCAGCGCGGACAGATCTCGGGCTAGCGCTGGGCGGCGGCGGCGGCGGCGAGATCGAGCAGCTGCGGCAACGAGTACGTATCGAGCTTGATCAAGTAGTCCTTGTCCTTGCTCCGCTTCGTGGCCGTGCCGATCGCCGCGATCAGCTTCTCGCGGTCGCCGAACTTCTGCTTCAGCGTCTGCGACGCCTTCTGGAGGCGCAGCAGCTGGGCGTTCGATGCCGTCTTGAGCTGGGCCTCGAGGGCGCCGGCGTCCTGATCGGCGCGGGCGATCGCCTTGGCGACCTCGGCCGCAAGCGATGCCTTGCTGCCATGCGCGGCGACGACGCGCGCCTTGGGGTGGCGCGGCCCTGCCGGCTTCACCGGCTCGGTCCTCACCTTGGGCGCCGCCTTGACCTTCACCGGGGCCTTGGCCTTGGGCGCTACCTTCTTCACGGACTTGGTTTTCTTGCTCGCCATGATCGTCTCTATTTCGGTTGCGTAGGTCCGGAGCCCGAGCCCGGGTTCGGGGGCGCAGAATCCTGCGCGGGTGTACTGCCTGCGTCAAGCGCCGACAACAGCAGATTCAGGTCATCGAGCGAGAGCGGCGCTCGGAAACGTACGATTTCTTTGTCGGCGGCCACGGTGATCTTGCCCACGACCGGGCCGAGCGACTTCCATTGCGCGGCCGCGGTGAGGATCGCCAGCTCGCCCTGGGCGTAGCTCGCGAGCGCCTGAGCATCGTCCGGCTTGGCCATGACGGCAGACAGCTCGAGGGTGGCGCCCGCCGCGAGATCGGCGGTGGCGGCGTAGGCCACAGGGCCGGTGGCCAGCTTGCCCGAGGTTAGCTGGACCAGGCCGTCGCGGACGCGTGCGTCGGTCCGCCCCACGGCCCACAGCGCGGCGTTCTGGTCGACGCGCTGGAGCCACGGCGCGAGATCGGCGGCATCGGGCGCCTTCTTGCCCGTGCCCAGCGCCTCGGTCACGTAGGCCTCGTTCGAGCCGAGCACGATCGTATCGGGCCGGCCGTACGCGAAGTACATCGCGCGGTTGCCGTCCTTCACCAGGTACAGCGTGCGGCCATAGACCAGCTTGCCGGTGACCGCACCGCCGCCCCCGCCGACCAGCTTGGCGACGCAGTCCTTGAGATCGGCCTCCGGGATCGACCCGACGACGACCATGATCACGGGTCCGGTGCCCGGGGTCGCGCCGTGCGGGCCGATCGCCAGCATCACGCGCTTGACCTGCTTGCGGACGTCGATCTTGCAGTCGTCCTTGACCCGGCCCCAGCGCTCCGCGAGCGGCTTGTTGCCGAGCAGCAGCTGCTCGACCGCGCGGTCGATCACCGGCGAGTCGGTCAGCTTGGCCACGTCGGCACCCACCACGGCCTCGGCGGTGGCCGGGACGGCGGCGAGCCCGGTGAGCTCGGGCGGCGGCCCACCTGGTGGGCTCGCTTTCTTGCCGCAACCGGCTGCGAGCGCGAGCGCGAGCGCGAGCGCGCGGCTACTTGGCGCCAAGGCCACCGAGTCCGAACAGCGCGCCGAACTGCGTGATCAGCGCCTGGAGCTTCTGGTTCGACAGCACGATGTTCATCTTGACCACGTCGGCGTCGTTGGCGATGTCGATCTTGTCGACCATCGCCTGGGCCTGCACCGACTGCTCCTTGAACTTGGCGGCCATCTGCGCCGCGACGTCGGGCGAATCGACCTTGATGCTGGTATCGAGCGCCAGACCATCGGTCACGTTGAGCGAGCCGTAGATCGCCTTGGGCTTGGCGCCGATCGCCGCGGCCTTCTCGAGCAGCTTGCCGTTGACCACGAACCACACGGACTCGGTCGTCTTCACCTTGCTGTACATCTCGACGAACGTCGGCGAGGTCTTGAGCGCCGAGCCGCCGGCGACCACGGCCTTCACGCCGGCCGCCGTCGCGGCCTTCTCGCCGATGACCATCACCGCGGTGGTGTCGTTGGCGAACATGACCCCGGTGGTCGCGCCCTTCTCCTTGTCCTTGATGAGATAGACATCACCCTCCTTGGTGACCTGGGCCTCCTT
>Ga0302322_100000197_pt1 | contig 43310 bp, 36 predicted proteins | sample Fen_T0_2_FD_203757 | JGI IMG/M metagenome (GOLD analysis project Ga0302322, IMG submission 203757) | Peat permafrost microbial communities from Stordalen Mire near Abisko, Sweden - Fen_T0_2 | ecosystem: Environmental > Terrestrial > Soil > Wetlands > Permafrost | place: Sweden: Abisko...
TCGATGTATTGCCAGACGTCGAGCTCGGTCCAGTTCGACAGAGGAAACACCCGCAGGTGCTCGCCGCGGCGCACCCGGCCGTTGTAGAGCGACCATAGCTCCGGCCGCTGGTTCTTGGGATCCCACTGCCCGAACTCGTCGCGGTGCGAGAAGATCCGCTCCTTGGCGCGGGCGCGCTCCTCGTCGCGCCGGGCGCCGCCGATCGCGGCGTCGAACTGGTGCTGCTCGATCGCGTCGAGCAAGGTCGTGGTCTGCAGCCGGTTGCGCGAGGCCCGGGGCCCGGTCTCCTCGGTGACGCGGCCCTGGTCGATCGAGTCCTGGACGTGGGCGACGATCAGCCGCTCGCCGAGCTCGGCGACCCGGCGATCGCGGTACTCGAGCGCCTCCGGGAAGTTGTGCCCGGTGTCGACGTGGAGCAGCGGGAACGGGAACCGCGCGGGCCGGAACGCCTTCTCGGCGAGCCGGAGCAGCACGATCGAATCCTTGCCGCCGGAGAACAGAAGGCACGGGCGTTCCCGCTCCGCCGCCAGCTCCCGCATGATGTGGACGGACTCGTCTTCGAGGGTCCGCAGGTGGGACCGGCGATACGACCGGTTGGTCATGGTGATTTCGAGGCAGACCCTAGCGCGCGTTGCATCTCTTCGATAGCTTTTTGCTTGGCTTCTCGCTCGCGCTCCTCGGTGACGATCGCGAGCCGCTTGCTGACCTCGTAACGCCGGGACAAGGAGAGCACCCCGGCGCCATCGAGCTTGTGCAGGCACTCGAGCGCAGGATCCCACGCGCGCTTCTCGATGTGCGCGTCGCACACCAGGAGCCACGCGTCGGCCTGCTCGTCGATCCTGCCGTTCCAGGTCGCGACGTCCGCGAGATCCTTGATGACCTGGTCGAACCTCTCGCGGCGAAACACCACGCGCTCGAGCAGGATGCGCGACGTCGTTGTGTTCGAGTCGGCGAGCCGGCGGCGGGCGGCCTGCTCGGCGACCGGCCAGTCGTGGCGGGCCACCGCGAGCTGGTAGAGCTGATCGATCGCGGCGAGATCGTGCTGGGGGCCCGCGATCCGGTGCTGCAGCCAGCGCAGGGCGATGTCGTCGCGAAACACCTCGGTCAGCGTGCGCCGGATCTGCCGCGGGTTGGGGGCATCGGCCGGGATCGCTGCCGACGCCAGGTCGAGCTCGGGAAGCATCGCGACGATCTCGAGGATCAGCGTCCGCGGCAGCAGCGTGCCGCGCATCGCGTCGGCATACTCGATGGCGCTCTGGTCGCGCCGGCCGCTCGCCAGGAGCAGGCGCGCGGCGAGGTGGTGGAGCCCGGGGTGGGTGGGGTGCAGCCGCAGCGCGTGGTTGAGCAGCTTGCCGGCCTGCGGATCGCCGGTGCGCAACATCGCCGCCGCCGCCTCGCCGTAGCTGAGGTAGTCGAGCGGGTGGCGCTCGATCACCGCGCGCGCGGTCGCGACGGTCGCCGACTCCGCCGCGGTGAGCTTGTCGTGATCCTCCTGCAGGCTGCTCGTCATCGGCAGCATGAGCACGGCCGCGGCGCCACCGAGCCCCAGGATCAGGAGGCCGCGCACGCCGCGGCCGCCGAGCGCGCGGGTCTCGCGCAGCCGGCTGCCCAGCAGCGTCGAGGCGATCAGCACGACCGGCACGGCGATGCCGAGCAGCTCGACGCCGAAATCGACGCTGCTCTGGAACAGGATCGCCGCGCAGGCGCCGAGCGCGCCGGCCGCGAGCGGACCGTCGCGCCAGCGCTTGGCCCCGGTGGCGATGCACCACGCGAGCGCCAGGCCGAGCAGGATCGCGCCGGGGACGCCCCACTCGACGATCGCCTGGACATACTCGTTCTCGAGGTGCGAGAACGTGATGAACGCGCTCGCAGCGTGGACCCGGGTGAACGCCGGCTCGACCGCGCCGCGGCCGATCCCGGTCCACGGCGCGTCCTCGACCAGCTGGAACGACGATCGCCACGCTTCGTACTTGCTGAGCGGCTGGCCGAGCTCGACCAGCGCCGTGTTGTCGAGCTGATCGGCGACCTTGCCGGCGCTGGTGTACACCGCGACCGCGAGGCCGAACGCGACGACGATCGTGATCGGGACGTCGTTGACCAGCGCGCGCATCGGCCGCGAGCCGTCTTCGCTCACCGCGCCGAGCCGGCGCGCGAACAGGAGCGCGATCGCGATCGCGACGCCGAGCCCGAGCGCCAGCGTCGCGCCGCGCGACAGCGACGCCATCGCGGTGGCGCTGCAGCCGACCGCGATCACGACCCACAGCACGCGGAGCTGCGGGGACTGGCGCTCGTAGAACGCGAGGCCGACCGCGAGCACCGCGCCGATCGCCATCAGCCCGCCCAGGTGGTTGGGGTTGAGCAGCGGGCCGAGCAGCGGGGGCGCGGCGTGGAGCGGCCGGTACACGCCGTACAGGCTGTCGGCCTGGAACAACGTGTGGAGCCCGGTGACGAACGCGGCGAGTCCGCAGGTCACGGCGACGCCGGCCTGTACGAGGTAGCGGCCGCGCTCGGAGCTGGCGAGCCGCAGCCCGATCAGCGCGGCGCCCAGCAGGATCAAGAAGAACGCCAGGCCGCGCAGCGTGCCGGCCGGGTCGAGCGACAGGACGTGCCACGGGGCGGTGCCGGCGAGCGCGGCGCCGTCGTTGCGCAGCTCGTTGCCGCGGTAGTCGAGCCCGCTCAGCAAGGCGTCGGGCAGCGGGATCAGCTGGAGCGCCGTGAGCCCGGCCGCGATCGCGAGCAACACGATCAGCGGCGAGGTCTGATCGAGCCGCCGGCGCGATCCGACCTGAACGAGCAGCGCGAGCGCGACGAGCCCCGCGACCAGCGCCTGGGTCCAGCGCAGCGCGCCGCCGATCACCAGCACCGAGGCGACCAGCGCGGCCGCGCCGAACATCATGGAGATCTGGTCGCGCGCGCGCACCACTTACCAGGGTCGCTCGGGGACGAAGATCTCGTCGCCCGGCAACATCGGGAAGTTCGGGCGCTCGCCTTCTGCCATCTTCTCGACCGGGAGCTTGTAGGTCTCCTTCACGCCGTTGAGCAGGCGGGTCACCCGCACCATGTTCTTGCGCGCCATCGGGGTGAAGCCGCCGGATTGCGCGATGACCTCGGTGATCGTGATGCCGGGCGTGAACTTCACGGCGCCGGTCTTGGACACCATTCCCGAGACCGAGAGGGTCAGCGAGTTGATCTCGGCGATCGTGAGCGAGACGATGGGGTCGTTCAGGAAGCCATCGGCGAGCCTTTTCTGGATCGTCTCGCGCACCTGCTCGACGGTCTTGCCGTTGGCCTCGACCGCGCCGATGAACTGCACCGAGATCTGGCCGGAGTTATCGAGCGTGTACGACGCTTGTAACGAGTGTGAGCCGTAAAACACGGTCAGGTTCAGCTTGTCGCCTGGCCCGAGCGCGAGCTTGTTGACATCGAGCGGCGCGGTGGTCGGGTAAACGACGGGAGGATCGTCGTGACACGCCACGACGAAGATCACACTCAGAAGTAGGATGAGTTGGCGCATGGGCGAGACCACCGACACGGCGAGCGGCGCGACGATAAGTTGCCGAACCTCGCGACGAGGTTCATGGAATCTCCATGAACGCGGGGGCTGTCCCAGGCCACCTACCTTGGCGAGCGTTGACACGCGCGCACCCGCGCACTACCCTGGTACATACGGTAGGATAAAACAATGAAATTCCTCGCGAAAATTGGCCTGTGGGGGCTCTGTGCCGGAGCGACTGGCGGAGTCCTCTACGCCGATCCCGTGGGCGGCTGGCTCAGCCCCAACGGCGTCAACCCCGGCGCGAGCACGGTGGTCACTGATTCAACGCGGGTGCCCGCGACGATCCCAGGGGACGCGCAAGCGCGGGTCCGCATGCTGCACGACCAGACCCGCGCGGATCTGCGCCACACGCAGTACCTGCAGCAGATCGCGCGGCGCGAGAAGAACGTGATCAAGCTGAACTGCGTCAACGACAAGCTGGTGCAGATCAAGCCGCAGATGAACGTCGCGGACGCGGCTGAATCCGAGATGCAGATGATCGACGCGACGCGGGCGATCTCGTTCGAGACCATCACGGTCGCCGCCGAGAGCGTGCACCGGCTGCGAGAAGAGGCCGATCAGTGCATCGGCGAGTCGATCATCACCGGCGGCGACTCGTCGAACTCGTTCACCGGCCCGGTGCCGCCCGACGATCCGACCCGCGGCATGGCGGGCAACCGGATCGAGCCGCCGAGCTACGCGTCGCCGTTCAACTGAGCCCACGGCGCCGCCGGCACCCGAAGCTGCACGCGAGATCGATCACAGAGGCACCGCCAGGGCGCGGTGCTTTTGTTCGTTTCGGGCGTGGCGAGATCTTCGCGCGACGTCCAAGCCGGACCTGCGTCTTGGCGGATGCGAGTGCGATCGGGTTCGCCCCGGTCGGCGCCGTCCGTCCTCGCAAGAAAGCAGTCCAGATGATGAAGTTCATGGCCCACGCGCGCACCGCCGCGCTGCTCGCGGTCCTCCACCTGACCGCGTGCGGCGCGGCCGACGACCTGCACCCGATCAGCGGCCCGCCCGACGCGCCGACCGGCGGCGATGCGGCCGGCGGCGACGCGCCGACGGCCGATGTCTCGCTGGTGATCCGCGGAGTTCCAACGGTGGCCCTGGTGAGCCAGGCGCTGACCTACGAGATCGACGTCAGCGACGCCGGCGGCCTCGGCGCCCACAACGTGGTCGTGACCCAGCCCGTGGTCGCGGGCACGGCGGTGCAGTCGGTCCGAGGCGACGGCTGGGACTGCGGCGCGGCGGATGGCGCGGTCACCTGCCGGCGCGCCGCGCTCGGCGTCGGCGCCGCGCCGGCGATCGCGGTGGTGGTCACCGCGCCCTCGGCGGTCGGCTCGATGACGACGACCGCGAGCGTGGCGTCGGACGCCGCCGATCCGGACCTCACCAACAACACGGCGAGCGTCCAGACGCAGGTCAGCGGTCCCCCAGATCTCGCGCTCGCCCTGACCGGTTCGTCCGATCCGATCGGCGTGACCGCCGAGCTGACCTACGCGATCACCGTGACCAACACCGGGGCCGACCGCATCACCGGCGTCACGCTGCTCGACACCCTGCCGGCGAGCGCCGCGTTCGTGCGGGCGTCCGGCGACGGCTGGTCGTGCGCCGCGGCGGCGCTCCAGGTCACGTGCACCCGGCCGGCGCTCGACGCCGCGGCCCGCTCAGAGGTCTCGATCGTCGTGACCGCGCCCGCGGTCAGCGGCGGCACGCTGACCAACGCGGCGAGCGTGTCGGCGTCGATCACCGATCCGACCCCGGACGATAACCACGCGTCGATCACGACCAAGGTCGTCGAGTCGGCGGACCTCTCGATCGCCCAGACCACGACGCCCGACCCGGTGCATGTCGGCGCGCAGCAGACCTACACGCTGGCCGTCCACAACGCGGGGCCGAGCGCGGCCGCCCAGGTCTCGGTGGTCGATGCGCTGCCCGCCGGCGCCACGTTCGTCAGCGTCGATGGCAATGGCTGGACATGCAGCCGCGCCGGCACCCAGCTGACGTGCACGAGGCCGGCGCTCGCGGTGGGCGCCTCGGCCCCGCCGATCGCGATCGTCGTGACCGCGCCGGCCGCGCAGGGGCAGCTGTTCAACGAGGCCAAGGTGAGCTCGGCGATCTCGGATCCCGACGAGTCCAACAACGACGAGATCACCAGCTCGAACGCCGATCCGCTCGCCGACTTCGCGATCGCGGTCACGGGCAGCCCCGACGTCGTGCGCGGACCCGCGCAGCCAGGCTGCCCGGGCACGAGCTGCGCGAGCTACACGATCGTCGTCACCAACCACGGCCCCGAGGCGGCGGGTCGGCTCGTCATCGTCGAGAAGCCGAACCGCGGCACGTTCGTCGACGCGACCGGCGACGGCTGGCAGTGCGTACGCGATACCACCGGCGAGATCATGTGCGGCCGGCAGCCGTACGTCGTCGCGCCCGGGACCGTCATGCCGCCGCTGGTGATCCGGTGGGGCGCGCCGTCGGACCGCGGCGGCACGATCGACTTCAGCGCGCACCTGTTCGGCGACATCGACCCCGACACGTCGAACAACCGCGCGACGGTGCATACCGCGGTGGCGCCGTAGCGCCGGGGGCGGCTCAGGCCACCGACGACTCGTCGGAGTCGGGGTCGTAGCGGCCGTAGCCGTATCCGCCGTGGCCGTAGCGGCCGTAGTAGCCGCCGCGCTCGTCGGCCTCGTTGACGATCACGCCGACGATCGTGCCGCCGACGTCGCGGATCATGCGGGCCGACCGGCGGAGCTCGTCGCGCAGCGTCTTGCTGGCGCGCACCACGAGCACGACGCCATCGACCCGCTTGGACAGCACGACCGCGTCGGTGACCGGCTGGATCGGCGGCGAGTCGAGGATGATGCGATCGAACCGCTTGCCGAGCTCGGCGAGCACGATCTCGAACCGCTTGGTGAGCAGGAGCTCGGCCGGGTTGGGCGGCGTGGGGCCGCACGGCAGCACGAACATGTCCTTCACCACGGTCGGCTTGATCAGCGCGTCGTAGTCGTCCTCGCCGATCAGGAGGTTCGACAGGCCCGGGCTCACCGGGACGCCCGTCGACTTGTGGAGCCGCGGCCGCCGCATGTCGCTGTCGATCAGCAGCGTGCGCTGGCCGCTCTGCGCCATCGTCGTGCCGAGATAGATCACGGTGGTCGTCTTGCCCTCGCGCTGGTTGGCGCTGCACACGACCAGCGTCTTCAGCTCGCGATCGGCGGCGCTGAACAGGATGTTGGTGCGCAGCGCGCGGCAGCACTCGGCGACCGACGACGAGGGGTTCTCGTGGACGTACATATCGCGCGCGCGCTCGTCGGCGGTTCCGTCGAGATCGGCGACCCGCGGGATCACGCCGAGCACCGGGGCGCCGGACGCCTGGGTGGCGTCGTTCGCGCTCTTGACCGAGCGATCGAGGAACACGAGCAGCACGATGACGACGAAGCCCACAACGAGCGCCAGGATCGCGGCGATCGCCACGTTGGTCCGCATGTTGGGCGACACCGGGATCGTCGGCAGCCGCGCGCGATCGAGCCCGCGCACGTTGGAGATGATCGAGCTCAGGCTGCCGGTCATCTGCATCGACGACAGCCGCGCGCGCAGGATGTTGTACTTGTCCTCGTACTCCTTCTTCTCGCGCAGCAGCTCGTTGTAGATCGCGATCAGCGGGCTCAGCTTCTTGGCCTCCTGCTTGTACTTCTCGACCTCGGCGGTGAGCCCGGTGTTGGTCGCGAGCTGCGCGCTGTACAGATCCATCGTGCCGCGGACCAGGATCTTCAGGGCGCCCTGCATCGCCTGGTAGAGCAGATCGACCTTCTGCTTCTGGACCACGTAGTCGGGGTTCTTCGGCCCGAGGTCCTTCTCGAGCTCGATCAGGTGGATCTTCTCGGTGTAGTACTGGGTGCGCAGGGTCTCGTACGACGGGTTGTCGCCCATCATGATGATCGGGCTCGACAGCACGTCCTCGTTCTGCTCCTTGTGCATCTCCGCCAGCTTCGCGGCCAGCTCGATCTCGTGCGCGCGCGAGTCGTTGAGCTTGGAGGTGAACGCCAGGATGTTGCCCTGGACCAGGTTCTGCTGGGCCTCGATGGTCACCGCGACCATGTCGTTCTTGGCCTGGAAGTCGTAGATCTTGCGCTCGGCGGCGCGCAGCTTCGTCTCGGCCTCGGTGAACTCGGTCTGCAGCGCCTCGGACGCGGTGCTGCTGCTCAGCTGGAGCAGGCCCTTGGCGTAGCTCTCGTAGGTCGTGACGTGCGCGTCGGCGATGAGCTTGGCGTCCTCGGGCACCGGGCTCTTGACCGAGACGTAGAAGATGCGGTCGGCGTCGGGGTACTTGACGAGCATCTGGTCCTGCAGCCGGCGCGCCGCGAGCTCGAGCTGATCGTCGTGCGACAGGTCCTTGCGATCGGCCTCGGGCAGCAGCTTGTTGATCAGATCGTTCTGCTCGACCGTCTTCTCGATCAGCGTGAAGCTCGACAGCACCTGCTTCTGCTGCTTGTAGTACTCGGCGCCCGCGCCCGCGATGTTGAACATGTCGCCGTTGCCGAGCAGGTCGGGCAGCTTGGGCTCGACCTGCACCGAGGCGGTCGCCTGGTAGATCGGGGTCTGGCGGGTCGTGAACACCACGGCGCCGGCGACCGACATGACCACGAGCGCGGCGAGCAACCAGACGTACTTCCGCAGCGCATCCAGGTAGCGCTGAAAGTCGATCGTGAGGACCTGATCGTCGTTATCTGCTGGTGGCGATTCGGCCATAAGCCCTGCGGTGCGGGGTCGTCGCGTACGAGGTCATGCGAAGTGCGTGGCGCAAGCTAAGGCTTAGTCGTCAGGACCCGGGCCAGCGTTCACGTCGGTCGAGCTTACAACGAGCCGATTTCGCAGCGAAACCTATCGAGCCCGACGTCAGCCCGCGCGGCCCGGATCATCGACGGGCAACGGCGCACCGCCGGCCGCGAGCGAGCGCTGGGCGGCCTCGAGGATCGCCGTCACCCGCACGCCCTGCGCCAGGTCGGTCTGCGGCCGCTCGCCGCGCTCGATGCAATCGAGGAAATGGCGGAGCTCGGCGCGCAGCGGCTCCTCCATGGAGACCTGCGGGATGTGGACGTCGCCATCGCGGATCGTCAGGAATTCGCCGAACTGCGTGAACTCGGGCGGCCGATCGTAGCCCTTGTCGTAGATCCGCAGCTTCTGCGGTGACACGTCGTCGAGCTCGACCATCTTCTGCGAGCCAACCAGGGTGAACCGGCGCTCCTTGCGGGGCGACAGCCACGACAGGTGCAGGTTGGCGAGGATGCCGCTCGGGTAGCGCAGCGTGACGAACACGATGTCCTCGATCCCGGGCTGCAGCACCGCGGTGCCGCACGCCGAGGCGGTCGCCGGGTGCTCGCCGAGGATGTGGTCGAGCATCGACAGATCGTGGGGGCCGAAGCACCACAGCGCGGTCTCGTCGCTCCGCAGCCGGCCGAGGTTGACCCGCATCGCGTGGACATAGAACGGCCGGCCGAGGCTGCCCGATCGCAACAGCTCGCGGATCCGCCGGACGGCCGGATGAAACACCATCAGGTGGCCGACCATGCCGACGGTCCCGGCCCGCGCCGCGGCGGCGGCGACCCGGCGGGCATCGGCGACGCTGCGCGCGAGCGGCTTCTCGATCAGCACGTGCTTGCCGGCGTCGAGTGCGGCGATCGCGAGCTCGACGTGGGTGCGCGCCGGGGAGGCGATCACCACGGCGTCGATCTCGGGACTCTGGACGATCGGGTCTGCGCTCGCGGTCCACCGCGCGCCCGGCGCGATCTCGGCGATCAGGCCTCGCTTGGCCTGGTCGGGCTCGGCGACCGCGACGATCCGGCAGCGCGGCTCGGCCGCGAGCGCCCGGACGTGGTTGATACCCCAGCTGCCGGCGCCGAGCACGCCGATCCGGATCGGCGGACGCCGGTCGGGCACGGCCGGGCTCAGTACGCCGCGCGGATGCCGAGCATCAGCTCGTGGCGGGTATAGCTCGGGTTGGTCACCACAGTGTCGCTGGCCTGGTACTGGAAGTCGGTGTGCACGTACTGCAGATGGTAGTCGAGCGTGCCCGCGAGCCAGTCGCGGAAGTTGTAGCGGGCGCCCGCGATGATGCCGACGATCGTATCGTTGCGGGTCGTGTTGCCGTTGGTGTCCATGACGATCGTGCCGTCGTACTGGCGCAGCCGCAGCTCGGGCTGGGCGAACAGCACGAACGGGATCACGTACTGCTCGAACGTCAGCCGGAACAGGTGATCGCGGTAGAACTGCGCGTTGATCGAGTCCGCGTGGTCGTAGCTGTACATCGCCGTGACCCGGCCGAGCGGGCTGTAGCGGTAGCCGAGCATCGCGCTCGCCGAGAGGGTCGCGTAGCTCGGGCCGCTCGCGTAGAACGCATCGGTGTAGCCGACGTGCGCGTTGAACGTGGTGTTGAGCGTCAGCGCGGTCTGGATCCCGAGTAACCCGGTCACCGGGTACGAGTCGACCTTGTTGCTCTTGCCGATGCCCGTGTAGTACGAGGCCGAGACGTCGGCGTAGATCTGGGTCAGCGGCAGCCAGCGCCAGTTGACGTGGAGACCGGCGGTGTTCTGCAGCCGATTGGCGAACTGCTGCTCGGTGGCCTCGAACACGTCGATCAGGTTCACGAAGTACAGGTTGCCGTTCAGCGAACGGCCGTAGGGAATGACGTTGGCGCGCAGCGACAGCTGGTTGATGTCGCGGTTGGTATCGATGTTCGACTCGAAGTTGGTCGCGCGGATCAGGCGATCGAAGTGCTCCTGAAACGCGAACTGCAACGTGTGCTGCGGGTTCACGATCCCGCGCAGCAGCATGCCGCCGCTGAGCCCCCCCTGCGCCGTGACGTCGCTGTTGGACGACAGGTACTGCTCGTAGGCGGCGTAGAGGTCGGCGCTGTACTGGAAGTCGCCGGAGGTCTGGGCCGTGTTTTCCTGCTGCGTCTCGGCGTTCTGATCGTCGCCCGTGGTGCGCCGCGCGAGCCGTTGGCCGGGCAGCGAGCCGGTCCCGAGCTGCACCAGGAGGCGGAGCACCCCCGCGGTCTGCGGCCCGGTCCGCTCGTAAAACACGTTCGAGATCACACCGGTCTCGATGCCGAGCTGCGGCCGCAGGACCGTGCCTTCGCCCACTCGGACGCCCGCACCGCTGACCACCGAAATCGGATTCACTGCGCCGGCAGGATCCATGGCCGGCGGGATCGCCGGCATGCCATCATCGTCGGCGCGCGCCGGCGCGCTCGCCACGAGCGACCCCGCGCAGAGACCCACGAATATTGCCAGCGTTTTCATGTAACTCGCCAAGGTGGTCAGCCGCGGAAGCTCTGGATACTACGCGACATGGTGGGTGCGTCAACTCGAGGCAGGCAAGCGTAGCGGCCCCAGGTTGGCATCGGTCCCAGTCAGTGACCGTGTTCGGGCCCAGTGTTCACGGCGACGCGCGTTCGTCGGGCGGCGTGCCGCGGTGCCGCCTGGGTGAGGCCGCCGAGAGCCGGCGAGCGCGCGCCCGGGCTTACCCGCGCGCCCGGGCTACGCGCGCGCGTAGAACGCGGCGATCTGGTCGACCACGTAGGCCTGGGCGTCGGGGGCGAGCGCGGGATGGATCGGGAGCGCGAGCACCTCGCGGCACGCGTGCTCGGCGATCGGGAGCGACCCGGCGCGGTAGCCGAGCTCGGCGAAGCAGGGCTGGAGGTGCAGCGGCTCGGGATAGTAGATCTCGGTGCCGATCCCGGCGTCGGCGAGCGCGCTGCGCAGGGCATCGCGGCGCGGGGCGCGGATCACGAACTGGTGATAGACGTGCGCCGGGTGCGGCGCGGGGAGCCGGAGCTCCGGCGGGATGCGCGCGGCGGCGAACAGCGCGCGGTAGGTCTCGGCGTGGCGGCGGCGGGTCCGCGTCCACCCGGCGAGCTGCGGTAACTTGGCGCGCAGCACCGCGGCCTGCAGCGGATCGAGCCGGAAGTTGCCGCCGATCGCGACGTGGTGATACTTCGGCCGCGCGCCGTGGCTGCGGAGCAGGGCGAGTCGATCGGCGAGCTGCGCGTCGTTGGTGAGCACCGCGCCAGCGTCGCCCAGCGCGCCGAGGTTCTTGGTCGGAAAGAACGAGACCGCCGCGGCGGCGCCGCGCACCGGGCCGCCGCCGAGGCTCTGCGCGGCGTCCTCGACGATCGGGCACGGCGCCGCGGGGAGCTCGGCCGGCGCGCCGAACAGGTGGACCGGGACGATCGCGCGGGTCCGCGCGGTGCACGCCGCGAGCGCGGCGCGCGGATCGAGGGTCAGCGACGCGTCGTCGATATCGGCGAACACGACGCGCGCACCGAGCCGAGCCGCGCCGCCGGCGGTGGCGAAGAACGTCAGCGGCGTGGTGATGACCTCGTCGCCGCGCGCGATGCCGAGCGCGAGGAAGATCGCGTGGAGCGCGTCGCTGCCCGAGCCGGTGCCGATCGCGTGGCGCGCGCCGGCCGCGGCGGCGAGCTCGCGCTCGAACGCGGCGACCTCGGGGCCGCCGATCAGGACACCGCTGTCGAGCACGCGAGCGATCGCCGCGTCGATCGATAGGCGAACCTGCGCGAGCTCGGCGGCCATGTCGAACAGCGGAATTTTCACGGCGCGCCACGCTAGCACGCGCGGCCGCGGGGATTTTGGTGCTTGCGCCGGTGGTGCATCGGGGGGACGCTCGAGGCCAACCGCAAGGGGGACTCGATGGGAAGCTCGTTCCATCTGCTGTCGCGCCTGGCCTGGATCGCCCTGGTGATCTGCGCGGCGGGCGCGTGCGCCTACCAGCCGGGGAGCTTCGCGTACGCACGGCAAGCGTTTCCGGGGGTTCGCTCGACGCTTGGCTGCCTCGATGTGGCCGTCGAGCGGCGGGCGGATCTGCCGACCGGTCCGGTGCTCGGCTTCCAGTTCGCCAACCGCTGCGATCACGCGATGCCGATCGATCTGGCGGCGGTCTCGGTGGTCGGTCGCGACGCCACCGGCGCCGAGGTGGTGCTGCGGCCCTACGATCCTCAGGCCGAGATCCACGCGGTGGCGCTCGATGGCCGCAGCGGCGGCGGCGAAGCGCTGGCGTATCCATCGAGCCGCGCGATGCCGCAGGTGTGCGTCGACGTGGCGACGCTGGTGCGCGGCGCGCCGGCGCACTGGCTGTGCCTGGGCCGCGCCGCGGCGGCGACCTCGGTGGCGCGCGCGAGCGCCGGCGGTGCGCGGTGAGGTGCGGCGGGCTCGCGCTGGTGGCGGCGGCGCTGACGGCGCATGCCGCCGTCGCGCAGGCGGGGCACTCGTCGTGCGGTGGTGGCGGTGGTGGTGGCGGCCACGGACGGAGCGGCGGGGGTGGTGGCGGTGGTGGCCACACCGCTTGCACCGACCAGAGCGACGTCGTGGGGTATCGCCACTGCGTCGAGTTCGGGGCCTGGGGCGGCGGCCTGAAGTTCCCGGACATCGAGCTCGAGGCCGGCGCGATCGTGCGGCGGTTCGGTAGCTTGCTCGACGGCCAGGCCGGCACCGTCACGCACGGCAGCGAGGCGTTCGCCTATCGCGTGGCGACGCCGGTGGCCGCGGGTCACCGATCGCTCGATACCGCGGTATTATCGACGATGCGTGGGTCGATCGCGCTGCCGGGGGGGCTGTACTCCGCGCTGGAGCTCGATCTGGGCGGGCTGGCGCGCGCCGGGCAGGCGTCGACCGAGATGATGTCGACCGGGGCGTTCGGCGCGCCGGAGCTGCAGCAGCGCCGCGGGTTCGTGGTCGATTCGCTGGGCGCGATCGGCGTGCGTGGCGCGATCCACAGCGGGGCGATCGGCGTCGAGCTCGCTGGCGGGATGCGCGCGGTCTCGTACCACTTTCACAGCAGCTACCACAACTGCGAGCAGATGACGACGCTCACGGAGGTTGCCCCGGTGGCGGAGGCCCGGGTCCACGGCGAAGTGTGGATCTCGCCGTGGCTCACCGCCGGGGCGACGGCGGGCACGAGCGTGATCGAAGGCCACACGTGGATGGCCGGACTGTACGTCGGCGTGCACACGCGAGCGTTCGGCGGCGAGCGGTAGCACGATTCATTCAGGTCATTCAGGGCAGCAGCGGGTTGGGCGCGATGACCAGGCGTCCGCCGCTGGCGGGGTCGTAGGCGACCACGTAGCGGGCGTTGGCGGAGAGCACCGGCCAGACCCAGCTGAAGCTCGCTGGTAGCGGGGCGCTGGTGCCCTCCTGGAAGCGGTCGAAGATCGTCGTGGCAGCGCCGTCGAAGGCGGCCAGGTAGCGACCCGTACCGGACAACCGGCCCGAGGTGAACCCGGCGGTGGAGGGCCGGGTCGTGATCAGCGAGTCGATGTCGCGGACGTAGATCCGATTGGCGGCGCTCAAGACCGGTGGGACCAGGTTGGTCGCCGAGGAGGTGAACGAGACGAACTTACCGTCTGCCGAGAACGCCGGCAGGAACACGTTGGCGTTGGCGGCGTCCCCGTTGGTGCGGACGCTGAGGAGCGTGGTGGTCGCCGTGGCGCGATCGCGCAGGAACAGCAGCGTGGTGCCGTCGGTGGCGACCGGCACGAGGTTGGTCGCGCGCGACGCAAAGGCGACGTAGCGGCCGTCGCCGCTGAGCGCGTGCTGGAGCGAGTCGCCGTCGGTGTTGCCGGTCGGGTTGAGGCCGACGCTGGCCCGCGTGGTGGTCGCGACGGCGACATCGCGCACGAAGACGTCGAAGAAGCCGTGGTCGTCCGGGACGACGTCGGTCGCTTGCGAGGCGAACGAGATCGTGTTGCCGTCGTCGGAGATGTGGGGATCGACGCTGGTGCCGGTCACCTGGTGGCCATCGCTGCTGAGGTTGACGCGGAGGGTCTCGCCGGTGATGCGATCGTGGCGAAAGATGTCGCTGGCGCGGTTGGTGTCGCCGTCCACCAGGTCGGCCGCGTCCGAGGAGAACACGACGTAGCGGCCGTCGGCCGACAGCTGCGGAGCCGAGCTCGCGCCATGCGCCTGGCTGCCGCTCGTGGCCACGCTGGCGCGCGAGATCGCGCGGGTGTTGCGGTCGTAGAGGTAGATGTCGGAGACCCCGTTGGTATCGTCGGCGACCAGCGCCAGGGCCGAGTCGAAGGCGATGAACCGGCCATCGCCGGAGATCGCGGGGAACCGCGGGGAGGAGGCACCGATGAAGCCGCCGACGGTGACGAGCGCCTCGGCCGGCGCGCCGGGCGGGAAGCCGCCGATGCCGACGTGGATCTGGGCGGTGGCGGTCGCGCCCGTGGGGTCGGTGATGGTGTAGCTGAAGGTGTCGACGCCGGTCGACCCGACGTCCGGAGTGTAGACGACGTGGCGGTCGACGACCTCGGCCGCGCCGTGGGCCGGGTCGTCGACCCACGCGATCGACACCGCGTCGCCGTCGACGTCGGAATCGTTGCCGAGCACGTCGAGGGTGAGCGGGGTGGCCGGGGGCGTGGTGGCGTAGTCATCGCGGGCGACGGGCGCGTCGTTGACCGGCGTGATCGCGATCGTCACGGTGGCGGTGGCGGTCGCGCCGCCGGCGTCGGTGACCCGGAACCGGACGGTGCGGGTCCCGGTCGCGTTGAGGGCCGGGGTGTAGGTCCGGCTCGCGCCCGAGCCGGTCAGCTGGCCGTCCGACGGTAGCGCGAGGATCGTGTAGGTCAGCACCGCCGTCTCGACGTCGCTGGCCTGGAGCTTGATCTCGACGGCGGTGTCCTCGGGGATCGACACCGAGCTGTCGGTGGCGAGCGGCGGATCGTTCACCGCGGCGACCTGGATCGAGACCGTGGCGGGCGAGCTGGTGACGCCGCCGGACGAGGCCGTGAAGGTGAAGGAATCGCCGCCGTTGAAGTTGGGGTTGGGCGTGTAGGTGAGGTTCGGCGGATCGCCGCTGAGCGTGCCGTTGCCCGGCTTGCGCTCGACGGCGTAGGTGAGTGGGTCGCCGTCGCCGTCGCTGCCCACGAGCGTGATCTGCGTGGCGGTATCCTCGGTCGCGGCCACGGTGATCGCCGCCGCGATCGGCGGATCCTCGACCGAGGTCACGTCGATCGAGATCGTCGCGGGGGCCGAGATCAGGGTGCCATCGGACACCGTGAACGTGAAGCTATCGGGCCCGTGGTAGTTCGCGTTCGGCCGGTAGGTGACCGGATTGAAGCCGTCGAGCGTGCCGTTCAACGGGGCGGTCGTCACGGTGGCGACCAGGAAGTCGTGGTCGGGATCGGTCCCGGCCAGCGTGATCGACCTGGCGACGTCCTCGGAGGTCGAGATCGTCTGCGGCGTCGCCGTCGGCGGGTCGTTGACGTTCACGATGATCAGCGTGACCGTCGCGATGTTGGAGGTATGCGCGCCGTCGCTGACGCTGAACATGAACGAATCCATGCCGGCGACTCCGGCGGTCGGCGTGAACGTCAGGCTCGGCGGCGAGCCGCTGAGCGACCCCAGCGCCGGCTGGGTCACGAGGTTGTAGGTGAGGGTGGCGCTCCCCAGGCCGGTCGCCGACAGCACGACGAGAAACGGCTTGCCCTCGGTGCCCGAGGCGGCGCTATCGAACGCGAACGGGCCGGAGGAGGAGGTGACGTGGAGCCGGATCGTGGCTGTCGAGCTGGCGCCCGAGAACGGATCGGACGCGCGGAACGTGAACGAGTCATCGCCGATGTAGCCGAGGATCGGCGTGTAGCTCACGACCGGCGGCGCGCCGCTCAGCTGGCCGTGGCGTGGATCGCTGGCGATCTTGAAGGTCGCCGGACCCGTCGCGCCGATCGCGGACAGCGTGATCGCCGTGGGGCCCTGGACGTCGATCGATTGATCGGTAGCCCGGATCGGCCCGATATAGGGCAGGACGGTGACGTGCGCGACCGCGGGCACGTGATGCGTGCGGTCGCTGACGGTCCAGGTCACGTCGAAGTCGCCGGTGAAGCCAGTTTTCGGCGTGACGAGGATCTGCTGGTTCGTGAGCGTGACGGAGGCGGCGGCCGGCGCGCTCGGCGCGCTCACGCCGAGCGTGTCGCGATCGAGGTCGAGGGCGAGCCGGAGCCCGTCGATCGTGACCGCCGTGTTTTCGTCGGTGTGAACGTACTGATCGGCGATGCTCGGCGCCCGGTTTTGGGGGGGCGTGTAGTCCGCGAGGTCGTGTTCAAACGACGGATCGCACGCGGCGACGCCGTGGCACAGCAGGACGAGCAGGCAGAATCGACTCACACGACGCGACATGGCAGCTCCCACGCACGAGGATCAGGATGACGGACAGGCGCCACGACCCGGCGCTTCTCGACATTCAGACGTACCGAGCACCGCGAGGTCGCACGCGGAATGACGAGCCGCTCCCCCACGTCGCGCGCGACATGAGGGAAACCGGTTGCACGTCGTCAAGCCGAGCGGGAGCGGTGGAGGCGGCTTGCCAGATTTCGCCAGGTCGCGGCTCAGATGTCGAGCTCGTCGCCTTCGCGTGCCGGGACGAGCTGGATCTTGCGGCCGCCGCCGTCGTCGAGCGCCTGGCGGCAGCCGGCGACCAGCTGGTCGACTTCGTCGTCGCTGTAGTCCTGGTCGTAGTGGAACGTGATCAGCCGCTTGACGCGCGCGGCGATCGCGGCCGCGGCCGCGTCTTCGTAGGACGAGAAGCCGCGGTTGCGGCGGGTCGCCTGATCGCTCGGCTTGTAGGTGGCGTCGTGCAGCAGCGCGTCGGCGCCGCGGTAGAACGCGACGGCGGAAGGATCGGGCCCGCCACCGGTCGCCTGGCCGACGTCGGAGGCGTAGACGAAGCTGCGTCCGGCCTCGGTGATGCGAAACGCCAGCGCGGTGGTCGCGCCGTGGCGGTGCTCGCGGGCGGTGATCGTGACGCCTTGGGTCTGCCAGGCGACGCCGAGCGGGCAGGTCCTGACGTCGAAGCTCGCCGAGAAGTTCTTGAGCGTTTGCAGCGGCGAGAAGTTGGGGTCCATCTGGCCCTCGAGGATGTCCTCGAGGACTTCGGGCGAGTTGCCGGGGCCCCACACGGTGAACGAGTTGCCGGCGACGAACACCGGGGCGAAGAACCCCAGGCCCTGGATGTGGTCCCAGTGGGTGTGGGACAAGAGGATCGACGCGGTGGCCTTTCCCTGGCCGAACGCACCGGCGATGAGCGCGTTGCCCAGCGGCATGAGCCCGGTGCCCATGTCGATGATGATGAGGCCGCCGGTGCGGGTGTGGACCGAGACGCAGGCGGTGTTGCCGCCGTAGCGCACGGTCTCGGGGCCCGGGGCGGGGATCGAGCCGCGCACGCCCCAGAACCGGATCTTCACGCGTCTCCCAGGGCGATCTCGAGGCCCTCGTAGGCGCTGACGATGCCGAACCGGTCACCCGCGCGCTCGACCACGCCGCGGTAGCTCGCGAGGATCGCGTCGTTCTCGTCATCGCTGCGCAGCGGCGCGTGGTGGAACAGGCAGAGCTGCTTGACCCCCGCGTCGCGCGCGATCGCGATCGCGTCGTCGGGGTGCGAGTGACCCCAGTGCGGGCGCTGCCGGTACTCCTCGCGGGTGAACTGGGTATCGTAGATCAAGAGGTCGGCGCCCCTGGCGAGCGCGACCACGCCGGCCCTCAGCTTGGCGAGCTCGGCGACCACGTCGGCCGCCAGCGGCTCGTCGAGCGACGGCGCCTGGACGATGAACTCATGGCCGAGCAGGAGGTCGGTGAACGGCGCCGTATCGGCGCAGTAGGTCACCGCGGCGCCGTCGGCCTCGATGCGGTAGGCCAGCGCGACCCATGGATGGTTGAGCCGGGTCGAGGTGATCCTGGCACCGCCGAGCTCGAACTGCGCGCCCTCGACGAGCTCGTGGAACGCCATGTCGGCGTGCATCGCCGAGAGCGGCACTGGAAAATACGGGGCGCCGTGCTGCTGCGAGAACACCGCGGCGAGGTGGGTATCCCGCTTGCGGGCGAAGATATCGATCTGGTTGCCGGCGCGGTACAGCGGCGAGAAGAACGGCAGGCCCTGGACGTGGTCCCAGTGGGTGTGGCTGATCAGGATCGAGGCCTTGCCGCGGCCGTCGCGGAACGACTCCTCCATGAGCGACTTGCCGAGCCGCCGCAGCCCCGTGCCGGCGTCGATGATGATCGGCGCCGCGTGGCGGGGGCGCACCTCCACGCAGGATGTGTTGCCACCGTACCGGCTCGTCGTGCGCCCCGGTACGGGGATCGAGCCGCGAACTCCCCAGAACCTGACTCTCATCGTGTGGGCGCGTCGGCGCGCCAACTACAACCGTAACCCTGGCCCGGCCCAGGTGCTAGAACGCCTTGCGCGAATCGAGCAGGATCGTCACCGGGCCGTCGTTGACCAGCTCCACGGCCATGTTCGCAGCAAATTCGCCTGCTTGGACGTGCAAGACGCCAGCTTGGCCGAGCTGGACGAGGGCCTGTTCATAGAGCGCGCGGGCCAAGGCCGGCTCGAGGGCGGCGGTGAACGCGGGACGCCGGCCCTGCCGGACATCGCCGTAGAGCGTGAACTGTGACACGACCAGCACGCCGCCGCCGACGTCGAGCACGCTGCGGTTCATCTTGCCGGCGGCATCGGAGAAGATCCGCAGGTGGACGATCTTGTCGACGATGTACGCGAGGTCGGTCGGGGTATCGCCGGCCCCCGCGCCGAGCAGCACGAGGAGGCCCTGGTCGATCGCGCCGGTCAAGCGAGCTGCCACGGTGACCTGGGCGCGGGTGACTCGCTGGACGACGGCGCGCATGCCCGGGTTGTCGCGCGACTGGCGCTCGATGTATAGCGCCGCGCTTGCTAACGCGGCGGAACTGCTGAGCGGGCCGCGCGACGCAGTTGTCCTTCATGGGCAACCCCGCGAGGTTGCCGGCGGTCACAACCGCGTCTAGGATGCCGGCGCTCATGGTCACTCGGGTCCCCCGTTTTGTTGCGCTGCTGTTGTTGATCACCGGCGCGGGCGCGGCCGCGCTGGCCGGCTGCAGCAAGGAGATCGGCGACGGGTGCACGTTCAGCACCGACTGCAGCCCGAACGGCGATCGGATCTGCGACAGCTCGTCGATCGGGGGCTACTGCACCATCGCGGGCTGCGACTACTCGACGTGCCCGGGCGAGGCCGCGTGCGTGCAGTTCTTCACCGGCAACTTCTCGAACGAGAAGTGCGAACCGACCAAGCCGCCGGATGCCTGCGCGGCCGACGCCACGCAGTGCTGTTCGCTCGACGAGCTGTGCGCGCTCAACGGCCACTGCGTGCCGCGCTCGTCGGAGCACCGGTTCTGCATGCGCACGTGCAACTCCGACAGCGACTGCCGCGCCGAGTACGAGTGCCGCGACATCGCGAAGATGATCGCGCACGGCGGCCAGCCGGTGCTCGCCCCGGGCGTGCCAGTTGACGAGGCGCATGCACCGAAGTTCTGCGCGGCTCGCGGACCCTGATACGGTCGACGGGTGTCGATCGCCGGCTTCCTGTTGCGGCGCGTCGGGCTCGGCGCCGTCGCGATGCTCGGCGTCTCGGTCCTGACGTTCCTGTTCCTGCACCTGGTCCCGGGGGACCCGGTCGACCACCTCGCCGGCGGGGATGTCCCGCCCGGGGTGCGGCTCAAGATCGAGCACTGCATGGGGCTCGATCGGCCGGCCGTCCGCCAGTTCCTGGCGTTCCTTGGCCATGTCGTCGACGGCACGCTCGGCAACCAGTGCCGCAACGGCGACCCGAGCGGACCGACGGTCGCCGACCGGATCGGCGAGGTGATGCCCAACACCCTGGCGCTCGCGGTGTGCGGCATGGCGGTCGCCGTGATCCTGGCGCTGCCGCTCGGGGTCGCCGCGGCGATCCGGCGGGGCACCTGGCTCGACACGCTCGCCACCACGGTGTCGCTGTCGGGGATCTCGGTGCCGCAGATGATGTTCGCGCCGCTCCTGATCCTGTGGGGCTTCATCACGCTCGGCTGGTTCCCCGGGCCCACCGAGGTCGGGCCGCTGGCGATCGTGCTGCCGTCGCTCGCGGTCGGGACCCACCTGATGGCGATGCTGGCGCGCATGACGCGGTCGTCGATGGTCGAGGTGCTGGGCGACGACTACGTGCGGACCGCGCGCGCCAAGGGGCTCAGGGAGGGCCGCGTGCTGTTCATCCATGCGCTGCGCAACGCGCTGCTGCCGGTGATCACGGTCGCGGGCCTGCAGTTCGGCTCGCTGCTCTCGGGGGCGATCATCATCGAGAACGTGTTCGCGCGGCCGGGGCTGGGCGCGACGCTGGTCGACGCGATCAAGGAGCGCAACTACCCGGTGGTGCAGGGCACCGTGCTGGTGATCGCGGCGATCTACGTCACCGTCAACACGGCGGTCGACCTGGCGTACGGCCTGGCCGATCCGAGGATCCGTCGGGCATGAAGCTGTCGCCGAGCGCGTGGCTGGGCCTGGGCATGCTCGCGGTGTACCTGCTCGCCGGGCTGCTCGGTCCGGTGATCGCGCCCTACGATCTGGGGCAGCAGCACGTCGAGCTGGCGCATCAGTTCGAGCGCGCGTCGGCGGCGCACTGGCTGGGCACCGATGCCAGCGGCCGCGACGCGCTGAGCCAGCTGCTGTGGGGCGCGCGCCAGGCGCTGGTGCTCTCGGCGGTCGTCGTGGCGATCTCGTCGGCGATCGGGCTCTTGCTCGGCACCGTGGCCGGCTGGTTCGGCGGCTGGGTCGACGAGCTCGTGATGCGCGTGGTCGATATCCTGATGGCGTTTCCGGGCATCCTGCTGAACATCGCGATCGTCGCGACCGTGGCGCGGCCGGGGATCGGGCTCACGATCGGGGCGCTGTGCGCCAACGGCTGGGTCGGCTACGCGCGCGTCGCGCGCGGCCAGGTGCTCGCGCTGCGCGAGCGCGACTACGTCACGGCCGCCGTGGCGCTCGGTGCCGGCAACCGCCGCGTCATGGTGCGCCACCTGCTGCCGAACCTGCTCGGGCCGGCGATGGTGCAGATGTCGTTCGGCCTGGGCGCGGTGATCATCGTCGAGGCGTCGCTCGCGTTCCTCGGCATCGGCCCTCAGCTCGACTACACCTGGGGGGCGATGCTCGACCAGGCCCGCAACTACCTGTGGAACTCTGACTGGGCGCGGCTCTACGCCGCGGTGCCCGGCCTCGCGATCACCTGGGTCGTGCTCGGCGCGAACCTGCTCGGCGATGGCCTCCGCGATCGGCTCGATCCGCGGCAGCGTGGCAAGGCCTGATGGCGCTGCGCGTGCGCGTGTGCCGGCTGGCGGACGTCGCCGATGGTGAGCTGCGGGCGTTCGCGGTCGCCGGGGTGACCTGGCCGGTGATCGTCACGCGGGTCGATGGCGCGCTGGTCGCCGTGCCCGGGGTGTGCCCGCACGAGGACGTCGCGCTATGGGACGGCGAGCTCGCGGGCCACGCGATCATCTGCCCGGGGCACGGGTACGCGTTCGATGTCCACACCGGGCGCTGTCAAGCTGCTCCGGGGCTCGAGCTGCGGCGCTACGCGATCACGGTGGCCGGCGATGACGTGTGGGTCGATCTGCTGTGAGCGAAGGACCGGACGGGTCACCGGGTCCTCGAGGGCATCGAGGTCGGAGTCCGCGCCGTTGTAGTACCAGCGCGCTGGATCGAGGAACCGGCGGTCCCCGCCCTTGGGGATCATGCAGAGGAACGGCTTGCGCTCGCGCTTGATGAAACCGGACCGCCACATCTGGCGGCTCCGGCCGTCGCGGCCGAACAGCTTGATGTCGACGCTCTCGACGCGGGTCCTCTCGATGGCGTAGCGCACGATCGCTCGCAGCCCGGCGTGCCAGGCGCCCGGCACGGTGACCAGGTCGACGATGCGCAGGACCTTGCCGCGGTGGGTCGCCTCGACCGCGCAGGCGCCGATCGGCGCGCCGTGGTCGACGATGACGAACGCGAGCTGGCGGCGGGCGGGCGCCTCGAGGAACCGCCAGGTATAGAATGTGGCATCGCGGACCGCCGCCAGGCGGAGGTCTTCGCGCGCCTCGGACCACACGCGGTCGACCCGGGGATCGTCGGGCCGCATCGGCTCGAGGTCGGCGGCGCCGTGCGGGTCGCCGAGCGCGACGTCGCAGAGCACCGGCACCCGGACGCCGAGCCCGGCGGCGCGAACCGGCCGGACCCAGCGGGCGACCTCGCCGATCTCGGTCGAGCCGCTGCGCTTGAGCGGGGTCACGTTCATCGCGCCGGGCGCGCCGTACATGCAGCCGATGCGATGGGTCCACATCCCGTTCCACGAGGCGTAGTGCATCTGGAAGCCCCGGCCGGTGCGGCGAAACGCCGGCCGGACGAAGCCATCGCCACCGAGCGCGCCCCGCACGACCGTGCCGTCGAGCCACATGCGAAACGGAAAGAACGACGTGCAGCCGGCGACCTGGGCCCCGGCGAGCGATACCCAGGTCAGCGCCGGACCGGCCGGGTTGGTGTCGTAGAGCCATCGCCAGCGGGCCTCGGCATCGACGCCGGGGATCATCTCGCGAAGCAGGGAGAGGAGCTGGGGCCGGTCCTCGGAGGTCGCAGCGCGTACGTCGGACATGAGGAAGCGATCTAGCAACCGGTGTTCCGCATCGAAGCGCGGCATGCAGGGGCCTGCGCACCCGCGCGAAGCGCCGCGCCTGAGCCGACCGGTCCCAGGGCGCGGCGGCGCCTCCACGGACGCGTTGGGAGAGGTGATTCGTCGGCGCTCGATGTCTCGGCGTGGCACAGCTAGCCGGCCTCACGACCCGGGTCACCAGATACCTTCGGGGGGGGCGCCACCGCCGCAGGTCCGTGATGGTCGGGCGCGGTGTGCGTGGAGGACGGCGCAGCTGCGGGTCGCCGGTGCGTCGCGGTGCGTCGAACCGAGCCGGGTCGTCAGCGTCGGTGGTGTACCGCCCGGGTTTCCAGTGCGTACAACGCGAGACCTGGCGGTGCATCGCGGTGGCTTCGCCAAGCGATCGTGGGCGATGTCCGCTCGTCGTCGCACGATTTGCCCCTCGCACCGCGCGCGGCGTTCGCGCTAGTGTGCGACGACAATGGCGCCGCGCGATCGGGACACTGCGTTCTTCGGACACCCGGCCGGGCTATCGACGCTGTTCTTCACCGAGATGTGGGAGCGGCTGTCGTATTACGGCGCCCGCGTGTTCCTCGCGGTGTACATGGTCACGCCGCTCGCGCTCGGCGGCCGCGGCATGTCGGATACGGCGACCGCCACGGTGATGGCGCTGTATCTATCGTCGGTCTATCTGCTGTCGTTGCCGGGCGGCTGGATCGCCGATCGGTTCCTCGGCCAGCGCAAGGCGATCACGCTCGGCGGCCTCGGGATCATCGCCGGCAACGTGCTGCTGGTGATGCCGATCGAGCCGCTGTTCTATCCCGGCCTGGCGCTGATCGCGATCGGCACCGGATTTCTCAAGACCAATGTCTCGACCGTGGTCGGCCAGCTCTACAAGCCGAACGACATCCGGCGCGATAGCGGCTACACGATCTACTACATGGGCATCAACACCGGCGCGGGGCTCGCGCCGCTGATCGGCATGTGCATCGCGCAGAACCAGGGGTTCCGCCACATGCTCGAGGGCCATGGCATCGATCCCAACTTCTGCTGGAAGGCTGGGTTCGCGGTCCCGGCGATCGGCATGGCGATCGGCGTGGTCCAGTACCTGCTCGGCCAGCGCCGGCTCGGCGACGCCGGCATGTACCCGACCGTGCCGAGCGATCCGCGGCGGGCGGCGCGTGACCGCGCGGTGCTCGGCGTGGTGATCGGCGGCCTGGCCGGCGTGATCGCGGTCGGCGTGCTGATCCACCGCTTCGTGTACGAGCTCAGCGGCGATCTCGTCGTCAACGCGTTCGGCGTCGGCTTGACGATCGCGTCGGTCGCGATCTTCGCGGGGTTCTACAAGACGGCGCGCGATGGCGGCGAGCGCAAGCGGGTCACGGCGATGATCCCGCTGTTCATCGGTTGCATCGCGTTCTTCGCGGTGTCCGAGCAGGCGAGCACGACGCTGGCGCTGTTCGCCGAGCGCCTGGTCCACCGCGAGTACCTCGGGCTGCACGTGGTGTCGAGCGCGTACCAGTTCATCAACTCGGGCGTGATCGTCGCGCTCGGACCGGCGTTCGCGGCGCTGTGGCTGTGGCTCGCCAGGTCGGGTCGCGAGCCGTCGGCCGTGACCAAGTTCGCGATCGGCATGGTGCTGACCGCGCTGTCGTTCGTCGTGATGCTGCCGACCTTGTCGACGGTCAGCGTGGTCGACGGCGTCAACCAGGACTACGTGTTCGCGTTTCCGTACCGCACGGTCAGCCCGAACTACCTGATCACGCTGTACGTGTTCTCGGGCTGCGCTGAGCTGTGCCTGTCGCCGGTCGGCCTCTCGAGCATGTCGAAGCTCGCGCCGACGCGGCTCGCCGGCATGGTGATGGGCACCTGGTTCCTCGCGATCTCGATCGGCAACTACCTGGCCGGGCGGGCGGCGTCGCTGAGCGCGTCGCATGGCTGGGGCGTTCTGTTCGGCGTGCTGATCGTCGCCTCGCTGGCGATCGCGGCAGGCCTGTTGCTGATCGCGCCGATGATGCGCCGGATGATGCAGGGCGGCGACCCACCGGTGCAGTTGCCCAAGGCGATCGTCAAACCCAAGGCCGAAGACGTCGCGGCCACTGCGGAGGGGCCGCTATGAAGCGCGCGTGGATCTTGCTCGCCGTGGTCGTCGCCGCTTGCGGCTCCGAGGCCAACGATTCCTCCGAGCTGGCGGGCCGCAAGGCCGAGTGCCGGCGGCTCGAGGAGCACCTGTTCCAGGTGAGCCCGCAGTCGCAGCTCACCGGGCTCTCCGCGTCGGACCAGCACAAGCGGCTCGATCAGCTGATGGCCGGCGTGCCGGTCGAAGACATCGCGCAGTGCGCGGCGGCTGACCCTGTGGTGGTCGCTTGCATGCAGAAGGCCGCCGATGTCGCCGCGGTCCGCGCGTGCATCCCGGCGATCAAGGGCTGATCGAATCGCGCCTCGAGCGTCGCGAGCCATGGGACCCATGGCTCGATCGAGAGGGTCGATCCCTACCATCGTTCACCTGGGGTCAGGCGGGGTCATGCGCTAACCCGCAAATAGTTCGCTGAGCGAAGCAGCCGCGTGGAAGCGGAGCGCCCAGCGGGCGAGCTGCTCGGCGGACGCGGTCGCGAGGCGGAGCTCGGCTTCGGCATCGACGGCGGTGCCAAAGCGTCCCTTCAGGACGAGCAAGAGCAAGTCTCGTTGGCCTTGCTGGACACCCTGCTGGATGCCTTGCTGGACACCCTGCTGGACACCCTGCTGGATGAGTCGTTCACCTTCGGTCATGATGGCCTCCTTGGCTTCGGGGCCTGCGGCGCGCTCGACGACAGCTGCGATCACCGAGGCCTTGTGGTCATGGACCTGGAGAATATAGCCCATCACGTGGCGCAGCGCCTCGAGCCCGTTGGGCGCGTCCATCACCTCGTGCATGAGCGCGCCCCAGCCTTCGAGGAGCTCGAGGAACTCGTCGCGGTTTCGGCTGTGCTTGAAGCACAGCTCAACGAGCTTGCCCAAGGCTGTCAGCGCCGCTCGCGCGCGCAGCTCGTCGTCGCGGATCGCCGACAGGTCGTCGACGATGTAGTCGAAGTTGACCATGGATCGCTCGATCGCCGGTCGCACGTGGCTCGGGAGATCGAACAACGCCGAGAAGGATCGAGGGGCCGACCACGGGCTCGTGCCGTGATAGAGGACCACCGGGAGGATCGCCGGCAAGCGTTTTTCGTCGGGACGGGTGGCGCGCCAGCGCTCCCAGATCCGGAGCTGGTAGCGCAGCAAGCGATATCCCATGGCGGGGTCGACCGTGCTCTGATGTTCGAACAGGAAGAAGATCAACGCCGCGCCACCGCTACGCCAGGTCACCGAGAACAGCAGGTCGGTGTGCTGCTCGCGGAGAGCGGGATCGACGAAGCTGCCCGGCTGGCGCGCGAGGCTGGACCAATCGAGCGCTTCGGCGAGCGCCGGCGGCATCACGGATCGCAGCGCGCCGCGGGCATGAGCAGGATCTCCGAAGACGTCCTTGAACAGCGCATCATGCGGGTTGGACGACATGGCGCGACCGTAGAGGCGGTGCGCGCGTGCGCGCAAATTCTCGACGGAGATGGCAGCCTCGGCCGCTGTCGGAGGTCGATGCTCCGCAGCGCGCGGATCTCAGATCGTCGGCCACGCTGCGAAGGGGGCGCGATCGGCGGCGCCGCGCGAGCAGCCAGCGCCAGGTGGGTTCCGCGAAGGGTCTTGCGGTGAAGCCGGGCGCGGTGGGTGGGGATGCCGACACCGGGAAACGCTGGCGCACGCCGCGATGGTACCGGCGGCGTAACCCGGCGCAGACCGGTCGCGACCGGAGCGGCCAGCGCAGCCGGCCGGATCAGGGGGCGATGGCGATGTTGCACCTGGCCCGGATCGCGTACGCGAGCGCGTTGCCCGCCGCGCTGGAGCGGGACGAGCTCGGGGCGATGCTGTCGCGCTGGCGGCGTGGGAACGCACGCCAGGGGATCACCGGCGTGTTTCTGTATCACCACGCCTCGGTGTTTCAGCTGCTCGAGGGGTTTCCCGACGCGATCGGCGCTCTGTACGACACCATCGCGCGCGACCCGCGGCACCACTTCGTCGCCAAGCTGCTCGAGGGGCCGATCGCCCAGCGCAGCTTCGGCGACTGGTCGATGGGCCACGCCCGGCGGGGCCGCGCCGAGCTCGGCTGCGCCGCGCCGCTGCGGCCGTTGCTCGACCCGAGCTTTCGCTACTGGCAGTGCGACGCGGGGATGGCCGCCGCGCTCGTATCGGCGTTCACGACCGGACCGTGGCGCCGGTCGATCGGTTGAAGGTAAGATCGGCGGGTGACAGCTGCAGTCGTGTTGTTATCCGGCGGGCTCGACTCGACCACCGCCCTCGCGGTCGCGCGGTCGCAGGGGCTGACCTGCTATGCGCTGACGGTGAAGTACGGCCAGCTGCACCAGATCGAGCTGGCGGCGGCCGCGCGGGTCGCCCATGCGCTCGGGGCGGCCGAGCACCGGGTCGTCGAGGTCGATCTCGGGCCGCTGGCCCGCTCGGCGCTGACGTCGCCGCAGATCGCGGTGCCCAAGGATCGGCCGCTCGCCGAGATCGGCGCGCCTGGCGACGTGCCGAGCACGTACGTGCCGGCGCGCAACACGGTGCTGCTGGCGCTGGCGCTGGCGTGGGCCGAGTCACTCGGCGCCCGGGAGATCTTCGTCGGGGTCAACGTGCTCGACGCCAGCGGCTATCCGGACTGCCGGCCCGAGTTCGTGCGCGCGTTCGAGGCGCTGGCCCAGGTCGCGACGCGGACCGGCGGGTTCCACGTGCGCGCGCCGCTGATCGAGCTCACCAAGGCGCAGATCATCCAGCAGGGGATCGCCCTGGGGGTCGACTACGCGATGACGCACTCTTGCTATGACCCGCAGGGCGACGCGGCGTGCGGGCGGTGCGATGCGTGCGTGCTGCGCCGCAAAGGCTTCGCCGAGGCAGGCGTATCCGATCCGACCCGCTACGGGTAGGATGCGATGGCATGAAGCTCGGTACGCTGCTTCTGCGCAACGCGGCGATCGGGCTGTCGCAGCTCGAAGCGGCGCTCCGCAACCAGGTCCTGTACGGCGGTCGGCTCGGGACCAATCTCGTCGAGCTCGGCTACATCGATCTCGAGCTGTTGTCGGCGTACCTCGCCGAGCTGAGCGGCTTCCCGGTGGCGTCACCGACCCTGCTCGACGGCGCCGATCCCGCGTTGCTCGACAAGCTCGGGCCCGACGACGCCCACCGGCTGCGCGCGATCCCGCTCGGTGCGCTCGCCGATGGTGCGGTGGCGGTCGGCATGGTCGAGCCGACGGACACCGAGGCGATCGAACAGCTGAGCGCGTTGCTCGGCGTCCAGGTCACGCCGTACATCGTGCCGGAGCTGCGCGCGCTGTACTATCTCGAGAAGCTGTTCGGCCTGCCACGGCGGGCGCGTTACCTGCGGGCCGGGCACGCCGCCGAGCGTAACGTCGGGGCCGCGGCGGCCGCGGCCGCGGGCGCGGTAGCTGCCGCGGCGGGGAGCGAGCGGCGGCGGATCCAGCCGGCGATGGGCATGGTCATGCCGCCGGCGCTCACGCTCGAGCCGCGCCGCAAGCGCGCCACGTCACAGGTGCCGGCGGGCGGGGCGCTGCCGTTTGCGCTCAGCTACGCCGCGGCCTGCGAGCGGATCGACGGCGCTTCCAACCGCGACCGCATCGCCGACACGTTCGCCCAGTACGCGCAGGGCCGCTGTGACGCGCTCGTGGTGTTTCTGATCCGCGACGGCAACGCGCTCGGCTGGCGCGGCTGGGTCGCCCCACCGGCGCAGCTCGGCCGGCCGATCGAGGAGCTGTCGTTGCCGCTCGGCGGCGCATCGTCGCTGCAGTCGGCGCACGACGCGGGCCAGCCATTCGTCGGGACGCCACCATCGGCGGCGCGGCCGGTCGAGAAGCAGCTGTGGAGCGCGCTCGGCGCCTCTCCGGAGCCGTTCGCCGTGCTCGTGCTGCCCGTGCTGGTGAAGCAGCGGGCCGTGAATCTGGTCTACGCCCACCTGGTGCACAGCCCGCCGCCGGGCCTGCTGGTGGTCGAGCTCGGCGATCTGGCGATCCGCGCACAGGCGTCGTACCTCCGCCTGATCCGCCAGGCCCGCGGGTCGTGATGCGAATCTCCCGCCGCCGGTCAAGCCCGTGCGAGCGCTTTTCTGAGCCGCCGCCTCTTGTGTATCTGATTACAAACAAAGAGGAATTTAGCGCAGCTGGAAACCGCTGGCCCGGAACTTGACTACGCGCGCCAAAGAGAGAAAGTCACGCCCGTGCCATCACATGTGTCCCTGTCGAACCAAGGCCCCAAGGTCGGGTTCGGCACGATTGCAGCCGCGTTAGCCGCCCTCTCCATGGCAGTTCTGGGTCACTTCTTCATCTGACCGCATCGTAACTGGCTTCCGGTTTCGGCCCGTCCCTACGCTCTCAAGGACGCCGCTCCCTGGGAGACGTTTCACGCCAAGCGAACATTTCTTCGACTTCCCGAGGTCTGGTCACTTCATCGACCTCGTGTTCCCGTTCCCCGGACGTGTTTCGCCTTCTTGCGGTACGCGCGCACGAGGGACACGTCGTGCCTGTGGCCGCGAGCCTCGGGCATTTTCTGATCTGGTCCGCGTGCGGCTGCCCGCGGGCAGCCGTCCGCTGGTTTCGCGCCGAGACCAGCGTCGCGCCGACCTCGGGGCGATTCGCCGCGCCGAGCACGGCCGCGCGTGTGCGCGTCACGCGCCGCGGCGAGCGGTGTCAGGCGACCGGCGGTGCCTGGAGGGGCTGGCTCAGCGTCCGCGAAGCAGAAACATCTCCGGCGGCATCGACATTTTTTTTGAACCGGTCACCATCCGATCTCGCGTTTAAGGAGCTCACAATGGCTGAAGGTACGATCAAGCGTTTGACCGACAAGGGTTTCGGTTTCATCTCCAACGAGTCGGGCAGCGACTTATTCTTCCATATGTCGAGCGTTGAAGGCGTTCGCTTTGAAGATCTCCGCGAAGGGCAGAAAGTGTCCTTCAACGAAGGCCGCGGACCGAAGGGCCCGCGCGCCGAGAACGTCCGACCGCTCTAAACTACGACCTACCAACCACCGCGGCCTCGGGCCGCTTTCGTAGGCCGCCTCGGCGGCCGCGTTGCAACGGGCCCCCAGTGGGCCCGTTGTTGTTTCCGCACCGGCCGGCCGGAGGTCAGGGCTGCTCGCTGCAGTAACGGACCCAGTCGCCATGTTCGATCGGCGTCCCGTGCTTGATCGCGTCCGGATCGGCCAGCACGTAGATCCAGCTCCACAGCGACTCGCCGGTCTCGAGCTGGACCTGGCGGATCACCCGGGCGAACTCGGGGCCCTCGTAGGCGTCGAGCAGGCCCAGCGTGGCAGGCAGCTCGTTCAGCCACACCAGCTCACCGATCACGCGGGGCGCGTCGCACCCTCGCGGCTCGGCGGCTTCGAGGAAACCGCCGTAGCCCATCGGAAATGCGTAGATCGTCCCGCTGGTCGTGGCGGGGACCGCCTTGGCGATCTGGTGGGCGATCAGGGACCTTGCGGTCTGGCCTTGCCGGAGCGTGGCATAGACGAACAGCCGATCGAGCGCGTCGCTGGACCCGGTGGTTCTCAGGACCTCGAAGCTCGCGGTCGACCTTCTGCGCTCGCCCATCGCATGATCTAACCTCGGCCCGCGAGCGCCGTCACCTGGTCGATGAGGGGCAAGATCATCGCGGCGCCGGTTCCTTCGCCGTGACCCAGGCCGACGTCGAAGATCGGATGTAGCCCGAGGTGGGCGAGGATCCGGGGCTGGAGCAACGAGCCGGCGTGCGCTGCGATCAGGTACCCGGTGACGTGCGGGGCGAACGCCGCGGCGGCGAGCGCGGCGGCGGCGGTGGCGTAACCGTCCAGGATCACCGGGACATGTCCGGCTGCCGCCGCGAGCATCAGGCCGGCGAGCACGCAGGTCTCCGGGCCGCCGAACGCGGCGAGCTGGTCGAGCGCCGCGGCGCTGGCGAACGCGGCGCCGCGGGCCGCCGCGGCCTGGGCCCCGGCGTCGCCCAGGCCGGCGGGCACGTCGCCAAGCGCTGCCCCGAGCAGCGCGGCCGCGGCGCGCTCTGCGCCAACGCCGAGCGCGCCGACGGCGAGCAGATCGCGGCCGTGTTCGGTCAGCGAGACCGCGAGCGCGATCCCGGACTCGAGCGCGGCGGCCGCGTCGTCCAGGGTCATCGCGGGGCCGGCCATCAGATCGCGGCTCGGCCGGCCGCCCAGCACCACCGTGGTCGGCGGCATCGCGGCTGCCTCGCGCGCGCCGGCGTCGATCAGCACGATCGACGCGCGGCCGGTGCGCGCGACGTGGACCAGCGCGGCCTCGCCGCTGGCGATCTCGTGGGCGGCGATCACCGTGGGGTGGGCCGCGCCGACCGCGATGCCCGGATCGCCGGCACCGTGATCGCCGGCGCATACCGCGATCGCGCGGTCCCGGGCGTGCGGCTGGGCGGTGTGCTGCGCGCGGCCGAGCGCGACGGCGAGCCGATCGAGCAGCGGGGCGTGGGCGGCGGCGACGCGGCGCCTCGCCGCCTCGCCGTGCGCCGCCGACGCCGGCGCGATGGCCTCGACGACGTAGCGCAGCACCCGGGGATCGGTCACGCGTGGCTCCACAGCCGCGCGCGGCGCTTCTGGCTCACGAGGATCGCGATGAAGCATGGCACGCCGAGCACGGCGGTCACCGCGCCGGTCGGCAGGTGGTGCAGCGGGAGCGCGGTGCGCGCGAGCGTGTCGCACAGCGCGAGCAGCGTCGCGCCGCCAAACATCGAGGCCGGAACCAGCAGGCGGTGATCGGGGCCCAGGACGGCGCGCAGCCCGTGCGGCACGATCAGCCCGATGAACCCGATCGGCCCCGCGACGGCGATCGCGGCGCCGACCAGCAGCGACGACAGCGCGAAGATCGCGGTCTGGGTCCGGGACACGGCGACGCCCAGGCTCGCGGCGACCTCGGGGCCGGCCGCGAGCGCGTTGAGCTCGCGGCCGTAGCCGCTCAGCACGACCAGCGCGGCGCCGATCGGGATGGCCGCGGCGGTCACCGTGGCCAGCCGCACGCTCTCCATGCCGCCGAGCATCCACTGCATCATGTGGGTCAGCTCGGCCAGGTCGCTGGTGTACTGGATCAACACCGACGCCGACGCGCAGAACATCGAGGTCATCACGCCGGCGAGCACGAGCGTCGCGGGCGGCAGGTGCTTGCCGATCCGCGCGAGCTGCCACACCGCGAGCAGGGTCGCCGCCGCGCCGACCAGCGACGCTCCGCCGACCCCGGTCATGCCGAACGATGCCTCGACCCCGAGCCGGATCGCCAGGACCGCCGCGAGCGACGCGCCCGACGAGATCCCGAGCGTGAACGGCTCGGCGAGCGGGTTTCGCAGCAGCGCCTGCAGCGCGCAGCCCGCGGCGGCCAGCGCGGCGCCGACCTCGAGCGAGGCCAGCATGCGCGGGATCCGGGCGGCCCACAGGATCTGGTGCTCGATCGTGCCGGGCGTGAACGCCCGCGGCCCCAGGAGGTCGAGGTGCCAGCCGCGGTCGACCACGGTGCCCAGGAGCGGCGCGAACCCCGCGATCACCGCGGTGACGGCCAAGCACGTCGCGAGCGCGGCCACGAACCGGCGCGGCGTGAGCCGACCGGCGGTCCCGGCGACAAAGCCGGTCATGCCGGCACCGCAAACAGCGCGCCTGACGGCAGCGTCCCGACGTGGATCTCGAGGCCGAACGCGGCGCGGGTCTCGGCGGCCGCGAGCACGAGGGCCGGCGCGCCGCGCGCGGCGAGCCGGCCCTCGGCGATGAGCCACATCGCGCCGGCGTGGCGGAGCGCGAGGTCGAGATCGTGGGTGACGACGACCGCGGCGGCCCCGGCGTCGCAGTGCGCGCGCAGCAGCGCGAACATCGCCCGCGCGTGCGCCGGGTCGAGGCCGGCGGTCGGCTCGTCGAGCAGGAGGCAGCGCGCGCCCTGGCACAGCGCTTGCGCCAGGATCACGCGGCGGGCCTCGCCCCCGGACAGCTCGTCGAACCGGCGCGCGGCGAGGTGAGAGACATCGCACGCGGCCATCGCGGCGCGCGCGGCCGCGAGGTCGTCGGGCGTGGCGAGCCCCAGGCCGTGCTGGCGGGCGTAGCGGCCCAGCAGCACGACCTCCTCGGCCGCGAACGGAAATGCGAGCTCGTAGTGCTGCGGCAGGTAGGCGAGGTCGCGGGCGATCGCCCGGCGCGGCGCGCGCAGCGGATCGTGGCCGAACACCCGGATCGTCCCGCGTTGCGGCGCGACCAGGCCCGCGATCGCGCGGACCAGCGTGGTCTTGCCCGCGCCGTTGGGGCCGACGACGACGACCAGCTCCCCGGGGCCGATCTGCGCGCTGACCCCTCGCACGACCTCGCGCGCGCCGAGCGCGACGTCGACATCGCTGAGGTGGAGCCACGCCATGGCCACCATTGTAGGCGCGTCTCGCGGGTTTGCGCGCTGGTTGGGCCGCTCAGGCAGGTGCAACCATCGCCACGCAGCGCCGCTTGTCGTCCGCGGGCCTGCAAGAGGCAGTTTCTGGCGATGGCCGGAGAAACGCGGTACCGATCCCGGGGCGTGCAGCGCCGCAACAACCGCGTGGCGATGAACCTGCCGATCGAACTGATCGCAGGGGGCAAGCGGATGCGCGCGGTGTCGCAGGACCTGTCGCCCTACGGCATGTTCGTCCGGATGTCGCCGCCTTTGCCGGTCGGCACCGTGGTCCAGGTCGTGATGGCGCCCAATGGCCAGCGCCTGATCGCGACGGCCAAGGTGATCCACTCGCTCGCCGAGGTCGAGGCCAGGACGCTCGGCCGGTTTCCCGGGATCGGCGTCGCGTTTCGCGACCCGGTGCGCCCGGCCGACGAGCAGTTCGAACAGGCGGTGCTCCGGCTGCTCGAACACCACGCGCAGCACCAGCCGCCGGCCGAGCTGCGGATCGTCGTCGCCGACTCCGAGACCCGGATCCTCGAGCGGTTGTCGACGGCGCTGGGCACCGCGGGGTTCTCGGTCGCGACCGCGACCAACGGCATGGAGGCGATCGGCGCGTGCCTGTCGCGCGCGCCCGACGTCGTGCTGGTCGAGCGCGACATGCCGGTGGTCGACGGCCTCCACGTCCTGCAGGAGATGGGGCGCCACGGCGAGCTCGCGAGCGTGCCGGTCATGATGATGTCGAGCGAGTCGACCGATCTGATCCGGCTCCAGGCGTTCCAGCTCGGCGCGATGGACTTCATCCCCAAGCCGTTCACCGTGCTCGAGGTGATCCTGCGGGCGCGGCGGTGGGCGCGCGCGATCCGGCGGGGCGGCGAGCGAGTCGTCCTGCGCGGCACCCTGGCCGAGCTCGGCCTGTCGTCGCTGCTCACCATGTTCGAGCAGGAGCGCAAATCGGGCCAGCTCGCGCTCACCCACGAGCAGCTGGTGGCGTGGATCGACTTCGACGCCGGGAAGATCGTCCGCGCCCGGTCGTCCGAGCTCGAGGCCGATTCGCGCACGGTGCTGATGCGGCTACTCGACTGGCAGGCCGGCTACTTCGAGCTGTCGGCTGGCAGCACCGCGATCGCCACGCCCGATCTCGATGCCAGCATCACCCAGCTGCTGCTCGAGCACGCCCGGGCGCGCGACGAGGCCCTGGCCCGGCGCCAGGCCCCGCCGTGAACGGCTAGTTCGCGATCGCCTGGGCCAGGGCGGCCAGGGCCTCGCCGACGCGCGGCGATGGTGCGATCAGGTACGGCGCGGACAGCGCGCGCACGCGACCGGTCTTGACCGCCGGGACGTCGACTTGCTGCCACGCCGCGATGCTGGTGCGCGCCGCGAACGACAGATCGAGGATCACCTCCGGGCGGGCGCGCAGGACCTCCTCGATCGAGATCTTGGGGTAGCGCACCGGGGCGGCGCGCAGCACGTTGTCGCCGCCGACCACGGCGAGCAGCTCGTCGACCCAGCTGCCCGGCCCGGCGGTCACCAGGTTGCCGAGCCCCGCGGCTTCGCGGTCGATCACGGCGAGCACGCGCGGGCGCCTGGCCGGCCGGTGCGCGGCGGCCCGGTCGAGCGCGGCGTCGATCGCCGCGACCACGCGATCGGCCTGGGCGGTCCGGTCCAGCCGGGCGCCGACCGCGCGCAGCGCCGCCTTGACGTCGGGCAGCGCGTGCATCGCACACGCGACGCTGGTGATCCCGGCGTCGCGCAGGGCACCGGCGGCCTGGTCGTGGACGTCGTCGACGATCACCAGGGTTGGCGCGAGCGAGATGATCGCCTCGAGGTTGGGCGACAGGAAGCTGCCGACCTTGGGCAGCTTGCCGACCTCGGGCGGAAACGTCGAGAACTCGTCGACCCCGACCAGCTGGGCGGTGGCGCCGAGCGCGGCGACGATCTCGGTGGCCGACGGGGTCAACGCGATGATGCGCGGGGCAGCCGGCGCCGGGACGGGGACCGGGGCAGGGGCCGCCGGGGCGCTGGCGGCGGGAGCCGCAGCTGTCGCAGCTGCGTGGGCCGTGCCGGGCCGCCCGGGGCGCGGGGGAGGTTCATCACCCTGGCAGCCAGCTCCGGCCCCCAGGGCGACCGCGACCGCCGTCACGATCGACGCCGAGATCAGAGAACAGATCAAAGATGAGATCGATGCACGGGGAGCTCGCACCCCTCCTTGCATATCACCTGCGGTATCGTGCGGCCGTGGAACGCGGCGATCTCAGCGGCGCCATTCTCGACGGACGCTACCGGGTCATCGAGCCGGTGGCGGAAGGCGCGATGGGCGTGGTGTATCGCGCCGAGCGCTTGAAGCTCGGCCGCATCGTCGCGATCAAGGTCCTGCACGACGTGCTCCCCGACGAGCTGTCGGGCCGCAAGCGGTTCGAGATCGAGGCGATGGCGATGGCCAAGCTCGAGCATCCGCACTGCGCCTCGGTGCTCGATGTGGGCGTCCACGGCGACCGGCCGTTCGTCGTCATGGACTTCGTGAGCGGCCAGAACCTCAAGGAGCTGATCGTCAAGGGCCCGCAGCCGATCCCGCGCGCCGTCGAGATCGTGCGCCAGGTGCTGTCCGGGCTCGCCCACGCCCACGAGCACGGCATCATCCACCGCGACATCAAGCCGGCCAACCTCGTGCTGTCGCAGAAGACCGGCCTGGGCGACCACGTCAAGATCCTCGATTTCGGCCTCGCCCGCGTGCTCGATACCAGCCAGAACCTCACCGCCGGGCTCGCGGTCGGGACCCCGGCGTACATGGCGCCGGAGCAGGTCCGCGGCGACAAGATCGATCATCGCGCCGATCTCTACGCGTGCGGCGTGCTGCTGTTCGAGCTGCTCACCGGCAAGAAGCCGTTCCAGTCCGAGCGCGACGATCCGATCGAAGTCTGCAAGATGCACCTGTCCGATCCGATCCCGCGGCTCGACTCGAAGCTGCCGGGGGTCGATTTCGGCGAGCTCGAGACCGTGATCTTGAAGGCGCTCGCCAAGCGCGCCCGCAAGCGGTTCGCGTCGGCCCAGGACTTTGCCGATGCGCTCGACGCGGCGATGGGCCGGTCGGCGCGGCTGACCACGGCGGTGCCGCGCGCGGCGACGGTCTCGCCCACCGAGCCGCTCGCGGCGATCGCGCCCGACGATAGCTTGGCCGGCGCGCCGGGCTCGCCGCCGCCGGTCGAGGTCGGCTCTGGCGAGGTGATCTCGGCCGAGCCGGCGTTCCTGACGCCGTCGGGCGCCGCGCGCGCGGCCGGGCATCGCGGCGACCTCCCCGGCGCGGAGGTCGGGGTGTCGCCGTCCGCGGTGCTCGCCGAGCTCGACGCGGACGCCATCGCGTCGGCCGCGGCGGCGGCGGCGGCGAGCGCGGCGGCGAGCGCGGATCTCGCCGCCGCGGATCCGGCGAGCCCGGCGACCAGCGGCGATCTCACCCGGCCGCGGGAGCTGGCGCCGCCTTCGGTTCCGGGCGCGCGCGGGGCGGGCACCGCAGGCACCGCAGGCCATCGGGGCGACCGCGCAGCGACGCCCGCGGCCGGCGCGGCGCGCGTGGGGTTCGCGACGCCCCCGACCGGCGCGGCCCGCATCGGCAGCGCCACGCCCGCAGCCGGTGCGCCGCGCGCCGGGCTCGCCACCCCCGCACTCGGGATGGCGCGCCAGGGGTTCGCGACCCCGCCACTCGGCGCGCTGCGGGCGCGGCTCGCGACCCCGCCGGCGGGGGCTGCCGCCGTCGATCCGTCGGCTGCGGGCGCGGCGCCGCCCGGCGGTGCGGGGGATCCGCGCGCCGAGCCCGTCGGCACGTTCCTGGGCATGGTGGTGACCCGCACGCCGGTCACCGGGACGCGCACGCCGGTCGTGATCCGGCCCGCGGCGCCGGAGCCGGACTCGGCCGCCGCGCCGCGCCGCCAGCGCTCGTGGCCGCGGCGCTACATCGTGGCGATCGTCGCGAGCCTCTTGGTCGCCGGCGGCGCCACCGTGGCGATCCTCGCGCCCCGCGGCCCGGCGCTCGCCCCGGCGGCGGCGCCGGCCGCCGCGCCGGCCGCCGCGGCCCGGCGCCCAGATCCCGGACACAACGTGATCGCGCGGGCCAACGAGCTCGTCGCGCAGGGCGACAAGGAGGCCGCGCTCGAGCTGCTCAATCGCTCGCGCCGCCAGTCCCCGGACAGCGCCGGGCTTGCGTACGCCGCCGGCCGGATCTACTTCTCGAAGTTCTACTGGTCCGAAGGGATCCGGAACTTCCGGGACGCGATCCGCAACGACCCGACCTACCGCAGCGATCCCGAGCTCATCAAGACCGTGCTGCGCGGATTCCTTTCGACGCCGAGCTACAACGAGGACCTCGCGAACTTCCTGCGCGACGACATCGGGAGCGCGGTCGCGCCGCTGCTCGAGGAGACCGCGCGCGATCATCCCAACGCGGCGCTGCGCAGCCGGGCCGCCGCCGAGCTGCGGCGGCGCTATCACTGAGATCGCGAAGCTCGCGAACGCCGTCGCGCCGGTCCTCATGGCCGTGGCGCTGTCACCGGACCGCCTTGGCGCGCCTGGCGCGGCCCTAGGTCCTGCCTGGCATGCGCACGTGCGCCGGCCGCGCCCGTTTTTTTTCCAAGGGGATCTCCCCGGAGCGGTGCGTCGATCAACAGCGCACCCTGCTGCCCACAGAGTTTTCCACAGCCCCCGCTAAGTTTTGGGAATCCAGCCCGAAAGTCAGCGGAATTCACCCACAGTTCACGCTCAATCCACAGCGTCTCCACCGCCTGGCCTCAGCCCGCTACACACCATATGTAGCCACGCCTGATGCGACACCCCCTAAATCTAGTGGCCATTTTTGTTGCTCGACCCCAGGCCGCCTCGCTACAAGTGCGTTGTGACGGTCCTCTCGCATCACACGACCTGACGTGAGCTGACGCGAGCTGGCACGGGGTTCTACGGAACCGCCATCGAACCTATCCGGAGTGTCCGGATCCAGTCACCCGACAACCGATCGATACCGAGCGATTTTGTCAAAAAGGTCCGCGTAGATAGCGCAACTACGCGACGGAGGCTCGTGCCTTCAGGCAAGGTCCATCAAAGCTGACAAACCACTGTCAGGCTGCGTGTTTAAGTTCTGGTCAAGCCGTCGAATCCAAGTCAGCGCGCGCCCGCAGCCCGTCGTTTCCATGTCTGAACCATCGCAAGGAGGGGTCTTCATGCAGTCCGTCACCACCGGGGATCACACGCGCGCTTCGCGCCAGAAGGCGAAGCAAGTGTCGAGGGTCAACGATCTGGGCGCGCTTCGCCCGGGCCTCACCGTCGAGCGCTTCTTCACCCGCCCGGGCGTCGACCCGTTCGACACCGTCGAGTGGGAGCGGCGCGATGCGGTGATCAGCGGTGCCGACGGCAAGGTGTTCTTCGAGCAGCGCGGCGTGGAGTTCCCCAAGACCTGGTCGCAGACGGCGACCAACGTCGTGGTGCAGAAGTACTTCCGCGGCACGCTCGGCACCCCGCAGCGCGAAGACTCGGTGCGCACGATGATCGCGCGCGTCGCCGACACGATCTACGCCTGGGGCAAGGCCGACGGCTACTTCCGGAGCGACGCCGACGCGTTTGCGTTCCGCGACGAGCTGGTCCACCTGCTCCTGCACCAGAAGATGGCGTTCAACTCGCCGGTCTGGTTCAACGTCGGCGTCGAGGAGTACCCGCAGTGCTCGGCGTGCTTCATCAACTCCGTCGATGACTCGATGAGCTCGATCCTGGGGCTCGCGAAGACCGAGGGCATGCTGTTCAAGTACGGGTCGGGCACCGGCTCGAACCTGTCGTCGCTGCGCAGCTCGCGCGAGCACCTGAACGGCGGCGGCACCGCGTCGGGGCCGGTCTCGTTCATGCGCGGCTTCGATGCGTTCGCCGGCGCGATCAAGTCGGGCGGCAAGACCCGCCGCGCGGCCAAGATGGTGATCCTCAACGTCGATCACCCCGACGTCGTCGACTTCATCGATTGCAAGGCGATCGAGGAGAAGAAGGCCTGGGCGCTGATCGACGCGGGCTACGACGGCGGGTTCAACGTCGTCGGCGGCGCGTATGACTCGGTCAACTACCAGAACGCCAACCACTCGGTCCGCGTCACCGACGACTTCATGACCGCGGTGATCCGCGACGCCGACTGGCACACCCGCGCGATCACCGATGGCCGCAAGCTCGACACCTACAAGGCGCGCGCGGTGATGCGCAAGATGGCGAACGCCGCGTGGATCTGCGGCGATCCCGGCATCCAGTACGACACGACGATCAACGACTGGCATCCGTGCATCAACACGGCGCGGATCAACGCGTCGAACCCGTGCTCGGAGTACATGTTCCTCGACGATTCGGCGTGCAACCTCGCGTCGCTGAACCTGCGCAAGTTCCAGCGCGCCGACGCCGGCGAGCTCGATCCCGAGTCGTTCCGCCGCGCCTGCGCGACGACGATCACGGCGATGGAGATCATCGTCGACAACTCGAGCTATCCGACGCAGCAGATCGCCGAGAACAGCTACAAGTTTCGCCCGCTCGGCCTCGGCTTCGCGAACTTGGGGGCGTTGCTGATGTCCCGTTCGCTGCCCTACGATTCGGAGGCCGGGCGGGCGTATGCGGCGGCTGTCACCGCGCTCATGTGCGGCGAGGCGTACCGCACGTCGGCGCGGATCGCGGCCGATGCCACCGGGCCGTTCGCCGGCTACGCCGATAACGAGACCCCGTTCCTCCAGGTCATGCGCAAGCACCGCGCGGCGTGCGACCGGATCACGGACGCTCAGCACGTCCCGGCGGAGCTGCTGAAGGCGGCGCGCGACGCATGGGACGGCGCGATCGATCTCGGCCAGAAGTACGGCTTCCGCAATGGCCAGACCACGGTGCTCGCGCCGACCGGCACGATCGCCTTCCTCATGGACTGCGATACGACCGGCGTCGAGCCCGACATCGCGATCGTCAAGTACAAGCGGCTTGTCGGCGGCGGCGTCATCAAGATCGTCAACCACACGGTGCCGCAGGCGCTCGGAAAGCTCGGCTACAGCGAGCGCGAGGTCGAGGCGATCATCGCGCACATCGATCGCCACGATACGATCGAGGGCGCGCCGCACCTCAAGGACGAGCACCTGCCGGTGTTCGACTGCGCGTTCCGGTCGTCGAACGGTACGCGGTCGATCCACTACATGGGTCACATCCGCATGATGTCGGCCGTGCAGCCGTTCCTGTCAGGGGCGATCTCCAAGACGGTCAACCTGCCGACCGAATGCACCGTCGAGGACATCGAGGACGCGTACATCCAGGCATGGAAGCTCGGCCTCAAGGCGATCGCGGTCTACCGCGATGGCTGCAAGCGCACGCAGCCGCTCTCGACCAGCATCCAGCAGGCGGTCAGCGACGGGTCGAAGGCGGCCGCGCTCGACCCGGCCGCGTTCACCGCCGCGATCGCCGCCGGCACGGTGAAGTTCGATCCGCTCGAGCTGCTGGCTCCCGAGGAGCGCCGGCTGGTCGAGGCGCTGCGCGCCCGCAAGACGCGACCGGCCGGGCCGCCGATGGCCAATCGCTACAAGCTGCCGGACGAGCGCGCGTCGTTCACGCACAAGTTCTCGATCGGTGGCCACGAGGGCTACATCACGGTCGGCATGTACGAGGACCAGTCGCCGGGCGAGATCTTCGTGCGGATGGCCAAAGAGGGCTCGGTGATCGCCGGGCTGATGGATTCGTTCGCCACGGCGATCTCGCTGGCGCTGCAGCACGGCGTTCCGCTGCACGTGCTGATCGAGAAGTTCAAGGGCACGCGATTCGAGCCCTCCGGGTTCACCGGCAACCAGGAGATCCCGCTCGCCACGTCGATCATGGACTACCTGTTCCGCTGGCTCGCGATCCGGTTCCCGTCGGATGGCCCGTCGATGTACGAGCGCCATCCTGCCGCCAAGGCGGCGCAGCTCGATCTGCCGAAGATCCCGCTCTTGTCCAAGGACTTCCTCGCCGTCGAAACGAAGTCAGGGGCGCCGGCGATCCCGGTCGAGGTCGTCGATCACACGCGGCCGCGCGACCGCGCCTGGGTCCAGGAGACCGACGCTCCACCGTGCCACGAATGCGGCACGCTGATGGTTCGTAACGGCGCATGCCACAAGTGCCCGAACTGCGGCTCGACCAGCGGCTGCTCGTAGCCGTGGCGCGATCGCCCGGAGACGAGGCCGCGGTCCCGCTGTCGAGCCCCCCGTGGGGAGACGAAGGCGCTGTCCCGAGACCTTGACTGTTCGGCAGCGAGGGGGGTTTTCGGCTATCGTACATGCATGAGGGCCGGTGACGTGTTCGCCCGGGCGAGGTCGGCGCTGGCGGGCAGGCCGCGGCGCCGCATGCCGTCGGTGTTGCCGCGCAGCGCGGACGCACCGCCGGTGGCGTTCCTGGTCTCGCTGGCGCGGCCCCAGGGCGATCTCGTCGTCCCGCTGCACGCGGGCGAGAACTTCGTCGGCCGCGAGCTCGCCGATGGCTCGCGGTTCGGCGAATGGCCGGAGCCTCCGGTCGTCGAGCGGTCGCAGTGGTTCATCGAGTGCGATTTCCACGGCGCCGATGTGTGGGACGCCGATTCGCGTCACCACAGTGTGCTGGTGCCCTGCTCGATCGCGGGCGGCATCGAGCTCGGCGGTGGGCTCGACGGGCTCGACGAGCTGTTCGCGGTCCCGGGGATCGTGCCGCTGCGTCGCGCCAACGATCCGACGGGCTGCTATCGCCATCCGCTCGATGATGGCGATGTGCTGCGCAGCTGCTACCAGGCGTTCGCGTTTGGCTGGATCGAGCCGCGGAAGTCGAAGCGCTTCGCGTCGCTACCTCGAGCGATCGTGCGCGCGCCGCGGTGAGGGCCGGCTACTCCCAGGCGATGTCCATCGAATCGTCGTCGCCGATCGCCTTCTCGAGCAGCGCGAGCAGCTCGGGGTCGGCCCCGTTATCGGACAGCAGCTCCAGCGTGTCGCGATCGATGAAGTAGTCGTCATCCTCGTCGTGCTCTTCCTCGAGGTTCTCGACGAGAAATGCGAGCTGCTTGTCGGAGATGTCTCCGATCGCGTCGCCTGTATCGATCCGGATCAACCGCGGCATGACCTGAGTCTGCCCAGCAGGCGTGGTCGTGGTCAACCGGCGGCGTGCTACAAGCCACCGGTGACCGATCTACCGCGGGCCACAGACGTCGCGATCATCGGCGGCGGGTTTGCCGGCGTGGCCACCGCCCGTGCGCTCACGCAGCGCGGCGTACGCAGCGTGGTCCTGGAGCGGGAGGACGCGCTGGGCCGGTTCGCCAGCGGGCGCAGCGCAGGCCTGGGCCGCCAGCTCGCGGAGGACGACGCTACCACCGCGCTGACGATCCGCGGGGCCACGCTCTTGCGCGGCGCGCTCGCCGCAGCATGGCAACCATGTGGAGGCATTCTCAGCTTCGATCTGGAAGCTGACGCCGAGGTCTACGCGGCGCGGGCCGCGCGGTTCGGGGTCGCGACCGAGCGGCTCGATCGCCGCCGTGCGATCGCGCGATGGTCCGGCCTCGCGGCGCTGCCGATCGCCGCGGCGCTGTACGTGCCGAGCGACGGCGTGATCGACGTCGGCGGCCTGCTGGCGGCGCTGGCGCGCGAGGCCGCGGTGGTGTGCGGCGCCGGCGTCGAGCGCGTCGAGCCATCCCCAGGTGGCGTCCGGCTGACCACCGCGCGCGGCGCGCTGGACGCGCGGATCGTCGTCGATGCGTCCGGGGCGTGGGCCGGCGGAGTGACCGGTGATCCGGCGCTGGCGTCGTTCAAGCGCCACGTCTATGTGCTCGAGGAGGTGGCCCCCGCGGGCGCGCCGTACTGGTGGCACCT
>Ga0302322_100000199_pt1 | contig 43168 bp, 25 predicted proteins | sample Fen_T0_2_FD_203757 | JGI IMG/M metagenome (GOLD analysis project Ga0302322, IMG submission 203757) | Peat permafrost microbial communities from Stordalen Mire near Abisko, Sweden - Fen_T0_2 | ecosystem: Environmental > Terrestrial > Soil > Wetlands > Permafrost | place: Sweden: Abisko...
GTGTCCCGAGCCGCCAACGGATCTGGATAATTCCGTGGCGCTCCACGTTTATTACATCGCCCAGGAAGCGGTCTTGAATGCCGCGCGGCATAGCCAGGCCACGACGATCACCCTGCGGCTGGTGCCGGCCAAGGAGCGCATGCTGCTGACCATCCACGATGACGGCTCGGGATTTCAACCGGAACAAACCCGCCGTGCCGGCATGGGGATTGCCATCATGGGCTATCGGGCGCGCGTGATCGGGGCAAATCTGGACTTGAAAACGCAACCCGGACATGGCACTGAATTGACTTGCAGCTTTCAGCCTTCGACGCCAAAGCCACCCAAAAATCCATGAGCGAAATTCGCAACAGCAGTCTAGCCGGCGCCGCCACCCAGCCGCCAGCCGGTCCGGCCACCGCCGGCACCGCCGTAGAGAAGAGCCAGATTTACCTCGTGGACGATCACGCCATGTTTCGCGACGGCCTGCGGCAGATGATCAATCTGGAACCGGACCTGCATGTCTGCGGCGATGCGCCCGACGCCGTCCAGGCGATGACCGAACTCGCGGTGCTGCAACCGGACCTGGCGATCGTCGATATTTCCCTGGCTGGCAGCAGCGGCATTGACCTGGTCAAAACGATCAAGCGTGAACTGGAGGATTTGCCCGTGCTGGTGGTTTCCATGCACGATGAATCGCTCTTTGGCGAACGGGCGTTGCGGGCGGGCGCGATGGGCTACGTGATGAAAAGCGAGCCGGCCAAGACCGTCCTGGCGGCCATGCGCAAAGTGCTCCGGGGCGAGGTGCACATCAGCGAAAAAATGGCCAGCGCGGTGGTGACCAAATTTTTGCAGGGCACGCCCGAGGCACCCTTGCCGCTGGAAAGCCTGAGCGACCGCGAGTTGGAGGTGTTCCGCATGCTGGGCCAGGAAAAGGGCACGCGGCAAATCGCCGAGGAGATCAAGGTGGCGCTGCCCACCGTCGGTTCGTTCAAAAACCGCATCAAGGAGAAGCTCGGGATGAAGAACTCCACGGAGATGATCCTGTACGCCATCCAGTGGTATCGCCAGGAACAGCCGAAATAAACGACCGCAATTGAACACTGGGAGAAATGTGCCGCTAATCGACGCCGCTTGGCGCTGATTCATACGGGCCTGGCCCGACAGAAAATTGGCGTTCGTTCGACCTGCTGTACCGGGCGGCAAACGTATGGGCCCGAGTTTCAGCAGCGGGCTCGATAAAGAGAAATCGCGCATTAACTCGCGCCCGGTTTGCGGGTCGGGCGCAGGAATTTCCAAAATGGGACGTACTATGTCCTGCTTAATAACTTTGGGAAGCGGGTTACCGGTTTGAATAAGGCGATATCCCGATGGCATGGTTGCTGCTTCTGCTTTTTCACAAAGAAAAGCCTGGAATGATGCTACCCGTCTTTATGTCTCTTTTGAGTGTCACCTCACTGAAACCTCACCGGTCTGCCACTTCAATTGACGCTGTCAAAGTTCGCCAGTCGGGTTTCTCGCGCGCTTGGTACTTCTCCCTTCTGCTGTTGGTCACCACCAGCATTATCGCCCAGGCGCAATCCAACCCGGCTCCACGTCTAAGTATTGGCTGGCTCGCCAATCAATTGCAGGTTTCAATTCTCAATGCCGACACGGGCCGGGTCTATCAGATTGAAAGTCGGAGCAAACTGGATAATTCAACTGCCTGGACACCGCAACTCCTCACCGTGCCAGGGCAGACAAATTTCACCATCGCCACGCCCTCAAATTCATCCCTGTTTTTCCGCGCCACTCTGGCAACCGAATCATTGCCGCAGATCCTTTCCTTCACCGCCAGCCCGGCCACCTTGCCCACCAACGGTTCCGTCACCCTGCATTGGAGCGTCGCTGGCGCCACGACAGTAAACCTCAATAACGGAATCGGTGACGTCACCGGCACCACTTCCTGCGTCGTGAGCATTGCGGGCACGCGAACCTTCACGCTCACGGCGAGCAATCGTCTGGGCTTCGTCACCAATCAGGCCACGGTGGTGGTCGGCACCTTGCCCGCTGAACACAATGGCCGTTTCGTGTCCTTGGTCTCGCCGATCAGTGGACAGCATTTCCTGCCGCCCGGTTTTGTGCGCGTGTTTGTCGCGGCCAAGGACCCTGCGGTCGACACCAATTTCCCTATTGATGGCAAGGGCGGAAACGCCGCGCGCACCCAGTTTCTGGTGGACAACGAAGTCGTCGCGGAAATGGCCGGCCAGGAGGCGGAATATTGGGTCTTTCATGCGGCGCTGACAAATCTCCCGCCCGGAGATCATATTATTCGGGTCCGTGCATTCTACGACAGCCCATCGGAAATTCTCGATAGCGACCCGGTCGCGATCACCGTGGACGCACTGCCAACCTACGCGCAGGTGTTGAACCTGACCCAGGACCTCGTATTGAGCGGTTCGCAATCGTTGCAAATGACCGGCACACCAGCGGGGCGGGTACGAATCAATGGCAACGGCTTCCGCATTCGCACCTCCGGAACATGGACCGGACATTTTACGCTGAGTTACGCGGACATAACCGGGTTGGGAAAACTGAACGACGGCCTGCTGGCGATCGATGTAACCACAACGGCCCCACTGACCCTCGCAAACTGCAATCTCGACGGCTGCGGCAAACTGGCGCTGACCATGAACGGCACCGCCACCGCCACCATCTGCAGCAACGAATTTCGCGGCAATACCTTGGTGCCACTGAGTCAATATCCGGATGAGACCTACGGCGACCAGAGTTCCTATCCTGCACTGCAACTGCTCGGCAGTTCCACCGGGCAAAAGGTCTATCGCGCCAACAACATGGGCGCCGGCTGGTTGCGGTTAACCGGGGTCAACCACTGGATCATTGGGGGCGAGACGGATGCGGATGAAAACATCTTCATCGGCCCGCGGGTGGGAATCATGCTGGAAGGCGGGGCGCATCACATCACCATCCGCCGCAATTACAGCCGGCACGTTTATTTCGGGGGCTGGAGCCAGGGAAACAATTTCGAACTCGGTGCCGCAAACAACAACGTCCTCGTGGAACACAACGTGGTGCGGGACAGTTCCTGGGCGGTGCGCGATGTGGCGTGCGAGTTCCGTTATAATCTGGTGCTGGGTGCTGGACACCAGTGGATGTGGATCACGGGCGACAATGCCTTTGTCCATCATAACATCTTCGCGGGAGGCGACGCGGATGTCACTGGCATCTGGCTGATCTACAGTCCACAGAACGTCCGGTTCTACAACAACACAATTGATGGGCTGAATCAAACGGCCGGCCCAAGTGCTTTGAACGTCGGCGAGGCGGCGACGGCGGACGTTCAATCCTGCGCGTTCCTGAACCTGCACGCGCCGGTCATGGTTGACTTTCCCGGCGCAACAAATTTGATCAACACCGGCCACAATGCCTTCTATAACCTGCAGGCCGGCAGCCTGCAAAATTATGCGGATAACCGGCATCCGGCCACGGATGTCGGCGGATTGAATGCCCAGGTGAATCCGGGCCTGGCGAATCCTACGAACAATGTGGGCATTGAGGACAGCGCCATGTGGGCGCGGACGACGACCACGCGCCAGATTTTGGAACTGTATCGCACCCGTTACACTCCGCTGCCGGGCAGCCCATTGATTGATGCCGGGCATGGCGGCAATGGCAACGATATTGGAGCCGTCGGCGCGGGAACCACCAATCCCGACGACCAGTTTGGTATCTTAACCCCCTGAAAAACCAGCCAACCGCCGCTTACCTGGAACCAAGACAAAATATATTATGATCAGACCACGCCATTTTATCGCCCTCAATCTGTTCCTCCTCGCGACGGCCGTTCAGGCGGCCTCGCCAGGCCTCGGCCTGCTGGACGCCTCCGTTTCGTCGGACCTGAAAAATGTGACCCTGCACTGGGCGGCCACTCCCGGCCAGGCGGAACAGATCATGGTCAGCAGCAATCTAATCAATTGGACCAGCCTCCCGCCGGTTTTCGTTTCCGTTTTCAACAACTCCGCCTGGTCGGACAACGGCTCGCTGACCGGCGGCCTCTTCAACTCGCAGCCGCGCCGGTTTTATCGGTTGCAGTCTGCCCCGGCTGCCAGCGTGTCCCCGGGCGTGCCGCTCACTTTATTGCCGGCCAGCCCGGGCGTCGCTTATTCATGGAATTTGGGCGACGGCACTACTTCCACTTCCAATAACCCCGTGCACTCGTATCAAGCGGACGGAATTTACACCATCACTTCCGTGGTCACCGATTTGAACGGGTCGCACACCAACACCGGCACGATTCAAATGGAAACCCCGGCGCAAATCCTGCTAACGCCCACGGTGCTGGCCGCGATGCGGCAGAAAGCGACGAATAACACCGCGCAATGGCAGAGTTTCAAGTCGCGGTTGGACGGCCAGCTTAATGTGATCATCGAATCCGGCGGCGCGTATCAGGGCGACGAGCTGTCGTGGATTGGCGATTACGCGCTGGGTTACAAGGTGCTGCAATTCAAAGATCCGGTGACCGCGAACAAGTACGCCGACAAGGCCCTCGCCCTGATGCGATCAGCCTTGCAGGACCACCAGAAATTCGGCGAATACGCCCAGCAATACCTTGCGCGCGGCAACGGCTCGACCAAGGTGTTCACCCTGCCGGATACGAACATCGTCGCGTCCTCGCTGACAATTTATAAAGCCCCCATCAAGATCGTCACGGTCACGCGCGCCACCTCGACGAACCTGACGGACGAAGTGGATAGCTACCTTACCTATATCAAAGCCAGCAATACGTCCGATGGCCCCGCAAATTATGTGGAAGGAACCGATTGGCGGCACAGCGGCGATTTGCCCAATTATCTGATTGATTGGTCCCCGGCCGCAGCGGGCCGCCGCCCTGCCGCGGGCGCCACCTATTACGTGACCGCGGCATCAAGTCTCGAGGCTTTGAGCACCTCCGCAACTTTGTCTGGCAATACGGTCACCCTCTCCACGGCCCCCGGCGTAAATGAGGCGGTTTATGCCGAATACATTTACGGGGTCCATGCCACGAATTATTCGACCCTGGCCTATCAACAATCCAGCGCCGGCGATGGCGGATTGAACTCCATGATGATTGATGACGGTTTCCCGTCGCGTTATCTGGGGAAATTCACCGCGCTGGGATATGACTGGTTGTACGGTTATCCCGGTTTCACGCCGGCGTTCAAGACACAGGTGGCGGACATGCTGGTACGCTGGTCCGATGTCGCGAAAACCACGGTTTACCGCGTGGACGATCCCGCGAGCAACTATGCCGAGGGTAATTATATCAGCAAGGTGCTTACCGCCCTCGCGCTCGGCGGCGGACGCAACCCAAATGGATCACGCCTGATCAATGAAATGCTCGCCTATCGCCAGGCAAACGTCCTGCCGGTGATCACCAACCTCACCACCAGCCTCTACGGCGGCTTCTGGGCGGAAGGGTGGAATTACGGCCAGCAAGCTTCGCGCAACTTGGTTTTGGCGGGATTGGCCCTTGAAACCGCTGGTCTGGCCAACATCACCCCCGAGCGCACCTGGGCCGGCCAGGTCATCAACAGCCTCATCAGCGCCCAGCCCAGCCAGGACCAGGTTTATGACGGGGGAGATTGGTATGCCTACCCGGCGCCCTTCGTGGAGAAGGATTTGTTCTATCTGATGGCGACAGCCACGACGAACGCCACGGCCTGCAGTTACGCAAATTATATCATCCAGAATTACCCGGGCAACCAGGCCCGGGACATGCAGGACCTGCTCTACCGCGACACCAGCGCGGCCTCGACGTTCTGGGCCTCCGCGCCGCTCCAATATCTGAACCCGGGCACCGGCCTCCTCTTCGCTCGCAACGATTGGAATTATAATTCCACCTGGGTCGCGTTTCAGTTGGGCAATCTGCTTGAGACCGACCATCAGCAGGATTGTCAGGGGCAATTGGAAATCCAACGCGGGGCCGACGGCCTGCTGATCAACGCCAACGAGGTGGGCGAAAACCAGCTGCCCAGCACGCAAAGTTCGTTTGGCAACCTGATGGTCATTGATGACAATGGTGCTGGCACACAGGTCTACCGCTATAATCAAGGTTCCTGGTTTGGCACCCCCGGCTGCCGCATCCTCAACTACGAAGCCACGAACGGTTACGTCTATGCGGGCGGCGATTACGCGGCATCCTATGGATTGAATTTCACGCCCGGGATCGGAACAGCCAGCCAATTGACCCGCCAGATTGTATATTTGCGCCCCGATTACCTCGTGGTCCATGATCGCGCCGTCACCAAATCCACCAACGACCTCAAACAATTGCGCTGGCATTTCCTGAACAATCCCGCCTTCAACGCCACCACCAGTTCATGGGTGGAGACCGCCGGGACCAGCAAATTGTTCGGCCAGACTTTCTCCCGCGCCTTGCTCCTGAGTTCAAATGTGGCGGTGCACTGTCCCGACGATTCAAGTTCTGCCATCGTTTATCGCATCACGACGCAAAATGCCGCCCTGGCAACCAACGTCACCTACCTCACCGCCCTGCAATCCGCTCCCGCCACCACCGCCAACATGGTGACCACCACGTTCGTGCGCTCGACTGACAGCCGCATGGAAGGCGCGCAAATGGGCACCCATGTCGTATTGTTCGGTTCGGATGCGCCGCTGAATCCCTTCACCGGCATCCTCACCTACACCATCACTGGTTCCCCGGCTGTGATCCATCTGCTCGCCGATCTTCCACCCGGCCGCGCCTTCCAGATTTCGGCCAACGGCAATCCAATTGGCATTTTTACGAGTTCGCCGCAAGGCACGCTCACCTTCACCAACGCAATTTCCGGCTCCCAAACCATCACCCTTCAATGAGCGCATTCAAAAGGACGCGCCCGGCGAGCCTGGCAATATCCATCGCCGTCCTCTTGCTGCGGGCGCACGTTGGCTGCGCCAATCCCACGGTCGGCGCCCACACGCTCACGCACTATGACCTCGGCCAGAATGGCAGCGTCAGCATATCCACCGGCACCATGAATACGCAGACCGCCGGCAGTACGATGCTGGTCTGCATCGGCCGGGGAGCTATTTCGGCGTTCACCCAACCTCCGACCGATAACAAGGGCAACGCGCCCTATGGTCAACTCGGCCCGCCGCACGCTTATGTTCCTCTTTATCCCAATTCCGGCACGGCCCTCTATGCTTTGCCGGCGATTGCGGGCGGAAACGGACATATTATTACCGCCAGCACGATTGCCCAGGACGAAGTGACCTTGGACGTCGTCGAAATCAAGCAGGGCGGAATCATTCAGGACTATAAATGGAATGAAGTTTTGCAGGGACATCCCCTCACCAGCCTGGAGGTTACCACCACCGGCCCGGCGACTCTGGTTGCCTTCTGGTGGGGTGACGGCAACCAGTACTTTGTCCATACGGCGGTTCCTGACAGCGGATTTACCGTCATCGATTCGCTCCTGCCTCTTGGCAGCTACGTGCAGAGCGCCGTGGCAACCAAAGATGTGGCGGCCGCAGGAACCTATCACGTCACCTGGAACTCTGGCGGCAATGAAGGCGCCCAACTCTGGCTGGTCGCCGTACAAAGCGCGACGACGCCAACGTTGCAATGCCTGCGCGCCGGAGACAAACTGGTTCTCTCCTGGCCAATTTCGGCGGGTAGTTATCACCTTGAAACAACCAGCAGCCTTTCCACGACGAACGCATGGACATCGTTGACAAACATTCCCGCAAACATTGGTCTTCAAAATGTTGTCACCAACCCCATTTCCCAGCTGAACCAGTTTTACCGGTTAACGAAACTTTAGGCCGGGCGTTTGATTTGGCTTGGAGTACCGAGTTGAAACTGGGCCAAAACACATCACACCACAGTCTCGACGCAGTGCGTAGTCCCTATCGTGGCGGCTGCCCCGAATTGCGCCTCTCTAATTTCGTGTGTGCCTTGGTTGGTTCCACGACTGGCTGACGGCTAAAACGCCGAGGCCTTGTGATTTCCGTTGAGGCGCGCCCGCGACTTCGTTTTATCGCTCTTGTCATAGCCGAGTCCAAAGCCATACAGAAACAAGGATTTATTTTCTACCAACCCGGCCGCGCCGGATAGCTCGCTCATGCTTTGCGGCCAGCAGCACGGCAATTTTCCGGTGGGTTGGTAATCGCCAAAAATCACATCGGCCACCCCCTGCCCTTCGGTGCCAGGCAGCCAGACCGCCAGCAACGCCTGGCTGTCCGCGAGCGCCGCGCCAAGAATGAGCGGGCGCCCGGAAATCAGCACCGTGACGATCGGAATGCCGGTTTGTTTAAGACGTTCAATGACCGCCAGGTCAGCCGGGTCCAGCCGCAGATCCGCCCGGTCGCCTTTCATCTCGGCATAAGGTGTTTCACCAATCACCACCACGGCGGCATCGGCGCCGGCCGCGCCGGAACCATCCGGGGAAAAAGTCACCTGGGTGCCGGCCGCAACGGTGTTGCGGATCGCCGCCAGCACGGTGGTGCCACCAGTGGTGACCGTGCCGGTGCTGCCCTGCCAGTCAATGGTCCAGCCGCCGCATTGCATGCCCAAATCATCGGCGGCCCGGCCCGCCACCACAAGACGGTTGAGCGTTTTGGAAAGGGGCAGGACGCCGTTGGTGTTTTTCAGGAGCACGACGGATTGGCGCACGCATTCACGCGCCACGGCGCGATGCTCCGGGGAACCGACCCCGTCGGTGAGCCGGCTGTCCGTGAACGGTTCTTCAAAGAGTCCGAGTTGGAATTTGATGTGGAGCACGCGGCGCACCGCATCATCAATCCGGGTCTGGGAAACCCGCTTTTCCACCACGAGTTCCTTGAGCAGGCGGGCAAAGTCCTGATAGTTGTTTTTCTCGCCTGGCCCCGTGGGCAGCATGATCACATCCAGGCCGGCGTTGATGCCGGTTTCAATGTCGGCTTTATAGTCAGCGGATAACTGATCAATCGCGGCCCAGTCAGAAACGAGGATGCCTTGAAAGCCGAGTTCGCCCTTCAGGAGGTCGGTGAGCAGATATTTATTGGCGCTCATCTTGATGCCGTTCCAACTGCTGAAGGAAACCATGATGGAACCCACGCCGGCTTTGATGGCCGCTTCGTAACCGGGCAGATGAATTTTTCTCAGCGTGGCCTCGTCACACGCGGTGTCGCCTTCATCAATGCCGTCGGTGGTGCCGCCATCGGCCAGAAAATGTTTGGCGCAGGCGAGCACGGAATCGGAGTCGGTGCCGAGCTGGCCCTGAAGTCCGCGCACCGTGGCGGCACCGAGTGAGACCGCGAGTTCGGGCGAGGACCCGAAGCTTTCATACGTGCGGCCCCAGCGGGGATTTTGGGCGACGGCAATGCAGGGGGCAAAAGCCCAGCGCACGCCGGTGGCGGCGACTTCTTTCGCGGTGGCCCGGGCGGCTTGTTCCACCAGCAGAGGATTGCGCGTGGCCCCCAAACCGATGTTATGGGGAAAAATGACGGCCCCTTTGACATTGTTGTGGCCATGCACGGCGTCAATGCCGTAGATCAGCGGAATTTTGAGCGGCGTGCGAAATGCCCAGGCCTGATATTCTTCGACGGCTTTGGCCCACCCCCGGGCGGTGATGTCGGCGGGATCCGAATTGCCGCCACTGAGGACGGAGCCGAGGAAGTAGTTCTTGATGTCGGCCTTGTTGGTGAGGGCGTTGGCATCCACCTGCATCATCTGTCCGATTTTTTCTTCGAGGCTCATGCGCGCGAGCAAAGCCTCAGTCTGGTCATCGCCACGAGAATATTCCCGGGCTGGCGCGAAAGTGCCGGTTCCCAAGACCAAGGTGCCAGCCACCAAAAGCAAGGAGCGGAGGAAATTACATTGGGAGCAACCACTTGATTGGGAATGCCATTGGGAGAAGCGAGTTTTGTTGATTACAGAACGCTTATGCATACCCACAATGTAATCATATTATTACACTACTTGTCAATGAATATACCACCAACTACATACAAAAATAACTCAAAACCTCGTTTTCATCACCAATAGCAGGTCACTCAGCGCAAAAACCGCCCAATTTTCAAAAATACTGTTGACGCAATAAACTTTATGTAGTAGTTTGATTACATCCATCACGCCATAGATTCACTTCTATAAACCACAAAACCCGAAAACCCATTAAAGGAAAAACGTGAAAACCGCCCTAAAACCTCAGTATCCGAAGAGATTATCTCACTATATATGTAATCAGTTTAAGCGCAGGATTGCACCGGTCGGCGCTTTGCTGGCGGGCTTGATGTTGAGCACTGGCAGCGCTAACGCGGCAAACCTGCTGCAAAATGGGGATTTCAATGGCAACCTGGCCGGCTCCTGGTCCACGTGGACTTACGGTGGCGGCTGGATCGGCACCAGCACCACGGCTTCGCAGGAATTCGATGGCACGGCCTTTGCCTATATGGGGGCCAGCAGTGGCGGCGGGGCGGGACTCTATCAAGTTGTTTTTGGCCAGGCCAATGTTCCCTATACGGTGTCTTGCGCCTCAGCCGTGGATGCCTGGTGGTGGCCGGCGGCGGAGATGCGGATGTTTTTCCTGGACAGCGGCGGCAATACACTTTCGGAAGCGGTCACCAATTGCGCCGCCGGCATCACGGCTGGCGACACCGGGCTGCCTTGGGGGAATTACACCATGACCGCCACCTCGCCGGCGGGCACAACGCAGGTAAAGGTGGAACTCGCCTGCCCCAACGGCCAGGGCACGGTTTGGTTTGATAACGCTTCGCTGACCGCGCCGCTGGTTTATCCCACCATCGACAATCTCTATCCGAATGGCACCAGCTTGATGCAGGCAGCGAACTCATTGACGTTCACCGCCGCCTCAACCGCCACCGCCATTGATAACAGCGGCATTCAGGTCACGGTCAATGGCGTGGACGTCTCGACCAGCCTCGCCATCAGCGGTTCTTCCCTGAGTAAAAACGTGGTTTATTCCGGCATTTACAGCAACCAAACCTATAATGTGACCATCAAGGTTACCGATGCCGGCGGCCTGATTATCACCAAGAGCGTCAGCTTCGATACCTTCAGTCCCAGCTTCTATACCTGGGAGGTGGAGGATTGGGATTTCAGCGGCGGGCTGTTCCTGGACAATCCGCAAGTGGACGGCTATCTGGGGCTGACCACCAGCATTCCCGACGTGGATTATCACGAGACTTCCACCGGTACCAACTCCGCCACCTGGACCTACCGCCCATGGTCGGACCCGGCCATTGCCGTGCCGCAAACCGAAGTCACCACCGACGCGAAACGGGCGCAATACGCCAGCACCAACGATTACAATCTGGGTTGGTGGGATGCTGGCGAATGGCTCAATTACACGCGCACCTTCCCGGCCGGACTTTTCAATGTTTATGCCCGCATCGCCAGTCCGGGTGCTTCCACGATCAACCTCGCTCAAGTCACCGGCGGCTTGGGTACCGCCAGTCAAACGACCGCGTCGCTCGGAAATTTTGTCCTGGAAAACGGCCTGGGCTGGAGCAGCTATAGCTGGGTGCCGCTGACCGACGCCAGCGGAAACATGGTGAAACTGAGCCTGGGTGGCGTCAGCACCCTGCGCCTCACCGCCGGCGGCAACGCCAACGCCAATTTCTTGATGCTCGTGCCGGCCAACACGAATCTGCCGGCCATCACCGGGCTGTATCCCGACGGCGCCACACAGTTTCAATCCACCAACAAACTGAATTTTGTCGTCAGTTCCACCGCCGGCGTCAATGCGGGCAGCATCAGCGTGAAGCTGAGCGCCACCAACGCCGCCGCCCATTTCACCACCAACCTGACCAGCGCCAACGGCCTGGTGGTGGCCGGCACCCCCACCGACCGGACGGTCAGCTTCACCGGCCTGCTGCCAAACAGTCTCTATAGTGCGGTGATCTCGGTCACCGACATGAACAACAACACGGTCAGCATCAACCCCCGCTTCGACACCTACCATCCCGTGGTGACTTGGGAAGCCGAGGATTGGGATTACAGCAGCGGCCTGTTCATTAACAATCCCGCCGTGGATGCCTATTTGAATCTGCCCGGCACGGCCGATGTTGATTTCCACGACCTCAACGCCGGCGGTGGCCGCCCCTACCGTCCCCTCGACGCCATGTCGGCGGATGTCGTTACCGACACGGCCCGGACGCAATACGTGGCCGCCAGCACGAACGATTATGCCTTGGGTTACTTTGCCACCGGCGAGTGGGTCAATTACACGCGGACTTTCCCCGCCGGCACCTATAACGTCTACGGCCGGTTTGCCGCCGGCGGCGGCACCAGCATGCTCTCGCTGGGCGTGGTCACCAATGGTGCCGGTACTTACAGCCAGGGCGTCGGCCCGCTGGGAACATTCACCGTCGCGGATACTGGCGGCTGGGGCACCTACCGCTTTACCCCGTTGCGCGATCAGTTCGGCAATCTGGCGCAAGTAACGCTGAATGGTCAGACCACACTGCACCTGCTCCGCACCGGCGGCGCGGATGCCAACGTCAATTTCTTCATGCTGTTGCCGGCGGCGGCCGGCCTGCCCACCATCACGCAAGTGACCCCGCTGGGCTGGATGCAGAGCACCAACCAGCTTCAGTTTGTGGCCAGTTCGGCGGCCGGCCTCGCCACCAGCAACGTTGTGGTGACGCTGAACGGTGTGACCGTCACCAATCTTGGATTTACCGGCGCGGCCACCAGTTGGAACGTGAGCTGCCCCCTGGCACCGAACGTGATTTACACCGCCGTCATCACCATCACGGATGCCAACAGTTTGACCGCCACGACCACGGTGAGCCTTGATACGTTTAGTGCGGGCAGCTATACGTGGGAAGCGGAAGACTATGACTACAGCGGCGGCCTGTTCTACGATAATCCGCAGGTGAATAGTTACCTGGGCGTCAGTGGCACGACCGGAGTGGACTTCAACAAGGCGGGTACGGGCGGAAGCGCCATCTATCGCCTGGACATTGTGGGCACCGAGGTCGCGGGCGATACCGTTCGCGCGCAATACGCCGGCACCGGCAATGTGGATTATGATGTGGGTAATACCGCCACCGGGGATTGGTGGAACTACACGCGCACCTATCCCGCCGGTCAGTATAACGTGTATTTGCGGGCCGCGCGCGGCAACTCGGGCACGGCCACGATGGGCCTGCAACAAGTCACCAGCGGACAGGGCACCAGCAGTCAGACCACGGTCAAACTGGGTGATTTCACGGTGCCCTCGACCGGGGCCTGGCAAACCTACGCCTGGGTGCCCCTGAAAGATTCCACCGGCAGCCTGGCGACGGTGACCCTGTCCGGCCTGTCCACGCTGCGCCTGACGGATGGCGGGGCCAACCTCAATTTCTTGATGTTGACGCCGGCCCTCCTGCTCGATGCCAAACTGAGTGGTAGCAACTTCAACCTGACGTTTGGCACGCAATCAGGATTCAGCTACACCGTGCTTTACAAAAATGCGTTGAGCGACAGCAGTTGGACGACCCTGAGCACGGTGACCGGCGACGGCACGGTCAAGACCGCCACGGATGTGAAATCGGGTTCCGCCCGCTATTACCGCTTGCAAGTACGTTAACCGGCCCTGAATGCCAATTGAGCCGGCGCCGAATTGATTCGGCGCCGGCACTTCCCAGAGTGAATTCCCGTATGAAATTTAAAGCCCCGCCCATCAACCGTCGCAACGCCTTTACCCTGATTGAACTGCTGGTGGTCATTGCGATCATCGCCATCCTGGCCGCCATGCTGCTGCCCGCGTTGAGCAAAGCCAAACAAAAGGCTGGCGGCATTGCGTGCATGAACAACCTCCGGCAATTGACGTTGGCCGGAATCATGTATTCCACCGACAATCAGGATGTCATCGCGCCCAACGGGGAACAGGCCCAGCAAAGCACTCTGGCCACGGATCCCGCCATCAATCCGGGCGGAGTCTGGGCGCAATGGTGCCCCGGGCGGATGGATACGCTGAATGCGTGGGACGTTGGTTTCATTCAGGCGGGACTGATTTACACCTATGTCAAAAACGTCAACCCCTACCATTGCCCCGCCGACCAAAGCATCTATCCCTTGACGGGCGGCGCCAATGCCAAGCCACGCGTCCGCAGCATGGCCATGAATGCCTGGCTGAATCCGCTGAAGGTCTGGCAAAACGAGGACACCACGGCGGGCGTGCGGGTGTTTAGAAAGATGGGGCAACTGAATGTCCCCGGACCCACCATGACGTTTTTCTTGATGGACGAAAACCCCTACACCATCAATGACGGGTATGTGGTCGTGGATATCACCAAACCCAATTACTGGGTGGATACTCCCGCCAGTTATCACAATGGCGCCGGCGGCATTTCCTTCTGCGACGGACATGTTGAAATCAAGAAATGGCGCGACAGCAAACTGCTGACGGCCAGGGGAAACGACATTGCTTCCGACCCAAATTCGGCGGATTACGCGTGGCTGGCGGAGCGCAGCACCACCAAGTAAGCCGACGCCAAAAAAGGAAGCACTTTATCATGCATAAAAACATTCTCACGACTGCCGTGCTGGGCTTGACCGGCGTCATTTGTGCCGGGGCGGCGGCCGGGGGGGAAAGCCTGCCGCTCCAGACTGCGGTTTACCTTACCGCCAAGGGGGAGCCCAACCGACTGGCGAAATTGCCGGACAGCAAATTTTTCAATCTCGAGCAACCTTCGGAGCAGCAAGCAGCGGTTTTTGTTGATCCGCAAAAAACCTTCCAGACGTTGCTGGGCATCGGCGGTGCCCTGACGGATGCTTCCGCGGAAACTTTTTACCAGCTGCCCAAGGACCGGCAACAGGAAGTGCTGACGGCCTATTTCGATCCCGTCAAAGGCATCGGCTACAGCCTGGGACGCACGCATATCAACAGCTGTGATTTTTCCAGTGCGAGTTATACGTATGTGAAAACGGGTGACAAGGAACTCAGCAGCTTCGACATCGCCCCCGACCTCAAACAGCGGATCCCCTTCATCAAGGAAGTGCTGCATACCGCCACCGGCGGCATGACCCTGTTCGTGAGCCCTTGGAGCCCGCCGGCGTGGATGAAATCGAACAACAACATGCTCCACGGCGGCAAATTACTCCCGGAATATTATGAAGCGTGGGCGCATTATTATACCTGCTTCATTCGCGCCTACGAAAAACAGGGCGTGCCCATTTGGGGCCTGACCGTACAAAATGAACCCATGGCTTCCCAGACTTGGGAATCATGCCTTTACTCTGCCGGGGAAGAACGGGATTTTGTGAAACTTCACCTCGGACCGGAACTGGCAAAGAGCGGGTTGGGCGACAAAAAAATCATCATCTGGGACCACAACCGCAGCCTGCTGTATCAGCGCGCCAAGGCGGTCCTCGACGATGACGCCGCCGCCAAATATGTCTGGGGGGTCGGTTACCACTGGTATGTCGGCGACCATTTTGAAAACGTCTCCCAGGTGCAGGCGGCTTTCCCCGGCACCAAACTGCTCTTCACTGAAGGCTGCAACGGACCATTCAACGCCCGCCAGCTCGAAGACTGGAAGTGGGGCGAACTCTATGCCAAGTCCATGATCAACGACTTCAACCACGGTGCCGTGGGGTGGACCGATTGGAACGTGCTGCTGGATGAAAAAGGCGGGCCGAATCATGTGGGGAATTACTGTTTCGCGCCGGTGCATGGCGATACCCGCACGGGCAAACTGACCTACCAGAATTCATTTTATTACATCGGCCATTTCTCGAAATTCATCCGTCCGGGTGCCCGGCGCATTGTCAGTTCCTCCACCTTGGATGAATTGCAGACCACCGCTTTCTTGAATCAGGATGGCTCGATTGCCGTTGTGGTCTTGAACACCTCCGAAAAGGCCGAGTCGTTTGTACTGTGGTTGGCAGGCCGTGCCGCCAAGGTCGAAAGTCCGGCGCATTCCATCCTGTCCTTGGTGGTCCCCCACCCCGCCGGGATGGCCACCGCCACCAACCCGGCTCAGCCATCCCTCACCACCGGGCCATAGCGCGCGGGTGCCGGATCTGATAGACTTATTCCACCAATGCTTGGTCGTTTCTTTGCCGCCACCTTGCTCCGCCCGAAATCAATTCGGAACGGGCAGCGCAGGCGGCCTTTTGTTTGCGGCCAAAGCCCGGAATCTTCGCGCTGGCCATTCAAAAAATTAGGCCGGCTCCTGTTGCTCGGCTGGCTGGCTGGCGCGCTACCAGGCCAGGCCCAAACCGTGAATGTCTGGCTGACCACGGACGACCAGAGCCGGCTGCTGCAGCCGCAAACTGCCGTTACCTTTGTTGCGGCCAGTGGCGGCACCAACCCGCTCGCCGTGGACGAGACCCGGCTTTATCAGGTCATTGAAGGTTTCGGGGCCGCCTTCACCGACACCACCGGGTACAACCTCAACGAGGTGGCGCAGCCCGCGGCCCGCACCAATGCCCTGCTCAATCTGTTCACACGCAATGGCGTTGGGATCGGCTTGAGCTTCATGCGCATTCCCATGGGAGCGTCCGATCTCGCGCGCTACCAATATTCCTACGATGACCTCGCCTCCGGACAAACGGACACGAATTTAAACTCCTTCTCCATTGCCCATGATCTGGTGGACATCGTGCCGCTGATTCAGGCCGCGCGGCAGTTCAATCCGCAACTGAAGCTGATGGCCAATCCGTGGAGCCCGCCCGGCTGGATGAAAACCTCCGGCTCCATGGTGGGCGGCTCTTTGCTGCCGTCCATGTATGGGCCGTTCGCGAATTACTTCGTCAAATTTATCCAGGCCTATCAGGCCCAGGGCATCCCGATTGACTATCTCAGCCTCCAAAACGAGCCGCTCTATGTCCCCACCGACTATGCCGGCATGAGCATGGATGCGGCCACACAAACGATCGTTCTGCGTGATTACGTTCTGCCCGCGCTCATGACCAATCACCTCACCAGCCAAGTTTTGGTGTATGACCATAACTGGGATGGCAACTACTATCCCGGGGTGGTTTTTTCGGACCCCACGTTGCTGGCTTCCAGCCAGGTCGCCGGGACGGCGTGGCACGGTTACGGGGGCACGCCCGGCGCAATGCTGGGGCTGGCGAACACTTATCCGACCAAGGGAAATTATCAGACCGAACATTCTGGCGGCGCTTGGGTGGGCGACCAAATCCGGTCGGATTTTGAAGAAATCATCCACACCCTGCGCTGCGGCAGCCGGTGCTATGTGAAATGGAATCTGGTCGGCGACCAAAACGATGGCCCCCATTCGGGCGGCTGCAGCACCTGCTCCCCGCTGGTGATTGTCAATTCTGCGTCCGGCTGGATTAACTACGGCGTGGAATTTTATACCCTGGGCCACTTCAGCAAATTCATCCTGCCCGGAGCGCACCGGATTTATTCCGCAAACGGCGCCGGCATTGTCAGCGCCGCCTTTTTGAACCCCGACGGCTCCAAGGTGCTGGTGGCCTTCAATGATTCCACCGCCAACAATACGTTCCAAGTACAATGGGGTGCGCAGTCGTTTGCCTACACCCTGCCGTCGTATGCCGGGGCCACGTTCACCTGGTCGGGCACGCAAACCAATTCCTGCGTGTTGCCCGCCACCAACCAAATCCAGGCGTCCAGCTTCAATGCCCTGGCCAACCTCGCCACCGAGGCCTCCGCGGACAGCGGCGGCGGCTATGATCTGGGCTATGCCAGCACCGGCAGTTGGGCCGTTTATCCAAACGTGGATCTCGCCGCCGGCTTCACGAATGTCAACGTCCGCCTCGCCAGCGCCGGCAACGGCGGCAGCCTTGAATTCCGGCTCGATCAACCCGCCGGTCCGCTGCTGGCCAGCGTGACGGTGCCCTTGACCGGCGGCTGGCAGACCTGGCAAACCCAGCCCGGCGCGGCGACCGGCGGCTGGGGGCGGCATGATCTTTATCTCGTTTTTGACGGTGGCAGCAGCATCGGCAATCTGAACTGGTTCCAATTCAGCAGCCCCTTGTCACCATTGCCACCGCCGTGGACGAATACCGACCTCGGCACCATCGCCCTCGTGGGCGGCGGCAGTTATGCCGGCGGCACCTTCACGGTCAATGGTTCCGGCGATGACCTGTGGAACAGCGCGGATGCGTGCCATTTTGTCCGGCAGCCGGTCAGCGGTGCCGGCGAGTTGCGGGCGCGGGTGGTGACGGTGCCGGCCACCGACCCGTGGGCCAAAGCCGGTGTCACCTTCCGCGAAAGCACTGCCGCCGGCGCGATCAATGTCGCGCTGCTCGTGACTTCCGGCAACGGGGTGGCGTTCCAAATCCGCGCCACGACCAGCGGCGCCACCACCTCGGCTGTGGTGGGCGGCGTCACCGCGCCCTGCTGGGTAAGACTGGTCCGCTCGGCGAGCAATACATTTGCTGGATATTATTCAACCGACGGCACCCATTGGACCCAGGTGGGAGCGACCACCAGTCTGGCCATGAGCAACAACGCCACCGCCGGTTTGGCGGTGACCGCGCACAACAACGCCTTAAATGGCGTGGCCACGTTCGACAATGTCTCGGTCAACCAGTCGCCGGTGCTGGCGCCAATCACCAACCAAACCAGCTTGGCCGGCCGGGTGTTGACCGTGGCCGCTTCCGCCAGCGACGCGGATATCCCGGCCCAAACCCTGGATTACACACTTCTCAAATTTCCGGCCGGAGCTGGCATCAATACCAGCACCGGAATAATTTTGTGGCGTCCCGTCATCGCCCAGGCACCCACCACCCAGGCGGTCAGCGTGGTGGTTTCCGACCGTGGTGTGCCGCCCTTGAGCGCCACCCAAAGCTTCACCGTGACGGTTGCCCTGCCCACGCGGCCCAGCCTGACCCCGACCGCCACCAACGGTCCGTTGGGTTTCTGGATACGCGGCGATTTGGGTCCCGACTACACGGTTCAAGCTTCCACCAATTTAACCTCGTGGACCGCAGTCAACACCGTGACCCCGACCAATTTCCCATGGTTCTGGAGCGCCGCTGGCTCGAACACCTCGGCCGCTTGTTTCTTTCGCACATTATTGGGCCCTTGATGATTTCTGGCACCCCGGCAGGCAGCCAAGCGTCACGATGCACGGTTTGCCTCCCGTCCGGGGCAACTGAACCCAGTGATGGTCAACCGCCGTGGTGGTCGCCCACTTGGGGTGACCACCCACCGCCAGTGCGGCGCTTCGGCCAATCAGCCGGCCTCTTGGCGTGCCGTATCAAGGTTCTTCGCTGTTTTCGATGGAATAGGCGATTGGATTTCAGTTTTCGAGGACTGGCCGGAAGGAATCCAGGGCTGAGCCCGAGCCAGGGTCGCCGCCACCTTGGCTGACAATTCGCGACTATCCCACCAGCGGTTTGGCGTCAGCAACCCCGGCCTCAAGCAGTCATGGAATTGCGCATTGCCAACTGCCCCCCGACCAGTGGTTTGATGGCCGCAACCACTGCGGCTTAAAAAGCCTCGCCTACCGGCATTGAATGCGGGCAATGCCGGTAGGCGGAGTTTACCCAGGAAAAATGGATTTGGCCAGCCAATTTTCCAAGGTGCGAAGGTTTTCCCCGTACGGCAACGGTCAAATAGCCCCGTCAGGGGCGATATCTTTGTAGTTGCACCGTCCCCTGTGATTTTCTAGCCGTAGGAGCGACATCGGCTCACGCCTCCGGCCCAAAACTTCACGCGGTTCAAATCTCTTGACCGCCGATGCCACCGAAAACAGCGAAGAACCACCAAAATCGATGTAAAAACTTACCAGATGGGCAGATATGATAAATTTAACGTTTTTTAGAATTTGAAAACAAACCCAATAAGCACAAACCCAATGAGCACCGTTTTTATCCCGCCGGGCCGACCTGTGGATGCAGGCCGCGCTCCGCAACGTGTTCGTTTGGAACGTATTCCTGTCTCAACATTCTTCCTGTACCCAGTTGCACCCCATCCCGTCTGCGCCCAAAGGCAAAACTGGCAATTGGCCGCCTCCACTGCCAAACTGATTTTCCATGAAAGCATCCCGTCGTTTTCACCTGAAAAATAAATGGATTCTCATCACCGGCGCCTCCAGTGGTTTTGGCGCGGCCGCCGCCCAAGCCTTCGCCGCCGAAGGGGCCAGGCTGCTTCTGGGTGCCCGGCGCCTGGACCGGCTGGAAAAAGTCGCCGCCCAGGCCAAAAAGGCCGGCGCCGCCGCCGCCCACTTTTGCGAACTGGATGTGGCCCAAACCGCGAGCGTGAACGCCTTCATGGCCTGGGCCAAAGGCAAAATCAAATCCCAGCCGCTCCACGTGCTCATCAACAATGCCGGCGGCGCGCACGGCCTGGACACCGTGGCGGAAGGCAAGGACGCCGACTGGGAAACCATGTTGCAGACAAATGTCCTTGGCGTTCTGCGGGTCACCCGGGCGGCGCTGCCGTTGCTCGCGCGCGATGACGGGGCCAGCATCCTTAATCTCGGCTCCACCGCCGGGCACACGGCTTATGCGGGCGCCTCGGCCTACTGCGCCGCCAAGTCCGGCGAACTCGCCATCACCCGCGTGCTGCGACACGAACTGCTGGGCACCGGCATCCGCGTCGGCACCGTGGATCCGGGTCTCGCGGAAACCGAATTTTCCATGGTGCGCTTCAAGGGGGATGCGAACAAAGCCAGGGACGTTTACGCTGGTTTCGACCCCCTCCAGGCCTCCGACATCGCCGATATTCTGGTCTGGATCGCCAGCCGCCCGCCGCATGTGAACATTGATGAAATGCTGGTGAAACCCACCGCCCAGGCGGACATGGGGAAAGTCTTTCGGCGGCCAAAAAACTGAAACCCAAACGTGCCAATCAGCGAACGCAGCTTTCAATGTTGCCCGCTGTTTTTTTCTCCACATTCGGGAGGAAAACGAGCGGGATAACCACGGGAAGGATACACCGCTCTCGGCACGCCGTCGTGATGAATCAACCGTTGATCACGGCGTCAAAACCGATTTTCGGACCAACCCTCAGATGCCCCGGTTGGCCCGCCACAACAACCCGGCCCCGAGCATTTGGAAAAGAAAGTTCGGCACCCACAATATCAGGTGGGGATGCAATTCCGGATGCGCCGCCAGCGAGGCGCCGAGCATGATGAAGCCATAATAAACCGCCACCAGCATCAGCGCGATCCCAATGCCGATGTTCGTCTCACGCCGGTGCACGCGGATGCCCAGCGGAATCCCCACCAGCGTGAAGCCAAAGCAAGCGAACGAAAATGCCACCTGCCGGTGCATCGCCACGCGCACCTTTTCCAGATCCTGCTGCCGCACTTTTTCCGCCCGCGCCAGTTGCGCGCTGATTTCAGCCGGCGTGGAGTTTGTGCCCGGGAGCAAGGTCAACTGCGGCGGCCCGTCCGGTTCCGCCGGGGCCCCGATCATCAGCTTGAGCGCCTGAAGATCCTGCTCCTCCTGCCGCAATTGTGCGAACGTCATGTCACTGATCTTGGGTTTAAAGTCCCGCTTCTCCACCGCCTCCGTGCTCAGGTTCAGCGACAAATGCCGGTTTACTCCCAGCACACTGCCCCGGGCACCCGAAATCGTCCGCACTTCATTCAGATCTATCACCAGTTGATTCTCAGCGCGGTCGGGGTTCAGGTGGCCGCTGCCGGCCTGAATCACAAAATTCACGTTGGTTTCATTCTGCAGTTGGTAAATCATGATGTCTTTCAAATTGCCATCATCGTTTTTGCCGACGTAGAAAATATAACCGGGAAAATCACGGATAAAACGCCCCTCAGGAATCTGCGCGTTGGCCATTTCGCTGAGCAGCTCATAGCGCAATTTGAGAAACGCCACCCGACAGCGCGGGCCAATGTCCATGTTGAACCACGCACTCAACCCGCAGCACAGCAGGCTCAGCAGCAAGACCGGTGAAATGAGCGCCAGCAGGCTCACGCCCCCCGCCCGCGCCGCCGTCAACTCCTGATCCGCGCTGAACCGCCCGAATACCAGCAAGGTCGCCGTGATAAATCCCATCGGCAGCGCATACACCACGGCGAAAGGCAACAGCAGTCCGACCGCCTTGGCAATCAGCCACAACGGCGCATGGCCGCCAAACAACAGCGGCAGCACGTCCTTCAGCACATTCAGCAGCAACACCACGAAGGTAAACACCGCCACGGTCAGCAACAGCGCCCCCAGCACCTGCCCCGTCAGATATTTGTGCAACGTCTTCAAGATTAGTCCGGTCGCAAAGTGACGTATTTGCGGGGCTGAGAAAAGCCAATTTCTCACCACCGACCGCCCCGCGAAACTTTCCGGCCTGGTCGCCTTCTGACTGGAAGCTCGCAGAACGCGCCCCGCGCGCCTGCCATTGCCGCCACCGGTCGAGTGGAGCTTGTGCCCACCCAGCCGACCGGCAGCCAGACCCTGCCAGCCGGTTTCGACATTCCGTTGGTGCCGCAGGAATGGCGCTTGATTTTTTAAGAACTTCACCCATTATATTGACACTGTTGTCGGGGCGTAGCGTAGTTTGGCTAGCGCGCTTGTTTCGGGTGTAACGAACGGTCTTGGACTAAAATTGCCAAATTGAGATTCCCCTTGCCTCCCAAGCGAATTATCCGTTTTCATTCTCTCTTACTTGGCCTGCAAAAGCCCCATTTAGTCCAGAAAACCGGCATACAGTATCAAATGCCAGTATCAGATTTGGGTTGCTCGATTCCGACCCTTGCATCCAAACCTAAACGCTTGAGCGTCAAAGTTTGTCATCGGCATTATGCCTTAGCCTGGAACCAGTGCCTCGACTCGTTTTGAGAGAGCCGTGATCGGTGAGTTATTGATTTCTTCAGGGCTTGCGAACTGATCCTGGATTGCCTGGAAATCTGCCTCCAGTTCCGGCCTCCCAATGCCCTCGCTAAATCCATGGCAATTCCCAGCCGATTTCCGCAGATTACTCATGGACAAGAGCTGTAGAGCTGTACAACCAAATATTTTCATTTTTTCCTCGTTGTCCGGGTGCCCCAGTCTGAAAATGCAGGCACAACTTTCGGTGCTTTGAATTTGGCCTAGATTGTGATGCAACTGCCTGAAGGAATCGAAAATCACGTCGCAAGCCTGTCTAGGTTTTTGCTTGGACTGGGGCAGAAATGTATTGTCGCCGCGATCAAGAAATGGAAGGAAAACAAGGACAAAAGCGCTGCGAACGCGGAAAAGCGAGTGATTGATGAACTCGAATATGCAAAAAGTATAACGACAAAGGTTCAGCAACGCATAACGGTCTCTATCCGAGGACTACATCTTACGGCGGAGCAAATCCGGCGGATTCTTGACCTTGAAACAAATTCCCTATTAAAGGACGAATTCGCCGCGGAATTCCTCAAACCCGATTTTTCAACCGAGCGCATCGTCGAATTCTTTGTCAGGCAAGATCCCGGCCTTTCAACCATGAAAGACGAATTGCGAAAACTCGCGTCAGCCTGGATTGATGAAATTGACAAGGCGATTGCTTCCGATGCAATTTTGGCTGGCGCCATCTCGCTAAAATCCCAACGGGCAGTCCACGCTGAGCTAAAAGCCGTTGAGGAACACCTCGTCAAAGCCGCGATTCGCGACCAGCAGAAGGAAAATGCCGATGACCAAAGGTTTAATGACTTATTCGCAGAAGTCAGGGGACTCCGGTCCTCGCTTTCAATTCTCGTTTCCAAGGAAGGTGATGACAAAACGCCCGAAAGCCTCAATAGCCTTCACCAACAACGATTCGACCGCGCAAAAGAGCGCCTTAAATTTGGCAACGTCGCAGTCGCAGAGGAGGGTTTCCGTTCCCTGATAGAAGAATTGCAGGCGCTGAAATCGGACGGCGAGTCGGAATTATTATTGAGGTGCCACCTCAATGTCGCCACTTGTCTTTGGGAGCAGGATAAAAAGAAAGACGCTGCCGAATGGTTTGAAAAGTCCTTCGCCCTCACCCCGAACGATTGGCGAGCAAGGCGGGGAAAAGCATTCGCCCTTATATTCCGCGATGAAATCGAACCGGCCTTACAAATCCTTCGCGCGATAAGGATTGAACGCCCGGATGAATACGAGCACGTCTGCAACGAAGCCTGGATTCTGAAAAACACGGGGCGGGCCCCTGCTGCAATTGAACTCATGGAGGCCCGTGTCTTTGAGGATGAATATTACTACGCGATTTTGTCGTTCGCCTATTCACGTGCGGATCGAAACGCCGACGCCGAAAGAGCCGCACGTGAAGCCGTTCGCATCGCGCCGAAATCCGACATGGCTTTGATGGCGCTTTCGTTCGCGCTTGGATTCCCCATCGTCCAACGCCGAATGCGTCGGGAAACATTGAACTTCGTCCCGACCGACGAGGAGCGAAAACAAGTGCTCGAAGCCATCTCTTATGGAGAACAGGCAGCCACTTCCCTGCGCACGAATTCACGAATCAATTCGCTTATTGATGTTCTCTCAAATCTCACCGCTTTTTATCCGGCGGTCGGGAACTGTGGAAAAGCCATAGTAATCGCCGAAGAAGCCCTCCGATACGCGCCTAACGACATTAATATACTGAGGAACCTCTGGTGCTCCCAGATGCGGATACAGCAGTTCAATAAAGCCATCGAAACCGCCACGAAACTCGAAACCCTCGACGATCCCTTCGATTGGTGGAAGCGCAAAGCAGAAAGCCTCATTTTAGCCGGCAAAAGCCAGGAGGTATTGGATGCGTGGGATGCCAAAAAATCGGATGCCAGATATCACGGGAATGTTGACCTAATCTGCATTGTGGCCCGCGCCTTGTCAAAAAGGCATCGCACCCAAGACGGAATAATCCTCCTGAGCGACGCACTGAACCGCTTTCCGTCGAATACGTGCCTGTTGACCGAACGAGCCTTGCTCCTTGAAAGCTTGGACAGACCCGAAGACGCGAAAAGCGATTTTGAGACCGCTGAAAACTCATCTTCAGCCGAATACCGGGCTCAAATGCTGTTGGATTTTGGGAATTTTCTTTTTCGCCGCCATGAATGGATGCCGGCGGCGGAACGCATGAAATTGCTTGGGGCGGAATCGGTTCACAATCCGCTGTTTACGAACTATCTAATTTGTATTTTCAACCAAGGGGAATTCCGCCAGAGCCTCGCGTTGGCAGAGGATGCCATACGCCAGGAAACCGACTTCGTTGAGGATCATCACACCATCGCGGCGCGCTGCTACCATATCTGCGACAATCTCGCGCGCGCGAAGGAACAACTGGATTTGCTGGTCGCAAAAGGCACGACCCGCGAGCTTGAACACCGCAAATTACTCGCGTGGGTCTATTGGCGTATGGACGATTTGGCGCAAGCCTATGACGTCCTCCTCAAATGCCTTAAGCTCAAGGCGGATGATGTGGATTCGCTCCTCCTGATGAGCGCTGTTTGCTCGGTGCTTCGCAGACATGAGGAAGCCATTGAGAATGCCTGCCTAGCTATCGAACTGGACCCTCAGTCGGTTCGCGCTCATACCGCTCTGGTCAAGGCCGCATTGTCCTGCCCTCCCAATGCCAAACTCAAGGAGAAACACCTGGACGCCTATTTTCGAAGCCTCGCCTTTCTTCAGGACAGCAAAGTCGGGGTCTTGCGGGCCATTCCCTTTGAGCCCGACCTGCACACGTTTCTCGGAATGGTCAAGGATCGTGCAATTGAAATTAAACAGTTCGAGGAACATTTCCTTAACAAGCCTCTGCCAATAGGAATCTTCGCAAATCGAATCGGAAGGTCTCTTTTTGGGGCGTGGGTGGCATTGATGCAACACGGAAAGCTGAAGGTTCGCGTGGCGTTTGGCACCACCGAGGAACAGCAGAACGAAATTGCTTGCGCCATGCAAAGCGAATGCGTGTCAATTGACTTGATCGCCCTTTTCACCCTTAATCATCTACAATTGCTCCCATTGTTGTCGAGAATGTTCAAGCGCGTTTTCGTCCATAGCTCCCTCCTTGACTCGGTAGTCACCGATTTGCGAGATCTCCAACAACACCCGAAAACTGGTGGAGTTTCGTATATTAACGGCAAATACGTTCGATTTGAGCGAACCGCCGAGCAGAACCAGATCACCTTGAATTGGTTGACCGAAATTCGCGACTTCCTGAAAGGTCCTTCCGTCGAAATTACCGGATTGCTGCCGGAAACACTCAAAACCGGCAACACGAAACTCATTACAGAAGTATGCGGGCTTGCCTGCGTGGCACCAATGCTTGTCACTCGCGAAAAATCCGCAACCCTGTTTTCCGATGATGCCTGCTTGAGGTCACTTGGACGAGCCGAAGCTCAAGTTTCCAGTTTTTGCATTCAGGCATTCTTGCGAGTAGCAACGTTCAAGAATCTGCTGACGGCGACGGAATACCAGAACGCCGTCATCAAGCTCATAAAATCCAACTACGCCTTCATATCTGAGGACTCGGGGGTGTTGCGCCGTTGTTATGAGATTGAAAAAGGCCGCATTAGCCAGTTGGCTTTGATTTTAATCAATCGCGTCAATAGCGCGCAGTATAACGCCAGATCATGCCTTGGTCTACTAAGCGAATTCGCGGTTTTCCTCTGGCGAAACAAGGAGCCTGCTGGCGCAAACACAAGGGAAGAATGGCTCAAGGAAATCTGGCTGGCCTTTTCGAAATCGGCCCACGCGGATGCGTTACTCTTTGAGTTCGTCGCATTTCTGGGTGTTTATTGCTCTACTCAACCCGCCGTGTTTTTTGGAATTCTAAACAACTCAATGCTTGAAATTCCGTTCATCAACCGCCTCAGAAGGGATTTGTTCCAGGACATGACTGTAACCGCCAATACCATGTGCCGTCTTTCACTGGAGTCCTACCCATTTTGGCCAAAATTGGCGCAGGAATGGCTCGAACATCAAAAACTCAATAGCAGGTTGGCCAACTTGGGATTTTTTGATAACCATAATTTTGACCGCCCCATCCCCCACAAGAAACCGGGCAAACACGCTGGCACGAAATCACGCAAGGCCCGCTTCAAAGCAAAACGAAGAGTCAGGAACAAACAACTCAAATTGATGCCCGAAACGCCAAACCTTGTGCCCAGAGCCAAAGGAAACTCGTAACACAAAGACCCATTTTTGTCTCAAGTACCTTGCGGCGCCCACGTTTTGATGCTTTCATCCCAAAGTAAAACATCCGACCATCAAAACACGGTATCCGTCAGCCGAAATACACTATCCCGAAGTCATAAGTGTCGTGGCAGAGCAGCTACCCAAGCAGGATGTTCATGGGGCGGAAAACCGGGCTTCCACTGTGGGCTCGTTATGCCTCTGTAGATAAAAAAGAGCCGCCCTGTAAAGGATGGCTCTCGGATGAAAATATGTCGAAAGGATTCCTATGCGGCCTTGGCAGCTTTCGCGGCCTTAACCTTGGCCCAACGCAACCTTTGCGCGGCGGCAATCTTAGCCTTGCCGGCGGCACTCATGCCGCCTTTTTTACGACCTTTGACAACAACAGGCTTACCCGCAGTTTTTTCCTTGTCCGCATTGATCTTTGCCCAGCGCAATTTCTGCGCTTTCTTGATCTTAGCGATACCAGCGGCACTAAACTTCGTCTTTGCGGGCTTTACAACCGGCGCAGTCGTTTCGTTGGAACCCAGAATCGCACCGAGTTCATTTTGCAACTCGGCGATCTTTTCTTGAAGATCGGCCGCTTTCCGCAGTTGTGATGGTGTGAGATTGATAATACTCATGATGATATTTAACCATCCCCATAGGTTAAAGAAAAGTAGAAAATCCAACGCTGCCGCTTGGTTCCTTCGTAAGCAACCGGATTATTTTGAACGAAAGTCCTCTACCCAAGTCTATTATACATCGTAACCATACGATTTAGTTGCAATCAGCGACGACAATTTGACAATAAATTCTTCAACCTCACCGGGACGACGTCGCTGCCATCTCGGCACTTTTTAAATTAGCTCAAGCGGCCAACCCTTTATTGAGCGTTCAAAACGCCAGCCTTTAGACTGGGGATGGAGCGTAGTCCTCAATCCGGGTAGCGGATTGAGAGGGCCGCGAAACGGCTGGGAAGCCCCGGCTCTTTAAGCCGGGGTTGTTTACTCCAGTGCGCGTCGTACAGCCTTTTTCGTGATTCCAGCGGTTACTTCATCAATGCTCGACAGAACTAGCATGCGATCCTTTTCCATCGCGACAAGAATGGATTCCAGTTTAGTGATAAATTCTTGATGCGTCATTTGTTTGGGTTTGCCGATAAACGGAAGTTGAGCCAGAAAGATGGGTATGGTTTCTTCCTGGGATGTCAGCAGGCCCTCAAACCGTGCTTTAATGATGTTGTTTGCCTTGGTCAGATTACCTCTGCGGAAAAATGAAACCGCTTTAATTTGGGCGTCGTTGTCCGCCAGTTTCGTTTCACCGTCAGTCTTAAATTTGGCGATCTTGTCGGCTTCGCCGTCAATTAATGATTTTATTTTTCCAAGCAACACCTCGTCTTGTCGGGCTTTTTCGGCTGCGGCCATCGCTTTGGCGGCGTTGGCGGCATCCTCCGCGCTTACTTGGGGTTTGGGCTCTGATGGCGTTGCCACGATTGGCGGAGGTTCCGGCACTGTCACCTGAACTACTGGAGCCGGGACAACTGGCACTACGGCAAGTTTTGGCTTTTGAGGCTCAACCACTTTGGCTGCGCCCCCCGGGACAGGAGCTGGTGAGCTGCCTTTGGCTTTGGTAAAATGATAAACGGCTCCCCCGACGACCAAAAAGAAGAAAACCGCCAGCACGGCAAAGCCAAAAATACCCGGCCTTTTTGAAATCAAATATCTGACGAGAATTTCAATCGGTGTGCGTGGGGCGGCCTCCTTGGCAGATTGTGATTGTTGCAACGCTGTGGATTGTGACTCGGCCGGCGTCGGTGGCTCGGCTGCCAGATGTTCCCCAGCTGTTGCCCCACTATTTTGAGGAGTGGCATGAACAATCACCGGTGTTTCCAGATTCGGCGAGGCTTCTCGAATGGGCTGTTGGCCGTCAAAAAGCGGCGGTAATTCCATACCCGAGCCTGCCCTGGCGATATTCTCCCGATACTTGCCAGTAAATCCCTTCGGCAGCGGAGCATGGAGTCCATAATTTTCACCAGGCGGAGTTGCATTCAACATTGCTCCAAACAAAAAGTTGGCCTCGATCTGCGCATCTACAGCGTCAAGGTATCGGCTGTAAGCTCTTTTGCGCTCCAGCTCTGAAAACTTCTCGCGCAAAAACCATGAAGCAATGAACATCACCCCTACCATGGTTGCGAACATTAACAAGACCAACCCCAAAGCCACCTTGATAATGCCGTCGCGAATGGCATTCTCGCTTCCAAAGCGGCTTTCCCCCCGGCTCCTGGAATGCCATAACTCGCCCGCTTGCTGGCGCTTAATTGTTTCCTGGATTTCAGTGACTCCCAATAGCATGAAGAGAACAATTAGAGGTATCCCAAGCCACAAGTTACCGTCAAAATCACGGAGGAACGAACCTATTTTCCACCCGTAAATGGTGGAATACCCCTTAAATATAGAACCATTTGAACTCCCAAACCATATGGCAAAACCCCAAAGGCTGCCGCCGCCGATGACTGATCCAAAGTGAAAATAACGCTCACCAAGTTTTTTGCGAAACAACGGTTCGGTCGCGGTCGTTAGCGGGGACAGAATCGTTGTAACAAGCGTGCCCAACCCCTTCTTGATGAAGTTCATTAATTGGTTGTCAAACTCGCCAATCATTTTTTCGTGGTTCATGGTTCTTCTGTGTGGGGTTGTTCAAAGACAGCTTTTGTAAAATGGCTTTCGCTGTCGCTGGCGAGTCCCTGCCAAGTGAGGTAGGCGTCCACCAAAAATTGATTGTCGCGGCCACCGTTGCGTAATTTGAGAAATTCGTTGGGCTGCACCGCCGGTTCCCAATTCTCTTTTTTTGAAGAACTCGTGTTCCGAGGCGGATCAAATTGCTGCACGAAAGATTCCCATGCGCCCCGTGGCGGTGACGATGGGCTGCTGGAGGTAGTTGTCCGGCTGACCAAAATATTGCCAAATAGTTTTGATGCCCATTCGTTGGTGGCGTTGTCGGTGTTGAAATGGAAAATCTTGGTGTTAAGGTTGCCAAAGACATTATAAGCAGCCGCTTGTCCTTCCCTGCCAAATATCTTCAGGTAGCCGTTGATATTTTGAGTGAGAATGACACGGGATACGCGGGCGGAGCGGGCGGTATCCTGAAATTTATCATCGTGGTCGGAATAGAAGTACTGACCTTCGTCTTCCCAAAGGAAGCACGGGCGCTTGTCGCTCTGGCGAGCCATGGCCCGCCGTTCGACTGCTTTCTGAAACAGGTATTTCCAAGCACTCTGCACCAGCAAGCCCGTTTGATCATATTCCTTTATGGGCAGATCGAGCACGACGATCATTCCAGACATGATGGTCTCGGGCGTAATGTTGGTGTCCGAAGAAATTAGCGCAGGCACGTCACGCCCCCGAAAGGCATCGAGCATGGCAAAAATGCCCAAGGTGACGGAGGAACGGGTCTTGCCCGGCAGCCCAGGATAAATCTTAAACCAGTATTTCTTGGCGCGTTCAAACAAACGCAAGTCCTCCTGGCTTTTGATATTCCTTTCAGCCTGCGACAACACCGTCCAGCAAAGCGGTGACTTCCGCCAACTCTGCTGATCGTCCACTTTTTCGGCCGGCGCATCGGCGATAAAATCATGCAGCCGGTCAAAGGTGATTTCGACTCCCGAGAGCATGAACAACTCAAACAAGGAATTCAGCAGTTCGTCACCAGCCGCGCGCCAGACTTCACCATCGGATGAGGTTCCCCGGCTGCGTTGGGAAATCGTTAGCAGATTACGACAGAATGAAACCAAGCTGTTGGCCAAGCCACCACCGCCACCGGGTCTTTGAGACTCGTAGGCGAGGAGGTTTAATTTCCAATCGCCTCGTAGCCGGACGATCACCAAGTCCTTTTCTCGACCGCATCTTTGACAGAGTCGTTGCCAGTGTTCAACCTCGTCTTTCTTGACAGTGAGGACCAATCCGCCAAAACCTGAGTTAATAAATGTTTCGGCCAGCAGGGTTCCGCTGCCGCTGGTTTTGCCGCTGCCGGTAGCCCCCATGATCAAAACTCCCTCAAAGGCGTGTTGGAGTGTCCAGTCGAGTGAGCTCTCCGCGTCGGAAAAATTTAGCAGCGACATGTCATCCGGCCAGCATCCGCCGCTTTCCGGCACTTCAAACAGATGCGGCTCGATCCGGCTGGGGGCGGGGCATTGGTCTTTCGGGGCCGCTTGTTCGGATTCCTTCGCCGCTTCGGGTGGTGCCTGTGCGGCGGCCTTTTGAGACTCAACTGTCGTCGTGTCGGCCGTGGTCGGTGCTTTCGCAGGTGCCGGTGACTGAATCTGCGAGGCAGCTTCCCGTTCTAGTTCCGGTTGTTTAGATGGCTCTTGAGGAGCTGGTTTTGGCGAGGCGATTGGTTCTGGCGGTGGCTTGGGCTTAGTTGCTTCGGGTTCGCGTGGCGGTTCCGGTTGGATTTTTTTACACTGGGGCTCCTCAGCTTGGGGCAAATCCAGTTCTTCAGCGGGTGGCAATCCCCACCCTTTCCGATACCGGTCGGCCAAGGTTTGGACCGGGCCAAATCCCGCCAACGGCTGCCGGTTCCAGAAAATCTTAATACAGTCGGTTGGTAGTTGTTCTGGGTTGGGGTAAATCACCCGCGCCCCCTCCCCTTTCCCGTTAAAGTTACTCCCTCCAAAAACAGTCTTTGCCAGTAACGTCTTCTGACCGGCCCCATGATCTTCCATAAAGAGCAGGCTCCATTGCCGGTTCGGATCGTCGATGGCGTAACCTAGGCTGGCGGCCAAACTCCCCTGTCCACCCTGCATCAGGTAGCCCTTGTGTTTAAAACAAGCGCACAGGTAATCCAGAAACAACTGGCCCATCGCCTTGCTTACCTTGTCCGTCCGGAAAGCATGGGCCGCATCATTGAAAAACCCGCGTTGTAAAAAGCGCTCTGGGGAGTTCTGGTCCGCCTTGAAAACCAACCGGTCCAGTTGGGGTTTATCCGTCCCGATAAAATGAAGTTCCAACCGCCGCCCCTCTGGGCAGGGTTTGACCGACAGCATCACCCCAGCAAACACCTCCGATGCCATGGGAGGCGCCTCCGTTTTCGACGACTTCTTGTGCCTAAACCAAGCCATAAAACCATTTTTTCCAAGCCCTTCGTTACGGTAAAATGGTTGTCCATGTGTCTCCGTAACGTCTTTACATTTATTGGCTTTCACTCAACGTCCGAATCTATTCCGAATCTGGCTCCGGGACTTCTGAGGATGTTTCCATTTTTTCCGAAACTAAACCTGCGAAAACGGAAGCATCGCCAATTACGGCGTGAAACAAACCAACAAAAACGAACTATGAATATTACCGAAATCGCCTCCCCGGAAGTGGCCAAGACTGCCCCGGTTGAACCCCTCCTGTATGACATCAAGCAGGCGGCCCAAGCCCTCAATTGCAGTACCAAATCCGTGCGCCGTTTGATCTGGCGTGGCCTCCTGAAGCCCTGCTCGGCCCTCCGCAAAGTCCTCATCCCCCGGAAACAGATTGAGGAGTTCATCAAGGCGACCTGTGGCAACTCCAAGCTCACGTTTTGACCATGCAACCGCCCCGAATTTTTGCTGAGGCTCCCTCCCGATACCCTGTATCGGGGTGTAGTCTGCCAGGAATTTTGGGCGGTGTTTTTCCGTTTTCCAGGGTGGTTGATTCCAATCAAACCAACTCCAAAACCAACTCACAAAAAGATCTGCTAATAGTTATCAACAGATTATTGACAATGATACGGTGGATCATTTTGATCGGCATGGGAATCCCGACATGGCGTGACGCGCATCCATGCCGGGCTGAGTTGTTCTGGCGGGGGCAAGTGGGCCGTCGAGCGCGCCGCCAGGCTAGCGCGGGTCAGGCGGCCCACTTTGTGAACCAACCCGACAGGGTTGTTCAAACCGCCGGCAACAACTCGGGAAATTTTTTACACACAAGACATGATGGGGGGACTCAAGACATGATACATGAAACTCCAGATTCACACCTCTGAGTCTGCCGACGAGGTGGTAAAATACCTGCACGGGAAACACTCCCTGGAGGCCTACTATTCCGTCAACGAACAGGAAATCGTCGGCGACTGGGGCGGCCGGGGTGCCGAGATGCTCGGCCTCAAAGGCATCGTCACCAACGAAGACTTTGCCCGTGTAGTTCATAATCTCCACCCCGCCACCGGGGAACAGCTAACCGACCGGATGCGGAAAGACCGCCGCCCCGGATTCGATATGGTCTGGAGTCCCCCAAAATCATTCTCCCTGGCCTACGCCTATACCAAAGACGAACGGCTCATCCAGGCCTTCCGGGAAACCGTGGCCGAAATGATGGAACTGGCGCAACAGCAGGCCGCCGTCCGGGTTCGTGTCGGCGACAAAAACCGGGACGAGGATCGGGTGACGCAGTGGCTGATCACGGCGGAACACATTCACCTGACCGCCCGGCCGGAAGACGGATACTCAGACCCGCAGGTTCACATACACCTGTATGTGCCGAACATCTCGTATGATCCGGTGGAAAAGAAATTCAAGGCGCTGCAAATGGGGCGCATCCACGAAATGGCCGACGATCTGGAAAAACTGGCCACCAAGCGATTCGCTGAAAAGCTGCAAGCTATCGGGCTCACGATCATCCCCACCGAACACGCCTTTGAAATCGAGGGGTTCAACCGGGAGCTGGTCGAGAAATTCAGCCGGCGTACGCTGACGATTGAAAGGACGGCGGAACGCCTCGGCATCACCGATCCCGCCCAGAAAGCCAAGCTCGCCGCCGTCACCCGCGAAAACAAGCTCAAGGATGTCAAATTCTCGGATTTTGAACCGATCTGGTGGGGCAGTCTCACCCCGGAGGAGGAAAGGCCGTTTAAGGCCGTCCAAGCGTGTTTAGAGATGTCCCGCGTCACGGGGTTAACCCACCCTCGCGCTGAGGTGCCAACAATGGAGCCGACCAAGGCGGCGTTGGGAAGCAAGGATATGGTTTGGGCGGAAGAAATTTTCAAGCCCACCCCCCAGCGACGTGTTTCCATGAACCGGGCCACCCGGTCCCGGTCGGCGGTCGCGAGTGCTGTCGAACCCAATGAACATGACCGCCGGGCGATTACCTTGGCCATGGCCCACCTCTTTGAACGTAACAGCACCGTCACCGATTTCCAGATTGTGGCGGAAGCCTCCACCAACTGGTGTTTGAACCGAACCACGTTGGCCGGACTGTGGCGGGCGCTGGAGGAAGCTCCGGTCTTGCGGTGCAAACGGGATGACTGGATTTGGATCACCACGCCGGAAATTCTTGCCGAGGAGGAGGCAATCAAACAGGCCTGCCTCTCCGGCAAGGGCCGGTTTGAACCTATGAATGAATTCTGGAAGATCCAGGATGAGGAGTTGAATGAACAGCAACGGGCGGCTGCCTTGCTGGTGCTCAACTCAAGGGATTTCATCACCGCCATTAATGGCGACCCCGGGGTGGGCAAAACGCGGGTGTTGCGCGAGGTCAAGGCCGGTGCGGAAGCGGGGATGTGTAAGATCATCGCCTTGTCTCCCCGGTCAAAAGCGGCCCACGAGGTTTTGCCCAAAGAAGGTTTTGAAAACGCCCAAACAGTGGCGCACTTATTATTTAATCCCCAAGCACAGGCAGAAGCGCGAGGGGCGGTGTGGATCGTGGACGAAGCGGCGTTGCTTTCCGCCCCCGAGGGCGCCGCGCTGATTGCGCTCGCGCAAGCGTTGGAGGCACGGTTGGTGCTGGTCGGCGACTCGGCGCAACATCTTCCGGTGGGGCGTGGGCAGGCTTTCCGGCTGCTGGAAGAGGCCGGGGAAATGCAAACCGCCCGTATCACCGAAATCCAGCGACAACAGGGCAATTACCGGCGCGTGGTGGAATTGATCCTGGCCAAGAACACGGAAGCGGCCATCGATCTGATGGAAAAAATGGGGAATGCCCACGAGATGACTGCGGATGAGCGCCGGACGGCGCTGGCGGCGGAATACGTCGCTGCGCTGGAACGCGGCGAAACGGTGGGAGTGGCGGCTCCGACTCACCTTGAACGGCGGGATGTGATGGATGGCATTCGCGAAGCATTGAAAGCCACGGGCATGCTCAAGGGAACAGAATCCCGCAAAGTTTGGCGGGAGCTGGGTTGGTCGGAATTGCAAAAGAGTACGCCTGCGGAATACGAAATCGGAATGCGCGTGCAAGTGGACGGCCAGGTGGAGGGCTTTAAACTGAATGAACAATTGGAAGTCGTGGGCGTTCGGGATGACATGGTGCGGGTGCGGAGCCTGCATCCGAATGTCACCCAAACCCGTCCCCTACCCTTGAACCTGCCGGCCAGTTTCACTGTGAGTCACCTGGTGACGGAAAGCCTAAGTGAACGGGACGTGCTACGGAATCTTTCATGGACAGACGCGCTCAAGAGTGACGCTGAAAAATACCAACCCGGCTTGGTGGTGCAAATCAACCTGCATGTAAATGGCTATTCCCTCGGCGAACATTTGGAGGTGGTCCGGGTGGATAGCGATGGCGTACGTGCAAAGAGTTCCACCGGCAAAACCAAGCTGCTGCCACTCGACAGTCCCAAGGCATTTTCAGTCCATGAGAAAGACCGGATTGAAATCTGCGAAGGTGAATTGATCCGCATTACCGGCAACAGCCGGACAACCGACGGCCACTTTATTAGCAATGGCGACACCTTGACCGTGGATTATCTTGGCCATGACGGGTGCATTGTTTTGGAAAACGGCCGGCGGTTGCGGCCCAACTTTAAAAGTTTTGAATGGGGTTACGCCAATACGAGCAATGCCATTCAAGGCCAGACCTTCGACCGCATATTGGTGGCACAGAGCTCGACGATGTCATTGGGGGCGACGGAATTAAGACAATTCCTGGTGTCCATCTCACGCGGGCGTAAGGGAGCCAAGCTCTACACGAATAGTCTGGAATGGCTGCGGGAGCACGTTGCCTACGAGCGGGAAAGTTTGATGGCGACGGAAATATTTCGGGAGCGGCCAACCGAGAAAGAATTGGACGCCAATAAGCCGCAGCGTACGGCGGCGGTTCTGGGCAAACTCAAAGTGCCGTCGAAGCAAGAATTCAAGGCCGAAGCGAACCTCGCGGGAAAATCGTCCCACCTGCTGGGGGCGCAAATTGAGAATAGCGCAATTGAGCTGGAACCGCCGCAGCGAGAAAAAGAACAGGAACGCGAAATGAAAATGGAACTCACTCTGTAAAGCAGTGTGTCCGCTGCTCCGAAAAGAAAGCCCGCCGAGACATTCGACGGGCTTTATGTCTTAAAGTCTGACTGTCCGACATTATGAATGTCAGACGGTCAGACTTTGGCAAAACGACCATCCCTCGCCCGTAACGCCCTGATCTCGTTTGCGCCAATCGCTTCTTGATCATTAATGCGACGCAAAGCCACGCGCAAAATGTCGGTGGTTGTCACCTTGCCCCATCGGTTCGCCTGCTGCGTGGCAATGATCACGTCATTGATTTTTTCCAACTCCCCTGCCGGCAACCGGATCGTGACCCGATTCCAGCTTACATTTGAGCGTTGTTGCGCAGTGATCGTGCTCGTCGCCGTCTGAGTAACGGTTGCAACGGCAACCGGCGGTGGTTGGTTGGGCACGGTAGGCGCGACTGTCGACATCGCAGCCACAGCATTGGCCGTGTGCTTGCGCATGAGGGCTTTGAGTCTTTCACTTGAATCGGTGGGTTTCATTATCTGATTATATTAAAGTCTTAATGTCTGACAGTCGGACTGTCCGACATCAGTAGTTCTGCCATTTCGGCAGCTGCTTTCAATACTTCCTCACGGTGCATGGGTGGTAACGCCCGCCAGCCATAAAGTTGGGCGGTCTGGTACGCCGTGCGGCGCACAAGGTAGTTTTTGAATACAGGGAAGGGGATTTCCTTAGCGATCTCGGCCATGTCATTGAAAAAACGGTTGTTTGTTTGTACCAGATTGAACAAAAGGCGCGTCGGTCCGTTGCGCTCGGCTTGAATGCGTTGGGCAGTCGCCGCAGTGGTGGCAAGGTCAAGTGGGCTGGGTGTGGTTACCAAAATCACCAAATCCGCGGTGCGAATTGCGTTGAGGGTGCCGGGATGGGTGATGGCCGGGGCGGTATCCACAATGACGATGTTGCCATCTGTGCCAACGGGTATGCCGAAAATGCTGGCGGCATTGGTGGCACTCTGCTGAGGGTCGCGGTCGTCCAGAGAAATGGATTGCCGAGCGTCCAGCATGGCGGCGGCAAATAGCATCGAGCAAGTGGTTTTGCCGACGCCGCCTTTGCCGTTCACGAAAGCGATTCGAGTTGTCATAAAGTCTGATTGTCTGACAATCACACCAAAGGAATTATCAAACGGAGTCAACACGCTTTTTCAAAAGGCCGCAGTCGTCCGGCTGACAGTCATAAAGTCGGACAATATGACAATCAGACAACTTGGACCTCTGCGCCGGGGAGCGAAGCGAGGGGTGCCAGCGGGGGAGGGAATTGGATGCAAGAAACGGGCAGCGTTTCGAGCGGGTGAAAAATGGGGAGCGCAAAGCTCGTGACGGGTGCAAGTGACTGACCAGTAAAATATCGAGTATGCAAACGCCTCAACTGATGGCACAATCCGCCTATGATTTCTAATGAACGGTCTTGGCCAGAACAACAGCAGTCGAACCTGCGACCCTATTACCAAAGTGCCGCGCCTCAAATGCCTCGTCCCTTTGTTCAGGAAGAAAGGCTTAACTCAGGAGAGCTGCAAATCGAACGCAAATTGTTTTTTCTGACGTTAAAAGAGAATCCTCGCGGGCGCTTCCTGCGGATTTCCGAAGAAGTCGGCAGTATGCGAAGTTCCATTATTATCCCCGCAACCGGCTTTTTGGATTTTCAAAGAATGCTGGCCGAAATGGTAAAGGCCGAAAGCGAGATTCCGAGTGCAGGCCAGCCGCCGAAGGCAGTAGAATAGAGAACGCGGCTTGGGGATTACCCGCCAACCGCTAAAAATATCTGTTTGAGGAAATCAGGGGCAAACCACCAAATGCACAACCCGGCGGCGATGGTGCCGCCAACCAGAATTAATATCATCCAGGGGTTGCTTTCTGAGGGTGGGGGAGTTTCCTCAACATGATTCTGGTCGTGGGGGATGATGATCGGCTCGCCGTAAAGAAGCCTGAGCAGTTTTGTACTTTCATCAGGCCTACGAGGTTTGGAAGGTTTGACAGTTTTTGAAGATTTCGCCATAGAATATTCCCCCAGATTCGAGCGTAAGCGGCTACATAATCGTGGTCAATCCCTGTTTGGAATTGATTGCGCCGGGGAGCGAAGCGGCGGGCGCGAGCAAGCGCGGGAAAAAATTCCCGTGCGCGAGCGGGGGAGGTAAATGGACGCAAGAAATGGGTAGCGTTTCGAGCGGGTAAAAAGTGGGGGCGCACTTAACAAAAACCCGCGTCCATTTCTGGAACGTGGGTTTTTGAGAGGAGAGGGGTTTTAGTCCTCGATTGGTAACATGATCGTGATGGACGACGCTGGGTCGTCAATGTCGAGCGCACTGCAAACCGCAAAGAGTTGCACCGGATTGGCCGGCTCGGTCATGGAGTTGCATACATAGCAGTGGAAATGCACTTCGTGTATTCCGAAGGGAACTCTTTTGATAGCTCTTTCTAGCGCACAAAGAATATCCCAAAGCCGTCCTTTCTCGTCCTGGGCTTCGACATCTAAGGGGACTTTGACGTATTCGTTATAGACCGTGTCCGTGATGAAAACGGGAATCCGAAAGCCCGCTTTTTTGGCCATGGCCGTGACATCTACCTGCACGCCATCGGCCAATGCCTGCTTGCGTGTGTAGGCATAAATCACGTTTCCGAATGGCGAGGCGTCAGATGGCGGCGGGGGGGGGGAGTCATTATTCATGGATTTGTCCTCCGCTGACTGGCTCGACGGAATAGATATATGAATCTCCATCCGCCTGAGTCCACTTTTCAACCTCAGTTTTTTCGGCTTTCTGTTCGGCTTCCTGAAGTGACGTTGCTTCGATAATCACGCGGGCATAGTTGTATTGAGTATAGTGCCACTCGACAACGTATTGCTTGCGTGGGTTGGTGTCAGAGATCGCATGCCCAGGCTTGGGCATCGTCCCTGACGTGGTGGGTGTGTTAGTATTTGTTTTCATGGTGTTTAGTCTGCTTTGATTGAAAAATAACGGTCTTTGTTGGCGGCAATCTCGGTCACAAAATAGCCAAGGCGATTGACGAAATGCAGTCCCTCGCAAATGCTGGCTTTTCCGTCGCATTCCACGAGCGTCCAAACTGTTCGTGGTGATTGGGCACAAACAAACTCAAGTTCTGCGCCGTACGTCTCGAACATAAGGCCGTCCAAGGCGGAATTCGGATCGAGTGGGTTTGGAATTGGCCTATATTTTTCAAGCCAACGTTCGTAGCTGATACGTGCGGGCGTCTTCAAACGTCCGTCGTTGTGGTTGATGTCAGGAATCGTTGACTCGGGATTGGGTTGAGCCCCTGACGTGGTGTGTGTTGAACTGTTTTTGTCTGTTTTCATGATATTTTTTGCAGCTTCCGCTGCTCGGTTTTTGGTGTATCGCCCTTCACGAAAAAAGCGCGCGAATGAGTGGCGGCCAGCCGGGGTTCCCTTCAGGGGTGGCGTCGGCCCCCGAATGCCAGCGCGCCAGTGAGGGTGATAACCCAAATCGATAGCGGAGAGAAAAATCAGAAAACAAACAGACAAAAAGGCAACACCGGCAGGTGACAGCCCTCCGCAGGGTAACTACCGCGAAGCGGACGTGCCGACCAAACAGCCAATCAAAAGGCGCGTAGATTGAAACGGGTGGATTCCAACCCCGACTTTTCGGGGTTGGTGCGGCCTGGGTTGTCGTGAAACCCAGCCGACATAAAAAAGCCCGCGTTTGTTCGCGGGCGGTAGTGAGGGCCGTAAAGTTTCGGCAGAGGCTATTGACCGATCAAGTGGGAAAGCTGCCATGAGACTGGGGGGCAATTCCGGTGCAAACCACCAAATGCACAACACGGCGACGATGGTGCCGCCAACCAATAGGAACAGCGGCCAGGAGCTGCTTTCTGAGGGGCGGGGAGTTTCCTCCAAGTGCTCCGGGGTATGGGGAATGATGATCGGCTCGCCGTAAAGTGTCCTGATCGGATCAGGTTGTTTGGATTTGTGGTTGTGCGGTTTGCTCATGGAGGGTAATCCTCCGAAAAACCATAAAACGGTTGGAAAGGCAGAGTCAACCTTGGCCGTGCGCGAGCAAGGGAGGGAACTGGCCGCTAGAAACGGGTAACGCTTCGAGCGGGTGAAAAGTTGGGAGGCATTTAATAAAAAATTACATCCATTTCTTGAACGCAGGCTTGTTGGCAGGCGAGTGGCATTAGTCCTCGCTTGGCATCATTATCGCTAGGTACACGGTCACGAAATGGTTGAATGCTCTTGAAAAAACCACCTTTTTGTCCGTGGGATTGAGTACCTGGGATGTTCGAGGCTGGGTTGGCGTGAAACCCAACCGCGAGCCTAAACAGGCTGCTGATCGGAGGCAACCCCTGACTTGGAATGGTTGGCTAAAAAGCAGAGTGAAAATTTCATTAACCAACAAAAGTTATTTTAAAAAGACTGGCCAAATACTCTGTGATAACTATAATCTGCAAAAACACTCCTAGTTAATTCATAATTAGCTACTGTTTAGGGCGCGACCTGATTTCGAAAAGAAATTGATGAACAAAAACGACTCAGATTTATCAGAGATGGATACTATTTGCCAATTAGGTATCCACACTGCTCAAGAGAATATTCGTGATATTGAGAAGCAACTTAAAAACCCGAATCGCGTTCTAATTTCCACAGAAGTTGAAAAAAAAGCTCAATTGCTAATTGATCTTGTTGCTGAAGAGAACTGTCGAACGACAATTCAAAATTACAATAAAGGGAAATTTGGAAAATGGCATTTTCATGGTGAGGAAAGCCTCCTGAACAAAAATTTAGATTTATCAAAAGAAAATTCCATTTGTGTTCTCGCGGACGTAATTGATGGGACGGATTTGTTAGAACGTGGACTTGGGAATTGGTGTTCCTGCTTTATCTTTTTTGACCCCAGAGCAAAATCAGGAGAGCGGTTGCTGGCATCATTCGTAGCACTCCCAGACAAGGAGGTTTATTTCGCGCGACATGATATGCCAGGAGCTTTCATCACGACAAAGGACGGTCAAATAACAGAAGTTGCTGGGCGATCTGCTGTGGAAAAAGTCTGTGATGCCTCGATTTGTTTCTATGGGCAAAAGCACCCCAATCTAGTTAAAACTGTCTCGCTCTTAAATAATCTTACCGACCAAAATCTTGGTAAACTTCGTATTTACAATTTAGCAGGTATTCCAATGATGATGAAGCTTATTGATCATAGGATAAAAAAAGCTCGTAGCATTGATGCCGTTTTTGATGTCAATGGACAAAAGCCACATGATGTGGTTCCTGGGGCATACATTCTTAAAAAAGCAGGGGCCACAATTAAAAATCTCCAAGGTGATGACATTAATTATTGCGATTTTGAGGAACTATTATTAAAACCCTCATCAACAAAGCTGAAATACGTTGCTGCGGCCACGCCTGAACTAGCCAAAAATCTGTTGGCAATTTTGGTTGAAACTGGCCAGACTTCATCGGCTTGTAAGACTAGCCCTTCTTGACAAATGCAACTATATGATTTAAGCTATAAGGTAATTTGATTAAACGACTAGCATTTTTCATTTGGTGTGAAAGTTGCTTGGTATATGAAAAAACAAAATTTAAGCATGTTGACGAATCCGCCGATTATTGCAGGTATGTTAGGGAACGTATCCAGCGACTTTGATCTTGCAAATTTAAGCCCAGAAGTAAAAAAACTCTGGAACCTTCGAGTTTCTGCATATATTCAACGCCTTGGCTTGGAACGCAAAACCGCCGAGCAAATTGCAAGCCTTTCCATTTTAGCTCACCTTGAAACCGAAGAGTCTTTGAAAAACCTAAAATTGTAATTTCGACTTCTGAAAAAAGCCATTGTGTGCCCCGATATGAGGCATGGAGTTTGTTTTATGTCTTGTTATCTAAACAAGGCATGGGGTTTGATTCCCAAGGGCACGATCTTTGGCTCGGGTCTGGGCTGGCGCAAAGCCCAGCAAAAAGCCCCAGCTTGTGGCTGGGGCTTGTCCGGGGAGGGTAGTGGATGCTCAAACCCTGTCCGTCTCCTGCCGTTCTGCCGGGGATTCTTCATGTTTCACGCCAAGAATGAAATCGGCCGCCTTCTGGGCCTGTGCAGCGGCCTGCACAATCAGCTTGTTGTCATTCTTCAGGACGGTCAGCCAGTTCTGAATGTACGCGGCAGAGTTGTTCAAGGTGCGCTCTTCAATGCCGGCCTGACCGCAAAGGAAAGCCGCCCCCATTTCGGCGACCAATTCCTCCCGACTATAGTCCTCGGAGCCAAAGCCCTTCTGACTGCTTACGGCCGGCCGGTTCAGCCGGTTCTCGTGTCCAGTGCTGTGCGTGAGCTCATGAAACAGTGCGGCGTAATAGGCGGCTTCGCTTTCAAACTGTTCAAGGTTCGGCATTCCGACAATATCCTCGCCGGGTGAATAGAATGCCGCAGCCATGCCGTGCTTGATGCCCGGGCGCAGTGGCATGTTCTCGACGATCTCGACGGGCTTGGCGATGACGGCTTCCGCGTCGGTTGTGGGCATTTCCTTCAATCCGTCAAGCTGGGCGACATTGAAAACGTGATAAAACCGAAGCATCGGGATTTTCTCAATCTCGTGCGATTCCTTGTCTTCGATCTCAAGCCGCTTCCAAAAAACGACCGGACAAGCCTTTTCGCCTTTACGGACTGACGCGCCGAGCTGCTGGGCTTGGTGGAATGTCAGCCAGAAAGGGCTTTCATACTGCATCGCATGGAGCAGGAAAACATTGATACCGCGATAAGCCTTCTTGCTGACAAGGTTCCGTGGAAACCCGCGTTTGACGCTCCAAGGCTTGTGCCATGGAATCGTTCCTTGGCTGAGGAGTTCAATCACACGTTCGGTGATCCGGTCGTAGGCCGTGCCCTTGTGGGCTTGCTGTGCGTTGTGTCCGCTCAACTGCTCGGGATGGCTCTCGAGTCCTGAACCCTGTTCGTTGCTGATATTTTTTGGTTGTGTCTTCATGGTCTTTTTTTTACAGCTCGCGCTGCTCGGTCTGGTCTGTCGTCCTTCACC
>Ga0302322_100000201_pt1 | contig 43041 bp, 36 predicted proteins | sample Fen_T0_2_FD_203757 | JGI IMG/M metagenome (GOLD analysis project Ga0302322, IMG submission 203757) | Peat permafrost microbial communities from Stordalen Mire near Abisko, Sweden - Fen_T0_2 | ecosystem: Environmental > Terrestrial > Soil > Wetlands > Permafrost | place: Sweden: Abisko...
TGGCGGCGAGCGCGACGGGGCTGTTCAAATCATCGTCCAGGGCGGCATCCGCCGCCTCTTCGGCCTTCAGCACACGTTCGCGAAACGGAACCAATTCTTGCGGTAATTTGCCGGCAGAGGTCACGTCGCCCGAGACCAGATCACTCAGGCGTTGCAAGGCGCCGTACACGTAGTCGACGCGGCGTTCGGCTTCATCCACGCCTGGGAACACCACGCGCCCGGAAGGCAGTTGCTCGGTGTCGAACTGCACGGGACCGCGATACTGCGCACCCAGCAAGAACCAGCGGAAGCCCTCCGCGTCATTGCGATCGAGCACATCACGCACGGTCACGAAGTTGCCGAGCGATTTGCTCATCTTCTCTTTGTCTACGTTCACGAAGCCGTTGTGCATCCATAGCTTCGCGAGCGGGCCTTCACCGGGGTGCGCCGCTTCACTCTGGGCGACCTCGTTTTCGTGGTGCGGAAAGATCAGATCCATTCCGCCCGCGTGCACGTCGAAGCCGTGTCCGAGATAGTGACTGCACATCGCCGAGCACTCGATGTGCCAACCGGGACGCCCGCGACCCCACGGGCTCTCCCAGCCCCATTCATCCATGGGACAGCTCTTCCACAGCGCAAAATCCAGGGGGTCGTGTTTGTCGCCGTCTTTCTCCACGCGCGCGCCGGCGATCAGATCATCGATGCGGCGCCGAGAGAGCTTGCCGTACTCGCTGAAGCTGCGCACGGCGAAGTAGACGTCCATCCGACCCGGCTCGGGCTGAATGGAGTAGGCGCTGCCGTTCTCGATCAGCTTGGCAATCAGCTCGAAAATCTGTGGCAAGTGGTCGCTGACCTTCGGCTCTCGATCCGGTGGGAGGCAGCCCACCGCACGCATTTGATCTTGGTAAACGGTCGCCATCCGGTGCGACAATTCCAAGGGCGCCTCGCCGTTCTTTTGTGCCCGCGCCAAGATCTTGTCGTCCACATCGGTGATGTTGCGCACGTAGGTGACTTCGAAGCCCTTGCCGCGCAGCCGGCGCACCAGCAAATCGGGCGCCAGCGCAGCGCGCGCGTGGCCGGCGTGCGGGACGTCGTAAACCGTCGGGCCACAGCAGTAGATGGTGACCCGCTCGCCCCTCGGGCTGAGCTGTTCGGTCGTTCGTGTCAGCGTGTTGTACAGCCGCGGAAGCGGTAGCGAAGTCATAGACTGGTTGATACTAACCCGCGATTTCAGCCGCGGACGGCCCGAAAACCGGTGAAGCGCGACGCCTGCAGCCGCGTGCGCCCGATCATCGCCGGGCGCACGCCGAGGACGCCCGCCAAAAACCCGCCAATATGCGCAAAAAAGGCCACGCCGCTCGCCGTATCCAGACCCAAGGCGGCCCAGCCACCGCTGAGCTGGAGCAGGAACCAAAACCCGACCACGACCCAGGCGGGCAGCGAAATCAGGAAGAATCCGACAAAAACCGTAATCGGCGCGCGCGGGTACAGCACGAGGTAGGCGCCGAGCACTCCCGCGATGGCACCGGATGCGCCCACCATGGGCGCCTGGCTAGCCAGGTTGGTAAACACCTGGGCCGCCGCCGCGCACACGCCGCACGACAAGTAGAACACGACGTAACGAAGGTGACCGATGGCGTCCTCCACATTGTCGCCAAAGATCCAGAGGAACAGCAGGTTCCCCGCCAAGTGCCCGAAACCACCATGCATGAACATGCTGGTGAGGACGGTGAACGCCTCGCCCGAAGGGTCGGCCGAAACGCGGGTCGGGACCAGGCCATAGCCCGCGATCACATAGGATTCGCCGTGGCCGCCGATCAACTGCCGCTCTATCACAAACGCAAAGATGTTGAGCGCGATCAGCAGATAGGTGACGTAAGGCGTCGTACGCGTCGGGTTCTGGTCGCTGATCGGAATCATCGCGGCGTCACTTTAGCCCGAATCTGGGCTCGTAGCCGGCCGCCGTGCACGCGCCCGATTCCGCGCTGGGAGGTTGATGGTAAGCTGCCAAGGTTCATGGTTTGGCGAAGGCTTTTTGGCGGATTCGAGCCCACGTTGGCAGCTCTGGTGCTTGCGGCGTGCGCGTCGTCTGGCTTCGACGGCCACGTGTACCAGGATGGTGACGTCCGTTTCCGCGTGGGGCCGGTCCCGAGCGCTTGGCGCAGGCTGGAGGTCGAGGACGCGCGACTGGCGTTCCGCGATGACTCGGCCAATGCCACCGTCGCGGTCAACGGCCGCTGTGGGCTGGATGGTGACGACGTGCCGCTGGTCTCGCTCACCCAGCACCTATTTTTGCAATTCACCGATCGCGCGCAAGCGTCCCAAGCCAAAGTCAGCTTGGACGGTCGCGAAGCGCTGCGTACCGAGATCAGCGCGGCACTCGATGGCGTGAAGAAGCAGTACCTCGTATACGTGCTGAAGAAAAATAGCTGCGTGTACGACTTCATGTACATCGCCGCCGACTCCGCGCCCGGCTCGCGTGCGGATTTCGAGCGCTTCGTGCAAGGCTTCGCGGCGCTCGAGTGAACGATGGAAATCGCGTCCTCGCCCAGTAATCCGCAGGCTTCGAGCGAGCCTCCGTCCAGCCGCCTCAGCATGCGGCCGAGCTTGATGCCGCCGCCGCCCGAGCCCAGCTTGCTCAAGCGCCAGACCGAGCGGGTGCTGCACTTCTTCGAGCACATCGGCGTGATGTGGCACATGCTAACCGGCAGCATTCGCGCCGGTTTTCGTCGACCGTTCGAGGGGCGGGCGATCTTGAAGCAGCTGGATTCTTTGGGCGTCGCTTCGGTCGGCATCGTAGTCGTAACCAGCGTGTTCATCGGCATGGTGATGGCCGTGCAATTTGCCTTCGGTTTGCAGAAGTTCGGCGGGCTCGAATATACCGGAAGGGTGATTGCACTGAGCTTCGCTCGCGAGCTGGCGCCGACGCTGACGGCCGTGATCGTCGGCGGTCGCATTGGCTCCGGCATGGCCGCAGAGCTCGGCGCGATGGCGGTCACCGAGCAGATCGACGCGATTCGCGCGCTGGGCGCTGACCCGCTCAAGAAGCTGGTTTGGCCGCGCCTGTTGGCTTCGGTGATCGTACTGCCCGTGGTGGCTGCCTTCTCCTTGGTGCTCGGCTTCGCTGGCGCAACCCTGATCACCAATTTGCAATTCGACATCCCGGCCGCATTCTTCTTCCGCAGCGCGCTGGTCTCGGTGAACATGAGTGATTTCATGGCCGGCATGATCAAGACGCCCGTGTTCGGCGCGATCATCGCCCTGGTCGGCTGCCACTTCGGCATGACCACCAAGGGCGGCACGGCAGGGGTAGGTAATAGCACTACGCGCACGGTGGTAGTGATCTCCATCGCCATCCTGATCGCTGACTTCTTCCTGACCAAACTCGCCATCATCTTGTGGCCTGCGGCCTGACTGTTTCGGACCGAGAAGCCGGGCGCCGGCGGAAGAAACCTGGCCAAGACGGCCGTCTGCAAGCGGCGGCTGAAAGCTGTTGACGGTGGTTAGGGAGTGCTAAGCTTCCTGCCGACTGCAAGTGGGAACTTCGGCCATGCAAACACAACGCGTCTTTACGATTTCCGAAGTCAACGCGCTGATTCCAGATCTGTCGGATCTGGTCGGCGACCAACTACGTGAGCAAAGTGAAATCGAACATGGGCTCGCGGAGTTGACGCGCTTGTCCGGTTCCTCACCCGCCTCACTAGAAGCCAGTAGTGATGATCCAAAGGACGTGGTCAAGCTCAAGCGCGATCTGAAGCAGCGTATCGAGCGGTATGAAGCGGGCTGGGCGCGGGTCCAAACCATGGGCGGCGTGATCAAGGATCCGCAAACCGGTCTAGTGGACTTTTACGGCCGCGTCGGGGAAAAGCTAGTCTGGCTTTGCTGGCGCTACGGCGAAGACTCGCTCTCGCACTATCACGATCTGGAGGCGGGCTTTTCCGCTCGTCGTCCGCTCACCGCGGACGTGCGTCGGGCCCTCCTGAACTAGGATCATGTCCGTCGATCGAGTTGCCGCAGCGCGCGCCATTGGCGATTTTCTAAAGGCACTCGGCTTCGATCCCGCGCACGACCCCGATCTGACGGACACGCCGGAGCGCGTCACCGAAGCGTTCACGGAAGATCTCCTGCGCGGACACGGAGTCGACGTACGTGAGCTGCTCCGGAAGGGTTCGTGTGAGGCGCCGCCGGCCGCCAAGAGCGGGCCGGTCGCGGTCACCGGCATCGCCATCGCCACGACCTGTCCGCACCATTTGATGCCGGCGCTGGGCCGGGCAAATGTCGTATACCTGCCTGGCACCCTGCTGCTCGGCATTGGCACTTTGACCGCCCTGGTGGATGCCTTCGCGCGCCGCCTGACGTTGCAAGAAGCGATCGGTCAGAACGTGGTCAGCGCGCTCATCGATCATGCCGGCGCGCGTGGCGCGTATTGCGAACTCGAGCTCGAACACGGCTGTTTGCGCGCGCGCGGCGAGCGTCAAGCGAGCGCCGTCGTGCGCAGCTCCGCACGCGCGGGCGAGTTTTCGGGCACGGCCGCCGTCACGGAAATCGCGCTCGCGCTCGGTCGAGCGCGGGGCGACGCATGACGCGCGTCTTGATCACGGGCATGAGCCGCGGAATTGGCCGCGCGGCGGCCCTCGCCTGTGCGGCTCGGGGCGCGCAGCTAGGCTTGCTCGGACGACCGTCTCAGCGGCAGCGCGAAACGGCTGAACTGTGCCTGAAAGCAGGCGCAGAGCGCGTGCTTTCGTTGGCAGCGGACGCGACTCGAGTGGAACAGCTCGAGCGCGCCGCGAGCGAATTTCTGCAGACGTTCGGCGCGCCGGACGCGATTATCCATAGCGCCGGCATTGCCGTACGCACCAGCGTCGAGGCGACCAGCGTGGCTTCCTGGCAAGAACAGCTGCAAATCAATCTGAGCGCGCCGTTCATCCTCACCCGCGCGCTGCTACCGGCCATGCGGGCGCGGCACGCTGGCCGCATCGTATTCGTCGGCAGCATTTCGTCCACGCTCGGCACCGCCAATCTGGCGGGCTATTGCGCCAGCAAGTGGGGTCTGATCGGTTTGATGAAGAGCCTGGCGGCCGAGCTCACGGATAGCGGGCTGATGACTTGCGCGGTGTTGCCAGGGTCGGTCGATACCGAGATGCTCATCGGCAGCGGCTTTGCCCCACGCATGAGCCCGGAGTCCGTCGCCCAAACGCTGGTGCATTACGCGTTCGACGCACCGCTCGCACACAACGGCGCCAGCATCGAGATGTTCGGCACCTAAGCCAGCATTGGTGGGCCACCGAATTGAGAGGGCCCGCCACACCCGCTTTTCTCTACCGTTGCTCCCTTCCGGGCCTGGCGGGGTTCAAGCTGCGCTGTCGGCGGACCCACAGATTCAGTGACGAACGAGGGCATAGCGCAGGCTTCCCCGTCTGCCAAGGACGGAGCACATCTGACGCTTCGGCCGGGCGCATTCGGCCCCTGTCCGCCCAAGGCCCAGCAGATCGGAGTACATTTGTGGGCGGCCTGGCTCATGACCGATTCTCAGCGTCCGAACCCCCTTGCGCCGAGCTTCGACGTGCCGGATCTCGAGCTCGCGCCGGTGCCGCGCACAGTCCGCCAAACCGGGCCGATGAGCGCGCGGCAGCCCGCGACCGCGCCTGCGAAGGCAACCGCGACCGCGCACGATCAGTTGTTTGGGGCCTCGTTCGATTTTGGCGATGACCTCGAGGACCTGGAGTTCGGGCGGAGCGCGCAGCCGACCTTTCAACTGAGCGGGGAGGGCGCGCCACGCGTGGCCGTGGCAAAGCGAGCGGCGCCGACTGATGCCGGGCCGAGTTGGCCTAGCGGACGCGCCACGGAGGCCTCCAAGCTCGAGATCGATCCAATTGAGCTCGCGACCTTGGCCGACTACGGCGACCCGCCGGCGAGCGTCCCACTCACGCTGGCCTATGCGTATCGCGTTTTTACGCGCCAACGCGAGCTGAAGCGTCAGCTGATCCCGATCGCCGCTGAGTGTGAACGCGCAGAGTTCGAGCGCCAGGCCACGCTCGCGGAGCTTGCGAGCGCGCTGCGACCCGCGCTCGAGCAAAACAGCGAGTTTCGCAGGTTTTTCGCGCCATTGCTCGAGCTCGAGCAACGCGCAACCGAGCGTGGCCGAGCGCTCACCGCGATCAACGCACAGCTCGACGCGGACAGCGGCCAATTGGACGCCGAACTCGCGCGAATTGCCGGGCAAATCGCAGCGGAGCAGCGGGACGAGCGGGAAGCGCAACGCCTGTACGACGAGCGCGAAGCAAACGCCAAGCGCGCTGAAGCCAAGTTCAAGCGCGTGCAGATCGAGATCCGCGCCGTGACGCAAGTCGCCGCGCAGAAGCTCGGACCACAAGGCGGGCAAATCCCCGATCCGGAAGCGGCGCAGCTCGCAGGCTTGCGGCATCGCGCCGAAGCGCTCGAGCCCGAGCTCGCGCACACGCGCGCGGAGTCCGAACAGGCCGAGCAGGCGCTGCAGCGGTTGCGCGCGCAACTCCACGCGCTCAACCAAAGTGAGCGACAAATAGCCCGCAATAAGCAAGCTCTGGGCGAGGCGCATCAGAAACAGCTTGCGGCCCACAGTCCGGGCCTGAGCGAAACTGAAATCGAACAACGCGCGGCGCTAGTCGACCTGGCTCGAGCGCTGCTCGCTTCACCCGGGACGGTCGAGATCCCCGAGGCCTGGCTCGAGCGCGTACGCGGCGTCAGTGATCGCGCAGACGCCCTAGTCGTGCGCCTGGAGATGCAGCGCCGCGCGATCGCTTCCTATGACAGCAAAAGTGCCCGGCAAGGAGTGCGGCTCGCGTGCACGGCGGTCGGGCTCTTATTGGTATTGTTCGCATTCAAGCTGATTTTTTGAGAGGACCGCTCCGTGACCGAAAACGATCAAGCCGCACGCCTGGCAGAGCTCGACAAACAGGCGCTCTTGGGCGGCGGCCAAGCGCGGATCGACAAGCAACATGCTCTCGGCAAGCTGACCGCGCGCGAGCGTTTGGACTTGCTGCTCGATGTCGGCAGCTTCGTGGAACTGGGTCGCCTCGTGACGCATCGTGCGACGAACTTCGGGATGGCGGAGCAACGTGTGCCGGGTGACGGCGTGGTCACCGGGCAAGGTACGATCGACGGGCGGAGTGTGTTCGTTTTCGCGCAGGACTTCACCGTGTTCGGCGGCTCACTGGGCGCCGCGCACGCCGAGAAGATCGTGAAGGTGATGGAGCACGCGTTGCGCGTCGGTGCGCCGATCATCGGCCTCAACGATTCGGGCGGCGCGCGCATTCAGGAGGGCGTGGAAGCGCTCGGCGGCTATGCCGACATTTTCCTGCAAAATACCTTGGCCAGCGGGGTCGTGCCGCAGATAAGCGCGATCATGGGGCCGTGCGCGGGCGGCGCGGTGTACTCGCCTGCGCTCACCGATTTCGTGTTCATGGTCGAGAAGACCAGCTACATGTTCATCACCGGCCCAGACGTGATCCGGACCGTGACCCATGAAGAAGTCACGAAAGAAGCCCTGGGCGGCGCGCATACTCACGCGACCACCAGCGGCGTCTGCCACTTCAGCGCGGTAGACGACACGACGTGCATCGCGCGCATTCGCGAACTCGTCGGCTATTTGCCTTCGAACAACGCCGAAGAGCCGCCGCGCCGGATCACGTCCGATGCCAGCGAGCGCGAAGTTCCGGAACTCGATCGCATCGTGCCCCGCGAGAGCAACAAGCCATACGACATGTTGGAAGTGCTGCGCGCCGTCGTAGACGACGGCCTTTTGCTCGAAGCGCACCAGGAATTCGCGCGCAATATCTTGACCTGCTTCGCGCGCATCGCGGGACGCACAATCGGCATCGTAGCCAATCAACCCGCGGTACTCGCCGGCGTGTTGGACATCGACGCCAGCACGAAAGCCGCACGATTCGTGCGCTTTTGCGATTGCTTCAACATTCCGATCGTGACCTTCGTGGATGTGCCGGGGTTCTTGCCGGGGGTCGAGCAAGAGCACCGCGGCATCATCAGCCACGGCGCGAAATTGCTGTATGCGTTCTGCGAAGCCACCGTGCCCAAACTCACGATCATCACACGAAAAGCATACGGCGGCGCGTACGACGTAATGAGCTCCAAGCACATCCGCGCCGACGTGAATCTGGCCTTCCCGAACGCCGAGATCGCCGTGATGGGCGCAGGCGGCGCGGTCAACATCGTCTACCAAAAGACGATCGAAGCCGCTGCCGACCAAGTCGCAGCGCGCAGCGCGTTCGTCGAAGAGTACAAGAACCGCTTCGCCAACCCGTTCCACGCTGCCGAGCTCGGCTTCATCGACGAAGTGATCGAACCCCGGGAACTACGCAAACGTCTGGCCAGCTACCTCGCCCTCTTCGCCAACAAACGCGACCGCAACCCCCCAAAAAAGCACGGCAACATCCCACTCTGAACCGATATCGCGGCGTGCGCTTCGATTCGATTCGATTCGATTCGATTCGAAAGCAAGGGCGCTTCGATTCGGAAAGCAAGGGCGCTTCGATTCGGAAGCAAGAGGGAGGGGCGATCGCGAGCCAGCAACGCAGCTCACGACAACACGCGATGCCGTCGTGAGCTGCGATCCTGGCGCGTTCGGCCTGCGAAGTGGCGCAGGACGGGAAATGTAGTTGGAATTCAGGAATTCAAACTGCTTTTCATTCGCGAACCGGAATCTCAGCGTAATCCGTCCGGCGAACGCCGGGCTTGGTCTACGGCGCGAGAACTGCCCAGTTCTGCAGCAAAAGCGTGTCCATTTCGTCCGCGGTCGTCGAGTCGAGGCGGGTCAACACGTCGGTTGGTACGCGAGCGGATCGACTTCATTGGCGACGCGGGTCGCGACATCTCAGCAGGTGCTCGCCGCGCTGAGTTTCTCGCACCCACCCCCAAATCTCTCCGTCTCGCGGTACTGGGCCATCTTGGGTTGACGATCTTGGCGCCTTGGCGGGCTGATCTGCGAGCCCTCAGCGCGGGCTGAGTCGCCCGGCGGACTGGCCCGTGCTCGGACTGTGTTCACTCCGGTGGGTCGAAATAGTCCACTTCGACGCCGCGGTGAGTTCTGAAGCGGGTCACTCCGGCGCCGCGCGAGACGATGTAGTTCGGTGAGACCGGGACTTTGCCTAGCCCGCCGGGGGTGTCGACGATGAATTTTGGCAGGGCGATGCCGCTTAGACGACCTTGCAACTCGGACATGATTCGCAGGCCGGTATCGAGCGGGGTGCGCAAATGGCCCGTGCCGCGTACGGGATCGGTTTGCAGCAAGTAGTACGGTTTGGCGCGTTCGCGCACGAGGCCGCGGAAGAGCTCGGTCAGCACTGCGCTGTCGTCGTTTACGCCGCGCAAGAGCACGGTGTGGTTCATCACCGGGAAGCCGCCATCCACCAGGCGGCGCAGACCTTCTCGCGCTTGCGGCGTGAGCTCCTTTGGGTGATTGAAGTGAGTCATGATCCAGATGGGATGAAACGGGCGTAGCGCCTGCACCAATTCGTGCGTGATACGCTGCGGTAGCGCAACCGGCATGCGTGTCGCGAGGCGGATCGTCTCCACGCTCGAAATGCAGCGCAAAGCCTGCAAAATGCGCACGATGCGCGTGGTGCTCATCGCCAACGGGTCGCCGCCGCTGACAATCACGTCGCGGATTTCGGGGTGACTACGCAGGTATTCGAACGCTGGCATCAGGCGTAGCTCGGAGCGTGGTCCGCCCCCGCTGCCCACGATGCGGCTGCGAGTGCAGAACCGGCAATAGATCGCGCAGCGATCGGTCGCCAACAAGAGTGCGCGATCAGGGTAGCGCTGCACGAGCTCCGGCGCGACCTCGTGCGCTTCCTCGCCCAGTGGATCGCGCATGTCGCCTTCGACCTCGCGCCCTTCGAGCGCATGCGGCACCACTTGTTTCCGGATCGGACAATTCTGGTCATGCCTGTCACACAGCGACAGGTAATAAGGCGTGATCGAGATCGGCAGGCCGGCGCGCTCGGCGGCGAGCGCGCCGGCTAGTTCTTCTGGGGAGAGCTCCAATTTTCCGCGCAAGCCTTGGACCGAACGCACCGCGTTGCGCATTTGCGAACCCCAATCTTGGGCGTCCGCGTCGGGTAGCATGCGCACGCCCGTGGGATCGAGCGGCGACAGCTCGTCTTCTTCGGGCGGGGACGAATTCGCGCTCATCGCGCGCTCGTTGCCGGCGCCGCGCTCGCTGTGTCCGCTTCTGGCACTTTCACTTGGCTCAGCGCTTCGTCATCGACGCTGATCGGGTAGCGCTTCTTCAACTCCTGCTCGAGCTCGGCTTCGCGCACATGGATCCGCTGTTGCGTAAGTGCCACACGGATAGTCCGCTCAGCGTCTTGGTACGACCGATCGCGCGCTTCGGTGCGACCCGTCATACGCACGACGTGAAAATGTCCCGATTCGGTCACGACACGATCGAGCACACCGCCTAGTTTGTCGATTTCGAATACCGCCGCGCGCAATGGCTCCGGGACGCGCGGGTTCGCGCCTCGGGGGTGACCCGGCGGTCCGACAATGCCCAGATCACCGGCCAGCTCGGTCGGCGCAGGACCCGAGGATTGCGGGGGTTTATCGAGCGAAACCTGAAGCACGAGCTTGCCCCAATCCGCCGCCGAAGCGCCCAGCGCCTTTTGCAACGCGGCCTTGGCTTGTATCTCGCTTCCGAGCACGAGGTGCGCCACACGTCGCCGCTCGGGCTCTTTGAATTCGTCGTGGTGCGACTCGAAGTAGGCGTGCACCTCCGGCTCCGGGATGTCCGCGGGCCCCGGCACGCTCTGCCGCAGATCGCGTAAAAGCTCATCCTTCAACATTTGCCGAACACGCTCTTGGGTCTCCGGAAGCTTGTCGAGACCACGGCGCTTGGCCTCCTCCGCCAAGAGTTGGACTTGAATGATTTCGTTCAAGAGCTGCTTGCGCCGATCGGCTGATTGGTAACGAAGGCGCTCGAACGGATCCATGCGTTCGAGCGTCTCGGCATAGTCACCGAGGGTGATCTCGCGGTCCCCCACCTTGGCCAAGACTTGCCGAGCCAGCTCGGGGGTCAGCTTTCCGGGCGGAGGAGCGCTCGAGGAGCCAACGGGGCCCGGAATTTGTCTCGGCTTTTCGTGGCAACCCGTCATCAACCCGGCACCGATCAGTGTCCCGAGCGGACAACACCGAAAAAGGACGAAACGAAAAAATGCCCGCATGCGAGAAGCACCGAGATACTACGGGCCCGGCAAAAGTGCCAGAATCGCCCATTGCGCGCGTTCGCGGGCGGCGCTACGCATCGCGGCGTGGAAGAAGAGAATACCGGAAAACTTCGTTATCGCCGCGTGATCATCAAGCTGAGCGGTGAAGCACTGAGCGGCAAAGAAGGTGGCTCCGGCATCGATACCACCACGCTCAAGGCCACCGCCAGCGAGCTCGCGGAAGTGCATGGGACGGGCGTCCAGCTCGGCTTGGTCGTGGGCGGCGGCAATATCTTCCGCGGCCTGCGTGGCGCCAGCGAAGGCATGGATCGCGCGCAGAGCGACTACATGGGCATGTTGGCGACGGTGATCAATGCGCTCGCGTTGCAAGATGCGCTGGAGCGCAGCGGCGTGCCGACGCGAGTGATGACCGCCATCGAGATCAAGCAGCTCGCCGAGCCATACATCAGGCGTCGCGCCATGCGCCACCTGGATCGCGGACACGCCGTGATCTTCGCGGCCGGAACCGGCAACCCATACTTCTCCACCGACACGGCAGCCTCCCTGCGAGCCATGGAGATCCACGCCGATTGCCTGCTCAAGGCGACCAAGGTGGACGGGGTGTACGACCGAGATCCGCGTCGGCACCCGGATGCCAAGCTATTGAGCAGCGTCAGCTACGACCGCTTCCTGAACGACCACTTGGGCGTGATGGACTCGACCGCGGTGGCGTTGTGTCGTGAGAACGGCCTACCCATCCGCGTGTTCAAAATGGTGCCCGGCAACATCCGCCGCGTTTGTCACGGCGACCCGGTCGGAACCAGCGTAACCGACAAGGCCGAATAGTATTCCCCACTGTATCTGGATGGCTTGAGATAGCTTCAAGAAAGATCTGCCCCCGGGGCAAGGGTTCGAGCCAGCAAACGGCTGCAAACTCTGGTGCTGCGCGCTGGCCTTCGAGCTAAGCTTCCGCCACCCGAATGTGGCAATCACTCCCCGAGCTGGGCACGGGAATCGTGTACGCGATTCTCGTTGCCGCCGCGTACACCTTCGCCGTCGCGCTGGCCGCTGGTCGCGGTCGACCGCGTCTGCTGCAAGCCGCGCGCTTGGGCGCGTACTCGACATGCGCGCTGGTGCTGTTCGCCGTGCTGCTTTTGTCGTACGCATTCGTGTCGCACGACTTTCGCATTCGCTATGTCGCTCACTACAGCGACCGGCGGATGTCCACTGCGTATCTTTTGACCTCGCTCTGGGGTGGGCAAGACGGCTCGCTGCTCTGGTGGTCGCTGCTGCTCTCTGGATATACCACCGCTTGCGTGGCGTGGCTGAAGGGCCGCTACCGCGAGCTGCAGCCGTACGTGATCGCCACCCTGATGGTAATCATCGGTTTCTTCGCGGTGTTGATGTTGTTCGCCGCGAACCCGTTCGAGACCAGCATCGCCGGCGCGCGTCCAGACGGCGAGGGCTTGAACCCGCTGTTGCAGAACTACTGGATGATCATTCATCCGCCCTGCCTGTACATGGGTTTCGTGGGCTGTTCCGTGCCTTTTTCGTTCTGCGTGGCAGCGCTGGTGACGCGTCGGCTCGACAATGAATGGGTAATCGCGGTCCGGAAATGGATGCTGTTCGCGTTCCTGTTTCTGTCTATCGGCAATGTACTGGGCATGATGTGGGCGTACGAGGAGCTCGGCTGGGGCGGCTATTGGGCGTGGGACCCGGTCGAGAACGCGGCCTGCTTGCCCTGGTTCACGGCTGCGGCCTACGTGCACTCGACGATGATCCAAGAGCGCCGCCCGATGCTGCGAGTGTGGAACGTGTTCTTGATCTGTCTCACTTTCTTCCTGACCATCTTCGGCACGTTCCTGACGCGCGCCGGCATCATCACCAGCGTGCACAGCTTCGCTCAAAGCAGCATCGGTACATACTTCGTGTACTTCATGGGCGTGATCCTGGGCACCAGCTTGGGGCTGATGGTTTGGCGTTTGCCTGAGCTGAAGAGCAAGGGCCAGATCGAAGCAGCAGCCAGCCGTGAAGCCATGTTCGTGGCCAATAACTGGGCGCTTCTGGGCGGTATGACCTTCATCTTGGTCTCCACCATGTACCCGAAGATCAGCGAACTTTGGGGTGAGAGCGCGACCGTCGGCCCGCCCCACTTCAACCGCTGGATGGGGCCGATCGGTCTGATTATCTTCGCACTGATGGGGCTCGCGCCACTGTTCGGTTGGCGAAAGACCAGCGGCACGTCGATCAAGAAGGCGTTCCGTGCGCCCCTGATCGCCTTGGGCGCCACGGTCGTACTGCACTTGGCTGTTGGCGGTTATCTCGGTTACCCCTTCTTCGTACCCCGCGATGCGTTCTATCCGGGCGTGGTAGGGGTGCTCCTGCAAAAGGTCGGCTCCTGCCTACCGGGCATTACGATCGGGCTGTGCGGCTTCAATGTGGCCGTGATTGTCCAGGAGTTCGTGCGCGGAGTGAGCGCGCGGCGAACAGCAGCCGGCAAGCGCGGCGAGCAGGAACCAACCCTGCTCGCATTGCTCCGCTTGGTGGAAAAGAATCGCCGTCGTTACGGCGGCTATATCGTGCATTTGGGCATCGTTTCGATGTTCGTTGGCTTCACCGGCAGCGCTTGGAACATCGATCGCGAGACTGCAATGGTGCCCGGACAGAGCTATCACATCGGCGAGTACGACTTGAAGTACGAGGGCTCACGCCGCTGCCCGGGTAACCCGAAGTGCAGCGCGGCGGAGCAAGCGGACATCGAGAAGATGATGATCTTCGCCGACCTCGAGGTCACTCGCTCCGGCAAGAAGATCGGCTACGTGCACCCTGCGAAGTTCATTTACCAGTCTCAACCCGACGGCCCCACCACGGAAGTGGCGATGATGCGCTCGCTTCACGAGGACCTGTACACGGTGGTCGGCCAGATCGATCCCCAGTCGAAGCGCGCCACGTTCCAATTTCACGTAAACCCGCTCGTGTCTTGGATCTGGATGGGCCTGCTAATCCTGATCACCGGCACCGTGACGTCGTTATTCCCCGAACTCAGCCTGGGTGAGGTTGGCGCTTGGTCGTATGTGCGCGGCGCGGCTGGTGTCGCAACGGGCACCGCCTTCGCGGTTTGGATCGCCATGGCACCGGGGATGGCCTACACGCACGAACGTCCGGAGGCTGCTGCGCGTCGCCCCGCAGCCGCTTCCAGTCGTTCGCAGGGGCAGCTGCCGACCGCCGGACTCGGCGCGGCGGGCTTTGTTGGTTTGGCGCTGGGTTCGGTGGTCTCGTTCCGACGGCGCCGACGAGTTGATGCTAAAAGCCCGCGCGACTGACTGATGAACAATCGCTTCCATTTCGGACCGCTCGGTGCGCTTCTTCAAGAGATCCCCACGAGAACTCTGCGTTGGCTCGCGCCGCTAATCACCCTGCTCGCAGCCATTACCGCCGGTACGCTGTTCGGCGTGCAGTTGGTGGTGCTGACTTTGGCCGCTGCTGCACTGTTGCTCGTGATCTGGCTGCTTTGGAGCAGCGTTCAAGCGCTGGCAGGTGAATCCGAGCTGACCTTCGAGGAAGCGTTCAGCCTGGGCGCGCGCTCGGCCGAAGAGGAGCAAAAGCGAGCCGTGCTGCGCGCCCTCAAGGATCTCGAATACGAGCGCAGCGTCGGCAAGATCAGCGAAGACGACTATCACGAGTATGCCGCGCGCTACCGCGCCGAGGCCAAGCGCTTGATCCAGAGCCTCGATGAGAACCTGGCCGAGGGCCGTAAGCAGGTCGAGTACGAGCTCAGCCGGCGGCTGGCGAAAAACGCTCACAAATCACAGAAAAATCCGTCATCGGGGCCTGGCGCGAGCAGCGCGGCCAAACCTGACGCGAGCGGCGAGGCAGCAGAGGCCGCCCCGAACAGCACTGCCACCGAGGCGGAGCCCAGCGCCTACAAGACCCGTGAATGCCCCGCCTGCCAGGTGAAGAACGAGCTCGACGCGCGTTTCTGCAAAGCCTGCGGCAAGGGCATGACCGAAGCCGAGGAGAGTCATTCGTGAGCGCCGTTCGACGTCTGATCGCCTTCTGCTTCTGCCTCGTCTCAACGCTGCCCATGGGCCTCGCGCGCGCTGCGGAGCCAGCGCCGAGTACCAGCGCCACGCCGAGTACCAGCGCCAGGCCGAGTACCAGCGCCGCGCACACCAAAGCGCCCGCCAACAACGAGCACGAAGCGCCCCGAGCCGAAGACACAGGCGACGGTTCGGGCTCTGCTGGCGCCGCGCCCCCAAGTCACACTGGTCACCCCCTAGCCAATGGCGACCCCCAAGCCGACCTGAGCGAAGCCAGTCCCAGCCTCGGTCCAGGCACGATTTCAGCCACCATCGTCAACGAACAGGGCGCCCCCGTAGCCGGCCAGCAAGTACGGCTCGGGATCCTGTTCCAGAAGATCGCCGAGGGTGAGTCGCGCTCGGAGAAGTTCGCCCAAACGGATGCCCAAGGCACCGTGCAGTTCACCGGTCTGGCTCGCGGGAGCGACCACGCTTACCGCGTCACCGTGCAGGCGGGTGCTGCGAGCTACCAGACCTCTCCCTTCAACTTGAAGCAAGAGATGGGGCAGCGCGTCGTCTTGCACGTGTTCCCCTCGACGTCCGACGCCGAGGGCGCCGCTTTCGGGATGCGCGGTTACCTGTACGTCGAAACCCGCGATGACGTGTTTCAGTTCGAAGCATTGTTTCGCGTCTTCAACGTCGGGCAGATCACCTGGGTGCCAAACGATGTCGTCATTCAATTGCCCAAAGGCTTTAAAGCCTTCAAGGCTCAGGATGGCATGACCGATGTCCGTTTCGAGCAAGTCGACGGCGTGGGTGCACGGCTCAAAGGCACCTTTTCACCCGGTCAGGCGGAAGCCTCATTTCGCTTCCAACTGCCCAAATCCAACGACGATTCTCTGACGTTTCGCATGACGGTGCCGCCGCACGTGGCCGAGATGCGGGTGATTGCCGAAGCGTCCTTGACGATGAACCTGGCAGTTGACGGCTTTCAACCGCCGGTAGCGACTGTCAATCAGCAGAGCGGTCAACGCGTGTTGGTTTCGGTCAAACAGCTCCGAGACCGCAACGAAGAGATCAAAGATTTCACTGCGACGCTGTCCGGGGTCCCTACGCCGGGCCCCGGGCGTTGGTTCGCGCTGGCGATCGCCAGCTGTATGGCCATTGGCGGAGTGTTCGCGGCCCGTGGCGCGTTCGACGATGCCGCCGCCGGGAAAGACGTGGTAGCCGACAAGAAGCGCGCCCGTGAGCTGCTACTGCGCGAGCTAGTGGCACTCGAAGCCGCGCACCGGGAGGAGCGGATTGGCCCGCGCTCCTACCAACAGAGTCGCGTCGCGCTGATCGACGCAATCGCTCGCCTCGGCTTGCCGGCCATGCCGCCCCCGGTGCGCAGTCAGGGGAAGATCATGACGCTTCGTAAGCGCCCAAAATCGGCCGCCGAGCGGGGCTGAGTTTCGTTCCTTTTGGTGGCTCCAGCCACCGGGACAGCCTGGGGAAAAGCCTCTGGAGCGTCCGGGTAGGAAACCTGTGGAAAGCCGCCACGGCCGAGTTATCCCACGTCCATCCCGATCCGCGTCCCGGGCAAGTCCACAGCGCATTTAGTCAATTACTTGACTAATTTCCGAATCTTCCAGATTTACCCACAGTCCGCACAGGCTCTACTAAGACGGCTCTTTATTTATAAATATAAGAGAGAAGAGAGAGAAGAGCCCCGCCCTGGGTTGCCCATCCTGGGCCGAAAGGCCGAATCGTCAGCAGCCTGACGGAGCCCTAGCGCCTAAGCGAAACCGCGGGTAGACGTGGGCGTTCAATGCACGTCGTCGTCGCCAAGAAAGACCTGCTCCGAGTTCTCGCGCGCTGCCAGGGCGTGGCGGACAAAAAGAGCACCATGCCGGTACTCGGCAATGTCTTGCTCGAAGTCTCGGGTACCGATCAATTGCGTTTGGCTGCGACCGATTTGTACCTCGCAGTCAGCGGCAAGATCCCGGCGAAAGTCGAGAGCGGTGGAGCGATTGCAATTGGCGCGCGTGACTTGTTCGAACGCGTGAAGTTGATGCCTGACGGTCAGATCTCGATCGTCACCTCCGGTGGTGCCGCAACGACCATCCGCGCCGTCGGAGCCTCGCGTCGCTTCACGCTGCACGGCATTCCCGGTGAAGAATTCCCGAGTTTGCCGCAACCGGACGAAGCGGCCGCACCGCTGACGATCCCAGTCGCTACTGTGTCTTCGCTGATCGCTGGCACTTATTTTTCGATTTCGACCGACGAGACTCGACTGCATTTGAACAGCGCGCTGTTCGAGTGGGAAGGCGACCGCGTGCGCATGGTCACCACCGACGGTCATCGACTTTCCAAAATGGACGCCGTTTTGCCGGGGAAACAAGCCTCGGCCACCATGCTCATTCCGTTGAAGGGCGTGCTCGAACTCAAGCGCTTGTGCGATGAAGCCAGCGAAGAGACTGGCTCGAGTGAGATTCGCATTTCGCAGAGTGGCCCGAATGCCTTCTTCCAACTGGCAGGCTTCCAGTTCAGCGTGAAGCTCGTCGATGCGCAGTTCCCGCCCTACCAGCAGGTCATTCCCGAGCACAGCGAGCAGAAGGTGCGCGCGCCTCGTGCCATACTCGCGGACGCACTACGGGCCGTCTCCGTCGCAGCAAGTGACCGTACCGGCGGCATCAAGCTAACTCTGGCCGGCGGCAAGATGCGCTTCGAGAGCGAGAACCCCGACAGCGGTGAAGGCTTCGACGAAGTGAACGTCGACTACTCGGGTCCCGAGCTCACCGTCGGCTTCAACGCGCGTTACTTCTTGGACGTGCTCAGCGCCATCGATTCCGAAGAAATCGAATTGGCGGTCAGCGGTGAGCTGGATCCTGCGGTGATTCGGCCAGCCCCCGGCGCCGAAACCACGACTTCGTATTTGTCCGTGATCATGCCGATGCGCATTTGACGCTCGGCACGCTGACTGAGGTCATGGCGTGACGGCGTTGATTCGCTTCCTGAACGTCACTGCGCGTGCGTTTCGCAATCTGACGTCGATCGAGTTCGAACCCGCACCGGGGCTCAACGTCATCTCCGGAGACAACGGGCAGGGCAAGACCAGCTTGCTCGAAGCGCTGTACTTCGTGGCTGTCACTCGCAGCTTCCGCGCCGAAAAGCTCGACAGTTTGATCCAAGAGGGCGAAGGTTTCGCCAGCGTGCGCGCCAAGATTCAGGACGGCGATCACACGCGCGAACAACGTGCAGTGCTTGGCCACAAGGAGCGTAGCGTGCTGCTCGACGGGAAAAAGCCCGAGCGTTTGGCGGCTTATGCGACGCGCACTCCGGCGGTCGTCTTTCATCCGGGTGACGTCGAGTTGGTGAACGCCAACGCGGCCGCGCGTCGCAAGCTACTGGACCGCATAGCACTGTACTTGGATCCGCAAAGCAGCGATGCGCGTCTGCGCTACACGCGTGCGCTGCGCGAGCGAAAAACGGCTCTTGATCTTCGGGGGCCCCAAGCCCGAGAGCTGCCAGCCTTCGAACAGGTGATGGCCGAACACGGGGCGCGCTTTGCTCGCGCTCGCAGCGAGGCGGCGGAGCGGCTGCTGGCAGCGCTTCAGCCGGCGTTCTTGCGCATGGCACAACCGGGGCTCGAGCTCCACGCCAAGTACAGACCGGGCGGCACGCTGAACTCGGCGGAGTTCGCCGGTGAGCTCGCGGCGCGCCGAGTGCGCGACACCCGTCAACGCGCGGCCTCCTTCGGTCCACAACGCGACGAGATTCAACTGGTCGTCGACGGTCGCTCGGCGCGCCATCACGCCTCACAGGGTCAACAGCGCATCTTGACCCTGGCGCTGAAGGTCGCCGAGCTCGAGTGTGTGCGTGACGCGCGCCGCGCACACCCAGTGTTGCTCTTGGACGACGTTTCTAGCGAGCTCGATCCGGCCCGAACCGGCGCCGTTTACGACTTTTTGCGCGAAACTCAGAGCCAGGTTTTCGTCACCACGACGCGGCCCGAATTGTTTCCGACGCCCGGTGTGAGCGGCCTCGAACGTGCCGACTGGCAGCTCGTTTCCGGCGCTCTCCAGAAGCTCTGAAAAGCGCCGCCAGACGGGCGCCGGGCGGGGCCGATAACGGATGCGCGTGACCGACAAATCCAGCGGAATTTACGCCGGATTCAGCTTGCGCGGAGGGCTCTTCGTGACTATAAAAAGTGGGTCGAATTCGAGACCTCTCCGGCCTTTTGCCGTGTCGGTTTCGTGAGCCAGACCAGGACCTCAAAGTTGACGACCGAGGCAGCAGAAGACCAACCGCGCTCCGCGGAGACCTACGACGCTCGAAACATCACCGTGCTGGAAGGCCTGGAGGCAGTTCGCAAACGCCCAGGCATGTACATCGGTGACGTGCACGACGGTTCGGCCCTGCACCACCTGGTGTGGGAGGCCGTCGACAACGCGGTCGATGAGCATTTGGCCGGCTTTTGTGACAGCTTCACCGTCACCGTGCACTTCGACGGTTCGATCACGGTCGAAGACAACGGTCGCGGCATTCCCGTGGGCATCATGGAAGACCGCGGCGTCAGCGCAGCTGAGGTCGTGATGACCGTCCTGCACGCGGGCGGCAAGTTCGACCATTCGAGCTACAAGGTCTCCGCTGGTCTGCACGGCGTGGGCGTCAGTGCCGTGAACGCAGTTTCCGAGGTCCTGCGCCTAGAAATCAAGCGTGAGGGTAAGGTCTGGTTTCAAGAGTATCGGCGCGGCGTACCGCAGGCGCCTCTGGCTGCCATTGGTCAATCCGACCAAACGGGCACCAAGGTTACCTTCAAGCCTGATCACGAGATCTTCACGAACCTCGAGTACAACTACGACATCCTCGCCAATCGCCTGCGCGAGCTGTCGTTCTTGAACTCCGGTTTGGGTGTGCGTTTGGTGGACGAACGCGCTACTGGCCGTAGCGACACCTACCAGTACAAAGGCGGCATCCGTGAGTTCGTGGCGCTCCTGGCCCAAGCCAAAGAGCCAGTCCACGAAGACGTGATCGCCTTCACCGGTGAGTTCCCGACTGGCGACGGCAAAGGCACCGCCGTGGTGGATCTGGCCCTGCAATGGACCAACTCGTACGCGGAGCAAATCCTGCCGTACACCAACAACATTCACAACAAGGATGGTGGCACCCACCTCACGGGTCTGCGCGGTGCGCTGACGCGCTCACTGAACAACTACGGCACAGCCAATAATTTGTTCAAGGAGGCAAAGACCGGCCTCACCGGTGACGACACGCGCGAAGGCGTAATCTGCGTGATTCACGTCAAGCACCCTGACGCCAGCTTCGATTCGCAGACGAAATCCAAGTTGGTTTCGAGTGATGTGAAGGCCATCGTCGAGAACGCGGTCGGTGAACACCTGCGCGTCTATTTCGAAGAACACCCGCAAGTCGCGCGCAAGATTTTGGAGAAGGCCGTGATGGCCGCCAAGGCGCGTGACGCAGCCCGTAAGGCGCGTGAAGTCGTGCGCAAGGGCGTGCTCGACGGCTCCTCACTCTCGGGCAAGCTCGCGGATTGTCAGAGCAAAGATCCCACGATCTCCGAGATCTACATCGTCGAGGGAGAGAGCGCCGGCGGCAGCGCGAAGCAGGGCCGTGATCGGCACTTCCAAGCCATCTTGCCGCTCAAAGGCAAGATTTTGAACGTCGAGCGCGCGCGCCTCGATCGCATGCTCGCCTCGCAAGAAGTGGCCACGCTGATCTCCGCGCTCGGCTGCGGCATCGGCGATAACGGCGGTTTCGATATTTCGAAGCTCCGCTACCACAAGATCATCTTGATGACGGACGCCGACGTCGATGGTAGCCACATCCGCACGCTGCTCCTGACCTTCTTCTATCGTCAGATGCGCGATGTGATCGAGAAGGGCTACCTGTTCATCGCCCAGCCTCCCTTGTTCGGAGTGCGCAAGGGTAAGAAGTACCAATACCTCAAGGACCAGTCCGCGCTCGACCGCTTCTTGATGGAAAACGGCATCGAAGACATGACCGTGCAAGCCAGCACGGGCCACACCTTGTCTGCCCCGCTGTCCGGCTTGCCGCTGTTCAATCTGGCCTCGCGCCTACGGGCAATGCGCAACATCCTGGCCAAGATAGATCGCCGCTGTGATGCTCGCGTGGTGGCCGCGCTGCTGCGTGCGAAAGCGATGACCTTGGCTGATTTCCGCAATCACGAAACCGTGGAAGCGGCCGCCAAAAGCCTGCAAAAGTACCTGGAAGAGCGCTATCCCGACCTGATGCCGCTGGCTGTCAGTGTGGAGTGGGAGAAGGCTCACGATGCGGGTCGTTTGAGTGTCAAGTTCCGTCCCGGCGCCTCCGCCCGTCCTGCGGTCGCTGATTGGGAGCTCGCTGAATCCGCCGAATATCAAGAGCTGCTCTCTATCGAAGAGGACATCCGGTCGATCGGCGCGATGCCCTACAGCGTCAAGGTGGGCGATGGCGACCCACGCAGCTTGCCGGATCCGGAAGCGCTCGAGGAATTCATCTCGGAACGCGGCCGTAAGGGCATGCAAATCACGCGCTACAAGGGCCTGGGCGAAATGAACGCGGACCAACTCTGGGACACGACGATGAGCCCGGACGCGCGTACCCTGCTGCAAGTCAAGGTAAACGACCCGGTACGCGCTGACGAACTGTTCAGCGTGCTGATGGGGGACCAGGTCGAACCGCGACGCAAGTTCATCGAAGACAATGCGTTGAACGTCCGCAATCTAGACATCTAGAGCCAGCTCTTCGCAAGAGCCAGCTCTTCGCAAGAGCCAGCTCGCCGCAAGAGCCGGCTCGCCGCAAGAGCTCGTTGCCATAGTGTTTCGGGCAGCGCAACTGCGGTTGCACGCGCATTTTCTGCGTTAGCCACTGTCGGGTCGATCTGGGGCCACGGTTGCAGGGCTGAGCGGCCGCGCGCAGTGGCGAAGTGCAGCACTGGCCTGCCAATCACATCGAATTGCGCACCGCAAACAGCTTCTATCGGATTCCGCTACTCGTGTTGGGGGACACAGCACCAGCGGCTGTTCTGCTGTCAGGTGAACTCGAAGTCTCGGCAAGCATCCGAGGCAACACGAATCTTCCACCGTTTTTGGCAGTTCCACGCTCGCGCGCGTTTCGCGTCGACGTGTAATGTATTGCTCACGAGTGCGGTCTCGAATGCGCGCGGAGCGAATCAGTCAATTTGGTTCACGCGCCCATTGCGGACCCAAGCACGCCCGGTTTACTCTAACGTCTTACGAGGGTTTGCGTGAAGCTCCTGGGCGCGGCCCCGAAGTTTCAGGCAGAGCGTTACTAGTCACTGCGGTCAGAAAGGAGGGGCTGCCCAGCGCAAGCCAATGGTGCCCCTCGCACCGGGTGCATCCGCCGGGTAGCGCGGGATTCCGATGGCGGAGAAAGGCACTACAAAAAAGGTCGGTCGGCTCATTCGCTCAGCGCGCATGCATCGCGGGTTGACGCAGAAGGACTTGGCCAAAAAGCTCGGAGTTCGTTCCGGAAGCTACGTGGGAATGCTCGAGTCGGGCTTGTGCAAAGGCATTGGCATCGGCAGGCTCGAAGAGATTGCCTCGTTTCTTCACGTGAACGGCGTCGAGCGCTACCGCTGGTTCGCCGCTGCGGGGCACTTGCACCCACCGCTGTTCGGGGCACTGATGAAAAGCCCGGAACTGTGGGACGAAGTGGTGCATCTGCTGGGTGGGCAACTACGCGGTCGGGTGCGCAAGAAGGCGCGAGCTTGAACAAGGCCAAGCGCCTACGGCGCGCCTCTCGCAGCTCAATTCACCCGTAACCAGCATCCCGGCGGCGCGTGTGCCGCCGCCGGAAGGACTCGCATCTGCTGGGCTTGCGTGAAACACTGCGCCCATGTTCTGGCGAAGCTTACGTCTCGCGTGCGCCTGCGCGCTGATCTCGGTCGTCGCGGCGCCCGCGTGTGGCGGCAATGCGACCGATCCTCATGCCAGCTCGGCGGGCAGCGCGGGCAGTGGCGGTAATGGTCACGGCGCCAGTCCGGGGTCCGGAAGCAGCGGAAACGATTCGCTGGCTCGGGCCGGGAGCGCCGCTATGAACACCGAAATGACCGCGATCCCGTGCGGGAGCAGATCCTGCACTGGCACGACGATCCCGATCCAAAACTTTACCATTCCGGCGTGTTGTGCCGACGCCAAGACCGGCCAGTGCGGTCTCGACTCGTCTCTCCTGGCCCTGTTCGGACCCTCGTTTACCGAGGCCTGTCAGCCGCTCGCACAGCCGGGCACCCCGGACGCCTCGTGTCCGAGCAGCGCGTCCACCCCAGTCACGGGCACGGGGCTCTCGATCACCTTCCCCGGCTGTTGCCGCCCCAATCATAGCTGCGGCTACGAGCTAAACACGATCGCCGGCGTGTTCCAGGTAGGCCTCGGCTGCGTTGATGCCACACCCTTCTTGAACGGCGGCATGCCACAGGCATGTGGTGACGTCGGCGTGGCGGGCGCGGGCGGGGACTCCGGCGGAATTGCAGGCGCGGGCGGGGACTCCGGCGAAGTTGCGGGCACCGGCGGGGATTCGAGCAGCGCGGGCGCGGCTGGCTAAGCGCGGCATGTGAACTTGCATCGGGGAGCTGCGCGCGCCCCTTGATCCGACGGGAGCGAGCCTTACGTTGCTCTCGCACTGTTCAAGTGCCCGAGACCACGGAGTGATCGCCAATGCGCATGGATCGTTTGACCAGCAAGAGTCAGGAAGCACTGCAGAGCGCCGCAGCCAACGCATCTCGGCGCGGAAACCCGGAGCTCATTCCCGAGCATCTGCTGGTGGCGATTTTGGAGCAAGAGGGCGGCGTCGGCGCCGCGCTGGCGCAGCGCGCGGGCGCTGATTCCGCCGCCTTCGCCAAAGAGCTCAACGCGCGCATCGAAGGCCTGCCGAAGGTCAGTGGCGGCGCAGAGCCGAGCTTCGGTCGCCGCACGGTCCCGCTGATGAACCAAGCGGAAGACGAAGCCAAAAAGCTCAAGGACGATTACGTCTCCGTCGAGCACTTCCTGCTAGCCGCGGTGAAGCACGACAAAGACGTGCAAGCCGTTGCCGACCGGCACAGCCTCTCTTACGACAAGCTGGTTCGCGCTTTGGCGGAAATTCGCGGCTCCCAGCGCGTCACGGACCAAAATCCGGAGGGCAAGTTCCAAGCCTTGGAGAAGTACACGCGTGATCTGACCGCGCTGGCCAAGCGCGGCAAAATCGATCCCGTGATCGGGCGCGATGAAGAGATCCGTCGCGTGATGCAGGTGCTCTCGCGCCGAACCAAGAATAACCCGGTGCTGATCGGCGAACCCGGCGTGGGCAAGACCGCAATCGCCGAGGGCATCGCACACCGCATCGCAAAAGGCGACGTACCCGAGTCTTTGAAAGAGAAGCGCATCCTGGCGCTGGACTTGGCCAGCATGGTGGCCGGCTCGAAATTCCGCGGTGAGTTCGAGGACCGTCTGAAGGCGGTGCTGAAAGAGGTCGAGGCCTCGGCGGGAAACATCGTCCTGTTCATCGACGAGCTGCACACGCTGGTCGGCGCCGGCGCCGCTGAAGGCGCCATGGATGCCGCCAATATGCTCAAGCCCGCGCTCGCGCGTGGAGAGCTGCGCGCGATCGGCGCGACTACGCTCGATGAGTATCGTAAACACATCGAGAAAGACGCAGCTTTGGAGCGTCGTTTCCAACCGGTGATGGTCAGCGAGCCCACGGTGGAAGACACGATCGCCATCTTGCGCGGCCTGAAAGAGCGCTACGAGGTGCATCACGGTATTCAGATCACCGATTCGGCGTTGGTTGCGGCGGCGGTCTTGAGTCAACGCTACATTGCCGATCGCTTCTTGCCGGACAAGGCCATTGATTTGGTCGACGAAGCGGCAAGCAAGATCAAAATGGAAATCGACAGCCTGCCCTTCGAGATTGATCAAGTGCAGCGAAAGTTGTTGCAGCTACGGATCGAAGAACAGGCGCTCACCCGCGAACGCGACAAGGGCAGCAAGGCTCGCCTGGAAGAGCTCCGACGTGAAGTCGGTGAGCTGAACGAGCAGCGTGACGGTATGCGGGCGCAGTGGCTGCGCGAGAAAGAAATCATCGAGCGCTTGCGCAAGAACCAAGTCGAGCTCGAGGAGTTACGGCAACAGTCGGAGAACGCGCGGCGCGCAGGTGATTTAGGAAAAGCCGCCGAAATTCAATACGGCCGCATCCCCGGCATCGACAAAGAGTCGGAGAAGGACCGCGCGGAGCTGGCTCGGGTGCAGGCCAACGGCTCCTACCTGAAGGAAGAAGTCAGCGAGGAAGACATCGCGGCGATCGTCTCCAAGTGGACCGGCGTGCCCGTGTCCAAGATGTTGGAGGGCGAGAAGCAAAAGCTGATCCACATGGAGCAAAGCCTGCGAAAACGCGTGATCGGCCAAGAGCCGGCTTTGGTCGCGGTGGCCAATGCCGTGCGCCGCTCGCGCGCAGGGTTGGGTGACGACAAGCGCCCGATCGGTTCGTTTTTGTTCTTGGGTCCCACGGGGGTCGGCAAGACCGAAACAGCTCGGGCATTGGCCGAGTTCTTGTTCGACGACGAACGCGCGATGATCCGCGTCGATATGAGCGAATACATGGAGCGCCACGCCGTTTCGCGGCTGATCGGTGCGCCGCCCGGCTACGTCGGCTATGACGAAGGCGGTCAGCTAACCGAGCCCGTGCGCCGCAGGCCGTACTCGGTGGTCTTGTTCGACGAGATCGAAAAAGCACATCCGGACGTGTTCAACACGCTCTTGCAATTGCTCGACGACGGACGGCTCACGGACGGCCAAGGCCGCACCGTGGACTTCAAGAACACAGTCGTGATCTTGACCAGCAACATCGGGACTTCGGAGCTGGCTGCGATCGAAGAACGTCCGGGCCTGAGCGTCGAAGAGCGCGAGAAGGCCAGCCAAAAAGCCGTCCAAGACGCCCTACACGCTCACTTCCGCCCCGAGTTCTTGAACCGTCTGGACGAAGTGGTGCTCTATCATCGACTCGATCGCAGTCAGCTACGGCACATCGTCGAGATCCAACTGGGGTACCTGGTGAGCCGTTTGGGTAAGCGCGAGCTCGGCTTTCAGATCACCGATGCCGCCAAGGAATTTTTGGCGGAGGCTGGCTGGGACCCGCAATTCGGTGCGCGCCCGCTCAAGCGCGCGATCCAGAAGCTGGTCGAGGATGCGTTGGCGCGCCGAGTGTTGGAAGGCGCTTTCGCACCTGGCGAAGTGATCTACGTGGATCATGATCCGGAAGCCGCCGGCTTGACCTTCACCAGTCGCCCCAAGGGCGAGCCGCCGCCGGAGCCGCTGCGCCGACCCAATGTGGCGCTGAACTGAGCGCGCTTGGTACTATTCGGTCACTTTCGTCGCGAGCTCGAAAGCTGACAGCTGCTGCTGAGTTTTGGCTGTGCAGTGAACCCAGCCGTCCCGCGTTACCTCCGATGGTCGAGGCAGCAGGTGCCCGGGTTCGCCGGCTCTCTCATTGACTCGTGTCCGCCCACGCCGATCGTGATCTGCTCCTGCTGAAGTGCTGAAGAACTGATCAAGTAGCGTTAGAGCGCAGGTTCGTGACCATACGTCGCCACCCAGCGGACCAACGCTAGCCCGGCAAACGCTGCTCGCCGCCGCACTTGTTCGCGGTTTCCCGTAAACACGACGCGCCGGTCGCTAACGCCTGCCGCGCTGGCGACCGCGAAGTGCACGAGGCCCACGGGCTTTTCCTCCGAGCCGCCCGTGGGGCCGGCGATGCCGGTCAGCGCTAACGCGATGTCGGCGCTGAAGGCGCCGCGCGCGCCTTCGGCCATCGCGCGTGCGACCTCGGCACTGACCGCACCGAAGCGCGCCAAGAGGACTGCAGGCACGCCCAGCAAGGCGATTTTGGACTCGTTCGAGTAAGTCACGGCGCCGCCGCGGAAGACCGCGCTCGATCCGGAATGCGCGGTGAGCAGCTCCGAGACCAAGCCGCCGGTGCACGATTCGGCGAGCGCCAGAGTTTGTTGCTTGGTGTGCAACAGTGCGCAGACGGCCTCCGGGAAGCGCGCCTTGCCCTCGCCGAAGATCACTTCGCTGCCCAACCGCTCGCGCACCACGGCTGCGCCACGTTCCGCTCGCTCCTGCGCCACGGCGGCTGTGGCCGCCCGGGCGAGCACCTTGACCTCGATCTCCGGCATCGTCGCTCGGTAGCCGATCAACACGCCGAACTCGGCTTCGATCCCGGCCAGGCGATCGTTCACCTCACTTTCCGGCAGTCCGAAGGTACGGAGCAAGACTTGAAAATGACGATCGCCGAGCAGCGGCACGATCGCCGGCTCGACGAACGACTCGAACATGGCCTTCATCTCGAAGGGCACCCCGGGCATGAAGTAGGCGAGCGCGCGGTTCAGCTTCAGCTCGAAGCCTGGCGCGGTGCCGTTCGGGTTCGGCAAAATCCGCGAACCACGTGGAAAGTCGGCTTGTTTGGCATTGGATAGTGCCATCTGACGACCGAAGCGGGAGAGCCGCTCACGGATTGCCTCGAGCGAGGGTTCGTCGCGCACTAGCTCGAGTCCGGCCAAGCGCGCCGCGCACTCGGTGGTGATGTCGTCTGTGGTTGGGCCTAGGCCGCCGGTGCAAACCACCACCTCGTGCACCAGCGTGAGCCTAGTGAGCGTCCGCTCGATGCGCTCGCGATCGTCGTCCACGCAGGCGATGTCCTGTACCTCGAAGCCGATCGTCGTCAGCGCCTCGGCGAGCCAAGTCGCATTGCTGTTCTGAAGCTCACCGCGGGTGAGCTCGGTTCCGATGCACAAGATCGCGGCAGACATGGCGCAGGGATACCACGTCGGGGCTACGTTAGGACCTTCGCTTCAGTTCCGCCTCGAGTTCGACAATGGGTCTTTCGGCTTCCCACCCAAGCTGATCCAGCTGACCCAGTTCATCCAGCTGACCCAGTTCATCCAGCTGACCCAGTTCATCCAGCTGACCCAGTTCATCCAGCTGATCCAGTTGACCCAGCTGATCCCGCTGATCCCGCTGATCCCGCTGATCCCGCTGATCCCGCTGATCAAGTAGTACTAATCGGGGCCGTGATCAGCGGCGTAGGCGCAACGAAAGCCGACATGCGCGGCGCGGGCTTGGCGGGGCTCGACCGCCCAGACCTTCAGGTCGGCCGCGAGCTCCGAGCGATACGAGCCGCCGCGCGCAGCGAACGAGCCATCACGCTCGATCGTCCATTCGGCGACGTTGCCCGAAAGATCCAGGACGCCTTCCGGCGTCGCCCCATCTGGGCGCGCACCCGCCAGATCTGGTCCGTTGCCAGCGCGAGCGCACGGCCCCGTGACTAGGCCGAAACTGGCGCGCCGGCAGACCAGCCCCGTGTTGCCCCAAGGATAACGTCTTCCGGCGCTGCCGGCTGCGGCGAACAGCCACTCATCGGCGCTCGGCAAACGCCCGCCGACGAACGCGCAGAAAGCGCTCGCCTCACTGGGGCTAATGTTGCGCACCGGGCGCCCAGGCTCCGAGTCGTCAGCGATTTTCGGGCAGGCACCGGCCGCTGCACAGATCCGAAAGCGGGCCACCGTGACTTCCGCGCGGTCGAGCTCGAATGCCGCCACGTCGACGTCGTGCAGCGATGGCGTAGGACCTTCCCAATCCGGCGCGCCGAAATGGCTGGTTCCGCCGGCGAGCGCCACGCGCGCGTCGGGCAGCGAACAGCCGCCCGAGTCGTCTCTGAGCATCTCGCTCGCGCAGGCGCTGGCAATGCCCGCACATTGTCCGGTGCTCGCGAGCCCCTGGCCTACGCCGCAGCAGCGCGCATCTTGCGCGACAAGGCCAGCCGGACAGCGCGCGGGCTCGCGGCGCTCCGATTGCGCGAAGCGGACGCTGATCGCGACCGAGGCCAACGCCGCAACTGCAGCCGCTAAGGCGTAGTTGATGCGAGTAAGTCGGATTTTGGGCACGTCAGGGCCGGGCAAGATAACGCGAAACCGCGCGCTGGATCAGCACGGTCCCGCGAAATACGGCACATCGCTCAGGAAAGAGCGCTCGTAAGAGCCGGCCCGGAGCACCGAGCGCATTTGCAGCGGGCCATCCGGACCGAGCAGCAGCGAGCCACCACTGCCGTCCAAATCCACGATCGCGCTGGGGTTCAGCCGATGGTTGTCGATCGCTGCGAGTACCTTGCTCGGGCCGCTCGGACCAGCTTCCCAAAGCGCGCTCAGGCTGGCCGAGAAACCCGAGCAGCCCGAGCCAGTCTCGACACTGACCAACAAGAGCTCCGGTCGACCCGGCAGCGCGAGCTTCGACACGCTGCGCCGCGCATCTCGGTCGTCCCAAGCACCATCCAGATCCGGATGCTCGGCTCGAAAGCGCGTTTGCAATATGGCGTAGGCGGGCAGTGAGCGAAATGCGCTCAGCACCGCCGCGCCGACTTCGGCGCCTGCCGGTTCCGGAGCGGCAATCGGGGGCGCCGGCAAATTCGGGTCGACGGCCAGCAGGGCGCCCGTGCACGGCGCCGAGAACTCGGCGATCAGGGTTCGACCTCCGACCTCCGATAGCCGCCAGATTTCCTTGGCAATCGTCTCGGGTGGCATTGCGGGGCCGTCGGCGCAGCCTTCCCAGTGTTCGGCGGTGCGCGCGTCGGGTGTGATCTGCGCGCGCAGGGCGAAGCGCTGCAGGCGCGTTTCACAAACTGCGCCGCTCGCGCCCAGGACTTTCACCGGGCGTCCGAGCCAACCACGCAATGCTTTGGGCAAGCGCGCGAGGACGACGCTGCGCGTGGCGCGGCTATCACCCGACAGGGTAAGTGGCCCCTCGGCCCAGGCTGGGTCCGGAGTGGCACTCAGGAGCGCGCTGTCTTGGTCTGCCAGCCACACTCCGGGCAGCACGCGAAGCGGGCTGAGTGTGGTGCCTTTCGGCGCAACTTTGAGCGCAGAAAGCGGGATCGGCGCGGGCCAAGCCGAGGCGGAAGCGCAAGCACTGGCACTGGAACTGGAACTGGAACTGGAACTGGAACTGGAACTGGAACTGGAACTGGAACTGGAACTGGAACTGGAACTGGCTGGCGCGCTCGCGTTCGCGCTCGGGGGCGGGATCGCGTGGACCACGGCGCTCGGTGCAAGCCCTTGCGGGGGCGCACGGTGGGTTTGGCAGGCAACCGCTTGCGTCGCAATCAGGCAGACGAGTGCACAGTCAAGCTTCAACGCTGGCCTCGGCATCGCTTGCGAATGCTTCACCGCCGATCAGACGCTCCAAGCTTGGTTCGTCGATCACGCGCGCACCGAACTTCTTTGCGGAGTCGATCTTGGCTTTGCCTACCTTTTCACCGATTACCAAATAAGTGGTGCCCTTCTTGACTTTGTCATGCACCTCGCCGCCGGCCGCGCGGATTGCGCCGTGCACGTCTTCGCGCTTGCGCGAAAGCACGCCCGTTACACAAAATGACGATCCCGAGAGCGGCCCGCTGGCGGCGGCGCGGGCCTTCGGCTGCGCTGTCGAGACCTTCAATCGCGCGAACTTGTCGAGCAAACGACGGTTTTCCGGATCCTCCAAGTACAGGCGCACGCTCTCCACCATCTTCGGTCCGAATCCGGAAATCTGCGCCACCTGCTCGAGCACGTGCTCGGAGCCCCAGGAGAGCAAATTTTCGAGCGATTCGGCCGCTTCAGCCAATTGCTTGGCGGCGACCTGGCCGACGTTGTTGATGCCGATGCCGGTGATCAAGCGGTCGAGCGGTTGTGCCCGCGACTTGTCGATCGACTGCACCACGTTCTGGGCGCTCTTCCTGCCCATGCGCTCGAGTGCCTCGATCTGCGGCACGGTCAGCTCGTACAGATCAGACACATCCGCGATCAGCTTGCTCGAGATCAGCTGTTCGATCAGCGACTCCCCCAGGTGATCGATATCCATCGCGAAGCGGCGTGAGAAATGCAGGATCGCGCCCTTCACCTTGGCCGGGCAGACTCGGTTGGGGCAGCGAATGGCCACTTCTTCTTCGCTCGCGACGACCTTCGTCCCGCAGCTCGGGCAGAGCTCGGGCATCTGCCAGGGCAGCTCGCTGCCGGTGCGGGCGCTGGGGTCGACCGCGATCACCTGGGGGATGATTTCGCCGGCTTTTTCGATGCTCACCAGGTCGCCCACGCGCACGTCCAAGTGCTCGATGATTTCGGCATTGTGCAGCGATGCTCGCGAAACGACCGTGCCGGCCAGCTGCGTCGGCTCCAGATTCGCAACTGGCGTCAGCGCGCCGGTGCGCCCGACCTGCACGACGATGCCGAGCACGCGGGTATTCGCCCGCTCTGCGCCGAACTTGTAGGCGATCGCCCAACGTGGAAATTTCGCGGTCGCGCCCAAAATGTTCTGCGCAGAAAATGAGTTCACTTTGACCACCGCGCCGTCGGTCTCGTATGGATAGTCGCGGCGCGCGCGATCGATGTCCGCGATTGCGGCGCGCACTTCCTCCGGTGTCTTGCACACGCGCTCCAAGCGGTGCGTCGGTAAGCCGAACTCGGCAATCTTCGCCAACGCCCCGGCATGCGTGGACGCCAAATCCGGACCCTCCACTACTTGCCAAACCATCACCCGTAGCTGGCGTTGCGCGACGATCCGCGGATCGAGCATGCGCAGCGAACCGGAGGCAGCGTTGCGCGGATTGGCGAACGGCGCTTCCCCTGCGGCCACGCGAAGCTCGTTGATTTTGGCCAAATCGCGCCGAAAAATCACGACTTCGGCCCGCAGTGTGAGCGGCCCCGAATAGGGAATGGTCAGCGGCAAAGAGCGAATCGTCTTCAGGTTGGGCGCGATATCTTCACCGCTCACTCCGTCGCCGCGCGTCGAACCGCCGACGAGTTGCCCCTCACGGTACAGAATCTCGACGCTGCCGCCGTCGAGCTTGGGCTCGACGCAGAATTCCGACACCGCGCTTGCCGGTAAGCCTCCGAGCACCCGTCGCTCGAACTCCGCGAGATCAGCGTCATTGTAAGTGTTGTCGAGCGACATCATTGGCACGACGTGCGGCACGGTGCGCAAATCCGTGCGTAGCTCGTCGCCCACACGTTGCGTCGGAGACGCGGCCGACTTGAGCTCGGGGTGTGCGCTCTCTAGCGCGCGCAGCTCGGCGTACAGTGAGTCGTACTCGCGGTCGCTGAGCGAAGGATCGTCCAGCACGTAGTACCGGTAGTCGTGGGCGCGCACTTCGGCCACCAGCTGCGTGTGGCGCTTTTTTGCGCTGGCGAGGGTGGTCATCGGCAGACCTGGGCCGACCGCGGCGAGCTCGGAAAAGTCACGCGCGGGAATTTGCCAAAAAACCCCTTCGCGGTCGACGCTTTGCTGATTCTGCCTTAGGAAAATTAGCCTAGGGTCCGAGCCGAACCGAGCATGGCCAAGCCGATAGCAGCAGAGAGTGAGGCCCAGCGCTTCTTGCGTGAGGGAAGCGGGCCTTGGGCTGATCTTGCCCTCACTTTGCCGGTATTCGTCGGTTACCACCTGGGCGTCGTGTTTCTGCCCGTGCGGAACGCCGCCGATGTCGTCACGCGCGAGCTCACCACGCTCGCCGAAAATAGCATCTGGCAATACATTGGGCTCACGCTCGGCATCGGCGCGGCGTTCGCGGGCGTGCTGCTGATGCTCGGCCGTGGCCACACTCTGCGCAGCTCGCGCTTCGTATTCGTGGGCATCGAGGGCATCCTGTATGCCATCGCCATGCGGCTTGCGGGGCAATATGTGGTCACGCAGCTGGCGCTGGCGCGCGGCGTCCCCGATGGCCGATTCAGCGCGCTAGTGATGTCACTCGGTGCCGGCTTCTACGAAGAGATCGCGTTTCGAGTCGTGCTCTTCGGGCTCGGTTTGCGCTTGATCCTCGGCTTGATCGGCAGCCTATCGCGCTTCAAACGCAGCCTGATCGCGCTCACCTGGGCGCTGACGATCGCTTGCGTGTTCAGCGGTTGGCACTACGTGGGTGACTTGGGCGAACCGTTCGAACTGCGCTCGTTCGTGTTCCGCAGCGTGTGCGGCCTGGCCTTTACAGCCATCTACGCGTTCCGCGGCTTTGCCCCGGCCGTTTGGACGCACACGATTTATGACGCTTGGATATTGCTTCTCTGACCCAGAGCGTCCGTCCACGGAGCAAGTGATCGCGTCGTCAGAGGCAGGCGCCCAGGCGAGGGCCGCCCAGCGCTGGAGCCAAGGTTACCGTGATCGTCGTCTCGCTCAAATCTTGATGGCGAGCACGAAGTACTCCACGTTGCCTTTGGGGCCGGGCACATCGGAGTCGGCACCGCCTCGAACGTCGAAGCCCGAGTCGCGAATTGCGCCGAGCACGTGTTCGATCGCTGCGCTGCGCACGCTTTGATCGCGGATCACGCCGCGACTCTTGCGCGCTTCGTCACGGCCGACCTCGAATTGCGGCTTGATCATCGCTAGTAAGCGCGTGCCGGGCGTCATCCAGCTGCTGATCGCCGGCAGCAATTTTTCGAGGCTGATGAACGAGGCATCGACCACCACCAAATCCAGGCGATCGCTGAACACTTCGGGCGTCAGGTGGCGCGCGTTCGAGCGATCCATGACTACCACGCGCGGGTCACTGGCTATTTTGTGGGCGAGCTGGCCGTGGCCAACGTCGATCGCGTACACCTTGCTCGCGCCGCGTTGCAGTAGGCAGTCAGTGAAGCCTCCGGTGGACGCGCCCACGTCCGCGCAGATCGCACCTTCGACCCGACATGCGAGTGCGTCGAGCGCGCCTTCCAACTTGTGCCCGCCACGAGACACGAAGCGCTCGGGTTCGCGCACGATGAGTTCGATGTTCGGATCGAGTTCGGTGCCCGCCTTGTCGATCCGACGATCGCCCGTGAACACCTTGCCGGCAAGGATCAAGGCTTGGGCTTGCGCGCGCGTGGGTGCGAGTTCGCGTTCCACGAGCAACAGGTCGATGCGTCGTTTGGCCGGCACGGGCGCACCGTAGCCTCAGCCGGCGTAACGCGTTGCGTTACCTGAATGTTGCACGTGCGAAACAATTCGATTCAGGATGCGGCCCATGAATAACGCCAAGTTCACGATCGGGCTGTTTCTGGCCGGTGGAGCGATGACGGTGGGCAGCGCCCAGGCCGCAGAGGCCGAGGTAAAGACGACCACTACCACCACCACCACGCCGGTCGCCGACCCCGCCCATCAGAGCGCGCCCCCGGCGCCGGCCCAGACGGGCATGACCTTGCCCGGTGCCACGCCGGATCCGGCCACCGATGCCGCCGACCACGCCCTGGTAGTTCGCCATTTCGGTATTGGCTACATGGGCCGCCGCACGATCAACATCAATCCTACTGGGGCGCCCGCCACCGTGGACGCGCCGATCATCGGCGTTCGCTATTGGCTCGACCCAATGATCGGGATCGACGCGGGCGTCGGTTTGCTGTTCAGCGGGGCTTCGACCAAGACCGGGGACACGAGTACCGATCAGCAGGGCTTCACCGTGTTCATGTTGCACGGCGGTGTGCCCTTGGCGCTCGCTGGCTCCAAGCACTTCAGTTTCCAGGTGATTCCCGAGCTCAACTTGGGCATCGCCAGCTCGAAGACCGCACCCGCTGCGATGGCCGCACAGGGCTCTGACTTGAGTGGCATCCATTTCGATATCGGCGCTCGCGCTGGCGGCGAAATTCAATTCGGATTCATTGGCATCCCCGAGCTCTCGCTGCAGGCCGGCGTCGGCCTGGCGTTCAGCTACGATCGCTCCAAGATCACCCCGCCCGGTGGAGGACCCGCGACATCCGCCCACACCACTTCGCTGGGCACGTCGGTCGGTAACAACCCGTGGAACATCTTCACCAGCAACATCGCGGCCCTGTACTACTTCGACTGATGCGGAGACCGCCATGTCCGTGAAACACTCGTTACTGGCTATTTGCAGTTGTTGGTTGCTCGCCTGCGGCGGCGGGGGCGGCAGTCCGCCCTCTGAACCGGTGGGCACGGAGGAGGCCCGCCCGGACCCGCAACGACCGCTAGCGGCGCCGCAAGAGCCAGCGCCAGATCCACAATCGCCGCAGCTCGGCGGCGAAGAGCCATTGCCCAACGCACAGGATCCACTGCCCTCGGGTTCGCCGCAGCCGAGCGGCGCAGGTGGCGCTGCGCCGGCCGCGCCGTGAGCTTGGCCAGCTGGCTTTGCCGAGAGGCCGCGTGTCCGCGCGTGGCCTCTCGCTTGCATTGCCCGAGGTATGCGCGTCGATGGGGTGCTGTTCACCGCAGTGGCTGCTGTCGCAGGTGGCGTGTGCGCGGTCTATCCCGTGCCTGCGTTGCTCTGCCTCGGTTGTGCCGGGCTACTCCTCCGCCCGCAGCTCGGCGGGCGAACCACCGCCTTTGCGCTGTGCTTCTTCTTGCTCGGCGCGGCGCGCGGCGCGTGGCAGATTCGCCAGTTCGAAGCCGCGCGCATCCAGCTGCGCGATGCGATCGGCCCGCCCAGTCGTTGTGATCTGAGCGCGGTCGTCGCGGCCTCCCCGGTGTGGTCCGACGGCAGCGCGAGCTTCGTGGCCGAAGTCACCCGAGCCGAGTGTGAGTCTCGACAACTGCCGGTGCCTTTCCGCGCTCGCTTGCACGGCGGTCCGGACGGCCTCGCGCGCCAGGACAGCGTGCACGTGATCGCGGATCTTGCGCCCGTGCAATTGTTTCGCAACTTGGACACGGCCGATCCGACGCCGGCGGCGGCGCGCCAGAGGATCGTGCTCACTGGTGGCGTGCTCTCGCTCGACGTGACCGAGCGGCGCTTGGGATTGCGCACGTTGATCGATCGTGCACGCGCCCGTGCTCGAAAGCGGATCGTGCTCACATTTGCGCCCGCCGCTGCAGGCATGGCCCGCGCGCTTGTGCTCGGTGAAAATGATCTATTGCCGGAAGACGCGCAAGCCTTTCAGAAGAGCGGTCTGTCGCACATGCTTGCGGTCAGCGGCACGCATTTGGTGTTCGCGGTGGTGGCCGTCGTGCAAGCGCTCACGTTCCTGCTCGCGCGCGTGGAGCGGCTGGCGGCGCGTTGGGTGGTGGCGCGCTTCGCGAGCTGCGTCGGCCTCGCGTTGTCCTTGGTTTACGCTGATTTTGCTGGCGGTAGCAGTTCGGCTTGGCGCGCGGCGTTCATGCTCTCGGTGGCTTTCACGGCGCGCGCGTTGGGACGCAAGCCGCTGACCGTGCGTACATTCGGGCTGTCCACGTTGGTCTTCGCCTTGCTCGATCCGCTGTGTGCGTTCGACTTGTCATTCATGCTCTCGGTGGCGGCGACCTCTGGTCTGATCTGGCTTGGCCAGCCATGGTCTGCGCGCTGTGAGCGCATTGACTCGCGCCCGTTGCGCTTCTTAGCCGTGAGTTTTGGCACGACCCTATCGGCGACCATTCCGTGCGCGCCGCTCTTGGCGCTGTTGGCATCGGGGGTCACCTTGGCTGGCCTGGTGGCCAATGTGTTGGCGTCTCCGCTGGGTGAATCGGTCGCCTTGCCGCTGTGCCTCGCACATCTGCTGTTGGCCCCGATCCCGCCACTCGAACGCGGCGCCGCCTTGGTCGCATCCGGCGCACTCTTGGTCGTCAAGCGCATTGCCTGGCTGAGCGCGGACGCGAGTTTCTTGGGGCTCACACTGCCCGAGCCGGGACGCTTTCAGCTGAGTGTGATGGTGATCTTCGTGTTTGGCTGGTGCGCACTGCGCGGCGCGGCGTTCCTCGATCTCGGCGTGCGCAAGCGTCGTCGCTTACTACTCGCATGGGGTGCTACTTCGGTCTTGGGCTTCTGCGGGTTGGAATTTGCGGCGCGCCGCGCGGGCACGCCACGCGGCGTGATCCGGGCCAGCGCGCTCGACGTGGGTCAGGGAGACTCCAACCTGATCGATCTGCCGAACGGCGCCTGCATGCTGATCGACGGCGGGGGGTTCGTCGGTAGCCCGGTCGATCCGGGCAAGGCGGTAGTACTGCCCGTACTGCGTGCGCGGCGTCGCAGCCGGGTTGATATCGTCGTGCTCAGTCACCCGCACCCCGACCACTTCACGGGGCTTGCGAGCGCGCTCGAGCAGTTGGATGTCGGTGAATTTTGGGACTCTGGCCAGGGTGAAGCCGAGGGCGCCGGACCGGTGTACGCACAGCTGCTGCGCTCGCTGCGCGCCCGCGGCGTGCCGATTCTCCATCCCGAGGAGTTATGTAACAAACCACGCTATTTCGGCGCTGCGCGGGTGAGCGTGCTCGGGCCATGTCCGTCGTTCACGCCCCATCGCGGCGCCAACGACAATTCGCTGGTGATCTCGGTTACTTATGGCCAGCGTCGCTTCCTCTTCACTGGCGATGCCGAGCACGAAGAAGAGGCTGAGCTCGTGCAAAATTACGCGCATGAGCTGCGCGCGGACTACCTGAAGGTCGGTCACCACGGTAGCCGTACCTCGACCAGCGATGCCTTCTTGTCGCTCGTCGCGCCGGCACTCGCCACGCTCTCGTGCGGCGTGAGAAACCGCTTTGGTCACCCCCATGTGCCCACGGTGGAGCGTCTCGCCGCGCACGACGTACGCACACTGCGTCTCGATCGCAGCGGTTCGGTAGAGGTCACCAGCGACGGCCGCTCACTCCGCGCGCGCGCCACGCGCATGCCGTTATGATGGGTCAACGCGCCGATCGGCGCTAGTGTTTCTGGGTCATTCTGAGCGGGTTCTTGCCGAGCGCGCCGGTCTACGCGAGACTCGCCGCGTGCCTGCATTTACACCGCCTGAGGTCCGACCGCTGATCAGTGCCGAGCGCATCGCCGCGCGTGTCAACGAACTCGCCGCGCAGATCACTCGTGACTACACGGGGCGGTCGGTAGTGCTGCTCAGCGTGCTCAAGGGCAGCTTCGTGTTCGCGGCGGATCTAGCGCGTGCCATCGATTTGCCGATCCGAATGGAATTTCTGGGCGTCCGCAGTTACGGAGCTGACACGAAATCGAGTGGTGTCGTGCAGATCACCCAAGATCTGACGCGCCCTGTCACCGGGGATGACCTGGTAATCGTCGAAGACATCATCGATACCGGCCTCACCATCTCCTACTTGAAGGAACAGCTGCGTGGGCGCAACCCCGCCTCGGTCAAGGTGGCGGCACTCTTGCACAAGCCCGCGCGCATTCAGCGCGAGGTCGAGATCGACTACCTCGGGTTCACGATCGACGACGTGTTCGTGGTGGGCTACGGGTTGGACTACGCCGAGCGCTACCGAAACTTGCCCTATCTGGGGGTACTCGACCCATCGCAAACCGGGGCGAAGTGAAGCAGCTGGCGCGCAAAACAGGTGCGAGATCTTGCTGAAAAAGTGATCGGTTCGACCTTTGCTCCACATGGTAAGGGCACGATGAAGCGAGCGCGGCTGGGACTTTCGATACTGGGGCTTGCGGGGCTGGTTGCTTGCGGCGGTCGCGTGATCGAGGAACCCGATTCCGGCGGTTCCGAAGCGAGCAAACCAGTTTCCACCGGCACCGAGCACGGAAGCGCGGGAAGATCCAGCTCCTCCGCCCCGCTGCCCTCGAAGGCGCTCGGCAAATGTATCCCCGGTTTTATTCGCGCTCAGAATCCCACGCTGCCGTGCCACTGGCTCACCGAGTCGGGCATGTGCTTCGACGACACCGACAGCGCGTGTGCGTGCATCTGTCCGACCGGAAAGGACAGCGTGTGCGCGCACGGCTTCGACGACGGCGCCGCTTCGGCCATGCTCATCTACTGCCTTTGACGCGCGGCGCGCGCGATCACTCTCGCTCCTCGGGCTTGACCGGGCTTTCGAGCGGCGTGGGCGCGTCCGCTTCGGTCTCGCCGCGCAGCCGGCGCAGGCGCTCGCCGATCGCCTTCTCCAAGCCTTGCTGCGTCGGCTCGTAGAAGCGCGCGCCGGCGAGCTCGTCGGGCAAATACCTCTCGCCCGCAACGAAGCTGCCTTCGCGATCCGGCGGGTACTGATAGCCCTGGCCGTAGCCTTCGTCTTTCATCAGCTGCGTTACGGCATTGCGCAATTTCTTGGGTACCGGTAGCGCCCCGCGATCGTCGATTGCTGCACGCGCGGCGCCAATCGCGCGTTTGACTGCGTTCGACTTGGGGCAACTCGCCAGGTACAGGCAGGCGTGAGAGAGCGGAAACATGCCCTCCGGCAGCCCCATGCGGCGAAACGCGCTGTCCGCGTTCACGGCCACCTCCAGCGCACGCGGGTCGGCGTTGCCCACGTCCTCGCTGGCGAAGATCATCAACCGACGCAGCAAGAACAACGGATCGTCGCCCGCATCGAGCATGCGAAATAGCCAGTATAGCGCCGCGTCCGGATCGCTGCCGCGTAGCGATTTGATCAACGCGCTGGTGACGTTGTAGTGCTCTTCACCGGACTTGTCGTAGAGCAGGGTGCGCGCTTCGCCTGCGCGTTCAACGGTGCTCGGATCCAACACGACGCTGCCTTCGGGGAGGAGCGAGACCGCGACTTCGAGCAAGCCCAGGGCGCGGCGCGCATCGCCGCCCGCAACCTTGGCGATTGCCGCCAGAGCTTCGGGCTCGGCCTCTATGCCGCGTTCGCCCAAGCCGCGCTCGGAGTCGTGCAGCGCGCGTTCCAGGAGCGCCACGATGTCGGTCTCTTTCAAGCCCTCGAGGCGGAACACGCGGCAGCGCGACAAGACGGCAGCATTTACCGAAAAAGACGGATTTTCCGTGGTGGCGCCGATCAAGGTCACGGTGCCATTTTCGACGTGCGGCAAGAACGCGTCTTGCTGGCTGCGGTTGAAGCGATGGATCTCGTCCACGAACAGCGTCGTGCCGCGTCCTTGATACGAACGCCGTTCGCGGGCAGCTTCGATGATCGTGCGCAGCTCTTGGACGCCGCCCAACACCGCGCTGAAAGCCACGAACTCGGTCTTGGTGACGCGCGAGATCACGTGCGCCAGCGACGTCTTGCCCGAGCCGGGGGGTCCCCACAAAATCAAGGACGGCACGCGATCCTTCTCGATCGCCTCGCGCAGCAAGCGTCCGCCGCGGAGCAGCGTGTCTTGGCCCAGTACCTCTTCCAGCGTACGCGGCCGCATGCGTTCTGCGAGGGGTGCGGGCGGTGCGGCTAGATGCCCCCGGCGGGCGGCGGCCTCGAGCAAGGTCGGATCGCTGCTCGGAGGGCGAGCTCCGCGACGCGCCACGCTCAGCGCTCCGCTCGCGGTCGCTCGCCGAAAATCGCCGTCCCGACGCGCACGATGCTGGCGCCAGCGGCGACGGCATATGGCAAATCCGCGCTCATGCCCATGCTTAGCTCGGGCAAACGCTCGGCGCCGCCGTGCACATCGCGTAGTCGTCGCAAATGTTCGAAGTATGGCAGCGCGCCGCGGGGATCTCCGGTGTGCGGCGGCACACACATCAGGCCCAGCAAGCGCAGGTGCGTCGCTTCGTCGAGCGCCTGCAGCAACGGAGCCAGGGCCTCTGGCGCACAACCGCTCTTTTGCGCCTCACCGCCCACGTTGACTTCGACCAGCACCCCCAAGCGCGGCTCGTCCGGGACGAAGGCGCGTGCTGTGCTGAGTGATACGCCGCTTGCGCGCTTGTCCAGCTCGCGCACTAGCTCCAGCGAGTGCACGGTGTGAATCAGTGACGCCAAGGGGGCGACGGCCCGCGCTTTGTTGCGCTGCAGATGGCCGATCATGTGCCAACGCAAGTCGCTCAAGTCGGAAAGCTCTGCCGCCTTCTGCTCCAGCTCCTGCACGTAATTCTCGCCGAAATCACGCTGCCCTTCGGCGTAGGCGGCGCGAATTGCGCTGGCTGGCTGAAACTTGGAGACCGCGACCAAGCGCGCCGAAGCGGGCGCGCGTCCCGCGCTGGCCAAGGCAGCGGCCAGCTGCGCACGCACTCGATTCAGGCCCAGTGCGACTTGCTCCACAATCGCCTCAGTTGGCTTGACGCGCTTCGTGATCTGCGACCGGGGACTTCTTCAATTCGATGGCGGCAGTGCGCACTCGCAAGCTATCGCCGCTCGAGGCTTCGATCGAACCCTTGAAGCCGTCGCCGTCGCGGGTCGCGACCAGTACGCCGTGCAGGCCCGCGTCGTCCGTGGGCGATAGCTGTACGCGCAGCGTGTCGTCTTCGACCTTGCCGCTGACATGCCCCGGGCCGAGCGCTCCTTCACTCGAGCCATCGATCTGACCGGCATCGTCGATCTGTAGGCTGAGCTTGCCTGGGCCGCTCGAGAGCTTGCCGTCGTCCTTCGACCACTCTTTCAGGGCGCCGGCTTTGATCTCGACCGGCGCGACCTTGGCCTCGTATTGGCCGGCAAAGCTTCCAGTAAACCAGGGTTTCACCTTGGCCGCGATTGGCATTGGCCCGCTGCTGGCAGTTGCAGCGGGGGCCGAGGCGCTCGCCGCGGCGTCACTCGCTGCGGTCTTGCAGCTGGTTGAACCAAAGAGCGTGCAACAGGCAGCAACCAAAACAACACGATAGCGGTTCATGAACGCACGAGCTCTCGGATGCGCACACCGAGCTCACCCTCCAAGTTGACCAGTTCACCGCGTGCCACCTCACGTCCTGCGACGCGCAACACGACCGGTTCGGCGATGCGCTGACCGCTCTCGATCACGTCACCCGGAGCGAGCTCGGCCCACTCCCTTGCGCTCATGCTGACCGCGCCGATTTCGATTCGCACCACGACAGGTGAATCGAGCACTGCGTCGGTCAACGACGCTTCCGGTTTCTCTGGATCTGACATGAGCTCACCTGCGTCGGGCAAGAGCTGGACGCTGCCTTCCCGTAACACGATTTTGCCGTCGCGCGACAGCGAGGCCGCGAGGCCGCGATCGTGGCTCGCTGCGGCCAGCGCCACGGCTCCGGCCCCGGTCTCGTCGAGCCACATTCCGAGACCGGGAAACCAAGCGTTTCCGGGCACGAAATCAGCCAAAGTGGCGCGTTCGGCCAAGCTCCAACCGACCACGATGGGGAGCGCAATCGGCAGCTCACCGAGCTCCCGAAGCGTTACCTCGCGCCGCTTGGGCAGTTCTGCGAGCTCCAGCGCGGCCAGCACTTGGTACGCCGTGCCACTGATCAGCACCGTAGCTTCGACGAACACTTCGCCTACGCGCATCTTGGCGGCGTTGGCCTCGACTAAATGGAGCGACCCACGCGCGCCGGAACGCCGAGCCAACTCGAATACGAGCGCATGCAGGGCGCCCGAAAGCGAGTGGTCGAGCGCGCCTGGCTGCGTAAGCGTGATCGGGCGGCGGAGCACGCGCGCCAAGGCGTTTGCTGCCAACTCGGGCTCGATCGAAAGTGAGCAGCGCAGACCACTGTCGGCCAGTTCGAAGCCCAATTCGGTCAGGGGTCGCCGCTGCGGCGGTGCGTTCGTGACGCGCTTCACGACGATCGAGACCTCGCTCTCGGTCAGCTCGGCCAAGGCTGCGCGCAGGCGCAATGGATCGAGCACCGCCTCGACTTGGCGACGCGCTTGCGCCGCTCGGCGCGCCGCTGCACGAGACACACTCTCCAGGGTGTTCCAGGGATAGGCAGCAGCTGGGCGGGGCCTCATCGCTGGCGGATGGTAACCCGCGCCGCGGGCCGCCACCGCGAGGATTGCGTTGTCCAGATAACCCCAGCAATAACCAACAGTTGATGGGTTTTCCACAGGCATCACACAGGGCTGTGGAAGACGCTTGCCGCTGCTCGTGGCGGTGGGTCGCTGTGATAGCCTGAGGCGATGCTCAAACGGCTGTCCGGTCTCGCGCTGATGGCTTGGCTACTCGTGCTCAGCGCAAGCGCCGGGGCGGAGCCCGCAGCCGCTGCCAAGCCTGCCGTAAAGTCCGAGCCGCGCCGCGATCCACACGGCGTCAAGGGCATCAGCCCATTCAGCGAAGCGCTCAAACGGGGCGATAGTGCCTTGCTGGCGCGCGACCTCGAG
>Ga0302322_100000204_pt1 | contig 42958 bp, 38 predicted proteins | sample Fen_T0_2_FD_203757 | JGI IMG/M metagenome (GOLD analysis project Ga0302322, IMG submission 203757) | Peat permafrost microbial communities from Stordalen Mire near Abisko, Sweden - Fen_T0_2 | ecosystem: Environmental > Terrestrial > Soil > Wetlands > Permafrost | place: Sweden: Abisko...
CCTGCAGGCCGCTGATGCCGATGTAGAGACTGTTGTTGATGGACATGCAAATTCCTGGGGTCAGTGGCTTGGCGAGGTCGAAGGCGAGGTCGAAGGCGAGGTCGAAGGCGAGGTCATGCCGATGGTCTGGATGGTGCTCGGCGACAGCAGCGTGCCGCCCATGCGGAGCCGGGTGCCGGCGGCGCCGAGCTCGACCGCGTCGACGCGGCCGTGCCACTGCGAGGTGATCGTGCCGGTCGTGGTGCCGGGATCGACCGCGACGTGGTAGCTGCCGGCCGCGACCGGGGCGCCGCTCGCGTCGGTCCCATCCCAGGTCACGGTGGTCGACGCGGCCCCGGCGGTGATCGGCAGCCGCTTGAGCTCCTTGCCGCCGCCATCGGTGATCACCACCGAGGCGCCGTTGAGCGGCGAGGTCGAGGTGATCTGGAGCGGCGGGACCGCGGCGGTGCGATCGTACGCGAAGTCGCCGGCCGCGGCGCTGCAGTCGCGGCCGACCAGGCTCGACAGCTGCGCGCTGGTCGCCGAGTTCTGACCGGTGGCGAGATCGGTCAGGTGCTGGTTGGTCTCGGTGGCCTGCTCGACCGACGAGAACTGGGCGAGCTGCGCGACCATGTCCGCGCCGTTCTGGGGCTGGAACGGGTCCTGGTTCTGGAGCTGCGCCATGAACAGCTTGAGGAACTCGTCCTTGCTGCCTTTGAGCGCGCCGCTCGAGGCGGCCGCGGCTTGCTGTGCGGTGGTTGCGGACGTCGGGCTGATCGAATCGATGGTCATGGCGTCTCCTCGAGCGTGAACGGCTCGGTGTCGGGGGTGCCGCGCTTCGGGGGGGCGGCGTCGGGTCGGTGGTGGCGCGGGCGGTCCTGCGGCAGCTCGCGCTCGGCGGTGAATTCGCCGAGCGCGAGGCCCCGGGCCCGCATCGCGTGATCGAGGGAAGCGGCGTTGCGGGCCAGCGCGGCGGTGGTCGCGTCGTCGCTGCCGCGCATGGTCACGTGGACGTCGGTGCCGCGCATCGCCACGGTGACGACGACGCGCTCGGGGCCGTCGTCGAGGACGAGGTGCACGTGGCTCGGGTTGGCCGCCGGTTCGGGCGGTTGCGCCAGCGTGGTCGCGTGGGTCGGGCTCGCGGCGATCGCGGGGGCGCCGAACGCCACGGCCGGGCGGGGCACGGGCGCGAACGCGCCCAGCGCGTTGAGGCTGTCGAGCCCCTGCGCCGGCGCTGCGTCCGCGGGGTCGCGATCGTCGGCGTGGATCGGCGCGCGCGGCCGGGCGCTGAACGTGCCGATCAGATCGTGCACGGCCTGCTCGAGCGGGGTGAGCGCCGTCGTCGATAGATCGAACCCGCTGGGGGCGCTCGCCGGGGCCGTGCCGGCCACCGCCGCCGCCTCGGACCCGGTGGTCGCGTCCGCGCTGCTCGCGGCGGCGATCGCGCGGCTGGCGGGGAGCCACGCGCCGAGCGGGCTGGTGGGCTGCGTCGCGGGGCGAGCCTCGCCCGTGAGCGAGGCGACCGCCTCGGCGATGCTGCCGGGAGGTGCGGGCGAGGCGGTCTGAGCGGATGGCGCCGTCGCGCCGGTGACCGCCGGCAGCTCGGGCGTGGCTGCCTTGGCCTGCGCCGCCGCGGGTTTCCCCGAGGCCGCCGGCGCCGCTCGGCGGGTCGCGACCTCCGCCGGCGCGGCGATCGCGGGTTGTGATGGCCTGGCGGTGGTCGCGGTGGCGGCGGCGATCGCCCGCGGCGACGGCGTGGCGGCGGTCGCGGGGTCGGCGGCGATCGCCTGCGGCGACGGCGTGGCGGCGGTCGCGGGGTCGGCGGCGATCGCCTGCGGCGACGGCGTGGCGGCGGTCGCGGGGTCGGCGGCGCTCGCCCGGGGCGACAGCGTGCCGGCGCTCGGATGCGGCAATCGCGTGGCGGCGATCGCGGGATCGGCGGCGCTCGGCCGCGGCGATCGTGTGGCGGTGACCGCGGCGGCCGCCGTGATCGACGGCTGCGAGGGGTTGGCGGAGGTGCTCGCGGCATCGCCGATCGCGGTCGGCGATGCCGCGAGGGTGGCTGCCGGGGCCGCGGGCGGCGCGGCGGACCCCGCGAGCCGCGCACCGGACGCGCGGCTGATCGGCGCGGTGGGCGCGTCGTCGTCGACCATGGCGCGCGGCACCGAGCTGGCCGACGGCCCCGCCGCGGCCGTCGTGCCGTTGGCGGCCACCGCGATCGCCTGCGCGATCGCGGTGGCCTGCACGAGATCGCCGTCGTCGACCGCGGCGGTCTTGCGGGCGGGCGGGGCGGCCTTGCCGGGCGTGCGCGTGCCGCCGCCGGTGGTCGCCGTATCGACCGCGACGTCGCTCGCGCGCTCGGAGCCCCCCGCGGCGCGCAGCAGCGCGCGAAACGGCGCACCGCTCGGCGTCGCGGCGGGCCGCGCCGCGGTGCCCTCGGCCGGGAGCGTCGCGATCGGCCGGGTCGAGATCCGGGTCATCGCCGCCTCGCGGCGAGGTCGTCGGAGCCGCGCTGCTCCGCTGTCGCCTCGCGCTTGGCGCGGTGATCGTCGACGATCTCGACCAGCCGCTCGGCGGTGCGCAGCTGGCGGGTGCGCTCGCGCAGCTTGCTCGCCGTGGCGTCGCTCGCGACCACCGCCGCGTCGTGGCGGTGGGCGGCGTCGGCGACCGCCAGGCGGTACGCGCCGGTCGACTCGGCGACGCGCGCGACCGCGTCGATCGTCCGCGCGGCGGACAGCGTGGTCGCGGCCTGGTCGAGCGCGTCCTCGAGCGCGCCGTGCTCGTCGGCCAGCTCGCGGGCGCGCTGGTCGCGCGCGGCGGCGGTCGTCGAGTGCGCGGCGGCCGCGACGTCGCGCAGGCGGGTGCGGGCGTCCCTCAGGGCACGGACGACACGGGGCTTGATGGTCACTTGGGCATCTCCTCACCGAGCGCGGCGGCGAGGCCGCGGATGGTTGCGTCATGGGTCGAGGGCTCGAGCGGCGATTGCCGGGCCCAGGTGTCGAGCCGCTCGCCGAGCGCGAGCGCGGTATCGAACGCGGGGTTGGCCCCGGCGGTGTATGCGCCGAGCGACTGGAGCTCCAGCGCCTGGCGCCGGCGCGACAGCTGCTCGCGGGCGCGGGTCGCGAACTGCAGCATCGCGGGCGTCGAGACCCGGCGCGCCACGCGCGAGGCGCTCGCGAGCACGTCGACCGCGGGGAACTGGCCGCGCGCGGCGAGGTCGCGCGACAGCACGATGTGAGCGTCGAGCAGCGAGCGCGCCGAGTCGGCGACCGGGTCGCTGAGATCGTCGCCTTCGACGAGCACGGTGTAGAACGCCGTGATCGATCCGCCGTCGGCGCGCGGCGCCACCCGCTCGAGCAGCCGCGGCATGGTCGCGAACACGCTCGGCGGATAGCCCTTGGTCGCCGGGGGCTCGCCGAGCGCCAGCCCGAGCTCGCGCAGCGCCATCGCGAACCGGGTCAGCGAGTCGAGCACGAGCAGCACGTTCTTGCCGCGGTCGCGGAAGTACTCGGCGATCGCCGTGGCGGCCAGCGCGCCGCGGATCCGCTCGAGCGGCGACTTGTCGGAGGTGGCGGCGATCATCACCATGCGATCGCGGCGCGGGCTCGACATCAGCTCGCGGACCTCGCGGCCGCGCTCGCCGACCAGGCCGACCACGATCACGTCGGCGTCGGCCTGGCTCGAGATCTGCTCGACGAGCACGCTCTTGCCGCAGCCGGCGCCGGCGAAGATGCCGACGCGCTGGCCGCGACCGCAGGTGAGCAAGCCGTCGATCGCGCGGACCCCGGTGTCGAACCGGATCTCGACCTCGCCGCGCGCCTCGATCGGCAGGGCCTGGCCATCGATCGGCACGCGGTCGTGGCACACCGGCGGGGGACCGCCGTCGAGCGGATTGCCGAACGGATCGAGCAGCCGGCCGATCAGCGCGTCGCCGACCGGCAGCGTGGACATCGCGCCCAGGTGATGCACGGTGGCGCCCGGCGCGATCCGGCGCGCGAGCTGCAGCGGGATCGCGAGCAAGGTCGTGCCGCGGAACCCGACGACCTCGCACATCACGTTGCCCGCGCCGCCCTCGATCTCGACGATGTCGCCGAGCGCCGCGCCGGTCATGGCGATCTGCACGAGGGTCCCGGCGAGCTCGAGCACCTTGCCGATCGGCCGCGGCTTCATCCACCCGTGGATCACCGAGGTGAGGTGGGCGCGGCCGGCGAGCGAGAGCCGATGCGGGGTCACGACGCCGCCTCGGGCTCGGCCGCGTCGTGGGCGGCGCTGGTGAGCGCGCCGGCGATCGCGGCGCGCAGCTCGGACAGCCGGGTCCGCCAGTCGTGGTCGAGCTCGAGCGCCGCGCCGCGGATCGCGACCGCGCCGGGAGCGAGCGCCGGATCGGCCTCGACCGCGATCGCCGCCTCGCCGATCGCCTCGGTCACCGCGGCGACGTCGCCGGGGTGGACGCGCAGCGTGGCCGGCTGGCCCGACGACTGCTCGACCCACGCGCGGATCAGCGGCGCGAACCGGTCCTGCTGGCTGGCGTGCTCGGTCCACGCCTCGATCACGCAGGTCGCGACCTCGGCGACCAGCGCGGCCGCGGGCGTGATGATCGCGGCGCGGGCGGTGGCGAGCTCGACGACCAGCCCGGCGAGCCGGGCGCGCAGCGCGGCGGTCTCGGCGAGCCCGGCCTCGCGTCCGGCGTCGCGGGCGTCCTCGAACGCCTGGGCGATCTCGGCCTCGGACGGCAGCACGACGACCAGCGCGGGGGCCTCCGCCCTGGGCGTCCACGGCGACGTCGCGGGCGTCGTGGCCAGGTTCGGCAGCGCGGCGCCGAGCGGGCGGGTCGGCGTCGCGATCGACGCCAGGAACGGCCGGATGTCCTTGGTCATTCGCTACCCCGCGGCGGCATGGTCAGCTTGCCCTCGGCGGCGAGCTTCATCGCGGCCTCGACGCACTCGCGCTGCGCCGCCTCGACCTCCGAGAGCCGCTTCGGCGACGCCGACGCGAGATCGTCGCGCAGCGTGGCCGCCGCGCGCTGCGACAGCGACGTGATCAGGTGCTCGCGTAGGTCGCTCGTCGCGGTCTGCAGCGCGGTGACCAGGGTCTCGCTCTGCACCGCGCGCATGAGGTTGCCCATCTCCTTGGCCGCGATCCGCTGCAGATCCTCGAACGTGAACATCGCCTCGCGGATCCGGCTCGCGGCGGTCTCGTCGCGCTCCGCGATCTTGCCGAGCAGGTCGTCGCCGGCCTCGCTCGACAGCTCGTTGACGATCGCGGCGGAGAACGCCAGGCCATCGAACACGCAGCGCGCGTCCGAGGTCGCGAGGCCGCCGGCGAGCTCGAGCGCGCGCACCAGGCTCTCGGACGCCTCGGTGACCGCGTGCTCGGGGATCTCCTCGAGCTCCGAGATCCGCGCGGTGAGATCCGCCGCGGCGTCGGGCGGCATCAGCCCGAGCACCTTGGCCGCCACCCCGGACTCGAGCTGGGTCAAGACCACCGCGGCGATCTGCGGGTGCTCCTCGGTGAGCAGCTGCGCGATCGAGTTGACGCGCGCCGTGCGCAGCAGCTGCAGGTGATCGGTCGGCGGGACCGCCTGGCCGAACAGCTTCTGCGCCCGCTCGGCGCCGAACGCGGACTCGGCGAGCTTGCGGACGTACTTGGTTCCGCCGGCGCGCACCATCCCGAGCGGGCTGGTGATGCCGCGCTCGAGATCCTCGAGCACGCCGGCGATCAGCTCGCCGCGCACGTCGTCGAGCTGCTCGACCGCCTCGACCAGGCGGCGGACGTCGGCCTCGGCCATCTTGGAGAGCACCTGGGTCGCGACCTCTTCGTCGAGCGACAGCAGCGCGATCGCTGCCTTCTTGGGACCGTCGAGCTCGCTCATCACTTCACTCCTTTGCGCGGCGGCTCGGCCAGCCACGCGGTCAAGACGCCCGCGGTGCGATCGACGTCGGCGCGCACCGCGTCGAGCACCCGGTCACGCACCGTGCGGCCGGCCAAGAGGTTGCCCGCGGCGTCTGCCTCGCCGCCGGCCGCGGTCGGCAGCTGCGTCGGCGACGGCCGCGCCTCGAGCACGCGCTCGAGCTCGCCGACCGGCGCCGGCAGCGCCAGCGTCGTGGTCTCGAGCGGCTTCTTGCGGCGCTTGAGCAGGATGAAGATGATGACGCCGAGCACGAGCGCGCCCGCCGCGCCGGCCAGGATCGGCAGCGGCACCGGGATCGCGGAGCTCGGCGGGACCGCCGCCGCGACGCCGTCGCCGTCGTTGACGAACGGGATCGCGTGGAGCTCGAACTTGTCGCCGCGGGCATCGTCGATCCCGGCGGACTGGCGCGCGAGGGCGATCAGCTCGGCGAGCTCCTTGTCGGTGCGCGGGATCGCCTTGCCGTCGGCGCCGGTCTTGTAATCGACGACCACCGCGACATGCAGCTTCTGGAGCAGGATGTCGGGCTTGGTGGTCTGCCGCACCGTGCGGCTCACCTCGTAGTTCTTGGTCTCCTGCAGCCGGCCGTTGCCGATCGCCGCGGAGCCGGCTCCCGCCGCGCTGCCGGCTCCCGCCGCGGAGCCGTTGCCCGCCGTGGCCGCGGGCGGCGGGGCGCCCGGCAGGTTGCCGCGCACGCCCGAGACGCCGCCGATGCCCTGGGTGGCGTCGAGGCCGTCCGACACCCGCGACTCGCTGCGCAGCGCCGGGTGGTCGGCGTCGTACAGCTCCTGGGTCTCGCTCATCTTGCGGTCGTCGACGTCGGCGGTCGTGACCACGGAGACCTTGCCGGCGCCGACCACGCGCTCGAGCATCGTGCGGACCCGGGCGGTCACGCCGTGCTCGATCTCGGCCTTGCGATCGACGTTGGTCGGGTCGGCGGCGTCGAGCAGGTTGCCGTGGTTGTCGACGATCACGACCGCTTCGGGTCGGAGGCCCTCGACGCTCGCGGCGACGAGCTGGCGCACGCCGCGCACCTGATCGGCCGACAGGGTCTGGCCGGCGTGCAGGTGGAGCGCGACCGACGCGGAGGCCGGCTGCTCCTGGTCCTTGGTCAGCGAGTGCTTGCCGAACGCGATCAGCACGCGGGCGTGCTCGACCTGCGCGAGCGCGGTGATGCTGCGGGCGAGCTCGCCCTGCAGCGCGCGGCGGTAGTTGACCTGCTCGGCGAAGCTCGACTGGCCCAGGCTCGAGTTATCGAAGATCTCGAGGCCCTTGCCGGTGCGCGGCATGCCGGCGCTGGCGGCGACCGCGCGGGCCTCGTCGAGCTTGTCGGTCTCGATCTCGACCTTGCCGTCGTGGAGCCGGACCGGCAGGTGGCGGCCCTCGAGCAGCGCGAACAGCTCCTGCTGATCGTCGGGCGAGCCGCCGTCGGCGACCGCGGTCCACGGCGCGGCGTGCGGCACCAGCGTGGACCACGCGACGATGCCGGCGATGCCGAGCCCCACCATGATCGCGAGCGTGCGGCGGCCGCGCGACTGGCGGCCCCAGAGATCGCGGAGCTGGCCGAGGACGGCGGCCGGGCCGGTCGGGGCGATGAGCGGAGCGTCAGCCATCTATCAGACCTGCGTATTCATCAGCTCGCGGTAGGCCTCGAGCGCTTTGTTCTTCACGGTCGTCGCGTAGCGCACCGACAGGTTCGCCTTCTCCGACGCGATCATCACCTCGTGGATGCCCATGCCCGGATCGCCCTGGGCGAACCGCTCGGCCGCGTCGGTCGCGGTGTGCTCGGCGTTGTGGGCGTTCTCGAGCGCCTTGGCGAACGAGTCGGCGAGGTCGACCTTGCCGGGCTTGGCCGGGCCGGTGATCTCGGTGGTCGCCTTGACGCCGGCGAGCTCGGGCGAGGTGATCGACGCGATGTTCATCGGCCGATCCCCAGGGCGCGTTCGGCCATGTTGACGGCGGTCGACATCGACGTGATGCCGGCCTCGTAAGCGCGCGATGCGGTGATCATATCGACCATCTCCTCGACGGGGTTGATGTTGGGGTACGCGACGTAGCCCGAGGCGTTGGCCTGCGGGTGGCCGGGGTCGTACTCGAGCCTGGGCGCCGTGGTGTCCGGCGAGATCTGGGTGACCGCGACGCCGCGCACCGCCTGGGCGAACTGCGTGTTGCGCGCGCCGGGGACGTCGACCGCCGCCATGACGACGTCGCGGCGCTGGTACGGCCCGCCCGCGGCGGTCTGCGTGGTCTGCGCGTTGGCGAGGTTCGAGGCCGCGACGTTCATCCGCGTGCGCTCGGCCGACATGCCCGACGCCGAGACCTCCATCGCGGTGAAGAAATCCATGGTCGACATCAGGTGCCGTCTCCGGCGGCGTAGCGAAGCAGGGCGATGCGGCGCGAGACGAGCTCCGCCGAGGTCGAGTAGCGCGCGCGGTTGGCGTCGATCTTCGAGAGCTCGCGCTCGAGCGTCACCGCGTTGCCGTCGGAGCTCTGCAGCGCGCCGCCATCGTCGAACGAGGTCACGACGTCGGCCGTCGCGGCCGTCGCGATGTGGCCCTCGTGCGTGGTCGCGAGCGCGCCGGGGGTGGTCGCCGTGCGGCGCTGGAGGTCGACGGCGCGGTAGCCCGGTGTATCCAGGTTCGCGACATTGCCCGCGAGCACGGTGTGGCGCTCGCGGTGGTACGTGAGCGCTTGCTCGAGCGTGTCAACTGTCGAGAGATCGATCGCCACGGGCGGTGCTTGAGCAAGCGGCGGGCCGAGCGCGGAGCCAGTCGCCACGCGAGCTTGCGCGACCCGGCGCCGCGATCGTCGGCGGCCTTGACGCGACGCGACCGATCGGCGGCTTGACGGTACCGCGAACCGGTCGAACCGCGTAACCGTGGCAGATACGATCGCTCGCGAGGTCTTCGGGCGCTGGTTCGAGACCCGCGTCGAGGCGGTGTGGCTCGTCGAGCGCGCGACCCAGCGCATCGTGTCGGCCAACCTGCACGCCGCGGAGATGCTGAGGCGCGAGCGCGACGCGGTCGTCGGGCTTACGCTGTCGGAGATCGCCTATGAGCCGGAACGCGATCTGCTGTCGCCCGGACACTACGAAGAAGTGGCGCTGCGCGGTAGCGACGACTACCCGGTGTACGTCGAGCTCAGCGTCGCGCACGTCCACGTCGCGGGGCACGGCGACCTGGTCGCGTTCACCGCGCGCGATACCTCCGAGCGCCGCAACCTCGAGCGCGAGCTGGTCGCCAAGCACACCGCGCTGTTCACCGCGCACGCCGAGCTCGAGCGCGCCTACCTCGAGCTCGGCGAGGCCAAGCGCGAGCTGGAGATTCGCAACCAGGACATCGCGATGCTCGCGTGGCGCGCGGCGATGGGCGAGCTGGTCGCCGGCATCGCGCACCACCTGAACAACCCGGTCGGCGCGCTGGCGAGCACGCTGCGCCGGCTGTCGGGGCTCGTCGTCGAGGTCCCCGACGGCCGCCGCGTCGAGGTCGACCGCCTGCTCGCCCGGGTCGGCCAGATCGCGCGCCGGATCGAGGCCAACGTCGCGGCGATCGTCCACGCCAGCCGATCCAGCGCGCGCCCCGGGTCGCGTCGCATGACGCTCCCCCCCGAGCTGGCGAGCGTGCTGTCGACGTTCACCGACGAGCTCGAAGAAATCCCTACGAAAGATCGGTCATGAAGTCTGCACGTATCCTCATCGTCGACGACGACGACCACGTCCGTGACGCGCTGGTCGACGAGCTGTCCGCGAGCTATCGCGTCGAGGCGGTGGGGTCGGGGGCCGAGGCGCTCGACGTCCTCGCGCAGCACCAGTACGACGTCATCATCTCCGATCTCAAGATGCCGGATCACGACGGCATCGAGGTCCTCGAGTTCGCGCGCCAGCACCAGCGCGATCCGGTGCGCGTGCTGCTGACCGGCTACCTCGACGAGCGCGCCCACCGTGCGCTGATGCGGCCCGACGCGCCGTACAAGGTCGGCAAGCCGTGGCACGACGAGATCGAGATCGTGGTCCGCCGCGGCCTCGAGCAGCGCGAGCTGACGCGCCGGCTGTGCGCCTCGGTCGACGACGCGCTCGGCCTGGCGAGCTTCGACGACGAGCTCGCCGGTACCCGGTCGCCGATCGAGCTGTCCGAGGTGATCGTGCGCCGCGCGCTCACCGCCGAGGGCGTCACCGGCTGCGCCACCGTGGTGCTGGGCGACGGCGGTGAACATATCGTCACCGGCGGCGCGATCCTGCGCGACGGCCCGGGCTGGTACCTCGATCTGCCGCTCGACGTCGACGGCGACCTGCGGCTGCGCGCCCGCGGCGTCACCGAGAGCGCGCGCCAGATCGTCACCTACATGGCGCAGCGCGCCCAGCGCCGCTGCGGCGTGCTCGAGGCCCGCGCGCCCACGATGGGGTTCGTCGGTCCGGGCGCCCGGATGAACCAGCTGATGCGGCAGGCCACCCTCGGGGGCCTGATCTCGTCGCTGCTCCACGATCTGGCCTCGACGATGCAGGCGCTCAACGCCGCGCTCAGCGAGATCACCTCGCACGGCGGCCACGTCCCCCAGATCGCCGAGGCCGTGGTCGACGCCAACGCGGCGGGCGAGGAGGCCGTGCAGCTGTTCGTCCAGATGCGCAAGTTCATCCGCGACGGCGAGGTCCGGACCAAGTCGATCGCCGTGCCGCGGCTGGTCGAGCGCGCCGTGAAGCTGGTCGGCGGCTACGTCCGCGAGCGCGCCCAGCTCCGGATCACCGAGCTGCCGCGCGTCGACCTCGCCGTGGCCGAGTCGATGTTCGTCCAGGTCCTGGCCAACCTCTTGCGCAACGCGGCCGACGCGTCGCCGCGGCACGGCGTGGTCGATCTCCGCGTCACCGCGACCGCCAGCGATGTCGTGTTCGTCGTCACCGACGACGGCCCGGGGGTGCCGACCGAGATCGCCGACTACATGTTCGATCCGTTCGCCGCCCACTCGAGCGAGGCCACGGGCCTGGGCCTGGCGATCGCCGCCTACGTCGTGCAGATGCTGGGCGGCAAGATCAGCTACTCCAAGGATGCCACGCGTGGCGCCTGCTTCACGGTCTGCCTGCCGCGCCACCAGGTCGAGCCCCTCCGGGGCGACCACCTCGAGTCCTAGGCAGGAGGCCACCCGTCGGCCACGTCGAGCGGCACGACGTCGAACGGCTCGGGACGGCGAAGCTAGCCGGTCAACAGCGAGAGGAACACCTTGGAGAGCTCGAGCTGCTTGCGGGTGCGGTCGCACAGGGCGTCGCGCTGCGAGATCGCGAGGCCGTTGCGGGTGAACAGCTCCGCGACGTCGGGCTCGCCGTCCTCCTCGAAGCTGGTCCTGGCGAAGCTCGCCTGGCACGCCAGCGAGAGGTGATCGGCGGCGGCGACGACCTCGGTGATCGTGCGCAGGTGCGGGACCAGGCGCTCGCGGACGTGGTGGCGGTGGATCGCGTGGTGCTGCTCGATCGGCGTGGTGAGGCTCGCGGGGAACTTCCACTGGCGAGCGAGCCGGCTGCCGATCCGGTCGTGCGGCGGCAGGCCGTGGCGGCGCTCGGCGACCTCGAGCGTGACGCCCTCGGCGCGCATCGTGGCGTACGCGGCGGCGACCTTGTCGGGCTCGAGCTTGGCGAGCGCGATCTTGCCCATGTCGTGGAGCAGGCCCGCCGTGAAGCAGGCGCCCGGGTCGGCGAACTTGATCTCCTGGGCGAGCTCGCGGGCGGCGGTCGCGACGGTGAGCGCGTGGGTCCACAGCGCGCGCGGATCGAGCACGGTGTCGTCGACGCGCAGGGTGTCGAGCACGGTGATGCTGAGCACGAGCTGGTAGAGCGTGTTGAACCCGACGAACGGGATCGCGCGCGCGACGTCGGACACGCCTCCGGGGATGCCGAAGTACGGCGAGTTGACCAGGCGGAGCAGCTTGGCCGAGGTCGCCGGGTCGCTGCGCAGGATCTCGGCGACCTGCGGCACCGAGGCGGACTTGGAGTGGACGACCTCGCCGATCCGCAGGGCGACGATCGGCAGGGTGGGCAGGCTGTCGAGCGCTTGCAGGCGCGCGGCGTCGCCGGGCGCGTCGGGAGTCACGGCCGCTGCCGTCGTCGGCATCACGGCCCCCCGCCGTCGACCAGCGCGGCGTCGCCGGTGCTGGCATCGATCAGGAGCGCCGCGTCGGCGGGCGCTGCGTCGGCGGGCGTGGTGCTCGTCGCGTCGCCGCCGGTGGCGTCGATGAGCGCGGCGTCGGGCGGCAGCTCGCAGCGGCCGTTGGCGGTGCACACCAGGCCCGTGTTGCAGTCGCTGGTGCGCGAGCAGATGGTCGGCGTGCACGCCGCGAACTGGAGCATGGCGCCGAGCGCGGCCAGGCTACAGCGCATCGAACACCATCCCGGCCACCAGCTGGGCCTCGGTGACCGCGCGGCCCGGCGCCAGATCGTCGCCTGCGAAGTAGGCGGTGAGCTGGACGTCGCCGCACAGGCCGATCAGCGGCTTCCAGCGCATGCACGCGCCGCCGCTGGCCGTCGCGCCGAACATCATGTTGGGGGCGACCATCCAGGTGCCGCCGCCCGCGAGGCGGAGCCAGCTGCCGCGCGGCGACAGCCTGACGCCGAACGCCGCGCCGACCTCGTTGCGATCGAGGGTCTCGACGACGAGGCCGCCGTAGCCCCACAGCGGCGGGTCGTCGTTGAACGCCCAGGCGACGATCGCCGCGAGCGACAGCGGCGACGCCCGCTTGCTCATCCGGGTGCCGCTGCCGCCGACGGCGACGCCGTAGCCGGCGTGGACCTCGGCCTGCCACAGCGGGTCGGCCGCGGCTGGATCGGCCGCTGCGGGGTTCCCGGAGAGCGACGCGATCGCGGCGGACGAGACGAGCGAGAGGGAGCGCACGCAGACAGGCTCCGCAAGCGACGTGCCGGTTCGATCCCCAACGATCGTGGTCAGTTCGCCGCGCGTTGCTCGGTCGTCACGAGCTTGGTATCGCCAGTTTTGGCGATCTTGACGAGGATCGAGAGCCGCCGGTTCTGCGGCGCGAGCGGATCCTCGGGCACGTAGAGCTGCGAGGCGCCGCGGGCGAACACCCCGACGACCTGCGTGGGCGAGACGCCGCTGCTCTCGAGGATCTCGCGCGCCGCGGCCGCGCGCTGGTACGACAGATCCCAGTTCGAGATCCGCGCGCCCTGGGCGAACGGCCGCGCGTCGGTGTGACCGTTGATCTCGACCGGCTGATCGAGCGCCGCGACCGCCGGCGCGAGCGCGCGGAGGAAGCGCTCGAGCGGCTCGTTGAGCTTGGACGACGAAACGTCGAACATGAGGCCGTGCCCCTGGTCGACCGCCTCGATCAGGATGCCGTCGGGCGTGACCTGGACGTGGACGTTGCGGATCACCTGCGCGAGCTCGTCGTCGACCGCGGCGAACTTGTGCAGCACCTTGATCAGCTCGTTGGCGGTCTGCTCGCGGGCGTCGCCCGGCGTCTCGCCCTGGCCGCCGCTGCCGCTGCCCGGCGGCGTGATCATCGCGCCGGCGAACACCGAGACGGTCTGCTGGCCGCCCTTGGTCGATAGATCGACCTGTGGCACGAGGCCGGTGCGGAAGTAGTTCGAGATCTCCTTGCGGCTCTGCGAATCGGTCGAGGCCAGGAGCCACAGCACCATGAACAGCGCCATCATCGCGGTGACGAAGTCGGCGTACGCGACCTTCCAGGCCCCGCCGTGGTGGCCGTGTCCGCCGTCGACTTTCTTGAATTTGCGCGCCATGGCTCAGGTCATCACGATGGCCTGGAGCGCCTTGTCGACGTCGTTGAACGACGGCCGCTCGTCGGTGAAGATCATCTTGCGGCCGAACTCGACCGCGGTCGGCGGCGCCACGCCGCGCGCCGAGGCGATCACCGCGGATTTGATGACCGTCATGAACCGCAGCACGTGGGTCTCCTGGATCTCGGCGTTGTTGGCCAGCGGCTGGATCACGCCGTAGCACATGAGGATGCCGAGGAACGTGCCGACCAGCGCGGCGGCGACGTGGTGGCCGATCTCCGCCGGCGGCGCGTCCATGTGGCCCATCGTGACGATGATGCCGAGCACCGCGGCGACGATGCCGATGCCGGGGAGCGCGTCGCCGATCGTCTTCAGCAGCCCGGTCGCGAGGTGGCCCTCGAACTTCATCGTGTCGAGCTCGGCCTCGAGCAGCGCCTCGAGGTCATCGGGCGAGATCCCGTTGACGATCTGCTGCAGCGCCTCGGCGAGGAAGCCCTGCGAGTGGCCGAACTTGTCGACCGAGGGGTACTTCTTGAAGATGCTCGACTTACCCGGCTCGTTGACGTGGGCCTCGAGCGCGAGCACGCCCTGGCGGCGGGCGAGCATGAACAGCTCGTACTGGCACTTGAGGAGATCGAGATAGTCAGATTTCTTGGGGATGTTCTCTTTGACCGCGGTCTTGATCGTATGGATGATGCGGTTGCGCATGAGGCCGGGCGACGACGTGAGCAGCGCGCCCACCGCCGCGCCGAGGATCACGACGAATTCGGAGGGCTGGATCAGGACGGAAAAGTGACCGCCTGCCATGGCGAAGCCGCCAGCGATAGCGGCGAACACGATCAGGATTCCGGGGAGGGACATGACAGTCGTCGACTCGACCGGAGTGCTGCTCGGTTGAGGTGCGTCGAGCCACATACATCGGCAACGCCACCGTCAAGATCGCCGGTGCGCGGGCGCGCCGCGTCCAGTAAGCTCAGTGAACTCGCGGATCTGCGAGTGGCATCGGCGCTGCAATACGATGCCGCGTGACCCGACAACGCGGAGATAGCGGCACGCTTCCCGATCGCGCGAGCACGCGGAGCGGTGCGACCTGGCTCGACGGCTATGGGATGGTCGCCCCGCTCGCGCGCGGCGGTACGTCGACGGTGTACGTCGGCCATCACCTCGTCACCGGCGAGCGCGTCGCGATCAAGGCGCTCGATCCGTTCTATCTCGGCCACGACGATATGGTGGACCGGCTGCTCGGCGAGTACGCGCTCGCCCGTCGCGCGCGCCACCCGGGGCTCCTGGAGATCCGGCGCGCCGAGCAGACCCGGCAGGGCATTCCCTATCTCGTGATGGAGTATCTCGACGGCGAGAACCTGGGCGCGTGGATCGATCGGGCGCCGCGCGCGCGCGCCGCCGTCCTGGCGATCGCCGCGCAGGTCGCCCACGCCGTCGCCGCGTTGCACGCCGGCGGCGTCGTGCACTGCGACGTCAAGCCCGACAATGTCTTCGTGCTGAACGAGCCCGGGCGCCCGCGCGGGCCGCGCATCAAGGTGATCGACTACGGCGTGGCCCGGCTCGCCGACAGCCCGCCCTGCGAGAATACCGTGGCCGGGACCCCCGCCTTCATGCCGCCCGAGCAGTGGCGCGGCGCCCCGACCGCGAAGTCGGACGTCTACGCGCTGGGCTGCCTGTTGTACGAGCTCGCCACCAAGGAGCCCGTGTTCTCGGGCGCGCTGCCGCAGCTGATGACCGCGCACTGCGAGCAGCTGCCGCCGCGGCCGTCGCTGCGCGACCCCGCGATCGACGCCGACCTGGAACGGCTGATCGTCCGGTCGCTCGCCAAGGATCCGTCGGTGCGTCCGGCCATGGCCGAGCTCGCGGTCGCGCTCGACGCGCTGGCGGCGGCGGTCGCCGCCCCCCGGGCCGGGGTCTGCGACGGACTCGCAGCCCGACTCGAAGCGTTCGGTTAGCGGTCGATACTCGATCGAGCCATGCCTCCCGACGTCGTTCTCGGCATCGACTTCGGCACCAGCTGTACGACAGCCGGCGCCCTGGTGGGCGATCGCGTCGAGCTCATCCAGGACAACGGCGACGTCGTGATCCCGTCGGTGGTCTATGTCCCGGAGCGCGGGCCGCTCGAGGTCGGCCGGCGCGCGCAGATGCGGATGCTACAGGAGCCGACCGGCGTGATCCGCTCGGTCAAGCGCGTGCTCGGCGTGACGGCGAATTCGCCGCTGGTCCGGTACTTCGCGCAGGGCGCGGCGTTTCGCGTCGATACCACCGGCGACCGCGTGACGTTCAAGGTGCGGTCGGCGCAGTACGCGCCCGAGCAGATCACCGGCGCGATCCTCACGCGGATCCGCGAGCTGGCCGAGACCCGGTTCGGCGGTCGGATCAGCAAGGCGGTGGTCACCGCATCGGTCGCGGCGCCGCCGGGCTACCGCGCCGCGCTGACCCGCGCGGCGAAGATCGCCCACCTCGACGTCCTCGAGGTCGTGCCCGAGCCGATCGCTGGCGCGCTGGCGGTCGGGGTCCACGCCGAGGCCTCCGAGCGCAAGCTCCTGGTCTGCGACTTCGGCGGCGGCACGTTCGATGTCTCCGCGCTGGTCCAGTCGGGGCTCCGGTTCACGCCGGTGGCGACGAGCGGCGATCAGTTCCTGGGCGGCGACGATCTCGACGTCCAGCTCGGCGAGGCGCTCGCCGGCCTGATCGTCAAGCGGACCGGCTACGACCTGCACAAGGACGCCGTGCGGTGGGCCGAGATGCTGTTTCGCTGCGAGATGGCCAAGCGCCAGCTGACCGCGGCGCTCGAGGTGCCGTTCGCGATGCGCGACGCGTACCTCGATCAGGGACGCGCGCACAATCTCGATTTCGCGCTCGAGCGCACGTGGGTCGAGGCGCACTGGGCGCCGCTGTTCGCGCGCGCCGCGGAGGCGATCCACGAGGCGCTGCGGCGCGCCGGCTGGCGCCCGCAGGACGTCGATCAGGTGGCGCTGATCGGCGGGGGCGCCCTCGTGCCGCTGTTCCAGCGCACCGTCGAGGCGATGTTTCCGGATCAGCCGGTCGTGCTCGCACCGCGCGCGGATGTCGCAGTGGCGATGGGCGCTGTGCTCCTGACCGCACGGTTCGGCGCCGCGCCCCGGGCGGTCCCGGTGCTCGACAGGACCCCGTCGCGCTGAACCGGCGTCGGTTGCCGCTCGCCGTGTTTTGAAGGCGCGCTGTGACGGCTGCCAGGCGCCGTGTCCCCGCTCACGCGGCGATGCGTCGTCCCGGAGCCTGGCGCCCCCGTTCCGGAGCCTGGCACCCCGTTCCGGAGCCTGGCGTCTGCCCGACCGGCCGCGGTACCCAGGGAGGGTTCCGCAGCACCCGGTTACATCTCGACGTGGCCGCGGTGCTCGCGCTCAAGCGCCCGCTTCAGCTTGTCGAGCGCGGAATTCTGAATCTGCCGAATCCTCTCACGCGACAAGTGGTACTGGTCACCGATCTCGCGGAACGTGCGCTCCTCATCATCGCCGAGTCCAAACCGCTTGGTGAGCACGTCGGCCTCGATCGGCGACAGGTAGTGAAGCAGCCGCTTGATCTGCGTGGTCAGGGTCTGGGTGGTCAGATTGTCCGCCGGCGAGTGCTCCTCGCTGTCCGGATCCGCCATCGTGTCACCGAAGCTGCGATCGTCGTCATCGTGGACCGGCCGATCGAGCGACATCGGCTGGCCCATGATGTAGCGGTGCATCTGGTTCAGCTTGGCGAGCGGCACCCGCGCCGCCTTGGCAAGCTCCTGCGGAGTCGGCGGACGGCCGAGCTCGCCGACCAGCGCCTGGCGCACCTTCTCGAGCTGCTGCTGGGCCTCGAGCATGTGCACCGGGATCCGGACCGCGCGCGCCTTGTCGGCGAGCGCGCGGCCGATCGCGTGCCGGATCCACCAGCAGGCATAGGTGGAAAACCGCAGCCCACGGCGGTAATCGAACCGCGAGACCGCGTGCATGAGACCCAGATTGCCCTCCTGGATCAAGTCCGCGAGCGGCATGCCGCCGCGGTCGTAGCGCCGGGCCATGGTGACGACGAGGCGGAGGTTGGCGCGTACGAATTCATCTCGCAGACTCATCGCGTCGCGGTGGGCCTGGCGAACGTCGTCCATGTAGGCGCCGGCATCCTTGCCGGCGCCTTCGAGCCACCAGGTCTCGAGCCCGGCTCCCGCCGCCTCGCGCGCTCGGTAGAGCTCGCGGACCACGGCATCGATGTGCACGCGATCGAGGTCGAGCGCGCGCAGCTGACCCGCGGCCTCCTTGGCCGCAGCCTGGAGCTTCTTGACCAGCTTGTCGTCCTTGCGGGCGCGCTTGGTCTTGAGCATGTCGTCGAGGACCTTCTGCAGCTTCGGGAACTTGATCGGCTGCTCGAGGTTGGGCTCGATCAGCGCGAGCAGCGGGCGCACCGCGTCGGCGCGCGACAGCACGCGCTCCCAGGTCAGGATCTCGGTATCTTCGATGCCCTGCGAGAGCTCCCGCTCGTCCTCGGGGGTCAACAGCTCGTGCTCCGCCAGCTGGCGGAAGTACGCGGCAAGATGATCATCGGAGTCGGGGCTGCGCATCGGACGTACGGCTTTCACCGGCGCCACCTGCTCGACTTTTGCTTCCAAAACCTTGTCATCGACCGCGGGCGCTGTTGACACAGCTGCACCGGTCGTCGTGCGATTTTGTCGCATACCTGCCGGACGGTGGCGCGCATGAGCCGTGCTCGTGGTCGTACGGCGCGGGGTGCGCTGCCGGCGACTTGCGGAATGAGTGGTGGCCATGGGCGTTTCTCCTGCTCTCGAGTAAGACGTCGTTGCGGCTGCAACCGTTGCAGTCGGCCTCATCTTCCTTGCCGATCTCGACAAGGCATACGAGCGACATCACACGAGGTTCCACCGTGCACGTTGCGCACCGAACTCGTCCACAGCAACGCCCCAACCGGACAGGTACAGACCGGCTACGCAGAATCAACTGCTTGGAGCTTGCCCACACCAACCCAGGTGGGACAGGAAGTTGGTCGCACTGTGGCACGCTGGCGATCTTTGTCCAGCCGCCCGGACGGTGGTGTCAGCTTTTGTGACAGGCGATGGAGGGCGAAGGGTGTCGACATACCGACGAACGGCGGTCGGTCCGTGCCGGTCCGTGTCGATTCGGGCGTCAGGCGGACGTTTTTTCGGGTTCCAGCGCACCCACGACATCCGAAAGATAGCGTTGCAGCCGATCGAGCAACGCCGCCTGATCCGGGTGGATGATCCTGCGCGCACGGCTGAGCTCGATGAACTCGGCCTTGTCGACCTCCCACGACGCGCATCGCGGCAACGCTCCCTCGGGAGCCGGTCCGGCGAAGCCGTGCACGCGCTTCTTCGAGCGCGTGTAGTCGACGTGGCCGAGGTCGACGAGCGCCCCGTCGATGTGCAGCCCGGTCTCCTCGAGGGTTTCGCGTCGCGCCGTCGCCTCGAGCGTCTCGTCCGGATCCGGCGCGCCCTTCGGGATGCCCCACGGCGCGCGGCGGTTGTAGTTGCCCGCCGGGTGGACCAGCAGCACCTCGAGCGTGCCATCGATCCAGCGGTAGAGCAGGGTGCCGGCTGACAGCTTTGCGCGAGGCTCCGGCATCCCACGGTGACCGTGCAAGACCGCCGGGTCCATTGCAAGCCGATAGCAGTCGATTCCAACGATTTCGCGAGATTGCTGCAGCTACGGCTGGGCCAAACGGTGTAGCCTGGGGGCCCCAAGAAGTCACGGACGCAAGGAGACCGAGGAATGAGCAACGATCAGCGCCAGGCGTGGTTCGCGCGGGTGATGGAATCGGGCCTCGAGAACGATATTTTTGCCCCGAGCGATGTGCTCGCGCACGCCACGCCCGACGTGCTCGCGAGCCACCTTCCGCCGGAGCTCCTGTCGAAGGTCCTGGCCGCGTCGCTCGCGGCAGGCTCGATGACGCCCGAGCGCGTGCTCGAGACGGTGACCCCCGAGCTGCTCGCCAAGCACCTGCCGCATGAGGTGCTCTGGCAGTGCATCGCCGCGGCCGCGACCCGCGCAGGGATCAACAAGTCGGTGGGATCGTGAACTTGAAGCCGTTTCTCGTCGCCGCGCTACAGTCAGCGCTCGAGCTCGGGATCGCGATTCCCGACGACGTGATCCGGCACGTGACGGCAGATGTGCTCGCAACGCATCTGCCACGACCCCTGTGGGCGCGGCTCTTGACCGCGTGCCTCGGCGCCGCGCGCGTCGACGCGGCGCTGATCGTCGAGACGATCGGCGTGCCGAGCCTGTGCGAGCACGTGCCCGCACACATCTTGTGGGCGTGCATCGAAGAGGTCGGGCTGCGGTCGCTGTCCCGCCCGAGCAACGCGCCGCCGATGTCGGGTTCGCGCCCGATCCCGCTGGTGACGCCGCCGCCCCCGCCGATCGAGCCCAAGCCCGCGGCGCCGTCCACCTCGAGCGGGCCCAGCATCCCGACGCCCGCGGGTGGTGAGCCCGAGCTCGATGCCAGCCTGCGCGGTGCGCGGATCCCGCCCGGCCAGCGGTTCCGGACCAGCACCACCGGGATCGGGCGGCTCGCCGCCAACAACAACCCGCGCAGGCCGCAGGCGCAGGCAACGCCTCCCGCGCCACCGCCGGTCACCGATCCGCCGACCGCGGATGCGTCGGCCGATCGCGGCGGCGCGCCCCGCGCGAAGCGCGGTCAGACCGAGCACGACTTCGATCTCGAGACCTATGTCGGCGGCAAGGACGACTGGAAGAACACGCTCGCCGTCGAGGACGAGCAGCTGGTCGACTGGGCCGCGGCCGACGAGACGGTCACCAACGGCGACGAGATCGGGCGCAAGCGGTGAGCCGCGAAATCGCCTACGACACTACGATTGTCGGCTGACGTCACCGATTGTCGATAATTGTCGCGAGTTCGACCGTGGTCGTGGTGTCCAGTCGGGATACTGCACCTCAGTGGCTGTCCTGCGCGCGGCGCGCGATTCGCGGTTTGACATTTCGAGAAAGCACATGGCGGCCGCGCGGACCGTGGAAACCCGACGACGTGGCGCGTCATGAAAACTCCGACGCAACGCGGCGAAGCGACGCAGTGCGGCGTTCCGGGAATATGCACCTCACTGCGCAATATGCATGAAACGGCTGTTGGCGGACTACGTCTTGACGGCAGCCGCAAGCGCAGCATAAATATCCGGCGATGCGCGACACGAGTAGATGTGAATCGCGTATGTTGGCTTTCATGTCGGTTCAGTTCGACAACCGCAACGGCGATTCGAACGGACCGAAGGAGCACTCATGAGACTGTCTATCTCGAATCTGTCGCTGTCCCTCTTGGCTGTTGCGGCTTCGGCCGGCGTCGGCTGCAAAAAATCTGGTGGCGCCGAAGGTGGTAGCGGCAGCGCCGCTGCCGGCGGTGGTGGTGGCGGCAGCATCGCGCTGCTGCTGCCCGAGTCGCAGACCACGCGCTACGAGTCGGCGGACCGCCCGTTCTTCGAGGCGAAGTTCAAGGCGTTGTGCCCCAACGTCGAGATCGTCTATGCCAACGCCAACCAGGTCGCGGCCAACCAGCAGCAGCAGGCCGAGGCCGCGATCGCGCGCGGCGCCAAGGTCATCGTGCTCGACCCGGTCGACGGCGATGCCGCGGGCGCGGCGGTCAAGGCCGCCAAGGCCAAATCGATCCCGGTGATCGCGTACGACCGCCTGATCAAGGGCGGCGCGGTGCCCGACTACTACGTCTCGTTCGACAACGAGCGGATCGGCAAGCTGCAGGCCCAGGCGCTGGTCGACAAGCTGACCGCCAATGGCGTCACCAACGCCAAGATCACGATGATCAACGGCTCGCCGACCGACAACAACGCCACGCTGTTCAAGAACGGCGCGCACAGCGTGTTCGAGGGCAAGGTCACGGTCGTCAAGGAAGACGCCGCGGCGAACTGGAAGCCGGAAGAGGCGCAGCAGCTGATGGAGCAGTACATCGCCGCGATCGGCAAGGACGGGTTCGACGCCGCCTACCAGGCCAACGACGGCACCGCGGGCGGCGCGATCGCCGCGATGAAGGCGGCAGGCATCGACCCCAAGACCAAGTACGTGATCGGCCAGGACTCCGAGATCGCCGCCCTCCAGCGCATCCTCTCCGGCGAGCAGTACGCGACGATCTATAAGCGGATTCAGCCGCAGGCCGAGAAGGCCGCCGAGCTCGCCTGCAACCTGTACAAGGGCGAGAAGCCGGCGGCGGGTGTGCTCGGCGGCACGGTCAACAACGGCACGGCGGACATCCCGTCGGTCCTTCTGCCCGCGGTGGCGATCACGGCGAGCGGCGGCAACGGCACCGAGTCGGTGGCCAACACCGTCATCAAGGACAAGTTCTACGGTGACGACACCGTCAAAAAGATCTGCCAGGGCTACGAGTCGCAGTGCGCTGCGGCCAACATCAAGTAGCAACTTACAGTAGTCTCACCGGCACATGGCTACGGCAGTTGCCGCGCGGACCCCGCTGCTCGACATGCGGGGCATCAGTAAACGGTTCGGCGCGGTCCACGCGCTGACCGATATCACCTTCGACGTGTTTTCCGATGAAGTCGTCGCGCTCGTGGGCGACAACGGTGCCGGCAAATCGACGTTGATCAAAGTGATCTCCGGGATCCATCGACCCGATGGCGGCACGGTCCGCTGGCAGGGTCAGGAGGTCTCGGTCGGATCCCCCAACGACGCCGCGGCGCTCGGCATCGCCACGGTCTACCAAGACCTGGCGCTGTGCGACAACCTCGACGTCGTGGCCAACCTCTTCCTCGGCCACGAGCTGGCGACCCGCGGCGGGGCGCTCGGCATCATGGACGAGATCACGATGGAGCGCCGCGCGGTTGAAGTGCTGCGCCGGCTCTCGGTAAAGATCCCGAGCGTCCGCATCCCGATCGCCTCGCTGTCGGGTGGCCAGCGCCAGTCGGTCGCGGTCGCGCGCTCGGTGATGGGCGACAACAAGGTGGTCTTGCTCGACGAGCCGACCGCCGCGCTCGGCGTCGCGCAGACCCACGAGGTGCTCGAGCTCATCAAGCGGCTGCGCGGCCAGGGCCTGGGCGTCGTGCTCATCAGCCACAACCTGTCGAACGTGTTCGAGGTCGCCGACCGGATCACCGTGCTGCGGCTCGGTCGCTGGGTCGGGACGTTCGACGCCAAGGCCGTCAGCCATGAACAGCTCGTCGCGTTCATGACAGGCGTGGCCGGACCGGCGAACGGCGGCGCCGCCACGCCCGCGGCCCAGCCGGAGGGCCGGCCATGACCAGCACCCTCGAACACGACCCGCGCGTCGCCGAACAAGAAGCCGGCCTGCGCGGCCTCATCGGCGGCTATCGCCGGCGGCTTGCGCAAGGCGACATCGGCCAGCTGCCGGTGATCGTGGGACTTATCGCGATCGGCACGATCTTTCAGATCGCGTCGCACGGCGCATTCCTGAGCTCGTTCAACCTGGTCAACCTCACCCTGCAGATGGCCGCCGGCGGGACGATCTCGGTCGGCCTGGTGCTGGTGCTGCTGCTCGGCGAGATCGATCTGTCCGCCGGTTCGGTCAGCGGCGTGTGCGCGGCGCTGATGGCCTCGCTGAGCGTGCACGCCGGCCTGTCGGGGCCGGTCGCGATCGGCCTCGCGCTGGTCGGCGGCATCGCGATCGGCGTCCTGCACGGCAGCTGGTACACCCGGTTCGGGATCCCCTCGTTCATCGTGACCCTCTCGGGGCTGATCGCGTGGCAGGGCGGCACCTTGCTCGTGCTGGGCCGCACCGGCTCGATCAACCTGCGCGATCCGCTGATCGTCGGGCTGGCCGGCACGTTCTTCAGGGGGCCGATCGCCTACGGCATCGCGATCGCGTTCGTGCTCTACGTCGCGCTCGGCCCGCTGATCAGCGTCCGTCGCCGCGCGGCGGCCGGGCTGAGCACGCCGTCGAGCCTGGCGATCGTGCTGCGCGCCGGCGCGATCACGGCGCTCGTGCTCGTCGTGGTGTCGATCCTCGACACCGATCGCGGGGTCAGCGCGGGCATGCTGTTCCTGGTCGGCGCCGTGCTGATCATGGACTTCGTGCTGACCCGGATGCGGTTCGGCCGCATGATCTACGCGATCGGCGGCAACGCCGAGGCGGCGCGCCGCGCGGGAATCCCGGTGCAGCGCGTGCGCGTGATCGTCTACGCGCTGGCGTCGCTGTTCGCGGGCTGGGGCGGCGTGCTCGGCGCGTCGCGCCTCCTGGCGGTCAACCAATCGGTGGGGCAGGGCGACGTGCTGCTCAACGCGATCGCGGCCGCGGTGATCGGCGGCACCAGCTTGTTCGGTGGCCGCGGCTCGGTGTGGGCGGCGCTGCTCGGCATCATGGTGATCCAGTCGATCTCCAACGGCATGGATCTGCTGTCGTTGGACTCGTCGATCAAGTTCATGATCACCGGCGCCGTGCTGCTGGCGACCGTGACGATCGACGCGGCGCTGCGCGGTGATCGCCGCGGCGGCGCTACGCCGGCGAAGTGACGCGCGGCGACCCGGGCGTTGCGCGCGCGCCGCGCGATCATGCAAAGTCGCATGCGATTCACAGGAGGACGCATGCGACCGACGAAGATCGTTTCCACGACCCTGGCAGCGGCGCTCACGCTGCTGACGATGACCGCCACGGCCGAGAAGGACCGCGCCGGCTTCGTCCGGATCACCCCGGAGGACATCGTCTGGCAGACCCGGCCGGGCTATGACGGCGTCAAGTTCGCGACGCTGCAAGGCGATCCCGCCAAGCCCGGGCTCTACGTCATCCGCGCCAAGTTCGCGCCGGGCACGATGACCCGGCCGCACTGGCACCCCGAAGATCGCGTCATCGTCGTGGTCTCGGGCACCTGGTACACGGGGGAGGGCGATACCTTCGAGCCCGAGAAGGCGCTGCCGCTCAAGCCCGGCAGCTTCATGCTGCACCCTGGCAAGGCGCACCACTACGATGGCGCCAAGGACGAGGAGGTCGTCGTGCAGATCGTCGGCATCGGCCCGAGCGCGACGACGCTCGTGCATCCCGAGCAGGGCCACACCGGCCGCTCGATCAAGTAGCGTCCTGCTCGGCACGGGCGGCGGCGCGACAATCCCGTATGCGGGAATCTCGCGTCGAGCGCGAATGACGACATCGCGTCGCGCGTGTCCGGTTTGCGGACCAGTAAGGCGTTTGTCTTCACGCGCCCCGGTACTGCTGAGTGTCGACTGGGGTAGCCGACGTTACCCAGTGATTGTCGAGTTCGCGACACAGCGTACCTTGGTCGAATGCGTATTGCTGTCGCGTTCGCGCTTGTCGTGGCTTTTGGCTGCGGGGGCGGCAGTCCCCCTGGCACAACCGGTTCACCCGATGCACGCCCCACCACCGCCGTCGACGCTGCGTCGAGCATCGACGCGGCGCTGTGCGGCGATGGGGTGCTCGAGCCCGCCGAGCAGTGCGACGACGGCAACGTCGCCTCGGGCGATGGCTGTAGCGCGAGCTGCCAGAACGAGCCCGGCTGGGTGTGTATCGCAGCCGGGCAGACCTGCCTGCATTTGATGGAGTACTGCGGCGATGGCGTGGTGTCGCCCCCCGAGGCGTGCGACGACGGCAACTCCACCCCGGGCGATGGCTGCTCGGGCACGTGTCAGGTCGAGCCCAACTACGCGTGCGGCACGCCGGGCCAGCTGTGCGCCTCGACGATCATCTGCGGCGATGGCATCGTCGAAGCCAACGAGGCGTGCGACGACGGCACCACGACGGGCACGCACGGCTGCGCGTCCGACTGCATGACGGTGACCGCGGGCTGGACCTGCGCGCCGGGCGGCGGCGCGTGCACGATCGCCGCGGCCGCGATGTGCGGCGACGCGCGCTTGGACCCCGGCGAGCAATGCGATGACGGCAACACCGCCGATGGCGACGGCTGCTCGTCGACCTGCGTCGTCGACCCCGGTTACACGTGTCCGACGGCGGGCATGCACTGCACGCTGATCGCGTACTGCGGCGATGCCAAGGTCAGCCTCGACCTGGGGGAGCAGTGCGACGACGGCAACACCGCGAGCGGCGATGGCTGCAGCGCGCTGTGCGCGACCGAGCCCAACTTCGTGTGCCCCGACGCCGGGCAGCCGTGTGTCTCGACCGTGGTGTGCGGCGATGGCAAGGTCCGCGGCAGCGAGCAGTGCGACGACGGAAACACGAGCGGCGGCGACGGCTGCGCGGCCGACTGCCAGGCCGAGGCCGGATGGTCGTGTTCCACCGCGAACCGTCCGTGCCTCGCCAAGCAGTGCGGCGATGGGATCATGGCCGGCAACGAGCTGTGCGATCTGGGCGCGAACAATGGTCAGGGCCAGGGTTGCTCGGCGACCTGCACGATCGATCCGGGCTTCACCTGCGCGAACAACGCGTGCCGCCAGACCCACTGCGGCGACGGCGTCGTCGAGGGCTCCGAGCAGTGCGACGACGGGAACCTCGTCCCCTACGATGGCTGCTCGCCGACCTGCACGGTCGAGCCATCCTGCGCCGGCGGCACGTGCACCGCGGTGTGCGGCGACGGGCTCAAGTTCCCGGCGGAGGAGTGCGACGACGGCAACACCAAGGACGGCGATGGCTGCTCGTCGGCGTGCAAGTTCGAGCCGGGCTGGACCTGCACCGCCGCCAATCAGCCGCCGGCGGCGACCCTGACCATCCCGATCTTGTATCGCGACATGCTCTACAGCGGCACCACGGTGCCCGGCACCGGACACCCCGACTTCGAGAACTACAACAACGGCCGCGCGCTGGGGCTGGTGAGCGCCACGCTCGGCGGCGACGGCGAGCCGGTCTGGGCATCGAACACCGGGTTCAGCGTCAACGGGCCCGCCATGACCAAGCCATCGCTGACCGGCGCGATCCCGTTCTGCTGGTGGTATCACGAGACAGGTTGTAGTGGCCCCGGGTCGGTCAATCCGTACGACAAGCGCGTGTTCCAGGACGCCGGCGGCAAGCCGACGACGCTGACGCTGGCGCAGCAGGGGGCGACCAACGTCTACCAGTTCAACAACCAGACCTTCTTCCCGGTCAACGGCCTGGGCTGGAACGCCGGCGCCAACCCGCAGGTCACCAACGGGCGCAACTTCTCGTTCACGAGCGAGCTGCACTACCCGTTCACCTACCTGGCGAGCTCGTCGCCGACGTTCACGTTCAACGGCGACGACGACGTCTGGGTGTTCATCAACGGCCACCTCGCGGTCGACATCGGCGGCGTGCACGGCGCGACCGTCGGCACCGTCACGCTCGATGCCGGGCACGCCACGACCTACGGCCTGGTCGACGGCCACATGTACTCGATCGATATGTTCCAGGCCGAGCGCCACACCAGCGCGTCGACCTACACGCTGACGCTGTCGGGGTTCGTCCACACGGTCAGCACGTGCGCGCCGGTCTGCGGCGACGGCGTCGTCGAGGGCAACGAGGTGTGCGACGATGGCGTGAACGACGGCGCGTACGGCGGCTGCCTGGCGGGCTGCGCGGCGCGCGCGCCGTACTGCGGTGACGCCCAGCTCACCTCACCGCCCGAGGCCTGCGACGACGGCGTCAACCTGTCGACCTACGGCGGCGCGCAGCAGGCGTGCGGTCCCGGCTGTCAGGTCGCGCCGTACTGCGGCGACGGCGTGACCAGCAACGGCGAGGAGTGCGACCAGGGCGCGCAGAACGGCAGCGGCTACGGCGCCTGCACGGCCGCCTGCACGCTCGGCCAGCGCTGCGGAGACGGCATCAAGAACGGGCCCGAGCAGTGCGACGACGGCGTCAACAACGGCGCGTCGAACGACCCGTGCCGCACCAACTGCACGCTCAAGTGCGGCGACGGCGTGGTCGATCCGGGCGAGCAGTGCGACGACGGCGTCGCCGCGAACACCGGCGGCTACGGCAAGTGCAGCCCGACCTGCACGCTCGGTGGGCGGTGCGGCGACGGCATCAAGAACGGCCCCGAGCAGTGCGACAACGGCCACAACACCGGCGCGTACGGCACCTGCAACCCGGACTGCAGCCTCGCGGCGTTCTGCGGCGACGGCGCGGTGAGCGGCACCGAGCAATGCGACAACGGCGCGCAGAACTCGGCGCTCGCCTATGGCATGGCACAGTGCACGGCGTCTTGTCTGCCGGCGCCGTATTGCGGCGACGGCATCGTCGAGACCGCCTACGGCGAGCAGTGCGAGACCGGCGCCGACTGCGCCGGCTGCCACTTCGTCATCCAGTGACGGCTGGCGTGATCGGCCGCCACGCCGTCACAGGACCGTCCGCCGCTCGATGATGCCACCGGCGCGCGCAGCGCGTCACGGCGTGGTGACGAAGCCCGACGCCTGGAGCCGGGCCTTGAAGTCCGGGCCCGCGAAGAACTGGACCAGCTCCGCGGCCTCCGCGGCGCGCGCGCTGCTCTGCAGGATGATCGCCGCGTAGGTCGTCGTTGTCTGCAGGGTCCCCGGGTAGGGTCCGACGTACGTGACCGCGGGGACCGCCTTGATCTCGCTCAGCTGCGTGACGCCGAGCGGATGCTGCTCGGTCGCCGCCGCGAGCGCGAGCATGGCTTCCTTGCCGCCGGCGGCCAGGTGGCTCTTCGCGGCGATCTGGGCGCTGGTGAAGCCCAGCTTGGTGGCGATGGCGACGAACGCGGCCCCCGCCGTCGCGAGCGTCGGGTCGGCGTAGTACCAGGCATCGGCGTCGCTCAGCGCCTGCGCGAACGCGGCCTCGGTGTCGATCAAGGGTGGCGGATCTCCGGCGCGAACGGCGACGCCGCCGCCGATGGTGCCGAGATCGACCCGCGAGCCGACCACGACCAGGTTCTTCGCCGCCAGCGCCGAGATGACGGCAGGCGTCACCAGGGCGACATCGGCCTTGGCACCGGCGATGATCAGGTCGCGCAGGGCACCGGCCGAGCCGATCGTGAACGTGTAGCTGAGGCCGGTCTGGGCCTCGAACACGGAGGCCTCGTCGGTCACCGCGCCTTCCGTCGCGCCGGCGGCCAGGACCGTCAGCGGAGTGGCCGCGTCGAGCGTGGCGTCCGGCGCCGCCGCGTCCGGGCTCGAGGTGTCTGCGATCGCGAGATCGACGGAATGCGGCTCGCTGGTGCTGCATGCGGTGATCGCGAGCAGCGCGAGCCCGATCCAGGGGGCGAGCGTTGGTGATCTTGGCCACGATGGGAGAAGCGACATGCGCGCACTGTATTGGGGATCGCTTCGCCGTGATCTGCGCGCGCGACGAAATCACCGGGGCGAGGCGACGCGAGCTATCGCAAGGACCCGCAAACGATGTCAGCCCGTATCCCGATCTCATCAAGCTCGACGTGACCACGGCCGATTCAAGCGGCCTGGTGATCGCGTTCGATGGCCGGGCGCGCGGCCTGGGGCAGTGACGCTCGTCAAGCTGCCAGGCGGGCGGAATCCAAACGCTGGCCTAGGCCGCCGCGCTCGTGTAGCGTGGACATCCTTCGCACGCGACATGCCCGAGGAGGCGACGTCGCAAGCAACCCCCGGTCCCCCGAGGACCATCCAGAACCGCTCGCTGATCTCGCTGATTTCGTGGGCGTTGTAGGGATTGAACCTACGACTTGCACCGTGTGAAGGTGCCACTCTCCCGCTGAGTTAAACGCCCGATGCGAGGAAGAAGTACCGCTGCATGGCCGCGCTGTCAACTCCGTTGGTTGCCGGCGTGTTACGACATCGACATGAAGCGCAGCATCGTACGTACCCCCCAGGCGCCCGCCGCGATCGGGCCGTACTCGCAAGCCGTCGTGGTGCCGGTGGGCGACCAGCGAATGGTGTTCTGCAGCGGCCAGATCGCCCTGGACCCGGCGACCGGCACCGTGATCGAGGGCGACGTGGCCGCTCAGGCCCGCCAGGTGCTGGACAACCTCGGCGCGGTGCTCGCCGCGGCCGGTGCCAGCTTCGGTCAGGTCGTGAAGACCACCATGTTTCTCGCCAACATGGCGGACTTCGCCGCGGTCAACGCGATCTACGGCGAGCGGTTCCCGCATGACCCACCGGCGCGATCGACGGTCGCGGCCGCGGGCCTGCCGCGCAACGTCCTGGTCGAGATCGAAGCGGTCGCGGTGGTCTGAGCGGTCAACGTAGCCCGCACCCGCACCCGCACCCGCACCCACGCCAACAAGGAGTCGCGAGATGTCTTCGTCGATCGAATCGGTCATGACCGAGACCCGGAGCTTCCCACCGCCGCCGGCGTTCGCCGCCGCGGCGCACGTCAAGAGCGCGGCGGAGTACGAGGCGATCTACGCGCGCGCGGCCGCCGATCCCGAGGGGTTCTGGGCGGAGATCGCCGGCGCGCTGACCTGGGCCTCGCCGTGGGACAAGGTCCTCGACTGGAAGCTGCCGGACGCCCGGTGGTTCGTCGGCGGCACGCTCAACGTCAGCGTCAACTGCGTCGATCGCCACGCGGCGACGTGGCGCAAGAACAAGGCCGCGATCATCTTCGAGGGCGAGCCCGGCGATACCCGCGTCCTGACGTACGGCCAGCTCCACCGCGAGGTGTGCAAGGCGGCCAACGCGCTGACCGCGCTCGGCGTCGCGGCGGGCGACTTCGTCGCGATCTACCTGCCGATGATCCCCGAGGCGGCGATCGCGATGCTGGCGTGCACGCGGATCGGCGCGCCCCACACCGTGGTGTTCGGCGGGTTCTCGGCCGAGTCGCTGCGCGATCGCGTGGCCGACGCCAAGGCCAAGGTCGTGATCACGGCCGACGGCGGCTGGCGGCGCGGCCAGATCGTGCCGCTCAAGGACAACGTCGATCGCGCGATCGAGGGCACCGGCGTCGAGAAGGTCGTGGTGGTCAAGCGCTGTGACAACCCGGTCGCGTGGCATGCCCGCGACGTGTGGTGGCACGACGCCGTCGAGGCTGCGTCACCGCGCCACACGGCCCCGGCGTTCGACAGCGAGCACACGCTGTTCACGCTGTACACCAGCGGCACCACCGGCAAGCCCAAGGGCATTCTGCACACGACCGGCGGCTACCTGACCTACGCGGCGTACACCTCGAGGGTCGTGTTCGATCTGCGCGACGAGGATGTGTTCTGGTGCACCGCCGACATCGGCTGGGTCACCGGTCATAGCTACGTGGTGTACGGGCCGCTCGCCAACGGCGCGACCGTGGTGATGTACGAGGGCGCGCCCAACCAGCCGGCGCCGGATCGGCTGTGGCAGATCATCGAGAAGTGGGGGGTGACGATCCTCTACACCGCGCCGACGGCGATCCGCGCGTGCATGCGGTGGGGCGACCAGTGGCCGGCCAAGCACGATCTGTCGTCGCTGCGGCTGCTCGGCTCGGTCGGTGAGCCGATCAACCCCGAGGCCTGGATGTGGTACCGCGAGAAGATCGGCGGCGACCGCTGCCCGATCGTCGACACGTGGTGGCAGACCGAGACCGGCGGCATCATGATCTCGCCGCTGCCCGGGGCGACGGCGACCAAGCCCGGCTCGGCGACCAAGCCGCTGCCCGGGATCGCCGCCGAGGTCGTCCACAAAGACGGCACGCCATGCGCGCCCAACGAGGGTGGCTACCTCGTGATCAAGCGGCCGTGGCCGGCGATGCTGCGCACGATCTTCGGCGACCACGAGCGGTTCGTGACGACCTACTTCTCCGAGGTGCCCGGCTGCTACTTCGCCGGCGACGGCGCGCGCCGGGATCCCGATGGCTACATCTGGGTGATGGGCCGGGTGGACGACGTGATCAACGTCGCCGGCCACCGGCTGTCGACCATGGAGGTCGAGTCGGCGCTGGTCTCTCACCCCAAGGTCGCCGAGGCCGCGGTGGTCGGCCGGCACGACGATCTGAAGGGCCAGGCCATCGTCGCGTTCGTGACACCGCGGATGGGCGTGCCCGCCGATGACGCGCTGGCCAAGGAGCTCCGGGAGCACGTGGCATCGCAGATCGGCGCTTTGGCCCGGCCCGAGGAGATCCGGTTCGCCGAGGCGCTGCCCAAGACGCGCTCGGGCAAGATCATGCGACGCCTGCTGCGCGACGTCGCGTCGGGCTCCAAGGCACGGGGCGACACGACGACGCTCGAGGACCAGGGGGTGCTCGAGCGCCTCGCGCAGTCGTTCGCCACCGACGAGTGAGCGCGTCGGCGCGTGAGGCCACCGCACGATGAGGTGAGCGGGGGAATCTCGCAGCGCACCGTCCGGGGTAGGGTACGCGCGTGAAGACCTTCCTGTTCGCCTCGTTGTTCTCCCTGGCCGGCGCGATCGCCGGCTGTAGCAAGTCGGCGCCGCCTCCGGCAGCGCCGACGCCCTCAACCCCGGAGGCCTCCGCGCCGGCGCCGGCCCCGGATCCGACCGTGGCCGCCGCGCCGCCCACGTCGCCGCCCCCGCCGGTCCCCGCCGCGCCGGCGGTCCCGCCGTACACCCCGGCCGCCGATGTGCCCGATCCGATCCGCACCGCGGTCGGTGCTCCGGACCGGGCCGAGAAGGACCGCGCGCTCGACGCCGGGCGCAAGCCGGCCGAGATGCTCGCGTTCTTCCAGGTGGCGCCCGGTCAGAAGGTCGCTGAGCTGTTCGCGGCCACCGGCTACACCACCGAGCTCCTCGCGCGCGTGGTCGGCGATTCCGGCAAGGTCTATGCCCAGAACACCAAGCCCGTCATGGACCGCTACGGCGGCGCGCTGAAGGACCGGGCGAGCAAGCCGGGCCTGGGCAACATCGTGGTCGTCGAGCAGCCCGCCGAGACGCCGTTTCCGCCCGAGGCCAAGGGCCTCGACGCGGTGATCTGCGTGCTCAACTACCACGACCTCGTGTGGCTCAACACCGACCTCGCCAAGCTCAACAAGGCGGTGTTCGCGGCGCTCAAGCCGGGGGGCGTGTACGGCATCGTCGACCATGCCGCCGCCAAGGGCAGCGGCACGCGCGACGCCAAGGCGCTGCATCGCATCGACGAGGACTCGGTCAAGCACGACATCCTGGCGGCGGGCTTCAAGCTCGATGGCGAGAGCGACGTGCTGGCCAACCCGTCGGACCCCCATGACTGGAGCGCCGCGCCGGGCGAGGCAGCGGACAAGCGCGGGACCAGCGATCGGTTCACGCTGCGGTTCGTCAAGCCCGGCAAGGCCCCGGGCAAGCCGACCAGGTCGTCGAAGAAGCGGGCCTGACCCGCCGAGCAGTGGGTCGTCTGAATCTCGACGCCGTCGTCACTACGTCGTCACTCGTCGTCCGTACTCGTCGTCCGTCACGCGCGCACCCAGGGCGGCGGCCGCGCACAAGCCGGCTTTGTCGCGACGTTGCAGTGGCAACCTCTTCAGGCTCGGGAGACTCACGTTTACCCCCGCGCCGTCAACGACACGCGCCCGTCTCACCGTCGAGCATCGCGCGACGCCGGGCGGATCTGTTCGACGATCGTCGCGAGTCCGTGACCCGGACGACGCGCTCGCCAAATATCCTACACGTGGCGCCGCCGATGTATGCGGGCCCGCACGGACGGTCCGCCGCCACCCTCATGCTAGGAGGGTGGCGTACACGACCCTCTATTGGGTCTCTCGCATTGTCAGTGGCGATTGGTGGCCTCACGGTTGTGTCCAGGCGGCAACAGCGTACGATGCAGCCTTATGCGCAAGCTCGTACTGGTTGCAGTACTCCTCATCGGCGGGTGTGGCGGCGGCGCGACGCACGCCCCGGGCGCAAGCCCGGACGCCTCGAGCCCTGTCGACGGCGCAAGTACGATCGATGCCCCGCTGTGCGGCGACGGAGTCATCGAGAACGCCGAGGAATGCGATGACGGCAACTCCGTATCCGGCGATGGCTGTAGCGCGAGCTGCGTGCGCGAGCGTGGCTGGCTCTGCCTCCACGCCGGCTCGCCGTGCTTTCAATCGGCGTATTGCGGTGATGGCGTCGTCGATGGATCGGAACAGTGCGATGATGGCAACCTGGTCCTGAATGACGGTTGCGACAACATCTGTAGGCTCGAACCGAACTTCAATTGCCCACCCGCGGGTGGGCCTTGCACCTCGACGATCATCTGCGGTGACGGGATCGTCGAACCGACCGAGAAATGCGACGATGGCACCACGACGGGCACGGCGGGGTGCGCCGCCGATTGCAAGTCTGTCACACCCGGCTGGACCTGCCCCGCGGCGGGTGGTGCGTGCACGGTCGTCAGCGTTTCGTCGACGTGTGGCAACGGCGTGCTCGACTTCGGTGAGGAGTGCGACGACGGTGTCACTCCCCCGGTGAGCGGCGACGGCTGCTCGGACCTCTGCGCCGTCGAAACCGGCTACAGCTGCCCGAACGTCGGGGCCGCTTGCCAGCGGATCAACTACTGTGGCGATGGCAACGTCACGGCGCCGGAGCAGTGCGACGACGGTGTCACCAACGGTGTGCCCGTGAGCGGTGATGGCTGCAGCGCGCAGTGCACGGTCGAGCCCAACTTCAGCTGTCCGCCGACCGGTGGGGCGTGCACCAGCACCGTGCACTGCGGCGACGGCTTGGTCGCCGGGACCGAGCAGTGCGATGACCACAACCTCGCTCCCGGCGATGGCTGCTCGGCGACGTGCCAGGTCGAGATGGGATGGGCCTGCCCGGCGGCCAACCGGCCCTGCATCGCGAAGCAGTGCGGCGATGGCATCAAGGTCGGCACGGAGCAGTGCGATCTCGGCGCGAACAACGGCCAGAACAAGGGCTGCACGGCGACCTGCACGGTCCAGGCCGGATGGGCCTGCACCGCCGGCAATGTCTGCCACGCGACGACGTGCGGCGACGGCGTGAAGGAGGGCAACGAGCAGTGCGATGACGGCAACCTCATCCCCTACGACGGTTGCTCGCCGTCCTGCACCAACGAGCCGCACTGCAGCGGCGGGACCTGCACCGCGGTCTGCGGCGACGGCCTGAAGTTCCCGAGCGAGGATTGCGACGACGGCAACACCCAGAGCGGCGATGGTTGCTCGGCGACCTGCACGGTCGAGGCTCCCGGCTTCACCTGCACGGCGACCAATCAGCCCCCGCCGGCGACGCTCACGATCCCGATCCTGTATCGCGACATGCTCTACAAGGGCACCACGACCCCAGGTCCCGGCCACCCGGACTTCGAGGCCTTCCTCGGCTCGGTGCAGACCGGGTTGGTCAACACGGTGCTCGGCGCCGACAACGAACCCGTGTGGCAATCGAACACGGGGAGCGGCACGAACGTGGTCATGACCGGCCGCGATAACTTCTACTGGTGGTACCACCAGGCATGCAACGGGACCGGTTGTACCGGCACCGCGAACCCCTACGCCAAGCTGGTGTTCAAGGATGCCAGCGGTAACCCGACGACGCTGTCACTGACCCAGACCACCGCAGGCTCGAACGTGTATCGCTTTTCGAATAACACGTTCTTCCCGGTCGACGGGCTTGGCTGGAACGCCGGGCCCAACCCGCAGAAAGATCCGACCAGCGGCCATAACTTCTCGTTCACCAGCGAGCTGCACTATCCGTTCACCTACCAGGCGAGCGCACCGCCGACGTTCAACTTCACGGGCGATGACGACGTCTGGGTGTTCATCAACGGCCGTCTCGCGGTCGACCTCGGTGGCGTGCACGGCGCGTCGAGCGGCAGCATCACGTTGACCACCACCGGCACGGGCGCCGGGAACGTCAACAACCCGCCGCTCAGCCTCGGACTCGTCGATGGCCACATGTACTCGATCGACATGTTCCAGGCCGAGCGCCACACGACCGAGTCCAACTACACGCTGACCCTGTCCGGCTTCGTCCACACGGTCAGCACGTGCGCGACTCGCTGCGGCGATGGCGTCGTGGCGGGGACCGAAGCCTGCGACGATGGACACAATACGGGTGCCTATGGCACCTGCAAGTCCGATTGCACGCTCGCGCCCTACTGCGGGGACCACATCGTCACCTCGCCGCAGGAGACCTGCGATGACGGCAGCAACCTCGCTACCTACGGCGGCACCCAGAAGGTCTGCGGTCCTGGTTGCCAGTGGGCTCCGTACTGCGGCGACGGCGTGACCGGCAACGGCGAGCAGTGCGACGAGGGTGCGTTGAACGGCACCGGCTATGGCCACTGCACCGCGTTCTGCACGTTCGGGCCCCGGTGCGGTGATGGCCATACCGACAGCCCGGAGGAGCAGTGCGATGACGGACGCACCAACGGCGCTTCGAACGATCCGTGCGATGCCTCCTGCAAGCTGAAGTGCGGCAATGGCACGCGCGATCCCGGCGAGCAATGCGACGACGGCGTCAACAACGGGGTTGGCTACGGCAAGTGCAGCCCCACGTGTACCCGCGGCGAGTACTGCGGTGACGGATTCAAGAACGGTCCCGAGAGCTGCGACAATGGCACCAATAATGGCGCCTACGGCACCTGCATGCCTGATTGCACCCTGGCGCCGTATTGCGGCGACGGCCACGTCAGCGACAACGAGCAATGCGACCTGGGCTCTGCGAACTCTCCGACTGCCTATGGTCCAGGCCAGTGCACGCCGGCCTGCAAGGTCGCTCCGTACTGCGGCGATGGAGTCGTCGAGCTGGCCTTTGGCGAAGAATGCGAAGGCACGGCGGACGGCTGCCGGGAGTGCCACATCGTCATCAACTGACGTCCGCGGGTCGCGAACGCTTCAGTCGACCGGCGTGGCGCCCGCGTCGTCGAGCGGGACCGGCAGCGGGGTGCTGGGCACCGCGTCGATCGCGGCGCCGAGGCCGGGGTCGACCGCGGCGCTGGCCTCGGCGTCCTCGAGTTCGCTGCGATCGAGGTCGCCTGCGGGCGGCGCGGCCAGCGGCACGTGCGCCGGTGCCGGGCCCGGCGTCTTGCGCGTGCGCGCCAGGTAGCGGCACAAGAGGCTCACCAGCTGCTCGTGGGCGTACCGCACGTAGCGCGGCGACAGCGGTCCGTCGCCGTTGGTGACCAGCGAGAACGCAAGCGGCCGCTGCGGATCGGTATCGAGCACGCCCGACAGCGCGATCACCGTCGACAGCGTGCCGGTCTTGCCGCGGATCCGGCCGCGGATCTCGCCGCCGCGGAACCGCGAGGACAGGGTGCCGTCGGTGCCGGCGATCGACAGCGAATCGAGCCAGGCCTTGGCCAGCGCGGCGTCGCCATCGGGGGTGAAGCCGCCCGCGCTGCGCACGATCGAGACCAGCTCGTGGGGGCTGATCCGCGTCCGGTACGACAGCCCCGACCCGCTGTCGACCACGAGATCGGATTTGGCGATCCGCGGGTGGCGGCCGAGCCAGTCGTACATCGCCGCGAGCGCGAGCTCCATCGAGGGCGGTTGCCGCTCGACCAGCGCCGCCGCGGTCATGATCACGCGGTCGGCGAGCCAGTTGATGCTCCACTTGTTGACGTGGGCGATGATCTCGGCGAGCCGCGCCGAGTCATGGCGGCCGAGCTCGGTCGGGATGTTGCCGGTGGCGATCGCGGCGGCGAGAAAGTCGCCGAGCTCGGCGGTCTTGAAGTCGCCGCCGACCGCGACGCCGTGGCTGCGCAGCGCGGCGCGCAGACCGTCGGCCGCCGCCGCCGTACGCTCGCGGGTGACCAGCGGAAACGTCGTGGCCGCGCCCCTGCCGATCGTGCCGCCGATCGTGAGCTGGAGCCGCGGGTGGCCGGCGGCGTCGGTCGACGCGTCCAGCTTGTAGGTGAGCCGTGGGCGGCCCGGCGTGCTGAGGGTGGTCGCCGTGACCTTGGTGGTGACCAGGTCCATCGTGGCGGGCGCGGTCGCGATCGGCGGGGCGCCGGGCTCGCCGGCGCGGATCTCGACCGGGACCACCGCCCGGAACACGCCGTCGCGGCTCGGGTCGGGGCCGACCACCAGGCTGCCGTCGATCCGGGTCACGCCGCGCGCGGCGACGGCCGCGGCGATGTCGTCGAGATCGGTCAGCGTGAGCGTCGGATCGTAGGTGCCCAGCAGGTAGGCATCGCCGTGGACGACGCCGTGATCCGGCGTGCCGGCGAGCAAGCGGGTCGAGTAGTGGAACTCGGCGCCGAGCAGCTCGAGCGCGGTCGCCGTGGAGATCATCTTGACGTTGGACGCCGGGTTCAGCGCCTGGTCGGCGTTGACCGCGAACAGCGCCTCGCCGGTCCGGGCATCGGCGACGAACAGGCCGGTGACGCCGTACCGCAGCGGGCCACGCAGCAGCTTCTCGATCTGCTTGGCGGTCTCCTCCTCGGCGGTGAGCGGCTCGTCGCGCCGGCCGACGACCTCGCGGCCGGGCCGCAGATCGCCCAGGTGGTTGATCGCGACGCGCGCCTGGTAGCTGTCGCGGCGCGGCCTGGCCGTGGTCGGCCCGGCGGGCGCGCCGGTGCGCACCATCGGTTTGGCGGCGGCGGGCGGGGCCGCGGCGGCGAGCCCGAGCGCCGTCACCAGCGCGGCGAGCACGTTGCGCAACCCGTTCAACGACCGCTCCTGAGCACGAGGTAGGTCGCGCCCTCGCCGCCGTCCGCCGGGCCGGCGGTCGCCAGCGCGTGGACCAGGCCCGACAGCGGGCCGAGCAGGGCGGCGAGCACGGCCTCGCGCAGCGGCGCGCCGAACTCCGAGTGCGTGCCCTTGCCGTGGATGATCAGGACGCAGCGCCGGCCGGTCCGGTGGGCGGCGACCAGGAACTCGCGCAGCTCCTGGAGGCCGCGCTCGACCGTGTGACCATGAAGGTCGAGGGTCTCCTCGCTGTGGACCTTCCCGGCGCGCAGCGCGGCGAGCTGGGTGCGGCTCACCCCGGGAGCGCGGGCGGCGTAGCGCTGGCCATCGCCCTCGACGACGAGCGCGACGACCGGCGGCAGCTCGACCACGCGGACCGCCGAGGGTGGCGGCGGCGGCACGGGGATCCGGTCGCGGGTGCCAAGCGGCTTGGTCCCGCCGATCGCTGCGAGAAATAGCGCCTGGTCCTCAGGGGACACGGCCGGGCGGCGCGATTTCATCCGTTCATTGTGTACTGCGACGTGGGCGCGCGGCCAACAAATCGCTGCTGGCGCCGCGGCGCACAGCTGGCGTGACGCGGTCAGCAACTGCGAAACCTGGTCAGCCGCCGCTCGCAACCCTCCAGAAATCTCGCGGGCGGCGCCCGGGTGTTGCGTTTTTCAGCGATACCGGATTCCTCGCGTCGCGTCTTGCGGTCGCCCGGCGGGTTGGGCACGTTGCCGCCTTGGAGGTCGCTTCGATGTCGTACCCACGTGTCGCGTACTTCTGCATGGAGTACGGGCTCGATCCTGCGTTTCCGATCTATGCTGGCGGGTTGGGGATCCTCGCCGGAGACCACATGAAATCGGCGGGCGATCTGCGCGTGCCGGTCACCGGGATAGGGCTCTTGTGGGACGAGGGCTACACGCGCCAGGTGGTCGGGGCGGGCGGGGCGCTCGAGGACCAGTACCCCAAGACCCCTCGTGACGCAGTGCGTCGCGTGGACGCCCGGATCGACGTGACCGTGCGCGGCAAGCGGATCCCGCTGCGCGCCTGGCGGGTCGATCGCTACCTGAGCTCGACCTTGTACCTGCTCGAACCCGAGCGCGAGGAAGATCGCTGGATCACGCAGCGGCTGTACGGCGGCGGCGCCGAGGACCGGATCGCCCAGGAGATCGTGCTCGGCGTCGGCGGCGTGCGGCTGCTCGGTGCGCTCGGCGAGCCGACCGACGTGTTCCATTTCAACGAGGGCCACGCGGTGTTCGCCGGGCTCGAGCTCTTGCGCCAGCAGCGGTTCGGCGGCGAGACGCTGGCCGAGCGGCTCGACCGGCTGCGCCCGCACGTGGTGTTCACGACCCACACGCCGGTACCCGCCGGCAACGAGGTCCACGAGCTCGGCCTCATGCGGAAGATGAGCGCGGATCTCGGGTTCACCGATCCCGAGCTCGAGGCGATCGGCGGAGATCCGTTCTCGATGACGGTCGCCGGGCTGCGGCTGGCGCGGATCGCCAACGGCGTGGCCGAGCTGCACGGCGAGACCGCGCGCGCGATGTGGAAGCACATCGACGGCGCCGCCCCGATCATCAGCGTGACCAACGGCGTGCACCAGCCGACCTGGCAGGACGCCCGGATCCGCGCCGCGCTCGTGCCCGACAAGTCGCGCGAGCGCCAGGACGCCGAGCTGTGGTCGATCCACCAGCAGCTCAAGGGCGAGCTGATCGCCGAGGTCGCCAGGCGCACCGGCGTGGAGCTCGCGCTCGACAAGCTCGTGATCGGGTTCGCGCGCCGCGCCGCGGCCTACAAGCGCGCCGATCTGATCCTCGGCGACGAGCGCGTGCTGAACCGGCTGTTCGAACACGGCGTGCAGATCGTGTACTCCGGCAAGGCGCACCCGCGCGACCAGGCCGGCAAGCAGCTGGTCAGCAAGCTGATCGACGCCGCGCGCCACCACGGCCGCCACGTCGTGTTCCTCGAGAACTACGACATGCGGATCGGCGCGCTGATGACCCGCGGCGCCGACATCTGGCTCAACAACCCGCGCCGGCCGCTCGAGGCGTCGGGGACCTCGGGCATGAAGGCCGCGATGAACGGCGTGCCGAACGTCTCGGTGCTCGATGGCTGGTGGCCCGAGGGCTGCGTCCACGGCGTCACCGGCTGGAAGATCGGCGATCCGGATCCGGCCGACGACGCGTTCGACGAGCGCGACGCCGCCCGGGTCGACAAGCGCGACCGCGAGCTCCTGTACCTGGTGCTCGAGCGCGACGTGTTGCCGGCCTACGCCGAGCGCGGCCGCTGGCTCGAGCTCATGCGGGCCAGCATCGCGATGTCGCAGTGGCGGTTCTCATCGGATCGCCAGCTCGAGGACTACGTCGCCAAGGTCTACCTGCCGGCCGCGTCGGGCCGGTAGAGCACCTGGCGGCGCTTGCCGCGCCACTCGAGCACGAGGTAGTCGCCGAGCTGCTCCGCGGTCGCCTCGTCGAGGTTGCGCCGCGGCGTCGCGGCGAGGCAGGGATGCGCGCCGGGATCGGCGGCGAGCTCGTAGAAGTGCCAGTGCTCGTCCTCGCGCTGGCCGTCGAGCACGTAGGCGTCGTCGAAGCTCCACGCCGCGGCGCCGGCGCACGCGATGGGCATGCCGTCCGGAGACCGGACGGTCACCCGGCGGCGGTAGGTGGCGTCGATCCGGGTGTCGGTGCGCCGGGTCAGCTCCCACCACTCGTGCTCGTCGCGCAGGTTGCCGGCGGCGTCGTACGACGTCGCGTCCCAGCGCCACGGCCCGGCGATCTCGGGCAGCGACGGCCACGGCGCGACCGGCAGGTCGGCGAGCTCGCCGTCGGTCTGCCACAGCGTCTGGCGGCCGCCATCCCACGCCAGCACGAAGCGCTCGCCGTCGGTGGTGCCGGTGTACGCGCCGAGGTGGCGGAACCCGTGGTCGCACGGGCTCGGCTCGGCGTGGTAGTCGGTCTCGTGGACCGCGAACCCGGTCGCGGTCGGCTCGATCGTGACGTCGAACACGGCGCGCTGGCGGTACCACGGGCGCTGGTTGCAGCCGAACGGGACGCGGTCGTCGGACCGGACCTCGACGTCGCGGAGGTAGCGGCCGATCAGCTGGGTCGGCGTGCCGGGCGCCGGGCGCAGCCGCCAGGTCTCGGTCTCGCTGCGCGTGGTGCCGGCCTCGGGGGCGCGCAGCTGCCAGCGCCAGCCGCCGACCAGCTCGGGCACCAGGAACGCGGGCGGCGGCGCTGGTCGAGCGGGTGGACCGCCGGGCGGCTGGCACGCGGCCGCGACGCCGAGGACCCAGCCGACCGCCGGCGCGAAGGCGAGGCGGCGGATCATGCGGGCGTCGAGCCGTCGGCGCGTCCGGCCCCTCCGGCCCCGGAGCCAGGCCGCGCGGGGGATCCATCGGACGCCATGCGACGAGTATACTGGCCGCGAGCTGTCCGTGCCGACCCTGCCTCGCGAAGGTTTTGCGATCTCGTCCTGGCGGTGCGGCGCGCTGATCGCCGCGATCGTGAGCGCGACCTCGCCGACCGCGAGCGCGCAGGGCATCGGCGTGGTGGTCGCGGGGCCGCGCGGTGGTGACGAGCGGGCCGCGCTGACGGCGGCCTTGACCGAGACGCTGTCTCGCGAGGCGCGCGGCCGGGTCGTCGGCGATGCGCTCGGCGAGGCGCGGGCGCAGCTCGCGGCCGGCGCGGTCCCGGTCGCGACGCTGGCGCGGTTCCGCCGGGTCCGCGAGACCATCGACCTGGGCTGGCGGGCCTACCTGCGGGCCCAGATCGACTTCGCGCAGAGCCGGCTGGCCGCGGCGCGGACCGACGCCGAGGCGCTGGTCGCGCTGCCGGGCGGCGCCGAGCTCTACGCCGACGCGGCCCTGCGGCTGGGCGCCGTGTTGCTGCACCGCCGGATCGCCGACGCGCCCGCGGTGCTCGCGCTCGCGATCGCGCTCGATCCGGCGCGGCCGATCACGCTCGCCGAGTTCTCGCCGGACGTCGTCGAGGCGGTCGATGCGGTGCGCGCGGCGCCGGCGGCGCTGCAGCGCGTGCACCTCGCGACCGTCCCGGCCGGCGCGATGATCAGCATCGACGGCGTGGCGCTCGGTCCGTCGCCGCTCGATGCCCAGGTCACGCGCGGCCAGCACCTCGTGGTCGCGCGCGCCCCCGGGTTTCGCGCCGCGGTCCAGGGCGTGCTGGCCGAGGGCGGGCCGGCCGCGGTCGAGCTCGCGCTGGACCGCGATGACGATGCGATCCTGCTGGCGGCCGGCGGCGAGCTGGGCGGCAACGTGCTCGGCGGCCACGGCGAGCAGCCGCTGATCGAAGCCGCGCTCGAGCTCGCGGATCTCGACGAGGTCGTCATCGCCGCGATCGGCGAGCGCCACGGCGGCCCGGCGGTGATCCTGCAGCGCTGCGCGGGCGCGCCGGCGCGTTGCACCGCGGTCGTCGAGGTCGGGTTCCTGGATCGCGCGGGGCTGCCCGGCGCGGTGCGCGAGGCCTGGCGCGTCGCGCTGCGCGGCGCGCTGCGCGGCGCGCCGATCGTGATCCGCGACAGCGCGCGAGCGGCGCCTGCGCCGCGCTGCCGGCTGTGCCGCAGCCCGCTGGTGTGGACCGGGGTCGGCGCGGTCGTGGTCGGTGTCGTCGTCGCGATCCTCGCGCACGCGGGCGGCAAGTCGCCGCCGCTCGTCACGGTGAACGGCAGCGATTTCGGTCGTTGACGCGCGGTGGACGAGGTCCCGGCGCGAGGCGATCGGCCGTGGTCAGGGCCGCGTGAAGTCGGCGAGGACGTCCTTGGCTTCGCCGTCGCTCAGCTCGACGGTGTAGCGCAGCGTGCGCGGAGGATCTTCGCCGGCGAACGTGACCTCGATCGTGTGGTGACCGGCGGCGACCGCGAGGTGCTCGAGCGGGGTGCGGCCGATCCGCTTGCCGTCGAGGAGGACGTTGCCCCAGGGGTTGGCGCCGATCGTCAGCGTGGCGGAGCCGGTGGCGCGCGGCGCAGCCGGGGTACCTGGTGCGGCGCCCAG